>JAAUYD010019892.1_pt1 | contig 16252 bp, 11 predicted proteins | sample 7278101 | NCBI WGS metagenome assembly JAAUYD01 (sample SAMN14350128, study PRJNA611818) | marine sediment metagenome | isolation source: surface marine sediment (0.6m) | place: French Polynesia: Moorea | collected 2018-08 | reverse complement strand
CTGATGACCGCTCTGGCCCGCGAAAAGGGGATTGAGCAGGTGTTTGTGCCCTTGATTAACGCCGGAGAGGCAGCCCTGGTGCCGGATGTCGATGTAATCCCGGTGACTTCCTTGGCCCAGGTGGTGGGGCATTTAACCGATTTGTCACCGATCACCCCGTACCAGGCTGAATGGGATGAGATCTTTGCTTATGAGCCGCAGGTGGCGGCCGATTTTGCCGACATCATGGGGCAGGAGCACGTCAAGCGGGCGCTGGAAGTGGCCGCGGCCGGGGCCCACAACGTGCTGCTCACCGGTCCGCCGGGCACGGGAAAAACGCTGCTGTCCAAGTCGCTGCCGGGCATCTTGCCCCCGATGACCCTCGATGAATCGCTCTCTGTCACCAAGGTTTACAGCGTGGCCGGGCTGCTCCCGGCCGACCGGCCGCTGATCCAGGATCGGCCGTTTCGCGCGCCCCACCACACCATCAGCTACGCCGGGCTGGTCGGTGGTGGGGTGTGGCCCCGGCCAGGAGAAGTGTCGCTGGCCCATCGTGGAGTCATGTTTCTCGATGAGCTGCCGGAGTTTGGCTCACGATTGATCGAAGTGCTGCGCCAGCCGCTGGAAGGGCTACCGCGGGAGGTGTCGATTTCCCGAGCCAGCGGCACGATTACTTTTCCGGCCAGCTTTATGCTGGTGGCGGCCCAAAATCCGTGTCCCTGCGGCTACTTCGGCGATCCAACACGTCGCTGCAGCTGCTCCAATTCGATGATTACTCGCTACCAGAAGCGAGTTTCCGGACCGCTGTTGGATCGCATCGATATTCACGTGCAGGTGCCGCGCATCGATTACGAGAAGCTGAGCGGCAGCACCATTCCGGAACGCTCGGCCGTCATCCGCCGGCGGGTGGAGGAAGCACGGCGGCGGCAGGTCGAACGGCTGGCGCCGTGCCAGATGAGCGCCAATGCGGATATGGGACCGGCCGAAATTCGGCAGTATTGTCAGGTGGACCCGGCCGGGCAGCAGTTGATGAAAAGCGCCATGGCCCAAATGCAGCTTAGCGCTCGCTCGTTTCACCGGGTGCTCAAGCTGGCCCGCACCATCGCCGATTTGGCTCAGGAGGCACACATCATGCCGGCTCATCTGGCGGAGGCGCTGCAGTACCGGCCGCGCGAAAATGGATAGCGGGTCTTATAACCGAAACACAGGTGTGACTATCCTTACAAAATGGCTTGACAATTGCTGGGGATTCAACTATATCAATAAGAGTGTTGGCTCTCTTATTAGTTACTTCATTTATCCACCGAATTATTTCAATTAAATAGTCAATCTTGCCAGAAATGGTGAAATTTTGCTTTGCTTCCCCAGCAATTCTTTTTGGTGTTGAAGCAAGGTTAAAGCAATCTGTGTGAAGAGTCGTGGACAGAATACATGCACAAGGAGTAGGCGCATGCAACCAAAACAAGACATGGATCGGCGGTCGTTTTTGCAATTGAGTTTGGCTGGAGCGGCCGGTGTGTCTGCACGAGCACTGCCGGGTGATGGCGTATTATATGGAGGAGGCCACCACAGCCCCCGGGTACCCTACAGCTGGTTAGAAGAAATTACTATCGGCGAGCTGCAATATTTGATGGATGCGGGCAAGCTAACCGCCCGCAAGCTGGTGCGCCAATACCTGCGGCGCATCCACGCCCTGGATATTCGGGGACCTAAACTGCGGTCCGTTATGGAATTAAATCCGGATGCGCTGTATATCGCCAAGGAGTTAGACCGCGAGCGACGGAAACAGGGTCCGCGTGGTCCCCTGCACGGGATTCCTATTTTGATTAAAGACAATATTGGCACGGCCGATGAGATGGAAACCACAGCCGGGTCACTTTCTCTTGTCGGCCACCCTCCAACAGAAGACGCTACTGTGGCCGCCAAGCTGCGCGAGGCAGGGGCGATTATTTTGGGTAAAACCACGTTGAGTGAATGGGCCAATTTCCGCTCTTTCCAATCATCTAGCGGCTGGAGCGGCCGAGGGGGACAGTGCAAAAACCCATATGTGCTCGATCGCAATCCGTGCGGCTCCAGCTCTGGTTCCGGCGCGGCGGCGGCTGCCAACCTGGCCGTGGCCACTTTGGGGACCGAAACAGACGGGTCGATTGTCTGCCCGGCAACCGCCAACGGGGTCGTGGGGATCAAACCCACCGTTGGTTTGACCAGCCGTTTCAACGTCATACCGATATCCGATACCCAGGACACAATCGGCCCGCTGGCCCGCACCGTGACCGATGCTGCCATCGTCCTGGGTGCCCTGACCGGTGTAGATCCGAACGATGCGGCCACCGCCAAGAGCGCCGGGCAATCTTACACTGATTACACTCAGTTCCTTGATGCCGGAGCGCTTAACGGAGCTCGAATTGGGATTCCGCGAGGTTTGTTCTTCTTTAGCCCGGAGACCGATGATGTATTTGCCGGAGCGTTGACAGCCCTGCAAAATGCCGGGGCCACCTTGGTTGATCCGGTTGATGTGCCGGCCGAAGTAGCGGGCGGCAACGCGGAACTGGAGGTGCTGTTGTTTGAATTTAAAGATGGGGTCAATAAATATTTGAGTCGTCTGGGTCCGGGCGCGCCGCAGACCCTGGCCGACCTCATCGCCTTTAACAACGCCAACGCCGACAGCGAACTCAAATTCTTTGGTCAGGAGCTTTTTGACCTGGCCGAAGCCAAGGGTCCGTTGACCAGTCAGGAGTATCTCGATTTTCTGGCGGCCAGCGTTCAGCCGGCGGTAGAGTGGTTTGATACCGTGATGGATGGTTTAAACTTGGACGCCATGGTGGCCCCCACCGGCAGCCCGGCATGGCCAATCGACTTGATTAACGGGGATCACTTTTTGGGCGGAACGTCAAGCCCGGCCGCCCGGGCCGGCTATCCGTTGGTGAGTGTCCCGGCCGGATTTTCTTTTGGTTTGCCGGTTAACATCAGCTTTATGGGTCGGGCTTTTAGCGAACCGACCCTGATCGCGTTGGCGTATGCGTTTGAACAGGCGACGATGGTACGGACCAGCCCCAGCTTTATTCCAACGCTGTCGTTCAGCTGATTGGTAAGACGGACCGCTTCGATTCAGCCATGAGGCCGGGTAGGTAACAAATTGTCGGTATAACAGATCAAAAAGCATCTCTCTCCGATGCGGGTTCAGGGGTGGACAGGTCTTCAATTACCCGATTCATCGTTCGCCAACCACCTGTCATCCTGAGCCCTTCGACTTCGCTCAGGACAGGCTTCGCGAAGGATCCCGTCCACATACATGAAGGTGAAGATGGTTATGAATGGGTTTTCATCGCTTCAAATCCGCCTTCTTTCACTCAAACTTGACGAGATTCTTCACGTCGCTGCGCTCCGTTCTGAATGACAAGTGGTTTACACCCTACCTGTCCGCCCTTGAACCGACGCGGGAGGGGGTTAGGGGGTGGCCAAGATGAAACCAAAGCCTTGGTGTAAGGGCTTGGCTAGTAGGGGCTTGGCTAGCCAAGCCCTACACATGTTGATGGGTTAAATCGCCTTCGGACCACCTTTCCCTTTACCATACAAGGATCCCGTCAACTGATAGGATTGAGGGCCGAGCTCAGCACTTCTTTTGGTACTAAACTCCTGTAATCATTTGGTAATAACTTTGTAACTTCGGCGTAAGAACTCCCTGTCAACCTAAAAGCGTTGCAACAACTTTTCCCACCCCCAAATTATCACTATCAGGAGGTTTTTGTGAACCAAAAAATGGTTTGGTCACGGAGAATTTTTATAGTTATGTTGTTCGCTTTGTTTCTCGCCGGAATCAGTTCGGTAGCCAGGGCAGACAATCATACTCAACGATTTGTCGTTTCAGTTGAAAACGTGTCGGATTTTACCCATCGCTATCTCGATGTATTTAACACCCCCCGCCGGGCTGAGGCGCCAGGCCCACTGCTGCCACGCCAGACCTATCGGGTTGATTTTTACGCGGAGCCGGGTGATTATCTTTCTTTTGCCACTATGTTGGTGCAGACAAACGATTACTTTTTGGCTCCGGATGAAATGGGGATTCCGCTCTATGACGATTGGGGTGAGCCAATTTATGGGGACGTAGGACATTATGTCAAGCTTTGGGACAACGGTACGGAGGCGGATGAGCCGTTTGGCGAAGGACCCAATCAGGCACCACGGCAGGGGGGCCCCAATACCGGCCCTGCGGATCCCAACAACCTGGTTCGGGAAGTGATGTTGGATGAGTACGTCGAGCCGTATCAGTTGATTCGGGTCAGGATCAAGCCCCGCAAAAACGGCCGTTTTACCCTGTTCCTGCGCAATATTTCCCATAAAACCGAGTTTGAATCACCGCTGGCTCCCGGTGTAGTGGTAATTCACAACACCCCCGCCCCACTATTTACTGAAGGACAGCCCGATTACGGCCAGGGTTTAGAACAAATTTCTGAAGATGGCAACCCGGCCGTGCTTTATGAGTCGCTGCGCCCTATTAGCGGTGTCAATACCCCTCTGGCCCCTGTAGCCTGGGCCGTCCACCAAAATCCGGATGCCCTATTTACCCCGGGCACGATGGCCTCACCCGGTCTTGAAATGCTCGCTGAGGATGGTGGCCCGGCGTTGCTGGTTGAAGAAATTGCCGTGGACAATAAAGGAGCGGCCGCCATTCCCACCGGTGGCACAGAGCCGGGGCCGATTTTTGGCCCAGACGGCAGCTACACGTTCGAAATTGAGGCTGCACCTGGGGATCACCTGTCCCTGGCCAGTATGCTGGTGCAGTCAAACGACTGGTTTTACAGTCTGAGAAATCTGCCTCTGTTTGGCGGAGATGGCCAGCCGATTTCTGGTGACCAAACGATGTATGTCCAGGTCTATGACGCCGGCACTGAGGTCGATCAAGAGCCCGGTTTTGGCTCAAAACAAGCCCCTCGTCAACGTCGGCCAGGTGCCGGCCGTGCGGAAAATGGGGTGATAGAAATGGCCGATCACCCAGCTTATAATGACGTAACCAGAGTGATTCGGGTGACCATCTCACCGGTGGAATAACCGCTCAATGATCTAATTAATTTGTCAACATGCGCTTTTCAGTCCAACAAATTCCCCCTCCCGCGTCTGTATAGATTCGGGAGGGGGTTAGGGGGTGGGTCTATTGACGGTCATCTTACCCCTCCCCGACAAGGATTCGGGGGCGGACAGGTTCAAGCCTATAATAAAACAGGACATTGTGGATCAATCTTGCATCTTAGGGCCGCAGCATGCTGCGGCCGATCCATCTTCCCTGACGGGGAATTTGGCGGTTAAACATTCAATCATTCACCATGGAGCGGAAGGGTTTGGAAGGCGATCCCACGGCCGCAGCATGCTGCGGCCTTACCAATTGGCGATGTAGTGTCACAACAGCACTTGGACGGCCACGAATCCGTGCCGGGGTGGGGTTGGGGGAGGGGGAAGGGTAAATAACCAAATCAACAGAGCAAATGAAGGTAATATGAGGGACTGATGAACAAAATGATGAGATTGTTTGGGCCGTACGGCCTTGTTTAGATGGACTGTAAGATAATCTCGTTATGATTTCTGTATTAATTTTGGCAGAAGTGCACAAAAATTGTAGATCAACCATTTTAAGGCGATGGTGATTGGCCTGACAAAGGCACGCGCTTTTGAAAAAATTGATGTAAGAGAAGGAAGAGGAACGGGAAAAGGTTATCTCTACGGCCGTATTTATCCGGCTAGAGATATAAAGGCCATACAATTTGGTCTGGATAGACTCCATTTAAATCGATCACCGCATGGGGTGGGTTGACTTGAACGTCAACTTCATGATGGTCAAACCTTGCGTTCCAATTAGATAAAACCGCTACATCTCTAGCAAATCAAAAAGGAGCAGAAGCGCCGAGGAACTCTCCGCGCTGTTTTCCAACTTTTTGTGGAAATAAGTAAAGGAATGACACAAGCCAATAACTCTCCACTACAGCAAGTGGAAATTCAAGCCTGGAGTGATGAGCTCCTCCAAAGCCTCCGGCCGCTGGCCGCGAAGAAAGAGATCAGTATCGTTAGCGAAATTGATTCTCGAATTCGCGATGTGGCCATGGAGAAAGATCAGCTTACCCATCTGGTGCGCGCCTTAATCGGGAGCGCCATTTTTACTTCCCCCAGCGGCAGTATGGTCGGTTTAGAAGTTACGGGCGATTTACGTCACGATACGGTTCACATGACTATTTGGGATTCCGGCCCAGGAATCCAATCGTATGACGTGATGCGTTTGTTTATGGGGGAGAATCTCGACGGATTTCAGGAAGAGGTTTTTAAATCACTGCCCGAGCTGGTTTTCCAGCATGAGGGGTTAATGACCGTGAACAACTCTTCCGGGTACGGCACGCGGGTGACTCTCTCTCTTCCCTGGCAGGAGCCACTGCTGCAAATGGGTCAGAAACGGCCGGCCAAAGGCAGCGGGCATATTCTCCTGGTTGATGATGATGAATTAAATATTTTCACCGTGGCCAGCTACCTAAAATCGATGGGATTCAAGGTATCTACCGCTTACAACGGCCGGGAAGGGCTTGACAAACTGCTCAATAGCCGGCCGGATCTGGTGCTGATGGATGTCAATATGCCGATTATGAACGGATTAGACGCCATTCGGCATATTCGCAGTTTAGGTGAACGGGAACTCTCTCAGGTGCCGGTCATCGCTTTTTCCGCTTACTCAATGTCCAGTGATGAACACGATTGTTTGGCGGCCGGGGCCAATGAATTTATCAGCAAACCGGTCAGCATGCGCTGGCTGCGGCAAAAAGTGCACCAATATTTGCCCTCACTGGCCAACTAATTGGCGCTTTGACCGCCGCAGCGGCCACATGACACCCACACCCAACAAAGCGAGCAAACCCGAAAAAGAAAACGCCGCAGCCCAACGGTAAGCTTCCGGAGCGCTGTCGAGTAAAAAGCCGGCCAACACGGGCATCATCGCCCCCAATGAAAATCCAATTAATGATTGGACCCCCTGAGCCGATCCCAGCCTGTTTTCCGGGGCCAGCTCCGTTACCGCCGTGCTGTAGATTGCTGAATCTGCAGCGGTGGTGAAACCCAATATAAATCCCACCGCAATTATCCACCCGGAGGGCAGGTTGAGTAGCCAACCTGCTAAAAACGCGCTGCCTCCACTCAAAATAAAAATGATGATGGCGGTTCTTGGCCGTCCCCAACGATCTGAAAGTCGTCCCCCCAAATAAACCGAGGCGATACTGGTGACAAACATCAGCCCGGCCAGGGATGCGGCTCGGGCGGTGGCTTCCAGCAGGGGCCAACCCCGACCGGTGAAGTGAGCGGTTAACAGCTGCGGATACCATAGCCGAGCCAGATACAGTTCGGCGGTGTGCAGCGCGTAAGCGAAGACCATCAGCCGCAGCGGGCGGTTGCTCAAAATAGACACATCGAGCAGATTGACCCGGCCGCCTTTTTCAATAGGAACGGCCGGTTTGATCCCCTGTTGATCCACCGGTACCAAAAAAATCAGCCCAATTCCAATTAACCCCGGAAGAGCCGTGGCCCCGTATGCCCAACGCCACGTCGAAAACCAGTTGAGCATGAGCCCCATAAAGGAAAAAGAAAGTGTGGTCCCCGCATAACCCAGGCTGACTAAAATACCGATTGACCTGCCCCTTTGAGCGGCCGAGGTGTGGCGGGCGATCCACTGCACGGCCGATATGTAGGCGGCAATATGCCCGATCCCCATGATAAACCGCAGCAGCGAGCCGATTATCTGATTATGAGCGGTTAACGCAAAAAGCAGATGACCGCTGACCAGGGTGATCAAGCCACCGCGGATAAGAACAAGCGGCGATAAGCGATCGGTCAGTGGAATGAGAAACAGGGCTGCGGTCGCGTTCCCCACCAGATAAATTGAAAAAAGAACGCTCGATACGGTATTACTCATTCCCCACTCGACCCGAATTAATTCGAGGGCTGCGTTATAGCTTGCGTGGGGCAGGAGGGCCAGGAAAAGCGCCCCGGTGACGATAATAAGGGAGCGGCGATCTGACCTTTGATCTTGAGAGGGAACCATTCTGAAGTGTAAGCAATACTATTCCAGAAGGCCACAACAAGCCCACCGCGCCTGTTGGCAATGCAGAAAAAACCGAATATGATACTTTTATGCTTACCACAATTCAGATTTTAGAACATCCTGCTGAAAATACAGAGAGAATTAAATGCACTACCGACGTCTAGGTAAAACCGGGTTAAAGGTCTCCACCCTTTGTTTGGGAACGATGCAGTTTGGCTGGTCTGCTGATCAATCAACTTCCTTTGCGGTGATGGATGCCGCGGTCGCGGCCGGCTGCAATTTTTTTGATACGGCCGATATCTACTCGAGCTGGGCGGAGGAAAGTCACCCCGGAAAGAGTGAGACCATTATCGGCGAATGGCTGTCCCAATCCGGCCTTCGCCGTGGGGACATCATTTTGGCGACCAAGGTTCGGGGAAAAATGGGAGACCAGCCGACCCAACAGGGATTGTCACGACATCACATTTTAGATGAAGTGGCCCGCAGTTTAGAGCGTTTGCAAACCGACTACATCGATCTATACCAGGTTCACTTTCCAGATGAAGAAACCCCCCTGGAAGAAACGCTGACCGCCTTGAACGACCTCGTTCGCCAGGGAATGGTGCGATATATCGGCTGCTCAAATTTTCCGGCCTGGTTGCTAACCAAATCATTGTGGATCAGCGATCGTTTGCATTTGGCTCGATTTGACACGCTGCAGCCGCACTACAATCTGGTGCACCGGGCCGAGTTTGAGCGTGAACTGTGGCCTCTTTGCCAGGATCAACAGATCGGGGTGATTCCGTACAGCCCGCTGGCGGGTGGTTTCCTGACCGGCAAATACCGAGAAGGGCAATCCCTACCGGACTCAAAACGGGCTCAATCGATCATCAAGCGCTATGGAAACGAGCGCGGTTTTGCCCTGATCCAGCGCCTTGATGAACTGGCCCAGCAAACCGGTCACTCGATCGCTCAACTATCTCTGGCCTGGTTGCTGTCGCGCGAAACAATTTCATCCGTCATCGTGGGGGCCAACTCAGTTTCTCAGCTCTCTGAAACATTGCCGGCCGTCGAGATCCAGCTGGAACCAGAAGCCCTCGACCAGCTAAACCTGCTTTCCCATTGGCAGGATTAGCTCAATCCTTTACAATTGTGAAATAACCAGATGTTGACATAAATGGTGATAAGATGAGCAAACAGAAAAAACAATCCGATCCGTTGTCAAACGAACTTGAACGACTGCGCGATATTCTCTACGGGGAATATGCTCGTGATACGGCCTCCCAGCTGACCGTTCTCGAGGCACAGCTGCTTGAGTTTCGCCAGCAAACCCACCAATCCCTGGAGTCTCAATCAAATGCTCAGGCGAATCAGCTTGAGGTAACGCGACAGGATATAGAGGATAAACTGACCAAATTGACGAACAACATGAATCAGGAGTTCGCCAAATTGCGTAAGGAAATGTCCGATCATATTGCGCGCATTGAAGAAGCGATGACCAATCGGCGCGTTCTGGGTCAGCTGCTCAGCGATTTATCGACTGAATTAATGAGCGATCGCGACGCTTAACCGCTCTTTTATGGCTTTTTACCTTTGCCTGCATACAAGCAGGGGTAAATGATGATCTACCTCTCGGCATATGAGTGATCCTGTATTTGACCAGGAGCCCAACCGCCCACCTTCCCCGTCTGATGACGCTGCTCTTTGGGCTGATTTGCAAAGCCTGCTGCTGGCGCAGGAGCGTGCACGCGTCCATGAATTGGAAGAGCTGGTTGAATCACTGCAGGAAGAGATAGACCATTTACAGAAGCAGTTGGGGGTTCAGAGGGAATTGGTTGTTCCCACTGTCACCAACTCATTAAGTCGGATCGCAAATGATGCGGTCGAGCAGGATCGGCGGGGAATGGCAGGCGCCCTGGGACCGATTATCGGCGAGGCTACGCGCATTCAAATTCGGGACTCTAAAGATGAAATGGTCGAAGCCCTGTACCCCATTATTGGAGACAGCGTGGTGCGGGCGGTGACGGAAAGATTCCGCGAATTTCAGCGGCAGATTGACGCTCGCATTCGGCCGCGTGGGGGAGTTTTGGACAACGTTGCCCTGCGGCTGCGGGGAGTTAATCCCTCAGACGTGGCCTTGCGCGATGCCCTGCCGTTTGAAATTACCCAGCTGTTTCTCATTCAGCACGACACCGGTTTTGTGCTCGAACATTTTGCCCTGGATTCCTCACAGGCGGCCGATAGCGATCTGATCAGCGGCATGTTGACCGCCATTCGCTCCTTTATGGAGGATTCATTTGACCCAACACATGAGTCCGATGAAGATCTTGATTCAATTTATCATGGGGACGCCAACGTCATTTTGCAATCCGGATCGGTGGTTTATGCGGCCGCTGTGGTCAATGGAACAGAGCCGGCCGGGTTTCGGGCCGCTTTGCGTGGATTGCTGACCGATCTTAATCTCGAATACCGCGATGATTTTGAGGCGTATGATGGGGATCCGGAAACCCTGCCACCCCTCGAACATCATTTAGAAACGTGGGTTGAAGAAATTGAAGCCGGGTTATCGGAAAAGTCACCCTCAACCGATAGCAGCAAAAAGGTTCTGACCCGTCTGGCTGTTGCTCTTATGGTGATTTTGGTGCTCCTCTGCGGGTTTATGTCCTGGTTTGTCTGGCGGTTGATGCCCACGGCGCTCGGTCTTACCGAACCACCACCGACCGTGGTGGCTACGGTCGTGGTGACCGCCACGCCCACGGCTACGCTCCCGCCAACCGCGACCATCACCCCATCCGTTACCCCGTCACCCACCCCGACCGTCACCCCTTCAGCGACCCCAACGACCACCCCGACAGCTACGCGCACGCCAACGGTTACCCCCCAGCCAACCGGCAGTCCTTTTTCTCGAATAAACGGCCCGGTATGGAGTCGCGTGGTCCCGGATCTCGATGAGCCGCCCTGGATTGCCCTGATTGAGGGAACGGAAGTGGATGTTCTGATTGTGCAGGGAGAATGGACGCAAATTCGCTGGAATGATCCGATTGTTGGTGAAGTTGAAGGTTGGGTTCCCAATGGATGGGTTGATTTATCTCCATCCGATACAATAGGGAGCGATGCGGACTCCTGAGGTTTGGTCTGATATAAAAATCTTTGCAATCTTAGCTGATTTTTCTTTAATTTTAAGTAGTTTACAAAGAGAATTGTTAAAAAAAGCCACGGATTAACACGAATTTTCACGGATTTCTCTCTAGCTCCTGCGGAGCTCTGCGAAAATCTGCGTAATCTGCGGACACCTTCTTCAGAAAACTTTTTGTAACTTACCTAAGACATCAATTTGAATTTATGAAAACGGTGCAGCGCAAAATATGCCTCTTGGGTGACTTTTCGGTTGGAAAAACCAGCCTGGTGCGGCAGTTTGTCGAGGGCCGTTTTGATGACCGTTATCTCAGCACCATTGGGGTCAAGATTTCCCGCCGTCAAATTTCCCGTCCTGATTATTTGCTCAATTTGCTGATTTGGGATTTAGCTGGGGGAGACGACTATGATGATGTCACTTCCGGATATTTACGAGGGGCGGCCGGCATTTTGATGGTGTGTGATTTGACGCGTCCGCTGACCCTGCACACGCTCAGAAAATATCGCAAACAGTTAGATGAGATTAAACTTGACCCGGTGGTGGTCATCGCTGCCAATAAGGTAGACCTGGTTGCCGAGCGGGCGGTTGATGACTCATTATTGGAGGAGTTATCCCAACAAATCAACGCTCCTTATTTATTGAGCAGTGCAAAAACAGGAGAAGGTGTCGCGGCCGCCTTTGATCAAATTGCAGGACTGCTTGAGAAGAAAAAATCATGATATGAAAGATTCCAAGCTGCCTCCCAATCTAATTGAGAAACGGGTTGTTGAACATCTGGGCACCCGTTTTGCTTATGCCCTCCTAGACCCTCAGTTCAAAATAAAATCAACCAGCTTTAACTTCAACGAACTTGCTGCCCCTGAAGGGGAAGGTTTGCAGGGAATGCCGTTAGCGGATCTTTTTCCCGAATTAATCGGGCTTGAAGAAAGTATGGGCGAATTATTAAGCGGTGATTTGGAAGCGTTAAATTTGGACGCGGTGAATCGGCTTGTTCAGAACGGCAGTGAAGGGGAAGAGGTCGTTCAATATTTTAATTTCACTCTCTTTCCTGCGGATCGACGACGGCCGGGAGAGGGGCTGATTTTTTTAATTGAAGAGGTATCGGATCAAGCCAATCTCCGGCAAGATCTGGTGCAGGAACGCAATCAGCTGCGATTAACCCAGGGGGAGCTGGCCCGGGCAAACCGGGAGCTGCAGCGTCTCGACCAAATTAAAACCCTCTTTCTATCGATGGCGGCCCACGATATGCGCACTCCATTGAGCGTGATTTCCGGCTATATTGAATTGATCCAGGATATGATTCGGGATGACGAGCCACAAGATAAATCTCTGATTAACAGAGATCTGACCATTATGCAGGATCAGGTTCACTGGTTAAATCGCCTGATTTTGAACGTTCTGGATTTAAATTTAATCGAAAACGAACTGCTGGTTGTTGACCGGCAGCCGTTTGACATGCGTCTGGCGGTGGAGCAGGTTGCCCGTTCGACGCAAAATATGTTCAAAAACGCCCGGCAGCATCTATCCTATCACGTTCCAACAGCCGACGTTTTTGTTTTAGCGGAGTCGGATCGCATCAAGCAGGTGCTGTTTAATTTGGTGGGCAACAGCTTTAAATTTATATCGAGAGGCGGCCGGGTCCACATCGACCTGCGTAGTGACATTGATCGTCAGAAAGCGATTTTGGCGATCGAAGATGATGGACCAGGCATCGATAAGGCATATCAAAAGCACCTGTTTAAGCTGCATTATCGCACGCCCGAATCAAATGAGGTTCAGGGAACCGGTCTTGGTTTGTACATCGTAAAAAAACTGGTTGATCAGCATGAGGGCACCATTTGGGTGGAAAGCGAGGTAGGGCAGGGCACGCGCTTTGTCATTGAACTGCCATTATTAAGTAATTTGCAAAAAGTCTCATAATTAATATTATCCGCAGATTACACAGATTTTCGCAGATTACAGAGAAAAATCTGTGGCCATCTGCGAACCTCTGGTTCTGCGCTCCGCGCTCTGCGGACACCTTCTTCAGAAAAATTTTTGTAAACGACTTAATCAATCAAACAACCGCATAAGGAAGTTGGAAATGAGCGAACGGCTGGGATTTATTGGATTGGGTATTATGGGGCAGGGAATGGCCCTAAATCTGTTACGGGCCGGGTATGACCTGGCGGTGTGGAATCGGACGGCCAGCAAGTGTGCAGATGTTGTCTCGGCTGGAGCAGCCGCCTGCGACACCCCACGCGAGGTTGCTGAAAAAAGCGACATCATTTTTATTTGCGTGAGCAATACGGCCGATGTCGAGGCGGTTATTTTTGGCGAAAACGGTTTGTTTGATGGCTTGACGGCCGGCAATCTCGTGGTTGATCACAGCACCATCAGCCCCCACGGCACGCGAGAGATCGCCAATCGCCTATCTGAACGCAGCGTGAGGATGCTCGATGCGCCGATCAGCGGCGGCAGCGAAGGGGCCGCAAAAGGGACCCTCAGCATCATGATCGGTGGGGATGCTGACCAGGTCGAGCGAGCGCGGCCGTATTTAGAGGTGATGGGTAAAACGATTACCCACGTTGGCGGTCAGGGAGATGGGCAATCGGTTAAATTGGTCAATCAAATTTTGGTGGCCGGGACCATGCTTTCGATGGGGGAAGCGCTTCTATTTGCCCAGGCCAGCGGCTTAAATTTAGAGAAGACCCTGGCGGCCGTTTCCGGAGGCGCAGCCGGGAGCTGGACCCTCAGCAATCGCGGGCCGCAGGTCATCGAGCGGGATTGGCGGCCGGGGTTTACTATCGACCTGCAGCAAAAAGATTTGCGATTGGTTCAAGAAGCGGCCGATCACGTGGGAGCGCCGATACCGGCAACCAGCCTCGCTTTTCAACTTTATCGTACCCTGCAAAAACAGGGGCTTGGCCACGAGGGGAACCACGCCATCGTCCGGGCTCTCGAACACCTGATCGATGTGGAAATCGGAAGTGAATAAGTGGCGCCTGAAAACCATCTTCCAAAACAGGCTCGTCATCCTGGCCCCCGTCAACACGGGGGTAAACGACGGCGGGGATCCATCAGTGGCAATCCAATGGATTCCCGCGAATACGCCGTAGCAAAGAGACATCAGCTTGCGCTTCTCCACAATGCCGACCGTCCTTGCCACGTTTAAGTTGTCGACAGGTGGCTAGGATGAAACCGGTGTAGGGGCTTGGCTAGCCAAGCCCTTACTAGTGTGGATTGATTAAATCGCCCTCAACCCTCAAATATTTATTTTTTATTAAATCGCCCATATCCGATATGGGAAGTTATGTAGAATAATTTCACCTGCACAGATATTATCCAGAAAAAACATCGACAAAATATTTACAAACGCCTAAGAATTTATGATTCCTGGGTAATTTGAGGAGGCTGATGAGCGTAAGATCATGAATACAAAATTTTACGACATGCGAAATTTGAAAGGGGATTTAACCGGTGGACTGGTTGCCGGTGTCGTGGCCTTGCCCCTGGCGCTGGCTTTTGGTGTTCAATCGGGTCTGGGTGCCATTTATGGCTTGTACGGAGCGATCATGCTCGGTATATTGGCGGCGGTTTTTGGCGGGACCGCAACGCAGGCTAGCGGCCCTACCGGTCCGATGACCGTGGTTTCGGCCTCGTTGGTTGCTTCCGCGATCGCTTTGACGGGCAGTCTCGAAAACGCCTGGGGAATTATCGTCATCACTTTTTTGTTGGGTGGCGCGTTCCAGATTGTTTTTGGATTTCTCAACATCGCCCGCTATATTAAATTTTTCCCTTATCCGGTTATATCCGGCTTTATGAGCGGCGTTGGCCTGATTATTGTCCTGCTCCAGATCTATCCTTTTATGGGAGTTACTTCTCCCTCCAGCACGCTGGGGGTATTGTTAGAAATCCCTCGACTGATAGAGAATCTGAACTGGTCAGCTCTCGGTCTCGGTCTACTAACGGTGGCCATTTACTATTTATTCCCCCGGTTGACCAAGGCGATTCCCAGTGCGTTGGTGGCCCTGATTGTGGCTTCGGTCGTAGGCTACATCCTGCAGCTTGATGCACCGCTTATCGGGGATATTCCTTCCGGTTTACCCGCTATTCAGCTGGGCACCATTTTAACGATCGACTCATCGGCCTACCTGCTTATTCTCGAATACGCCGTCGTTCTGGCCGTGCTTGGCTCGATCGATTCCCTTTTGACCTCGGTCATTGCCGACAACATCACCAAAACAAAGCACAACAGCAATCGAGAGTTAATTGGTCAGGGTATCGGCAACATGGCGGCCGCCGTATTTGGCGGTATTCCCGGTGCCGGAGCAACAAAGGGCACGGTTGTTAACATCAATTCAGGCGGTAGGACTCGCCTATCCGGCACCATACACGGCTTGTTTTTGCTGGCTGTTCTATTAGGTCTGGGTCAGCTTGCTGCGTTTATTCCCCTGGCCGTTCTGGCCGGCATTTTGATTCCGATCGGCTTCAATATTATCGACATGAGGGGCCTCAGACATCTGTTTGATGTACCCCGTGCGGATGCGGTTGTCTTAGTCGTCGTCTTCGCGGTCACAACCTTTGGCAGCCTGATTAATGCTGTCGCGTTGGGAATCATCCTGGCGTCGATTTTATTTATGAAGCGCTCGAGCGATCTGGCCGAAGAAGGCACCAATGTGGCTACCCTGGCGGGAGTCGATGGCGAGAAGCTGTGGGATGATGAGATTGCCCACTATGATGATTTCAAAGACACAGTCTATGTCAAACATCTGTATGGTCCCCTCTTCTTTGGCTTCACTTCACATTTCCAGGAGCTCGTTAAAGATTTGGATGAGAACATCAGCGCGCTCATTATTCGCATGGACAGGGTTCCCCATATCGATCAAACCGGCCTTTATGCCATGGAGGAAACGGCGTTCGAGCTTGAACAAAAGGGGGTTCCCGTCATCTTAACCGGCCTGCAGTCACAGCCGGCCGACATGCTCGAAAGAATCGACATCATTCCCGATTTGATTCCGCGGGAACAGCTGTTTGATACTTTTGAGGACAGTATCGACTGGCTCCAGCTGCAGCTTCCTGAAAGAAGCAAAGTTGCCGTTTGATTTTTT
>JAAUYD010146085.1_pt1 | contig 16262 bp, 11 predicted proteins | sample 7278101 | NCBI WGS metagenome assembly JAAUYD01 (sample SAMN14350128, study PRJNA611818) | marine sediment metagenome | isolation source: surface marine sediment (0.6m) | place: French Polynesia: Moorea | collected 2018-08 | reverse complement strand
TTAAAACCCCATCCCCTACGGGTTGTTTGTTTTGTGTTGGGGTTTAAATCCCCATTACAAAACGTAATTACGAATTACGAATTACGAATTACGAATTACGAATTGTTTAAGAACCACCCGATTATTTAATTTTGTAAATTATATGTTTGATTGATGTTGCTAATATCGGCGCTGAAAACATTTTGTTTTCAGCCTTTCAGCTTTTGTAACAGATTGTAAAAGAAAGGCTGATTTTGTCGCTGAAAGTTATGGAAAGTATAAGCAAGCAATAATTTGTTATGAGAAGAAAATAATGTTTTTTTAGGTTGACATGTCCAACTTTTGCGGTTAAATTATCCATATCGGCAATTTTTGACATAAAAACTTTATTTGTATGATTACGGAATACTTAAATAACATAGTCTTTTCCGTACTCTCGTGCAACCGCACCTTGAAAAGTAAATACCGCAAGGGTTTCTAATGGGTAGGATTCCGCACTATCTATTCCCCGCAAGGGGACGGAAACAGGTTTGAGCTCCAATTAGATTGACTCTGCATAATATTCCGCACTATCTATTCCCCGCAAGGGGACGGAAACCTGATACCAGATATCATGGCATTTTTTAACTCTTGGACTTATTCCGCACTATCTATTCCCCGCAAGGGGACGGAAACCTATACTTTGGCGTGCCACTTGGGGTTATTCCAAATACGTTCCGCACTATCTATTCCCCGCAAGGGGACGAAAACAAGCTTTTCTCAAAGAACCTGGTTTCTTAATTGCCTTAGAGTTCCGCACTATCTATTCCCCGCAAGGGGACGGAAACGAGGGACGTACCTTTTGCCCACGTTCTATACGACGTTCCGCACTATCTATTCCCCGCAAGGGGACGGAAACTCTACAAGTGATTTAAATTCTTCTAAATACTGAATCATTATTGAAGTTCCGCACTATCTATTCCCCGCAAGGGCACGGAAACAGTTCTGTCATTACCTGTTTACCTGTAGCAATGACTTGTTCCGCACTATCTATTCCCCGCAAGGGGACGAAAATCTATAATTAATTGGGTTAGAACTCATAACTTGCACCATTTTCGACTAGCCCAAATGTCCGCCTAGTGCTTTGTCCCATTGATTTTGATAGTTTATTGTAGTGCGGGCATCTTGCCCGCTTCCCTCTTATATCGTTTCCGTTTGTATCGGAATTATTTAAATTTCCTCTGTTTTCCTCTGACTCTGCGTTCTCTGCGCCTCTGTGGTTTTTTTATCATTCTGGTGTAACCGGATTTGATATTACAGCAGGGAGCGAGACGCTCCCACTACATTTTTTACCCTTCAGACTTATGGGACAAACCACTAGGAATAAATTCCCTTTTCTTAAAGGCAAAGTCTGATAAATCTGACTGGGAAAGACTTTCAGCACGTTTTAATGTACTTGGTTTATTAGCCTTGAAATTTATTTCAAGGTGGGAATGTGAGCTAAACGAGATCGCTGCAAGTTATCAGATAATTTACTATTAAAAAATTAGTAATCAATTACCGCTAAGAGCTACTGTATAAGTTGTTCAAACTTCCATCTGTCGATGAAGAGGACAAGGGGCACCGGAGCGAGGAGCAGAGGGGAAAACCCCATGCATAAATGTAGGGGCTCAAATCCCTTATAGTGCGGGAAGTCAAAATCCTTCTCCTTTGCCCCCTGCTCCGGTACTCCTCTGCCTCTTATTTACTATCATTAGGATCTACACGTTTGAGATATAACTGAGCAATACCATAAAGCAAGAGAGATATACCAACTATTCCCGTAGGTAATAATAACCAGTTATCCTGTATTAATCGAGATACTTTACTGAGAATAGAGGTATTTTCAACACGGCTAGTAGAGGGAGCATCTTGGAAAAATGCTAGTTGATAAGCATCGGGGTCGTAGGGGACAGGGTTAGCTCGATTGCTATCAATTAAGACTGTATCTTTCTTGAGTTGGAAGAACCATGAGTCTTGATTGAGAATCTGTCGGACTCTATCTAAACCTGTGGATGTTTGAGCAGTTAAAGCTAGGATGACGCGATCGCTATTCCAAGGAGAAATGACTTGTTTGATTGCACCTTGCTTGTCTTGGGGTGTTTGAATTGTTGCTGCCTTGGCTGAACGGATAAATCCTTGACCAAAGTTAAAACCTTGGGGTTCTCTAAATACTTCTGGGAAGGGAAACTGGTCTAAGGTGCCAATTCCAACTAAGTGTTCTTCTTTGCGTACAGCTCCAGGTAAAGAATCAGGGGTATAAACATCCAGTTTGACAGCATCTGCTCGGCTCAGTCGTCCTAAACGTTCACTGAAAGCAAATAAGGTCAATATATCTGTATCAGTAGGAATAGATGGTAATACCACTGCGGTTCTAGATAAGTCCTGGGGCGCAGCAAAGGGAAATCCAAATTGTAGTAATTTGAGGTCGGGGAGTTGTACGGAAGTTTCTCGTTTTAAGTCAAAGCTAGTATCAGCATGGACTGTACCTGATAGTTGTTCAACTGGTGGAGCCGTACAATTTTGTCTGTCAAATGGTTCCCGAGAATTCATGCGGAAAAACACTTGCAATTTGGAATTGGGCTGAACCAAGTTGGCTGGTAAATCTACTTTGAGGTTTTTTCGGGTTTCTCCAGATTCAGATGTGAGACGAGCACCACCAATAAATACTCCATCCAGAAGAACTTCCACAGCGGAAGTTCTAGGGTTAACTTGGGGTCCATAACTATACACTAAGTTCATGGAACTACCACGTAAAAATCGATCGTCCGGTAGAGCGCGGAAATCAATTTCCACCGGTGGCGCTCCCGAACCCCTAACAGTGACATCAGAGAATGGCTCTCCATTCACCTGAGTTTTAATATTTTTCAGTTCAAAACTATTTGCTTCTGGTAAATAACGGGGCCATTTACGAATTCCTGGGGTAACTACTTCTTGCAGCCGATCTACAAATACGACTTTACCGGTACTCATTTTTTGTACTTGGGGCTGGCTTAAAGCTTGGGCAGCCTTTGCTACACCCTTTGGTCCATTCCCCGTAACGACTAACACTGGTACCCCATTCTCAGTCGTGGTCATAAGTAGTATACCGCGATCGCTGGGTATGGGATTCTGATTGGTATCGAGAACCTGAGAACCGACTATTTTGACTGGTAATTTGAGATCGGCTAAAAATGGCTGTTCGCTGGGAGTACCAACAATCACCAGGCGATCGTTATCTTTGACATCAATAATGTTAGAAACTAAATTAGTCTGGATAGGACGGAAATCTGCTAGTCTACCAAATGATGCTTGTAGGCGACTAGTAGCGGTTAGCCAAGATGGAGCAACTTGATTCGGTTGTAAATAGACAATGCGGTTGGGTTCTAAACTGAGCTTGTCAATAAAAGGATAGGGATACTGACTAAAGTTAAGGGCGATTGGTTGGGGCTGAAACTGGAAAATTAACTTGGAATCCGGCAAAATCTCCGTCCAAAGTTCTGGGCTTCCGGGGTCACTACATTGCTCGGAATTATTTTGTTGGGCAACGATTTTTAATTCGTTGTAGTCCTGAAGCATTCTGGAGGGAATATTTAACAATACCTGACCCACTTTAGACTCTCTACGGTTGAGAGGTATACTGCCGATACTAGTATTATTAAGTAATACTGTCAGACTAGAACGATTAGCATAAAGAGCTGGGGAGTGTTGAAAACGGAGTAAGGCTTTCAAGCTTTTCACATTCCAACTGCGGGGACGGGTAAAGCCGAGACGAGTTTCGGCATAACTTCCTTGTAACCGTAAACGATTACCTACAATGGGACTGCGGTTAAATTCGAGATTATGGGTAAATAATTTGGGCTTGTTAGTAGTTTTTTGTGAGTTTTTCTTATTTGTAGTTGCTTGAGCCAACAAAGTCAGTGGCTGTTGTGATGACACCCGTTGTTTTTGTTGGTCCTGGAGATCTTGTTTACCTTCCGCTCTTGCACTTAATAAAGGATTGGGCAAAAGTAGGAAACAAAAAGCGATCGCAACTGCTTTTTGATTAAGTTGGGAAAGTTGAAACAACAGCTTCATGGGACAGTTAATTAATTTTAGAGATTGACTTAAAACAGAAGTGTAATGTTTATTATTTTTGAATTGTTAATTATTCTTGGTTAAAAATACACAGAAACAAATATGTACTTTTATAACTCATAAATAAATATAGTTATGTGATTTTCATGAAAAAAACAAAAGATAGTCAATTTTAATTCTGATTGAGTAAATTTTGAGACACAATTGTTGGCGGTATTAAACCAAGCCAAGCCAAATTTTGACTATAGTAAGCCGATTTATCATCCCAAATTCCTTGATTGTATTGAGGTAATATTTTTTGTTCTAATATCTCCTTGGCTAACTTTGGTTTTAGAGATACCCAGGCAGCATAAACCATACTGTATTGAGATGTCGCTTCATAATCCACTAGAGCTTTTCCTGTGAGGTCAATACGAGCTGGTAATTTAGAATTTTCTTGCCATTGTTTTTGTAAATATTGGGTTGCTGTTTTTAAATAACGTTGTGCTGGTTTAGCATTAAACCATTGGGCATCCAAGGCTAACCGCCACCACACGCGATAGGCATCAAAGCTATACAGGGTTTGAATTTTACTATTGGGTGATAGAACTTGGTATTCTCCTGTTTTAATATTTAAAGCTACCCAATCACTAGGTAATCCTACTTGGGAAAGCTGGGATGATTGTTCTAGGATTTGGTAGCTAGTGTCTACTAACTTTAACCAGTCTCTTTCTGGATTTACCTGAGCAAATATCCGGAAAGCATAGGGAGCCAGATAGGAGGGATTAAGGTGTAAAGTTGATGAATTGGGGACAAATGCAGCCTTGGGACCTGGTAGTAAATAGGGCTTACCTTCTGGTCCTAAAGCCGTGGATAGGTTCCATAAATCTTGCAGTTTTGTTTTTGCAAGTTGGAGATATTCTTGCTGATTCCAGCGACGTGATGCCAGAATTAAAGCAAAAATCGCATCAATATCACCGTCACTAGCAAAGTTTTTGTCAATTGCTCCCCATTTTCCATTTGCATCCTGACCCCACTTCCAAGCCCACAAACTATCTGTTTGTTTCCCATTTTTCTGGCGCTGGAGATTATTTTCTGCCCAGTTTAAGGTTAAAGCAAAGGTTGCAGGATCGTCGATCATGACTGCTCTGAGCATGGCATAGGCCTGCCCTTCACTAGTAGAGCGAGATCTAGCTTCATAATCAATCACTCGCCCATCACTTTGAATGAATAACTGGCGATAACTTTCCCAACTAGCAGCGAGTAATTCTCGATTGGGAGTTGATGGAGGTAATTTGGTGAGAAATACTGACGTATTTTTACCATCTACTGATGGTGTCGCTGTGATTACAGGATTAGTTGGTGGTTGAGAATTAAAGATGGGAAGACTTGCATCACAGGCACATAGGCTAATTGAGCTAACAATTGCTGCCAAGATTGCCAGGGGTCGCATGGTTAATGAAATAATTTGCAGACGGTGTAATAGAGTACTGAAGCAATTCCCAGTAATATCTCCGTATTCATTATTCCCACATTGTCCTTAACTATTAACTTCTGGTAACTAATTTTCCCAAAATTTTTTGTGAAGGACTCAGTGTTATGGCGCTACGCGCAAGTAATAAGTAACAAGTAATAGGTAATAAGTTTATTGTTCACAGGTTTGAGTCTTCAACAATGTCCTAAGTATATGCGTAGTGCTATACCAAAAACGCGACCAAATGGAATATGAATTTTAGAAGCTGGATCAAGAGGGTAATTCTCAATCCAAAATCTAAAATCCAAAATAGTATGAGTTTATTTAGAATCCTTACCTCGCCGCTCATAGCTTTCCCAGGGGGGTTGAAAACCTCGCCGCAGCAAAAAGTCTTCCCGCAATTGTTGCATTTGCCGGGATACATCCACATCTGTAGCTCCTTGGGACATTTGCTCCAGTTGTAGTTGTTCCAATTGTGCTAATGCTGCCAAAGGTTTATCCATAATCGCATTCAAACCAGCTAAGGCTCGACGTGCTTCTTTGTCATCTGGCTTGAGTTCAATTACTTCCGTATACACTTGCTGTGCTGAATCAAATTGGCGTTGTTCAAAACGAATTCCCCCTAAAGCCGCCAAGGCATCTGTATTATCTGGCTCTGTTGCTAAAATACGCTCGTAAGCCTTACCAGCCCGGTCAAAATCCCCAATCGCCCTGGCTAATTCAGCCTGTAATTGGTCTGTGTTGGAGTTTTTGGGCAAATTAGCTAGCAACCGTTTTACCCTAGCCCTTGCCCGGGCAGGACTGCGTTCGGCGATCGCCTGGACTAAGCGCATTTGCAGTCTAATATTACTAGGTTCAACTTGAACTAAGTAATTATACAGAGGTACCCTTTGGGGTGTGGTTGGCAGTGCTGTCACCAAGCTAAATAGTTCTGGGGGTGTGTTAGTTGCTGGCTGGGTTGCTAACCAATTATTCAGAACCCCTTCAGCTTCAGCTTGGGAAATCAGTTTGGCTTGATAAGCAATACTGGTACGTCCCAACTGAATATTCAGATTTTGGGGATTAAGTGCCAGGAGTTGATCATAGGCAGATAGTGCTTCTTGATACCGCTTTTGTTGTAAGCGTACCCCTGCTAGTCCCTGCCAAGCTGCGTTCACAATGTCATTGCTAGGATTATTTCCTAGTAAAGCTTGGTAGCGTCGGACACTTGCCTGTAAGTTACCTTCTCGCCGCTCAATTTCCGCTGCTAATAACTGGGGTGCTAGGTCTTTTTTCCCTTGGCTAGTTGTGGTATAAGCTGCCAAAGCTTGTCTAGCACTGGTCATATCGTTGAGTTGCAAATAAATCTGTGCCACTCGAAAATACAAGAATGGCACATTCACCCCCGAAGAGGTGACTCCAGGTTGTAAGAAAGTTTGATAAACAGGCAATAATTCTGGATCTGGATTATCTATGTCTGCCAATGCCGAGGCTAGTGGTTGCAATTGGGCAGGGTCATTGGGTAAATTCTGGAAAATTGGGAATAAACGCTGTTTGAGAGCATTTTTGGTTAATAAACCCAATTTATTTTCTAAAGCTAGCTGTTTAATTTGTAAACCCCTGTCACCAGGGGATTTTGCCGATGCTTGCCGATACAGTTGTAGTGCGGTTTGTCTTCCTTGGGGTAAACCACTAAATACATCACCAGCTTCTTTCAGGAGTTGGGATGAAGGGTTGGGGTTGTTTGCCAATGCCTGACGGTAGAGGTCGCCGACTTGCTGCGTTAAAGCCGAATTATTAGTACTTTTACGGATTTCATTTAGTGCCCTAGCTAACGGTAGTAAAGTATCAGAACGACCCCTTAAGGGATCTAAAATTGCTAATGCTTCTGCCTGTTTTTGAGTCCCCAAGTAAGCGATCGCTAATTCTTTGCGGGTTTCAATGGCGACTGCATCCAAACTAGAGGAACGCTGTAATTGTGCCTCTAATACTTGAACTGCGCCGGCTGCATTGCCAGTTTCCCTTAAAGTCCGACCATAGGCAACAGCAGCAAACCCTTGAATATTTTCACCACCAGCTTTGTAACGGTTAAACAATTGCAAAGCTTGAGAAAAATCACCAGTGTAACTGTAGGTTTGAGCCGCACCTAAAATTGTATCTGGGGTGGGATTACTATTGAGAGCAATTTTATAATCAGCGATCGCTTCTGCAAATCTCCCTTGGTATGAATACAATGTTGCCCGCAAACCACGAGCTTCCCCATCATTGGAGTTTAATTGCAACAAAGTTGTCAATGCTTCAATCCCCTTGGTATTCCACTGGGTACGATAAGTACCCAACAAACCAATGGACTTTAATGCTAGTTGGTTACTACCATCTACCTCTAACACCTTTTGATAAGCATTCCAAGCTTCGGAAATCTTTCCAGCTCGGCGATAGGCAATAGCTAAACCCAATCTAGCTTGTAAAGACTGGGGTCTACTCTTTAAAGCTTGTTGAAAGGTAGCGATCGCATCATTTACCAGCCCTTTTTTTAATAAATTAAAACCCTTTTTCACCGCCGCAGGTAACTTTTGTGTCTGAGCGGTGGCAATATTACTACCCAAAGCTGGCACATTAATTGGGTAAGTCAAAAGGACAAATGAAAAAGTAAAAAGAGAAATACTTTTCATCCCTCTACTTTTTTGCTTCGTTCCCCTCTCAGGACAGCGAATACTTTTTTTGCCTTTTTGCCTTTGCCTCATCGAGAACTTCTCCCCCTTGGAGTCACATCAAACTCTGATTTCACCCGAATACCGACAACTGTTTCTTCAAATTCATCCCTTCCTTGAACTGTAAAACCCAGTCGTAGATTGGGGAGAAATTTAAAGTCATAGTACAGTTCGACCACATCTGGGTTTTTTCCATCATTGAGACTTTCATTGGATAATTCCCTGCCGTAAGCTAGTCCTAATCTGTCATCAGGTGTAAATATATCTACAAAACTAGCTCCCACTACGTAAGTATCGCCACCTTCACCCAAATCACGGTTTTCATAACGTCCATAACGTCCGAAAAGACCCAATTTGAGTTGGGGAATAAATACTTCGGCATTGATTCCGTATGATTCTTCCCGATCATCTTCCAAGGTGCCAAATTGATTATTTCCCCGAGGAAGACCAAAGCTTTCTTGGAAACTATCATTGTTACCGGAATCGCGATCGGAAGCATAGGTACCGCGAATAATCGCATTACCATAACGAATAGCTATTTCCCCTGCGAATCCATCTAAGGAAAAGTCACTAATTCGATCTGCCGATGAAAATATAGCACCTTTTGCTTCAATGTTGTCAGTAACACTCCAGTTAACTAAAAGACCGGGGCGAGAGCCAATACCCGTAGATGAAAGTGCTGGATTAGTTTGAAAAACAGGATTAAAAAATTGGCTGGCTCCATCTTTAGCAAAGCTGTTGCGGTCAAAATAAGAGGTTAAATCTAATTGACCAACTACAAAGCGTAAATTAGGTAATCCTGCTAGGGAGGTAGCAAAGTATAGTTCGTTGATGTTTATCCCTTCTCCCTGAGAATCATCAAAGGAGTTATTCTCACTGTTAACGTCTATTGTTGCCCCAAACAATACTTGAGGAGTGATGGGATATACCCCTGTAAGTCTTGCCCGTGCGGAGGTATCACTTCCTTGGGTTACATACACACCCTCCAATCTTAAATAAGGCTCTCGTAAAGAGGTGCTCGAAAGGAGAGTGCCTTTTTGATTAATTGCTTTTGGCACCCTAGGATTAGGAGCCGCAGTAGGAGAATTACCATTAATTTGCCCACTATTATTCGGTAATTGGGGTAATGGAGCCGTTTGAGATTGATTGAATGTGGGTGCTGTGAATTCTTGGACTTGATTATTGTTAAATGACCCTGGAGCAGTCTGATTATTTAGTATTTGATTAAAAGTCGGTGTACCAATATTGGTGGTGTTATTTGCAGAATTTGCACCGGGTAATGGAGGTAATGCGGGTGCTTGAGCATTTAGTTGTTGATTAAATTTAGGTGTTCCTGGATTCCCTTGATTAACTACTGTTCTGTTTGCTGGAGAATTCAAGAGTTGGTTAAAGGTAGGTACTTTTGGAGCAGAATTTTGTTGATTATTCCTTGTACCCGGCAATCCTAAACCCAAGTTAGAATTATTGTCCCCTGCTGCTATTAAGGGTTTATTGCTCGGCTGTGTCAGCTTTTGTTTTTTCCCAGTTACTTGCTCCTGAATAAAGGAGTTTTCTTGTTGGTTAATATCCGCACCAGGTATTTGCTTACCAGCATTGGAGAGTGAATTTTGTGAGGGTGCCACTGCAAGATTGGCATCTGGTGGTGGTGGTGCTTTACGCCAACCAGGTTGCTTTTTATTGCTAGGTACTGGTGATTTGGGCACGGGTAACATACGACCCAAGCCAACCTGAAAACTATTAACTGGTTGCTGGGGTGTTCTTGTTTGGGCAGAAGCAGCTTTAGTAGCTGCTGTTACCCAAAACAAAGAAAGTGAGGCAGCACAAAACCAAAAATGCAACTTATGGAGCCGATATGGAGAAGTAAATTTATGACAATCTGATACGTTGTGGCTCATGAGCCTCTCTAAATAAATAATTCAGTATGGGTTTACTTTTGTGTCGCAACTTTAGCAAATAAATCAAGTATATTCGACTAATTTAAAAATTTGGTATATTCTGAAGAAAGTTATATGAACAAATAAATTTTTAATTAAATAGAGCCATTTTGATAATCAATAAGTAAAAATATAGTTTATATAAATTAAAAACAAATTAAATAGGTATTTAACTCATGTTTGCTATGGTTTATAGCTTTATTAAGTCAAATATACTTAGAACATCATTGAAAAATTGTTTCAGTATTATTTTTTTAATTCTGTTGTCATTCAGTTATGGTTGTGTTAAAAATACACAGCCTGATGTCAAGTTAGAAATTAAAAATGTACAGCCAGTATCAAGTAAGGGTTTATACAATATTACTGGTAGTACGAATTTACCTGAATCTAGTCAAATTAGTGTTATGGCAGTCAGGTACTTGTATCCAAATACTATGGGTGGAGATGAGTCTTTAAAATATCCAGAGGGTAGAAAACAGTCTATCTTAGCTCGCCAAAATGTAGAGGTCAAACAAGGAAAGTGGGAAGCACAACTCAATCTTTTACAAGTTGGCTATGATGGTAGATTTCAGGAAATTTGGCAAACTAATCAAAGGCACACTCAACTAGTTGCAGACAGTGGAGTAACATTTATAGCGGCTTTTGATCCTTCCAGTCAGGTGAAAGTTGCAGAGGAATCCACATCAGCGACTCAACAATTAATCGCCCAAAAATTAGAGGGTCCTTTGCTTCGTTTTACTAACGAAGGTGAAAAATATGTACAGGCTAGTCAAACCTTACTGATATCTTTACCAGAAGGGAAAACCAGGCCTCCTCGTTTGCGGGCTGAAGATGTGAATGGAGGCTGGGGTAATCGATACCAACTCCAAGCCCAACCCTTAGCTTCTAGGGCTAATCCAATTCCGGTAATTAAATTTAGTCAGACTAATTCTCGCTTAAGTGCTGCGGAATTTTTACGCTAGCAGTTGACAGTTGATGGTTGACAGTTGGTAGTTGACAGTTGGTAGTTGATAGTTGGTAGTTGATAGTTGATGGTTAAACCTCCCACACTCCCCACACTCCCCACACTCCCTCCCCCTACTCCCTGCTCCCTGCCCCCTGCCCCCGTTCGGACTTCGGCGTGAGCTCAGACGTTCGGCGAAGCTCAGTCGAGCCGTCGAACGCTGAGTTCACGGCCGAAGCCTGCCTCTTCGGTGACAGTTCTTGAGTCGAACAATACTGTCTTAACCAATATGTTCATTGCTATATCTATCTAGATTTTTCTGAGAAATCAACAAAGTCCCAGGGGCGTGTTTGAAAACAGTCCGTTTACTTTAAACTTATTACTTGTGAACTTATAGCGATCGCTCAAAAAATAAAAGTGATAGTTGTATAACTTTTTCCGAATATTTTTGTAGTTGAGTTACAAAAAATTAAGTTGTTATCTTTATTTTAATAAACAAGACACAAACGAGTACTAATTACCATATTCCTACTAATATCGATATTATTAGGGATTAGTTTAGGTACTGGTTGTGAACTCTCAACAAGCAAAAGTATTTATCACCCGTCGCCTTCCTATAGAATTAGCAAACTTAGAACAAATTGCTAAAGTTGAAATCTGGGAAGAACGCCAACCTCCTCCGGAAAAAATTTTACTGGAAAAAGCCAGGTCGGCTAACGGCATTATTTGTTTATTAACCGACCCTATAGATAAAGGACTGATAGAATCGACAACTGATTTAAAAGTAATTAGCCAAATGGCTGTGGGTTACGACAATATAGATATTGGCGCAGCTACGGCGAAAATGATTCCTGTGGGTCATACTCCCGGTGTATTAACTGATACTACTGCTGATTTTACTTGGGCATTATTGATGACAGCAGCCCGAAGATTGTTGGAAGCAGATAGGTTTACCCGTAGTGGTTTGTGGAAAACTTGGGAACCAGATTTATTATTGGGAGCTAATATTACTGGAGCAACCTTGGGGATTATTGGTTTTGGACGTATTGGTAAAGCGATCGCCCGTCGTGCCCAGGGGTTTGATATGCAGGTTTTATACACAGGTAAAAATAGGTCAGATTTACATTTAGAAAACACTCTGGGTGTGGAGTTTGTCTGTTTGGAGCGATTGTTAGAAGAATCAGATTTTGTGACAATTCATACTCCCTTATCCCAGGATACTTACCATTTATTTAGCGATCGCCAGTTTGAGTTAATGAAGTCCTCGGCAATTTTGATTAACACTGCACGGGGAGAAATTGTTGACTCAAAAGCTTTGTACCGCGCCCTGAGCCAAGGTAAAATTGCCGGTGCAGCTTTGGATGTGACTGAGCCAGAGCCAATTCCCAGTGATAGCCCATTACTGACTCTGGATAATTTAATTATTACTCCCCATATTGGCAGTGCTAGCTGGCAAACTAGGGAGAAAATGGCAAATATGGCAGTTGAAAATTTGATTGCAGGACTTAAGGGCGATCGCTTACCATATTGTGTCAATCCGGAGGTTTATCATTAAGGAAGAGAAGTTTGCAAGGATTGGCGGTTCCATGAGTATTAATTTGGCGTTGCTGATTACAAGTATGGTTTTGCCCCCCAACCCCCAATTCTGGGGGAGGAAGATAATTTAAAGTCCCCCAAGTACCCCCAAAGTTGGGAAATAATATGGCTATTCCTCCAAATAACGAGAGAACAGGTAAATGGCTACTGTAGTTTTAAAAACTGGCGAAACTGTCCAAGTCTCCATTGAGGAGCTGGAAGATTACCTGCGCCAAAACGCTGATAAAATTCAGCCCCAGAAACTGAAACGGCGCGGTTCATTAAGGAGAAAGCTTTTTACAAGGAATAATTCGGCAGCTTAAGTATATATAATAACATTCACATTTAATTCTTCTGCCTGAGAATCTCCTCTCTCTAAAAGTTTCTGACAGGTAAAGTACAAATGTCCGATGATTTCGACATTCTACCAGATGCGATCGCAGCAGCTTTTGCTGGAGAAATGGAATGAAACTTTTACTCGATACCCATGTTTTAATTTGGTATCTTGCTGATGACTCAAAGTTACCTTCTGCTATTAACCCAAGTTGCGGGTTATTAAATACGCCTTATGTGAATTAATAATAACCGAGTTATAGTAAGGCTTTGAGCCTGTGGTCTAGGCAAAGTTCTCAACTATATTGACGTACTTACGTCTTTCCAAGCTCTAACTCACATAAGCCGTTAAATATAAACTTACTATTGAATGCGATCGCTCGGCACTTGTTCGAGAGTAACCTATTTTGTGAATTATAATCATACAGTTAAATAAATTTACTTAACTCGAACTTACGTTAATTAATTTAATATTTAACTATTCAATTATGGTATTCTGCTTTAATCTTTTAAAGGAGTATAGAGAATTACCTTTGATATGCCTTTAGTTGCAACTAATAATGAAGTTATTACGGTTATCATTATTTTCTCAGTTGAACCCCAACGTCAACAAGAATTACTAGATGTAATACGTGATTTCCTTGATACAGTTAAGCAGCAACCAGGTTTTGTTTCAGCCAGTATCCATAAAAGCATTGACGGAGTAAAAGTTGCTAACTACGCTCAGTGGAGAAGTAAAGAAGACTACGAGAACTTCATTAATAATACAGAGGTACAAGCAAAGGCAGCTAAACTAAAAGAATTTAACCCTCCAGATGCACATATTTATGAAGTAGTTATTTCCGAGTTCAAAGATGGAACTCCCAAAATTATTCAGGGAGGATACATTGCTCACTTTGCAGAATTTCGGATGCAGCCAGAAAATCAACCCCAGATGATAAAATTGGCAAAAGAGAATGTGGGAAAAGCTATGGAGCTACCAGGGTTGATTTCAGCTAATTTTCATCGTAGTCTTGATGGAACTCGCGTAATTAACTACGGACAATGGCTCGATCGAGATACTATCGAAAACCTGAAGAAGCAGCCGGGTTTTGGTAAGGATGCACCTTATTGGGAAGGCATTGCCGAAAATGAACATCACCTCTACGAGGTTGTTTTTACTTGTCCTGCTCAATAGTTTGAGGATTCATAGCGTAAGCTCACATCTTGCACCAAGAAATTTTGATGTTTTTTAATCACTCAGTATTACAAGGTATCAGTATTAAAGGTAAAGGCTTAATTGAGCGATAAAAACCAGATAAAATAATGTAGCTTTCTTGCGCCATTTTTAAGTTTTTCCTAGTTTATACGGTTAGGTGCAAGATATGAGTAAGTTAAATTCTTTCATCAATCCCACCTATGCTATGAATCGAGCAAGAGTGTCAAAGGTAGATAAGCTAGGGTAAGGTAAACGTTATTCATAGCAATATTATGTCTTCTGTTCCCGAAAAATCCAACTATTCAATTAGCAATTTAACAGTAGCTGGATTAGAAGCTTTAATTACCAAGATAGTTCAAAAACTCATTAGAGAAGAAAGTCAAAAAAAATCAGAACAAGAGAAATTAGGGGAGAGTCAAGTTATTTATGAACAAACACCTCGTCCCTATGGACTTTGGCAAGGTAAAGTACAAATGTCCGATGATTTCGACATAAACTTCCTTAACCCGAAGTGAGGTTACTTAAATCCTTCCTGTTGTTTCCTTATTAACTTTCCATTCTCGAAAGTCGTAATAATTTTGGAGCCATCAGAATTTTCCCAAACAAAGACTCTATGGGTGATAGAGCGTTGAGTTTCAGTACCCCTGCCCAAAATTGCTTCTACTTGTACTAGTTGCATTCCTATTTGCAATCTCTCGTACTCAGCACGGGTTAATTGGTTGGGTTGAGTAATTGCTGATGGCTGACTGTTTGTAGCTTGATAATAGCTAGACCCATAACCTATTCCAATCCCAAGTCCTATTGCAATTGCAACTAGTAAACCTAAAGGAGATTTTGGTAGAATAGACAGTAGAGAGCTAATGTCTATATCCAAGACATTCTTGCTTTTGTTTTTCATTTGTAATGATTAGTGAATTTTGTTGTTAGCTGAGTACCAGTCAGCTTTGGACAATTTGACTATTTCTTTTAATAGCCTTTGGTTGAGTACCAGTCAGCCAAAGGCTATTAATCCAAGAAATATTATTCATTTTTTTGATTATTTTTATTTAGTAAAAAAATTATCAAACTTAATTTGAATGTAAAAAGCGAATATTGATTCCAAAAATCCTCTAAGAACAATCATATTTATCAGCCAGCGAGGTTTATTGGAGGAATGTAGTTGACGAGAGAAAGCCTCTAATTCTGCAACACATTCTGTAGGGAACAGTTTATGTGTTAGAGAAATAAAGAGCGGAGTTTCTGATTTTGGTGATTTGAATAGCCCCTCTTCTTCTTTCTCTTTCTCTTGCAACACAGACTGCTTCTGTAACTGTGACTGCGATTGCAACACAGACTGCTTCTGTAACTGCAACTGCGATTGTAAAAGAGACTGAGACTGCTTGTGCAATTGCAATTGCTTCTGTAATTCCCTGCGCAATTGCGATTGCAACTGCGATTGTAAAAAAGATTGAGACTGCTTGTGCAACTGCGATTGCTTCTGTAACTCCCTCTGCAATTGTGATTGCAACTGCGATTGTAAAAAAGATTGAGACTGCTTGGACAATTGTGATTGCTTCTGTAACTCCCTGCGCAATTGTGATTGCAATTGCGATTGTAAAAGAGATTGAGACTGCTTGTGCAACTGCGATTGCTTCTGTAACTCCCTGCGCAATTGTGATTGCAACTGCGATTGTAAAAAAGACTGAGACTGCTTGCACAACTGCGACTGCCTCAAAATGAGGTTATTATTTGAATAATTCATAATCCCTACGCTCCTTCCCATGTTAGTTTAGCCTGTAGTTGAGTGCGATAAATTTGCCACTGATTAAGTGTTGTTTGTTTTACTTGTAGTTGAGCGCGATAACTTTGCCACTGATTAAGTGTAGTTTCACCTAAACCTGTTACTTTGTAATACTTTCGTCTTGCACCACCACTACCTTCTTGTTCATCTCCCCATCGCCACTCAATAAATCCCTTTTTCTCTAATCGGTTCAGTGCAGGATACAAGCTACCAAAGCTCAAAGGTATTGGTCTACCGGGATTAAGTCGATTAAGAATATCTAAACCGTATAACTCTCTAGCTAGTAGTACGGTTAGGATATCA
>JAAUYD010212962.1_pt1 | contig 16263 bp, 8 predicted proteins | sample 7278101 | NCBI WGS metagenome assembly JAAUYD01 (sample SAMN14350128, study PRJNA611818) | marine sediment metagenome | isolation source: surface marine sediment (0.6m) | place: French Polynesia: Moorea | collected 2018-08 | reverse complement strand
CCTTCGAGAAGGCGGCGGAGCACGGGCGCACGATTCTGGTCGAGAGCTTCATCCAGGGTCTCGATCACCGCCTGCTGGTGGTGAACGGCGAGCTGGTGGCCGCTGCCAAGCGCGTGCCGGGCCACGTGGTCGGCGACGGCAAGCACACGATTCGCCAGCTGGTGGACATCGTCAACGAGGATCCGCGCCGCGGCGTCGGCCACGAGAAGGTGCTCACGCGCCTGGAATTCGATCACCAGGCCGAGCGCCTGCTGAAGGAGCTGGACTACACGGCAGACACGGTGCCGCCCGAGGGCGAGACCGTGTACCTGCGCACCACCGCCAACCTCTCCACCGGCGGTACGGCCATCGACGTGACCGACGTGATCCATCCGGACAACCGGGAGATGGCGATCAAGACCATCCTGGCCATCGGCCTGGACGTGGGCGGCGTCGACTTCCTCACCACGGACATCACCCGCTCCTACCGAGACGTGGGCGGGGCAATCTGCGAGGTCAACGCGGGCCCGGGCTTCCGCATGCACGTGGCACCCAGCGAGGGCAAGGCGCGCGATGTGGCGGGACCGGTGATCGACATGCTGTTCCCGCCGGGGACGCCGACGCGCATCCCCATCGCCTCGATCACCGGCACCAACGGCAAGACAACCACCTCGCGCATGCTGGCCCACGTGATGAAGTTCGCCGGCCACACGGTGGGCATGACCTCTACGGACGGTGTGTACATCAACGGTCAGCTCAGCGTGACCGGCGACATGACGGGGCCGGTCTCGGCCCAGATGGTATTGCGCGACCCGACCATTGACGTGGCGGTCATGGAAACGGCCCGCGGCGGCCTCCTGCGCGGCGGCATGGGCTACACCGAGTGCAACGTGTCCTGCTGCCTGAACGTCTCCGGCGATCACCTCGGCATGAAGGGCATCGACACGATCGAGCAGCTGGCGGAGATCAAGCGCATCCCCATCGAGGTGGCCAAGGATGCGGTGGTGCTGAACGCCGACGATCAGAACTGCCTGGCCATGGCCGACCACACGGAAGCCAAGCACATCTGCTACGCCACCATGAACCCGCAGCATCCCCTGGTGAAGGCGCACATTCGCGCCGGCGGCCAGGCCGTGGTGCTGGAGGAGGGTATCAACGGCCACATGATCACCCTCTACGATCAGGAGAATCACATTCCCCTGCTGTGGACGCACCTGATCCCGGCCACCATGGAAGGGCGTGCCATGCACAACGTGCAGAACGCCATGTTCGCCGCCGCCATGGCGTACAACATGGACGTAGCCCTGGACGACATCCGCCAGGGCCTGCGCACCTTCGGCTCGTCCTTCTTCCAAGCGCCGGGGCGCATGAACGTGTTCGACGAGCACGAGTTCAAGGTGATCCTCGACTATGCCCACAACGCGGCGGCGGTCGGCGCGATCTGCGACCTGGCCAGCCAGCTAGACGTGAGCGGCAAGCGGATTCTGGTGCTGGCGGCGCCCGGTGATCGTCGTGATCAGGACATCATCGACGTGGCTCGCTCCGCGGCTAAGGGTTTCGATCACTACATATGCAAGTCCGATGACAATCCGCGCGGTCGCGCACCGGACGAGGTGCCCAAGATGCTCAGGGCTACCCTGATGGAAGAGGGGGTACCCGAGGAGGTGATCGAGATCGTTCCCGACGAGCAGGAAGCGGTCCTGGCCGGCCTGAGCGCGGCATCGACGGGGGATCTGGTGCTGGTGCTGGGCGACAACATCAAGCGCTGCTGGAAGCAGATCATCTACTTCGACAGTGAGGCCAAGCGGGAAGCCAACAAGCCGAAGGTCGCCGAACCTGCGCGCCGCCCCCTGCCGAAGGCTCCCGGCTTCGAGATCGACGAGCAGGTGGAGGTGATCAGCGACGAGCGCGGCGTGCGCCTGGCGGCCCGCTACGACGAGGACGGCGACTGAGCGCACGGCGGTACGGGGGAAGCGCGCCATGGAACTGCTCGATTCGCGTCGTCTCACCGGCAAGAACCTGTTGTGGGACCAGCCCGGCGCTATCGCCGACCTGGGACTCGAGGCCGGGGAGGATGCGAAGGCAATTGCCAGCGCCTGGCGGTCACTCGCCCGCGAGGCCCTCGATGCGGTCGGTTGGGCCGACGAGCAGGTCATCACGCACGAGGTGATCGGCGGCGTGTGCCTGGCAGTCTCGGCGCCCATCGACGCCCTCTATGCGGCCGTGGACCTGGTGGAGTACACGGTGGCGCGCCTGATGCAGGCGTTCGGTGGCGCAGGGCCGGAGGAGTCCGCCGATGAGGCCGTGGCGCGCTTGCGCCAGACCATCGCCGAGGAGCGCAATCCTGCCTTGCTGGCCCTGCGCGACGCGGCCCGCGCTCGCTCCGTGGCGTTCCTCAGTGATGACGACGAGGCCTCCACCGGCCTCGGCCGCGGCTCGCACACCTGGCCCGTGGACGCGCTGCCGAGCGAGGTTCCCGAAGACACGCACGATATTCCCGTCGGCCTGGTCACCGGCACCAACGGCAAGACCACCACGGTCCGCTTGCTGGCGCAGATGGTCCGCGCCGCGGGCTTGAAGGTGGGGCTGAGTTCGACCGACTGGGTGAGCGTGGATGACGAGATCATCGACCGCGGAGACTACTCCGGTCCCGGCGGTGCACGTGCCGTCGCCCGCCATCGCGAGGTGGACGTGATGGTGCTCGAGACCGCCCGCGGCGGACTCCTGCGTCGGGGCCTGGGCGTGGAGCGTGCGGACGCCGCGCTGATCACCAACATCGGCGAGGACCACCTCGGCGACTTCGGCTCCCACAGCGTGGAGGAACTGCTGGCCGTGAAGTGGGTGATCACGCGGGCCCTCGACGCGCAGGGGTGCGCCGTGCTGAACGCGGACGATGAGCGTCTCGTGGCCCAGGCGGCGGCGCACCCGCCGGCAGCGCCGATCACCTGGTTCACGCTTGATCCGGAGTCGCCCCTGGTCCAAGGGCACCTGGCGTCCGGCGGCAGCGCCACCTTCCTGCGCGGCGACAGGCTCTGCTACGCCGAAGGCGAGGCGGTGAGTGAGATCAGCGACGTCAGGTCCGTGCCCATCACCCTCGACGGCGCGGCCCGCCACAACGTGGCCAACGCCCTCGCCGCCATCGCCATGGCCAAGGCCCTCGGCCTGGATGCGCCGGCGATCGCCGCGGGCCTGCGCCAGTTCACGGCCGAGCAGAACCCGGGGCGCTGCAACCTGTTCAGGGTGGACGATGGCGTGGACGTCCTGCTCGACTTCGCCCACAACGTGGATGCGGTGACCGCCATCTTCCAGATGGCCCAGGCCCGACCGGCCGGCCGGCGCGCCCTGTGTTTCTGCCAGGCGGGCGACCGCCCCGACGAGGACATCCGGGCCCTGGCCGGCGCCGCCTGGCGCATCGGCCTGGACCGGGTGGTGGTGTCCGAACTGCCCGCTTACCGGCGCGGTCGCGAACCGGGTGAGGTGCCGGCGATCATCCGCAACGCCCTGCTCGATCTCGGCGCGCAAGCGGAGCAGCTCGCCTATCACGAGTCAGAGGTGGACTCCCTGCGCGACGCCCTGGCCTGGGCGCAGGCCGGCGACCTGGTGATCGTACTGGGTCTGGGCGAGCGGTCGGAACTGCTGGAAGAACTCCGCTCGCGTCGCCAGGGCGCCTGACAGCGGTGCGTTGGCACGGGCGCGAAATCGGCCTGTGGGTGGCCTACGTGGCCCTGTCCAATGCGGTCGGGGCGACGTCCGTGCTCATCGAGTATCACCGCGACGGTCGCGCGCTGGCGGCGTGGGAGCCTTTCGTGTGGGAGTTCTCGAGCGGCCTCTGCACCCTGGCGCTGCTGCCCTTGATCCTCCTGGCCGAACGACGCTACCCATTCACCGCCGAGCGCTGGCGTGCCCACCTGGGCCTGCACCTGCTGGCCACCGTGCCGTTCTCGCTGCTGCACGTGGCCGGCATGGTCGGCCTGCGCAAGCTGGCCTACGCGCTGGCGGGGGGCTTCTACGATTTCGGCGGTGGGCAGCTCCCGTTGGAGTTGCTGTACGAGTGGCGCAAGGACCTGATGACCTACGGCACGATCGTCTTCATCGTCAATGCGTACCGCGTGTTCCTCGAGCGCGCCGAGGGAGAGGCCAACTACGTCTCGCCTCGAGAGGAGGGCGCCGCGGTGTCCGAACCCGTGTTCCGCGTTACCCGCCGCGGGCGCGACACGCAGCTCACTCACGGCGCCGTGCATTGGATCGAGGCCGCGGGAAACTACGTGATCCTGCACACGGCGGACGGCAACTTCATGATGCGCTCCACCCTGAAGGCCCTCGAGGCACGGCTGGCCGGCACGGCCTTCCTGCGCGTCCACCGCTCGGCGATCGTCAATCTGCACCAGGTGGCCGACTGGCAGAGTGAGGCCGGCGGCGGCCGCCTGCGCCTTCAGTCGGGGGAGCGCATTGTGGTGAGTCGGCGTCTCCTGCCGCAGGTGCGTGAAGCCCTGGCAGCAGCCTAAGTCTCTGATTTTGATCGATTACCGCTGATCCCTTCATCCCTTCGCGTAATTCCCCGTATCCCTCGTCACACAGGCCTGCGTCCGGCCCCGGTATCTGCCTATCGTGCGCTCATCACCATGGCTGCAGGACGATAGAGGTATGCACAGATGGGTACGCAGCGGGCTGCTGGCGGCCGTTTTCATCACGGCGGTCCCGCCAGCGGCGTCGGCTGCTTCGGCATGGCCCCAGTACGGTGGCAGTGCGGCGGGGACGCGCTACGCCGACGCCGGGCAGATCACGCCGGACACGGTGCCGGCGCTGGCCGAGGCGTGGCGCTTCCGCACGGGCGATGCCACCGATGGTGGCGAGGACCCCGCGTCGCACTTCAAGGCCACACCGATTCTGGTGGCGGGACGGCTCGTGTTCTCCACCGGCTTCAATCGGGTCATTGCCCTCGACCCCGGCACCGGTCGGGAAGTCTGGCGCTTCGATCCCGGTGTGGACTTCACCGTGCGGTACTCGGAGATGTACACCTCGCGGGGCGTGACCTCGTGGGAGGACTCGGCGAGTGAGGGTACCGGAGCGGGGCCCTGTAGCACCCGGATCTTCCTGGCCACCCTCGATGCTCGCCTGATCGCCCTGGACGGCCGCACGGGGCGGCCGTGCGAGGACTTCGGTAAGGCCGGCAGCGTCGACCTGTCTCGCGGGGTGAAGCACTTCCGCCGCGGCGAGTACTCCGTGACTACGCCCGCCACGGTGGTGGGTGACGTTGTCGTGGTCGGCTCATCCGTGGGCGACAACGGCGGTGTGCGTCTGGACCGCGGCACCGTTCGCGCCTTCGACGTGCGCAGCGGTCGCCAGCGCTGGGCCTTCGATCCCCTGCCGCGCCGTGCGGATGCGCCGGGCGCCGAGAGTTGGACGGCGGGCACCGCCGGCGAGACGGGTGCTGCCAACGTCTGGTCCGCCATGGCCGCAGATCCGGCGCGCGATCTGGTGTTCCTGCCCACCACTTCGCCGTCGCCGGACTTCTACGGCGGCGCGCGCCTCGGTGACGGCAAGTACGCCAACTCCCTGGTGGCCCTGCGCGCGAGCACTGGCGCATTGGTGTGGGCCCGGCAACTCGTGCATCACGACCTGTGGGACTACGACTTGGCCTCCCAGCCCATGCTCATGGACGTGCAACGCGACGGCCGCCAGGTCGCAGCCGTCGCCCTGGCCACGAAGATGGGATTCGTCTTCGTGTTCGACCGCGAGACCGGCGAAGCGCTGCATGAGGTGCGCGAGCGCCCGGTCCCCGCGTCGTCCGTAGCGGGCGAGCAGGCCGCGAAGACGCAGCCCTTCCCGGCGATCCGCCTGCATTCGACCTCGCCTGATGCATTCGTTCGCTGGTCCTTCGACGAGGGTCACAAGCAACGCTGCGACCGCCAGCTGAACGGCGTGGATTACCAGGGGATCTTCACCCCGCCGAGCCTCGAGGGCACCTTACTGTATCCGGGTAACTTCGGCGGCGCCAACTGGGGCTCCATGGCCTACGATCCCGCGCGCCACACGGCATTCGTGGCCATCAATCGCATTCCCACGGCGCTGCGCCTGATCCCGCGCCAGCAGTTCGCAGCGGCCGCGCGCAAGGGCAAGTGGAACGGGATGGATGCCCAGTTCACCGCGCAAGCCGGCACGCCCTACGGCATGGCCCGCTACGACGTGTACGACCGGGAGACGGGCTTGCCCTGCCACCGCGGGCCATGGTCGACGCTGGTGGCCCTGGACCCGGCGACGGGCACCGTGCGTTGGGAGATCCCCGTCAGCCAGGCGCCCGGCTCGGATGCAGATTCCCCGGTCGCCGGATGGGGGTACTTCGCCGCCGGCGGCCCGCTCGCCGTGGCAGGTGGCCTGGTGTTCCTGGCCACGCCGTTCGATCGGATGCTCGTCGCGTTCGATACCACGACCGGGGAGCAGGCCTGGTCCACCGCGCTGCCGGCGCAGCCCTATGCCACACCGATGTCCTACCGCTGGAACGGTCGCCAGTACGTGGTCATCGCCGCTGGCGGCGATCGCGCGGATGGCGAGGGGCGTGGTGATTACCTGATGGCCTTTGCCCTGCCGGTCGGCGAGGAACGGGAGACTGCGAGCCGCTGAAATCGGCCACCAGCGAAGCCCTCACTGCTGGCGATCTTCGACGTCGCCCCGACCCTTCGCGCACACCGTTGAACCTTGTACTTCTGTCAGGCTGGCCATCCGCCTGATCAGTCGTTCTCAACTGATACTGTTGAGCCTCAGGTGTTTCTTCGCAGGTCAATGGTAGGCGCTGGCGCTGCAATCCGTTAGGACCATTGATACCATCGCGATCCCTGCCGATTGTGAGCCAATTGATGTCCGGAATTCTGCGTCGTTCGAAGCCCTTCCTTCTTATTCTGTTAAGTTCCCTGTTGGCCGCCTGCGGAGGTGGTGGTGGTGGCGGCGCCGGAGGTGGGGGCGGTGGTGGAGGAGGTGGTGGCACTCCGCCGCCAACTGCGCGCACCATCAGTGGTACCGCGATGCTCGGTGCAATCAGCGGTGCGCAGGTCGAGCTGTTCGGCGACGAGTCCGAGGAACCGTTGGCGGTAGGCACCACGCGCGCTGATGGCTCCTGGGGGCCGCTGGAGTATCCCGGCGACTACGACGGGCCGATCCTCATCGGGGTCATCGGCGATGGCTTCGGCGCGGAGTACGAATGCGACAATCCGGCCGGCTGCAGCTTCGATGGTGAGCAGATCGCCTTCGGCAGCAAGCGCCCCTTCAACTGGTTTCTGACCGCAGCGACCTCCAGTAGTCAAGGCGGGCAGTTCGTCAGCGTCAGCCTGCTGTCGGACCTGGTGGTATCGCGTGCCGTCGATGCTGGCGGGCTGACCAGCTCCACCATCGAGGCTGCAAACTCGGGCTTACTGAGCGGCCTGGCCTCGGTCATTGATCCCGTGCTGGTTGATTCCCTAGGTGGCACGCTGCCCAGGTCGCTGGCGAACCTTCGACTGATCGACGCGCTGCGAGCGGACGCCTTTCAGGCGACCGAAGTCCAGGCCTACTTCTCGCTCCTCAACATCGCCCTGCTCGAGCTGTCTCGTCCGGATGAGACGGTGGCGGACTTCATCGAGCGCTTACGCACGAGCCCACTGGGCCTTCGAGGGGAGTTGCCCGTGGGCGGCCAGGATTCCTTCGAGGTGGCCACGGAGCAACTGCTCGCTGCTCAGGAGACCGTGCTGGCAGCCGTGGCGTCAGACGATGATCTGGCGCCCTTTCGTGCGGCGCTGGAGAGCGCGGTGGCACCGGCCGACATCGCTGCGCTGACGGCGGCCGTCGACGACGCCCTCGGCGCCTTGCAGCGAGTAGTGCTCGATGATGCCGATGAGATCGGCATTGCCTTGAACATCACCGAAGACGATCCTGCCGCTTCCCCCCTGTTCGAGTTCGAGGTCAGGCTGGAGGGTGGTCTCACGGCCCGTACCGAGTCGCTGAGTGTGACCGTCTCCGACGCGGCGCCCTGGTTGGCTGGCGAGCTGGTGGATGGGCCGCAGGGGCCTCTACTGCGCGTGAGCACGATCGCCACCGAGATCGCAGCGCTCGATAACGGCAGCTACAACGGTATCGTATCCGTTCGCGACAACAGTGGGGATTTCGCCAGCGCGGAGTTGCCCGTATCGCTTCAGCTCGCGCTGGAGGAGATTTCCGTGGCGGCGCCGAGTTCGCCGTTCGGCTCCGAGCGCGCGGACGTGCAACTCGCGTTGCAGACAAATCGCCCCAGCGGCCTGCGAGACGTCTTCTGGAACCAGCTGAGCGGATCTACGGCCACCGTCAGCATTGCGGAATTGGGGCGCGCGGATATCACCCTGCCGAGCGTGCCTCAGGACGAGTCGTTGCCGTTCGAGGTGGAGGTGGTGTTCGCTACGGGCGAGCGCTTCGTTCTGCCGTTCACCTTGATGGTGGAGGCGAATCTGAACGTTGCCGACGTGGTCGTGACCGATGGCACCCTGCAGCGATGTATCGACTCGCTGGCGGCGACCGATCCTTTCCTGGAAGCCAATCTGGTGACCGAACTGAACTGTGCCAGCGACGTGATTCGTTCGCTCGCCGGGCTGGAGGTGTTCACGGGTCTCGAGACGCTGCGAATCCCTCTCAATGAGCTGTCTCTCCCGGATGCGTTGGTGCTCGAGCGGCTCCCGGGAATCTCCTCATTCGATCTGAGTCAGGGTGTCGCCATCCCCTGCCAGGTGACCGACGCGGCGTTGAGGAACAGCATGTCGGGTGGCGGCTTTTTCCTGGACCCCGGGGATTGCGTCCGGCTCACCGTAGCGCCTTTGTGGGGTGACGCTGTGGATTACGCGCCCAACGTCAATCCAAGTCGCTCACTCGCTTACGTTGCTGATCGCGATTTCCAGGCGACCGGTGCGACGCGCGATGGTGTTGCAGACATGATCACCGAGGTGGTGATGAATGGGGTTGGGGTGGTAAATCGCTACCTGCTGCCGGCTCCCGCCGCAGGGATCGACGTGAGTGCAGTCGATCGCTCCGTCTACGTTGCGCTCGAGAACGGCAACAGCATCGCGGTGATCGACACGTTCACCGGCGCCCAGGAGATCATCAACCTGGGAGCAGCCAGTCAGGGCGCGAGTCCGGCGGACGTCCTGGAGATCGCGACCAATCGGCTGCTCGTTGCCTTTGCGGATGGCACCGGGACGGCTCGCATCATCGAGTTCAATCTGCTGTCGCGCGAGGGCAGGGTGGTCGCGGACGGGCTGGCGATAGACGGTGCTCCCAAGCTGTCGATCAACGACCAGAGGACGGTGGCCTACGTTGTCACTGATGGATCGACCGTCGCCTACGCGCTGGATCTCACGGACCCGGATATCGGGATCCTGGCCGACACCGGCGGGGAGTCGCTCGAGGCGCCCACGCGCCGGGCGGTGGTGAGTGAAGATGGCTCACGCATTGCCTTGGATACGGGTGTCGTATTGGACGGTAATACGCTGATGCCGGTCGGTGCGGTGGTCGCAGGGCCCAACGCGCTGGTGGGTGACAGCAGACTCCTCGGTGTGGATGTGGGTAACGGTGTCGTCGACGCCTATGATTTTGAGTCGCTGGCGCTGACCGAACAGTTCACGACGCGGTGTGTGAGCGGCGATGGCCTGGAGAGTTACCCTTCGAGCTTCGACGGGCGCTTTCCTGTATTCCTGTCGAGCGGAGAGTTGTGCTATTCCCTCGAACAGAACGTCATCGCCGGCGGAGGGCGTTCGCGCTGGGCCATCGCGACGCTGCGAGACTTCCGACTGCAGGAATGCGTTTTCGACTTCTCCTTCCCGGACGACGTGCTCGATCCCCTCGCCATCGACACGCTCAGCTGCGGTGCTGAGGATGATGACTTCATCTTCAGCCTGGAGGGGATCGCTGCCTTCGCCGGACTGCGTACCTTACAGCTCGACGACACCAGGCTGACGCGGCTGACGCCACTGGCGGCGTCGGACCAATTCGGCGCTCCGATTCTGCAAGCGCTGGAAACCGTTGACCTGGAGGGTCCGATTCTGGATGCGCTCCCCTTGCTCGAGCTGCCAGCCCTGCGCAACGTGATGCTGGAACGCGTGCCGGGGTTGCCCTGCGAGCAGGTCGATGCCTTGATCGGCGCAGGTTTCGAGCAACTGACGGCACCGCTCACCTGCACACAGCGCCTCATGCTGGAGCTCGGCGGCGCCGCGGGAGCGATGGTGCCAGCACCGTCGGGCGAGCACGTTCTGGTGTCCGTGCCGAGTGCTGGCGAGGTGCTGGAGGTGGCGGTGGCTACCGGCTCAGTGACCCGTCGCTACGCCGTTCCCGGTGCTGCGCAGGGGCTCAGCCTCTCAGCCGATGGTTCGACACTCTACATAGCGTTCTCGGATGCCCCTACCGTGGGTACGCTCGATCTGGCGAGTGGCACCACCAGCACCATGGACGTGCAGGCTGCGCTCGATGCCCCCGCTGCCTGGGATGTACTGGAGCGCGTAACGGATGAGTTGATCGTCACCGGGCGCGACGAGGCATTCGTCGTCCAGGTTCGACTTGATCAGGAAAGCACAACTCGCCGTGTCGCCGGCGAGCAGCGCAGCGCCGGCAATGCGACGGTGGCTGCCACGGCAGATGGCGCTGCCGTCTACGTCGGCGGTGATACGCTGTTGCGACTGGATGGTGCGGACGCCGATCTGCCAGTGACTGCGCAACGTAGCGATCTGCCGGATGCGGTGGCGGCTCGCGCCGTTTCGTCGCAGGACGGTCGGCTCTACGCGGGTCAGATCCTCGATGGTGAGTCCTTGATCACCCAGGGCTTCCTGCGCGGCCTGCCCGCGCTGGTCGGCACCGATAGCAACGGGCTGGAAGATGGCTTGGTGGCGGCGCCGACCTTGCCCGGCAGTACCGTGGACGTGTACGAGGCGGCCACCCAGCGCTTCGTGCGGCGCGAACTGCTCGGTTGCGAGATGACGACTCTGTCGGATCTCGTTTACCTGTCCGGCCCGACACCGGCAAGGGTGTCACTAGGTGACGATAAGCTCTGCATCGCGCTCCACGTCACCCGCTAGGTGACGTGTCGCGATCTCCGCTCGCGTCCGTAACCAGGGGCCCCGAAGCCAAGGGCCCCTGGCTGCACCTCCTGAGCGGTACGGGACAGGCGAAAGAACGCCGGCCGCGCATGCTTGCCTAAGCGCTTCGCGCTGGCGCGGTTCTCCAGCAGCAGGCGTGGTGCCTCATGCGTGAGCGTCATGCCGAAGCGACGCGGTAACTGTTCGTAGAGCGAACGGGGCGGCTGGCCGTAGCGCAGGTACTTCAGCCAGTTGCCCGTCTCGAACTCGTGGTAGTACACGTGGTCGATGCCCAGCTCATTCCAGATGAATTCCAGCGTTGCCGTGAGGATCGCTTCCGACCACATCGTGCGCAGCTCGCGCTCGAGGCTTGCGAGCGCCGGCGCAGGCGTCGACTCCTCGCGCACGAAGTCCTTCAGTTCGCGCACGAAATCGCTCTGAATCTCCTCGATCAACACCTCGTTGGTCTGGAAATCCGCGTCCAGGCGGGCCCACGCCAGCGTCTCCCGGTAGTGGGGCTGATCGGACCGTCGGCAGGGATGGCCCGCCCAGTTGAAGTTCATCGGGTCCTCGGCGAAGCGTTTGAGGCACGCCATGTCGCCGGAGTTGATGTTCAGCTGCAATACGAGGTTGTGGCCGTCGCGTGAGGTCTGATACCAGCGCTTACGCCCACGCCTTCCCCATACGCCCAAGGTGAGGACGAAGCTGTGCAGCTGCTGCGCCGGCCAGTAGTTGCGGAAGGTGTCACCGTCCACCTGGCTGTTGCCACAGGCGGACAGCGCTGCTTTCACCACCGGCTTCTCCAGCAGGCGAGCGCAGACGGCGCGGCGGCGCAGGGCGGCCACGGTGGTCGGTTCGCGGATCAGATGCGACAGCAGCACCAGTGCATAGCGCTGCGGGAAGTAGTGGAACAGGGTGCGGTCATCGGGTAGGCACGCGATGACTTCCCTCACGGCGTCCAGGTGCATGAGCGTCTTGCCTGCGCTGTAGTGCCCGGCTAGTGGGCCGTTTGGTAGAGAAGGTGACGCTCAGCGAGCAGCACAGGCGCCAGGGCAAGGCGGTCGAATGCAGCCATAGCCCCGCTATGGCTGCGTTCGACCAACGCGGCAATGGCGCCTGTGCTACTCGCCCTTCGGGTCTGCCCAGGGGCAGCGTCATCGGCGTTGCGCCACTTGCCAATGGCGGTGCCATTGGCTGCGCGACGCGCCTTGCTGACGCTGCCCCTACGCAGACTGAGCGTCACCTTATCTACCAAACGGCCCACCAGGTGGCTGTCAGGCTCGCGACTTCAATCGCAGGGCGTTGCAGACGGTCTCCAGCGCTTGGAGCAACTCTTCGCGGCTGCGTCCCATGCGCGCCTGCAGGCCGGTGGAGAAGTACAGGGCGTGGCAGAGCTCGGCGAAGGCCGCGGGCGTGATGTGCTCGCTGACCGTGCCAGCGCGCTGGGCTGCCCCGTAGGCCTGAGCGAAGGCCTCGCCGATGGCGTCGTTGCACCGCTGCATGATGGTGGCCACGTCCTCGTCCCTGGCGGCCATGTCCACCGCGGTGGTGCACATCAGGCAGCCGGCCGGGAACATCTCCGGGTCCAGCATCTTGAAGGTGATGGCGTCGCGGATGGCGTCGATCGGATCGCCGTCAGGCCGCGTCAGGAGCTCGCGGATCATGGCCGTCGCGTCGTCCGTGTAGCGCTGAAGAACCGCAAGGTACACGCCGCGCTTGTCGCCGAACTCATGGTAGAGCCCATAGCGGTTTGCGCCGCTTGCCTCCACCAGGTCACCCACGGACACGCCGTCGTAGCCGTGACGCCAGAACAGGGTGGTGGCCACGTCGATCACGTGTTCACGCAAGGAGGCGTTTTTGCTGGCTTCGTTCATGGTCAGTGCACTAGTCTTCCGCGCATCGTCAAGTTCGCCTGTGGTGCAGATTCCCCTGACGAGAGCCACCAACAGTACCGCATCCGTGCACGCGCTTCATGGGCACCGGGCTCAGGGACGGGAAGAGCCCTACATCCCTCACGCGCGTTGTCGTGGTTGGTACCCAGCGCAGCGGCACGGCGGGCCGCAGGTTGACGGATTTCTTCGCGATCGCATTCCAGGCAAAGAAGTTGGGGTGCAGGCCGTGGGATTCAAGCTCATGCGCTCGCATGTGCGCCGGCCGCCGTAGCGGTATCCGATGTTGTTGCCGCTGCTGCCGATAGGGAGTCTGCAGGGCGAGCTGGCGCAGGTGGCCGCGGAGAATCGATTCTGCAGCGACGCCAGCGCGTTACTGCCCCGCTGTGAGGTGGAGTACGAGGCCTTCGTCAGCGACCGCGCCTGGCCTCGCATCTCGAGGGCACCGCCTACGCCCGTTTTCTGGAGCCCTGAGACGGCGCGCAGCCCTTGCGCTCGCGCCGTCTCCTGATGCACCTAGAAGAAACGTTTGGCCATGCCGAACAGATCATCGGCGACGGAGCCGTCGCCATCGGCATCGAGAAGGCTGGCGAGACCGCCGAGCGCCTGCTGACGCCCGCCCTGGTTGCCCTGGGCGAGACCGGCGCGCAGCTGGTCCGCGTTGCTGTCGGCGTTCTGCGTTTCCAGGGCGCCCATGGCCATGGCGGCCACCTGCGGCAGCATGCGCTTGACAGCGTTCACGTCGATGCCGGTCTTGCCGGCCACCTGGGCTGCCACGGCTCGGCTGGTTTCCTTGTTGCCCAGTAGCTGGCCGAGGATGGCGTTGCCCTGGTCTACGGCCGCATCGCTGGCGATCGCCTCCGCGTCCTCGGCGTAGCGTCGGTGGTCGCCGCGGGTGATGGCTCCGAGCAGGCCCTCCAGGGCGCCGTCGTCGTCGCTGGCTCTCGCCTTCAGGCCGCCCGACAGGGCGGGCAACAGCTGGCCCAGGGCACCAGTCACCTGGCCCTCGTCGACACCGTGTTGTTTGGCCAGTTGGCTCACCAGGGCACCGCCCTGGCTCTCGAGCAGTTGCTTCAGCAGGCTCATGTCCGTGCGACTCCTTGTCATTCGAAAACAGGCCGGAGTCTACGCACGTGCTCGCCTCCAGCACCAGACATGCCGCGTAAACGAACGTGCCCTGAGCATGGTCACCGCTCGCCTGCTGATAAGGCCCGCCCCTTCAGGCTCGCGCGCCCGGGCGTGCTACATTCTGCGCTCCCCGTGGCACAGCATGGATCCCGACTTGAACCGATCAGAGTGCGCTTGCCGCTGGCCTGGCTCCCTGATCGGGACCGCGCTCGTGGCATCAGTGCTACTTGCCACGAGCGAAGGAGTCGCCGCCCCCTCGGGGGCCTACGGCCCGATGCCGCTCGAGAAGCCGTTTCAGCGCGAGCTGCTGCGCCAGGCGCAGGGGCTGGGAGTGGAGTTCGAGCGCCTGGGGCTGGTGATCGACGAGGGGCCCTACGCCGAGTGGATCCAGGCAGTGGGCGCACGCCTGGCGCCGGAGCCCACGGACCCCTACATCAACTATCGGTTTTCCTTGCTTCGTGATCCCACCCCGAACGCCTTCTCCCTGGCGGACGGTCATGTCTATGTGCACACGGGAACCCTGGCGTGGCTGCAGAACGAAGCTCAGCTCGAGGCGTTGCTGGCCCATGAGCTGGCCCATGTGGCAGGTCATCACACCCTGGTGAGCTCACGCGTCGCCAATCAGCGGGAGATCGGTTCGACCGTGGTGACCGGTGTGTTGTCGCCGCTGACAGGCCTGTTCACGGATCTCGTCGCCTTCGGCGAAAGCGCCGTGACGCGCGTGAGCCTGGCTTCCTACTCCCGCGAACTCGAGCGCGAGGCGGACGACTGGGGTGTGGAGCTGTTGCAACGACAAGGCCTGGACGGTACGGCCATGGTGGCGCTCTTCGAGCAGTTGGCGCGTTCCGTCGCGGGACGTGACGATCAGGGCGCTACGCTCGGGCGTAGCCATCCGAGGCTCTATGAACGGGTGGAGACCCTGCGTGCGCGGGCCGGCAGCGCCAGCACCGAGGCCGCCCGTACCGATGCGGCCTACGTGGCCTTCGTCTCCCCGCTGGCAGTGCGGACCATCGAGTCTTACGTCGACGCCAACCAGTTCCAGATCGCCGTAGAGCTGGGGCGTTCGCTCATCGAGCGACTGCCCGACGATGCGGCCGTACGCGTCGCGGTCGGCGATGCCTGGCAGGCCCTGGGTCCGCTCGAAGGATCGCCGGACGCTGCCCTGACCCGTGGCGAGCGCCAGCAGATACAGCGAAGCGAGCGGCGACGGACTCGCAGGGAGCGCTACGAACGTGCCCTGCGCAGCGCCGAGGGGCAGATCAATCTGTCCCGGCACCTCGCCGAGGCCGAATCGCAGTACCGCCGGGCGCTGGAGCTGGATCCCACCATGGCGACTGCCTGGCGCGGCTTGGGCGAGGTGCACGGCGCCCGTTCTGAAGGGCAGGAGGCAGCACTTGCCTATCTCGAGTATCTGCGGCTCGCGCCGGATGCCGCTGACGCAGCCGTGGTGCTTGCTCGGGCTGAAGAGCTGGCGACCGGCAACTCCTTGCTTGTGCCACGCGCTCTTCGTGACGTCGTTGTGCTGCCGCCGCTGGTCAGCGCTGCGGAGCGGCGGGTCGGGGCAGACATGGCGCGACCCGCGGTGGCCGAGGATTACGAGCGCCGAGCGGCGGCAAAGACGGCCGCTGTTCTGCGGTCAGCGGGCTACGAGGTACGCATCGTCACGCGGGCCCAGCTGGAGGCGGACCCGTTGCTGCACGAGCTGGTGCTGGCGGCCAACCAACGCTTCGCCACGGTGCGCAGCGTGTTGGTGCGGCGTCGCGCCGGCGTGACCAGAGTGCCCTACGAACTGGGTGACGATGCTGTCAGACTTGCGCAGCAGCTGGGTGCCGACGGCCTCGTGTTTCAGCAGCTGGACGTCACCGTAGCAGCGTGGGGCCAGATGACCCGCGCCATGATACTGAGCACGCTCACCTTCCTGTTCCGGGACATCGCCGGGGCGGCTCACGCAGACCTTGTACTGGTTGATGGCTACGAGGGCAGGGTGCTGTCCCACCATGCGTCCGTGAGCAGGGTCATCGGCAGGGGAGCGCTGACCAGCACTGACGTGGCGGCGACGTTGACCGAGGCGGCGCTGCGCAAGCTCGATGGGCCGGATCGTCACCAGGTGATGGCGCCTCGCGACGGCGAGTTGCCCGATGGCGCAATCACCCGGTTGGAGTCGATGCTGGCCATCCAGCCGGGTACCGATCGCCCTCGCTAGGGGG
>JAAUYD010250967.1_pt1 | contig 16265 bp, 19 predicted proteins | sample 7278101 | NCBI WGS metagenome assembly JAAUYD01 (sample SAMN14350128, study PRJNA611818) | marine sediment metagenome | isolation source: surface marine sediment (0.6m) | place: French Polynesia: Moorea | collected 2018-08 | reverse complement strand
TTTCAAAGGTAAAATTCGATTGGACGTGTCAAAATCCCCCTAACCCCCTTTTTTAAGGGGGAGATAAAAATAGCAAAAATCGCGATATTTGCTCTTAACCGAATGCCATTGCCCCTGCGGGGGAAGGGGGCGGGTAAACCGCCCTGAATCATTGGATTATAAAATTCCGTTTCCCCCTTTCCGCATCGGAGAGGGGGTTAGGGGTAGAGGTTTCGGGATGGGCATTAATCGTATGTCTGGTTAATCTTCTGTTTCGCAAAGGCCTCAGCCGCCTTATACGAAGTGCGCACGAGGGGACCCGCCGCTACAAAACTAAATCCCATGGCGCGGGCAGTTTGGGCCAAGTCATCAAATCGCTCTGGCGAGATATATGCGACCACTGGTGTATGGTCTCGGGTGGGCTGGAGATATTGTCCCAGGACGAGAATATCCACCCCTACCTGCCGGAGATTGCAAAGGGCAGATTCAACCTCGATTTGGGTTTCTCCAAGTCCAAGCATGATAGAAGATTTTGTTATTAATTTCGGATTCTTATTCTTTATTTGCTCAAGTGTATTAAGAGATTTTTTATAGGAGAATCTCCCATGCCTTAAATCAGGTGTTAGCCGCTCCACCACCTCGATATTGTGGGCGATGACATCAGGTGAGGCACTGATTACTTCAGAGAGCGGATCACCTGTGTAATCTGGAATCAAGAGCTCGACGAGGGGAGGGGGGGGGATATTTTTGAGGGCGCGAACCGTGCGGGCAAAAAGGGCGGCACCGCCGTCGATCAGATCGTCCCGGGTTACCGACGTAACGACTGCGTAGTCGAGGCCCATTTGCACAGCTGCCGCTGCTACCTGTGCTGGTTCTGATGCGTCTACAAGACCGTTTGGATTCCCTGAGGTCACTGCGCAGAACGCGCAACCCCGGGTGCAGGTGTTGCCCAGGATCATAAACGTGGCAGCGCCGCTCTCCCAGCACTCGCCTATATTTGGACAGTGGGCCTCTTGACAGACGGTGTGTAACCCCTTGGTGGTCACTGTGCGATGGATGGCATGATAGCGCCCCCCCTTGGGCAATGTGACTTTCAACCAGCTGGGTTTACGGGTGTTCATCACGGGTCATTCCTTAGGGAGTTTGGGGAGATATCTGTACTTGGTGAGTTAGCCGCCCGGGTACTCCACGACCTCTTCGACCGAAGCGGTCGCAATGCCGGCCTTTGTAAATAGCGCTTCGACACTCAGCTGATCCGGTGCATCCCAACAGCAGACCGCACGGGCCTCGCTTTTGTTGATGAATGCCTGCTTCAAGGTACAATCGGTTCCCGTTGAAGCATTGATCACGGCTGTTCAGGCGCTTTTTACGGCCTGCAGCGGCATTTTGGGTAATGTAATCAAATACGTTGGCATCTGACCTCCCTCCTTGCTTTCCGACCGGAAAGCATGCGTGTTGGCATTTGTTCGCCTCAGCTTATTATTATAACCATTGGGGACGGCGTCAATTCCTATGCGGCAAGACGAGACGTGGCTTTACGCGAGGACTTTTCGGACTTGTTCGAGGGACCAGTCGAGGTCTTCCTTGGTGATGACCAACGGGGGGGCAAATCGAATGACCATTTCGTGGGTCTCCTTACACAGCATGCCCAACTCCTTTAGCCTTTCACAGAACGGCCGGGCGGGTCCTGCTGCTTGGGTGAGCTCAACGCCGACAAACAAGCCGCTGCCCCGGATTTCCTTAACATGGGGCGAGTTAATCTCTCTTAGCTTTTCCATGAAATAAGCGCCGAGTTCAGCAGAGCGCTCGACCAGGTTCTCGTCTCGGATCACGGCAATGGCTGCCCGAGCAGTTGCTGCTGCCAAGGGGGACCCCCCAAAGGTCGACCCATGTTCTCCTGGATTGAAAACCCCGAGCAGGTCGGATTTTGAAGCGACTGCAGAGATGGGGAACATTCCGCCTGACATTGCCTTGCCCATGATATAGGCGTCTGGCACCACAGCCTCGTGCTCGCAACAGAACATCTTGCCGGTCCGGCCAAAGCCGGTCTGAATTTCATCGGCCAGGAGCAGCACGTTGTGCTTCTCGCAGATCTGGCTGCATGCCTTGAGATAGCCCTTGGGCGGTATCACCACCCCTGCTTCACCCTGTATGGGCTCGACGAGAAAAGCTGCGGTCCGCTCGGTGATGGCCCGTTCTAGGGCATCTGCATCCCCATAGGGAATAATGGTAAATCCCGGTGTGAACGGGCCAAATCCCTTACGATATTCTTCATCAGCCGAAAAGCTGATAATTGTAGTCGTCCGCCCGTGAAAATTACCCGAGCAGACGATGATTTCTGACGTGTCCAAGGGGATACTTTTTGCGGTATGTCCCCATTTGCGGGCCGCTTTTATCGCTGTTTCCACTGCTTCGGCACCTGAGTTCATGGGCAACACCATGTCCATGCCGGTAAGTGCGGCGATATCCTCGTACAGATATCCCAGCTGATCATTCTGAAACGCCCGGCTCGTGATGGTCACGCGATCGAGTTGATCTTTGACCGCGGCGATGATTTTCGGATGTCGATGTCCCTGGTTGAGCGCTGAGTAAGCACTGAGCATATCCATGTATCGGTTGCCCTCTGGATCAAAAACCCAGACGCCTTCTGCCCTGCTGATCACAACTGGTAGGGGGTGGTAGTTTTTTGCACCGTACCGCTCGGTAATGTCGATGATCTCTTGACTGCGTGACATGACACGTTCCTCCTCAAAGGTAGTCGCCCTTCCGCGCTAATCGCAGTGGGGCACGAGGTTCACGGTGTCACAATACAACAGTAAACTTGGGGGTCAACACATATTTCCCCTTGCCACAGCGATTAATCTGGACCCTGCTGGCACGATTCGGTCAATGTCGGCCCACGTGCTGAGATGTTCTTCTAACAGGCCCCGACAGGGGCAGAGCAAGGGATCGCCTGCTGGCAGATCCCCCTTGAGCGGTTCGATGAGCACTTGGTAGCGGTACCTGCGGGCGTTGTCTAACAATGCCCATAACCGTTGTTCTGCATCCCCGTTCGGCCCCAATACCGAGACGCCCAGATCTTCGAATGTACCCTCCCGTGCAATTTGCACCCAGTATCGGATAGCGTGCATCGTGTTCTGATCCGATAAGATGTGACCGAATGCGTCTAGCTCACCGAGGATGGCCTCGGGATCCAGGTAGGACAATATGGCGACATTGGCGTGGGACAGGAACGGGTCTTCGGATGTTCCGCGGTCCATTTGGAACAGCCCAGCTGAGCCATTGGGGGCGAAGACAATGACGAAGCAACAAGCCTGGTCGATCTCTGCTACTTCTGCTGCGGTGGGTCGGATGCCTTCGGCAGGTCTATTGTGTGCGACAACGTGGACATTTACTCGGTTATCTGCTCCGGCCTGAGCCAGGAGGTTCCGAATCAGGATACCGAGCCCTTGGGTGGGCGTGGCAAACGATACGTGGACAAACGATACGCCCGGCCATTTTGCGCCGATCAAAGGGAAGATGCCAGCTGCTGCCCGCGCACCTTCCCCGCCGCCGCTGCGGTCGAGAAACAGCACCACTGGATTTTCCTTGTCCGGAAGCGCGTCGAGTTGTTTGCGCATGCTCTCTTCGAGAAGCTTGGCCAGGACAAATTGCTCCATGGGATCGGCACGGAGCAGTTGCCGGCAAGCCCGCTGTTGATGCATCCATTGTGAAGGGGTATCTCTTAGCAGCTTTGAAAACACCGCAGCCACGGCAGGGGCAGCGTCTTTCATTAGATGAGTTTTCGCGTCCAAAGGATCACATCGACGGTATGCTTGTCAGACAGGAGCTGTCGCTGCATCCATCCGGTATTGCGAAACCCACAGCTGGCATAAACTGCGTTCGCGGTGATGTGATCTGCACGAACAGTGGAGAATATCGACACCGCGCCGATATCGGCGAGCTTATCGATGGTCCCGAGCAAGCCCCCTCGGGCCAGGTTCTGCTCGGCCTTGGTTTCAGGTTCAAAATACAGATCTACTTTTGCATTGCCAAAGCAGTCCTGGTACTCAGCACCGATGACATTGGCCTGCTTGGTTCTGCGATTTTGAATCATGAAGTAGTGGTATTCCACTTGCCTGCTGAATTGGGCAAAAATCACGTTGCGCGAAGCCAGTTCGGCTGGGATCGGTGATGGTGTTGGTTTCTTTTTCTTTGCTTTTGATGCCTTTGCCTTTTTAATCCGGCGCTCGACTTCTTCGTTTATGACCCCAATCACTTCGTTTTGGGTAATTTGCTCGACGCGCAATCCCTTTAGCTTTTGCTCGGACAGGGTTTTGCCAATGGCTTTTACTTCAGTGAGTAGGGCTTTGTTTTCAGGGGATTCTTCGCCCAGTGTGGCATCAGGAGTGTAATCCTCGTCGTAGATGCGGCTCATGATGTAGGCGTCGGAGCGCTTGTAGTATCCGGGAATGGATCCTTCTCGCTGATACCCCACGCGTTGCCAGCCGTTCATATCGTCTCTTTCAATCAGTGTGAATATTTTCCGCATACCATCGGCCATCAAGACCCGCTCGAGATAGGCGTGTTTGATTTGGAAGTTGCCCCCCCTGAAGTCGACAACGCGCAGGGTTCGATTGGTGTTGTCGAAGAGTAGGCTGCAAAAAATATCCTCGTTCCTGATCATTCGTTCAGTCAGTGTGGTTTTGGCTGCGGTCTGGGTGTGCATGCTTGGGCGTCCTCCTAAAAAAGCGCTAAAATTTTAACACTCAAAGCCATTTCCTTCAATTCATGGCGTTGCGATTTGTTTTTTGTCAGTTTGGCTTTTGAAATCATTCAACATATCCGAGAGCCTTGAGGTGTGCCTTTTGTCCTTCTGTGAGTGAAACATCTCCAATCGGTTTAGAGAGTCCGAGGGCAGCACCGTCCAGGGCCGAGAAGCGGTGGAGGCGGGTCTCTAGCCTGTCATACAGGTCTGGATGTCTGGAGATGAGGTTCTTAGATTCTTTTGGATCACTGACCAGGTTATAGAGCTGGGGCAATGTCTTTTTTCGACCGAATGGTACGATTAGCTTGTGCGTCCGGTGAATGAGCGCCATCGCATCTGATTTATGGCGCATGGTTCTGGCAAAGACATCCCGATATGATCCGCGGCGGTGTATAAGTGGCAAGAGGCTTTCCCCCTGGGCGGTGGGCATGGGATCGATACCGGCAAGTTCCAGTAGGGTCGGGCCGACGTCCAACGTGCGCACCCGCTCTGGGACAATGGGGCGCTGGATCGATTTTTTCCCGCTGGGCAGCTTGATGAGCAAGGGCACGTGGAGGACCTCTTCGTAGAGGGTTCGAATGTGGTGCATAGATCCGTGGTCTTGAAACTCTTCTCCGTGATCCGAGAGCACCACGACGAGCGCATCATCCCAGATGCCCAAGCGCTTCATGTGGGCAAAGAGTTGCTCCAAATGGTGATCCGTATATGCGATTTCACCGTCATAGAGCGCGACCACATGGGCCAGGTCCTCATTGGACATCTGTCGGCGCTTGCTGATGAACGGTTTGATGAAGCGCCAGGTGCCGGTTGCAGGTCCGCGGTAGGTGGGATCTGTAAAGCGCCGATGAAAAGGTGGTGGCGGATCGTAATCCCAGTGGGGGTCGAAGTAGTGCAAATAGGCTAAAAATCGGGTGTCCTTGTTTTTAGTGAGCCAGGGGAGCACCTCCCTGTTGAGCTCATCGGCCCTGAGTTGTTTGCCCTCGCGGTACTGCCAGTCAATGGAGAGTTCGTGGAATTCATCAAAGCCAGCGTGGCAACCAAAGCGGCTGCTGGCGTAGATATGGGTGATAAAAGCAGCGGATCGCCACCCGGCAGTGGAGAAGGCGCCGGCAAGGGTTGGCACCTCGGGATGAAGTCGTTTACCGCGGTCTTCGACCTGGTGTTGATGGGGATGCAGCGACGTGAAGAGCGAAATCGTCGAGGGTAGTGTCCAGGATGAGGGGGCATAGGCCCGTGCAAACCTGACCGCCTCTGTCTTGGCGAGGTGGGTGAGGGCTGGGGTTGTGGCGCGACTGTATCCCAGGGCTGACACGTGATCCGCGCGAAGCGTATCGACAACGATGAGGATGACGTGATTGGGTTTTTTAAATATCTGGTCGTGTGGCAAAGATGCTTCGTATAAATGCACCCCAAGCTGAGTAGCGCCGGTAATAAGTAATAGCGTCGTGAGCCAAATGGCGCGACGGGTTCGTTGGGGCATCTTCATCCCAAGGCCTTGCAGCGAGTCCTTACCATCGACCGTATTCTTTGGCTACCCGTTAGGTACAAATTTGTTGGGCGGTTAAAATTGAAAATAAATAAACGGCGCCACATCGCTCTGCGCTATCTGTGTAATTACGAGAATCGCCGCGATCAGCGCTGCGGCTTGAACAGGGGCTGGGGCAGCGTGAAATAAGCGCTGGGAGGCTTTGATCCAAGTATCGGGGATCCAGTGGCTAAGGGCTGCAACCAAGATCACCGCGATGATTGGAAATGAGAGGTTGGCCATTCCGCTGGTGAATGAGAATACTGCCTGAAAGATCTGGACTGCCGTTGCCAGGCTGTCTGACCGGAATACGACCCATGCGCCACACACAAAGTGAAACGTACATGCAACGGCCAGGATCCGGCGCACTGGATTGGGATGGTCGCGAACCGGGCCGGGCCGCTGGATCGCGCGGGTGATTGCAAGCGCTACGCCGTGCAAGGTCCCCCAAGCGAGAAACGTGGATGCAGCGCCGTGCCACAGACCGCCGAGCACCATGGTGATCATGAGATTTGCATAGACCCGATGCCGAGAGCGACGGGACCCACCAAGGGGAATGTAGAGATAATCCCTGAGCCAGGTGGATAGAGAAATATGCCACCGTTGCCAGAATTCTCTCAAATTGCCAGAGCGATAGGGCGCGCGGAAGTTTTCTGGAATCCGAACACCCAGCAGCATTGCAGAGCCGATGGCAATATCCGAATAGGCTGAAAAGTCAGTGTAAATCTGAAAGGCATAGGCATAGATGGCTGCGAGGGTTTCGATAGACGTGTACATCTCCGGATTCGAAAACACAGGATCCACGATGTGGGCGCCCAGGAAGTCGGCAATGGCGATTTTTTTTACCAGGCCCATGCCGATGCGATAGAGGGCTCGGCTGCCGGCTTCTGGACTGAGGGTCGGTCGACTGGAGAGTTCTGGAAGCAAAACCCTGGCTCGAACAATGGGCCCGGCCACGAGCTGTGGAAAAAAGGAGACAAACAACAAGTAGGAAAAATAGCGCTTGGTTGGGGTCAATCGACATCTGTAGACATCGATGACGTAGCTCATGGTCTGGAAGGTGTAAAACGAAATGCCAACTGGCAACAGCACGTCGAGGTAGGGCGTTGAAACTGGTATCCCGACTGTCCCCAATAGCGCCGTGATTTCTCCCACAAAAAAATTAAAATACTTGAATGTGCAAAGAATACCTAGGTTTGTCGCTACACTGAGGGCAAGTAATGCCCTTCTATAAGCTGGATGTTGCGTGGTGTGGAGCTGGCGACCGATGGCGAAATCCAAGGATGAGGAGAAAAAAATCAGCACCAGATAGGCGGGATGCCAGGCTGCATAGAAGATATAGCTAGCCACGAGAAGTGAGAAAATGCGCACCTGTTGCCGGTTTTTGAAAAGCCAGCTGACGGTGATCGCTGCGACGAGCAGCACAGCGTACTCGATTGAGTTGAAGCGCATGTCAAGGGGCATATCACGTTCTTCTCGCTTCTTGCTATAGGAGGAATTGCTTAAAGATACGTGTTGAAGACCGCTTGAATCTAACCAATGAAAAAGGGGAGGATGGCGTTCAGCCAAGATTAAGAAATGTTAAGAAATATTGATAATTATGCTTAAATGATTATGCTACTGTGAAGACAGCGAGGATGACATCATGACTGTAACTGTATCACTCACTCCCCAGCTCGAAGAAGAACTCAATGAAAGGGTCAGGTCGGGCCAATACGCCTCGGCGAGCGAGGTTATGCGTGAGGCTTTGCGCGTACTCTCCCATTATGAGAGAATCCGCGAAGCTCAGATAGCAAAGCTCGAAAACGAGATACTGATCGGCGTCAAGCAGTTTGAGCGAGGTGAATACAGCGAGTTCACCGAGAAGACGATGGACGAAATCCGGGCCAGAGGGATGGAGAGGCTGAAGAAACGGCAAGATGCTTAGAATCTTAATCTCAGATCAGGCGCAAGCCGATCTGGAAAACATATGGTTCTATATCGCCAAGGACAATATCCCTGCAGCCGATCAGCTGAACCAGAGAATCCACGAATCGTTCAAGTCGCTTTCCAACTATCCCCAAATGGGCCGAGCGCGTCCAGAGTTGAGTGCAGTGGAAGGCCTGAACAGCTTTGCTATCGGGAAATATGTTGTCTTCTACCAGGTTGTGGATGACGCCGTTCATATCTCTCGTGTGCTGCATGGTAGTATGGATATCCCGGTAGTATTGAGGGCGCTGCAGTAGGCCAACACTGGTTGCAAGGCATATCACGTTCTTCTCGCTTCTTGCTATAGGTATTCATATGTAGTACTGTTTCCTACATGTGGCATATTGTCTCCCAGGCATGCGCGCGCCTTGTTTTTTGCTTACTGTTGGGTGGTACGGCCCTATCGTGCCCAGTGGTAAAGAGCCCAACGAAAACAGCTGGTACTGTATCCCGGCCTGAGTCGGGTAGCGGTATTGAGGCAGAGGTGCCTGACAGGGCATTGGATGCACCAACAGAGGCAAGGGCAGCTGATGATGGCGGGGCTGACGCGAGCTTGGACAGCCTGATGGAGGCGCTGCGACTCGGCAGGATCGTTCCCTTGGATCCAGAGCCGATGCATCCATTTTTGAGCGCTCTGGCTGGGGTTGAGGCTGGAGATAGGGATGTTGTCCGCGTGTTGCATTATGGGGATTCTCATACGGCAGCAGAGACACTTTGCACGTCGATCCGGCGCGAGCTGCAACAGCGTTTCGGAGATGGGGGCCGGGGGTTTGTACTGTTGGGTCGGCCTTGGCGGTGGTATGCGCCTGACGATGTGATAATAGACGCGCGGGGCACCTGGCGGCCCCTGCGGCATACCCTTGCCGAGGATTCGGACAGGCAAGACGGGCGTTACGGTGTCGCTGGGATCGCTGTCGAGACGGGTGAAAAGGCTTCGGTCTCGCGTATTGCAACGGTACCGGGTGAGGGGTTTGGCGATCGCATGTCCTCGGTCGACATTTTTTTTCTCAAAAGGCCAGGGGGGGGGGCATTTTCAATACACGTAGATGGCGTGCGTAAGGGTACGGTCAGTACGGCCAGGCGTCGTATTGGGTCGGGTTTTTTTCGCCTGAGGTTTCCAGAAGGAAACCACGAGCTGGAGATACGGGTTAAGGCCGGAGAAGAGGTCCGATTTTTCGGTGCGGCAATAGAAAATGACGGTCCTGGTGTGGTTTACGACACCTTGGGTATTAACGGTGCGTTCTTTTTCACCCCCCTCAACTGGGATGCCTCTTTGATTGAAGAACAGGTCGGGCGTCGCAATCCAGATCTCATCATCGCCATGTATGGCACCAATGACGCGGATGCCCGGCATTTGACGACGAAAGTGTACACCGACCTCGTAAAAAGAGCGATCTCTCGGCTGCGGGAAGGGGCGCCTCGTGCTGCTTGTTTGATACTGGGTCCGCCTGACAGAGATATGGGATTGCCAGTCGGCGTCAAGAGCGCTCATCTGACCCGGATCATCGATGTGCAACAAGCAGTGGCAGATGAGGTCGGGTGTGCGTTTATCGATATTCAGGAACTGATGGGCGGGCCGGGATCCTATGAAATATGGCGGCGCAGGGGATTGGCCAAATCCGATGGGGTGCACTTTACGCCCACCGGATACGCACTGCTTGGAGAACTGATCGCTGGTCAGTTGCTCGCTGCATACGATGGGTTTTGTGGGAAGTCAGCCCAGCCAGACCCTGCTAACCAGCTGGAAAGTGTTGAAAAACAATAATAATATCGAAACGATACAAGGAGAGAAGCCATGGATCTGCCGAATTTTTTATCATTGCCGTTTTGGAATCAATTGGCACGGGCCCACTTGCCAGAGCTGCTCACGGTACTGACCGCTGCGGTGCTTGTACTCGCGGATCGCTATGTGCGCCATATCGTCCATAAATTCACTGCGTCACACGGCCGTATCTTTCGGTTTTTCGCATTTCTCGCGGTCTGCTCTATTGGCTACACAGGCCTTACCTTGGGGACTGCCTGGCTGTTGCGTAGCGGACTGACCGCCAAGGGCGGTACCTACATGGCACCCATGGCGCTCGGCATATTTTTGATTGTCGCAATCGAGGCCCAGCGGCAGCGGCAAATTTGAATCTCGCGTCAGGTTTGCGATACTATTTTATCGGCTTACTGACGCTCTGGTTTATAAATCCCTTGAAATTCCATGAAAAATCCCGGTGGAATGGACCTTGCTTATCCCTGTTTGACGAACAGGGGGTGAGACCATGGCCACGCATGCTGCACTTATTGAACCAAGCATAACCGTTCATTGGCACCGAGTGCCTGACAGACCAGCAAACAGACAGATGCAGCATGCTGAGCCTTGGGGGAGTCGGACATCAAAAGAGGGGCTGAAAGCAACCTACAAATCAGCGCTTGAGAGGTTTGACCGCGAACTAAGGATGCGCCTGCTGTTCCATCGGGCAGTGCAGCTCTTGGACAAATACGGGGATTTCTTTTTAAATCACACCGACGATGAGGTCGCCTTGAACGCGTTTATGGAGACGCAAAAACAAGCGACACACCTGGTGCGGTGCCTCAACCATCTCGCGGTTTACGCCTGGGAAAAGGGCGATATTCAAAACGCGGTGAATTACCTGTCCCGAGCAATGGCACTGGATCCCGATGATCGGGAGACCGTATGGAATTGCGGTCAGGTGATGCATTTTGCTGGCGAGCGGTTGTTGGCAAAGCACACCTATTTGAGATACATGAAACACCACGGCCACGACCAGGAGATGGCAGAAGCACTGGCTGTGTTGTCTGGCTAGGAGAAAGCAGAGAACTCCACGCTGTGGGCTTTGGTCACCATGAGGAACGCGTTTTCATTCAGCCGTTGAAATCCAGTGGGCGGTGCACTCGACGCTTCAGAAGACACGAGGACAGCCCGAACATCCAGGTGGTCCACCCTTGTCTCTTTTACCTCTCCTGGGCGAATCGACTTGCGGCAATGGGAACAATCGCGAATGCCCTCAATGAGGACATAGTCCACAGGAAGGCCCCGGCTGAGCACGACGAGGCTATAGCCATCTGAAACAATGAACGAGCCTGCTGAAGGCGCCTCACCGACGTGGCCTGCAAATTCATCGACCGTTGCCAAAGCCCGATGGAGGGCATCTCTGATCTGCGCGATACCCACATTGGGTCGGCCCATTAGCCCCATGTCATAGAGAAAAGACAGGAATAGATGAAAGATATGCTCAGAGTCGGTATCTCCCATCAACCTGCGCAGGATAAAGGGCGGCATCGCATGGCAGATCTTGTCTTTGATGGCCTCAAACCCTGCGAACGTTCCGTTGTGTGCAAATATCCAATCATTGAACCGAAAGGGGTGAACGTTTTCAGGGCGAACCCGGCCCACCGTGGCCGTGCGGGAATGCATAACGATGAGATCGGTCCGAATTCCATGGGCAATATCTGATATATCCAAGGGCTCGCCGTGCCGCTTTGGCTCGACCCGCTGGAGGAGATCCCCGCGGGAGTAATATCCGAGTCCCCATGCACCAGCGTCACCGGTCCGCAACCCGATTTGATCGGCGTAGGGCGTGAGGGCACATTCGGCCAAGGTATCGTTGCTAATGGACAGTCCCCAAAATACAGACATGGTTCACACTCATTGGATTAAGGAGCGGTCTACTAGGTGCTCCTAGGATCATTTTCGGTATCTTTCTCGACTGAGCGAATCATAGCGTCAGTTTTCTTTTTAACAACAATATCGGACACGCGCTTGATGAGATAAAAAATAACCACTGCTCCGACACCAATAGCGATAACCCATTTCCAAAGCGCAAGGTCGATACCCGAAGACGTGGGGCTCGGTTGATATGCGATCGACGCTGTCAAAACAAGCAAAGCCATTGACACGGTTTTTCTCCTGGCAAAGTGACACTTTCCTCTATACACGCATCCGTGAATGCGTGGCAAGTAACGAGTCAGTCGTGGTCAAAGGCACACAAAATAACGAAAAATGCGCTATTCGATTGACTTTATTCGTTTTTTGTTCCTATTTGAACCGGTTGTATGACCGTGTCTAATGCAAAACTTAGCTGCCCCTAACGGGCGGCAGTTGCCATGGTGAATGTGGTGAATCATGCAAGGTACCTATGTCCCAACGCGGGTGTTTTTTACCCGGGGTCTTGGCGTTCATCGTCACAAGCTGCAGTCATTTGAAGGCGCATTGCGCAAAGCCGGCATCGCACACCTCAACCTGGTTCAGGTGTCGAGTATCCTGCCGCCGTATGCAAAAATAATATCTCGAGACGCCGGGCTAAAGACAGTGGCGGCCGGACAGATCGTCCACGCGGTGATCGCCCGGGCAGAAACCAGTGAACCCAATCGCCTGGTCGCTGCTTCTGTCGGTCTGGCAACCCCGACCGAACCAAGCCAATACGGGTACCTCAGCGAACATCATTCATTTGGCGAGACAGCGCGAATCTGCGGGGATTACAGCGAAGATTTGGCCGCGTCCATGCTGGCATCGACCCTGGGCATCGCATTCAATCCAGACACGGACTACGACGAGAGAAAGGAAATTTTTCGAATGAGTGGCCGTATCGTCCGCACCCGAAGTACGACCCAATCCGCACGTGGGAACAAGGATGGTCTGTGGACAACAGTGGTAGCAGCGGCCGTGTTGCTCCCATAGGGCTATGTCACGCGAACCCTGGCGGGTGAAGATAGCACATTCCCCCTTGAAAAAGGGGGTTAGGGGGATTTTCAATGCAATGGAAATATTGACGAAATCCCCCCTACCCCCCCTTGCGAAAGGGGGAGATCTTTTGCCATTCGATTTTGGATTTGAGTCACGTGGTGCGCGGTTCGAAGCAGCTCGGGTGGCGTTTATTTTTGTCGTGGCCGATGAAAGCTGTGCATTTGGCAAGACATCAGGCCCCCTGGCCATTGCCGATGCCTCCAGGTATGCCGAGTTCTATGATGTTGAAACAGGCGCAGCACCCCTGGCAATAGGCGTCTGCGCTGAGGTGGCCAAAGGTCCAAATGGGCTCACCAGTACCCTAAAGCGAGCTCAGCTGGCACTGGCAAAGGGCATTGTTCCAGTTGTCATCGGTATTGATCGGCAGGTAACATGTGGCTTTAAATTCCAGCCGATCGTTGCGCTCTGGGGCAACGTGGGTCGTCAGGAGATCAATGAGGCAGCCTTATTCAAGGGAAGACCCAGTGCCATCCTTGGGGTTCGAGCAGCCACTTGCGATGCAATCCCATCCCTACCCCAAAACGTTACCATAACGACCAGCCGGGATGTACGTGATGGTTGGGATGAGCTTACAGCAACCCTAACCCCAATGCCTGGACCTGTGCATCTCAGCATCGATTTGGATGTATTGGCCCCAGCTGTTGCCCAAACTCCCCGATCTCTAGAACCTGGGGGACTGTCCTGGTATCAATTGATCGATGCCATGGAGATGGTCTTCAGCGGTCCAGGGGTTGGGTCAGTCGATGTGGTGGGCACCGGTGGCATCTCCCCCAGATCACCTGCCGCCCTCTTGGGCGCCCAGATACTCCTTAAGATAGCGGGCTTTGTTTCATCGAGCGGGGACCGATGAGTGGCTCGCTGGATCACGTGGCGCTCATTAGCCTGCCGTTTGAAGCCACGACTTCTTTTTTGACCGGTACTGTCGCTGGACCCGAAGCAATACTGAGGGAAATTACCTCACTAGACGGTTATGATCTCGCTATGGGGCGAAATCCCTGGCAAGGTGTTGCTGTTAAAAAAATGCTGGCTCATGATGAACGGTTAAAAGATCCCCACGGGTTAATAGCCGCGGCATATCGCAGTGGGCGGAGTGTCTTAGAAGAAAATGGCTTTCCCTTGGGCCTGGGGGGAGAACACACCGTATCCATTGGTATGATTAAGGCTGCCCGCGCCAAAGGGCCACTCGGTATTGTCCAGCTAGACGCCCATGCGGATTTGCGGGATACATACGAGGGAAATCCCTACAGCCACGCCTGTGCCATGCGGCGCTCGATTGCATTTGACTGTCCGCTGATGGGTATTGGTATTCGGGCAATCAGCAAAGAGGAGATGCAGGTCGCTGCTGAGCGGTCAGATATTGTGCTTGTTCATGGGCGGGCGGCAACCACTTCCACAGGGTGGTTTTCGCACCTCAATGAGCTCCCCGACCGGGTCTACCTAACGATAGACTTGGATGCTTTTGACCCGTCTTGTGTCAGCGCGGTGGGAACACCTGAGCCGGGCGGCATGTCTTATGAAAATGTACTTAATTTTTTACGGGTTTTGTTTCAGAAAAAGAACGTTGTCGCTGCTGACGTGGTAGAGCTGCGCCCAGGGGATGGGGACGCCCCATCTTTGCGGCTTGTAGCGCGTCTTGTGGGCGCCATCGTCGGCCTTTGCTTTAACGGATCGACCTGATCATGCGCGCCATGATATTGGCTGCCGGGCTCGGTTCTAGGCTGCGGCCTATCACCGATACTTGTCCCAAGCCCCTTGTGCCAATCGCCGGGGTAGCCAATATCGAGCGCACGATTCACCACCTCAAAAGGAGCGGGATTAGGGAAATTGTCATCAATACGCACCATCTCAAAGACGTGCTCATGAACGCACTCGGAGATGGATCAGCTCTGGGCGTGGAGATTGCCTACTCGATTGAGGACGTGCTTCTCGGGACCGGGGGCGGCATTAAAAAGGCACTTACCCACCTGTTGGGGCAGGACCCGTTTTTTGTTTTAAATGGAGATGCCCTGTTTGTCCCGGACTTGGCATCGGCGCTCGACACCCATCGCAGGCGTGGGGCCTTGGCCACGTTGATAGTCCGAGAGGACCCCCAGGCCGAGGCATATGGGGCTGTGGGTGTGGATGAAGCCGGGCAGGTTCAGTCCCTCGTGGGGCAGGGGTCCGCACAGCGCACCTGTCACACCTACATGTTTACCGGCGTTCACGTGATTGATCCGCGTATTGAGGATTGGCTCCCCAGTGCTGGGTGCATTGTGCGTCAAACCTATATCCCACTGTTACAAGCGGGCGTTCCCATTTGGAGCGTCTGTTCAGACGCGGCGTTTTTTGATCTGGGAACACCCCAGCGCTATCTGGCAGCCAATATCGCGCTCGTAACAGGAGCAGTGCAGATACCTGGATATTCACCAGGGCCCAAGGGCGTGTTTGTGTCTGATACTGCTGTACTGGAACCGCATTGCCACCTGGGACCGGGCACAGTGATCTGTGATGGCGCCCGCATTGGGTCAGGCGCGCATATCGAACGCGCAGTGGTCCTACCGGGAGCTGTCGTCCAGGGGCGCCTCAAAGATGCCATAGTAACGGAGAAAAACCAGGTGTTACAGGTGGTTGGATGATTCAAAATAGCTACTTTGGCAGCTGTGTCTGTCCGATGACCGTGATTGTGTAAGTCGTATTCGATGCTGTAGCAACGAACGCTACGACCGATGTGGCAGTACCACTATCCTTGATAAACTTAACAGAGTAGGAACAGGACTGACCTGGCTGTAGTTTGGAACGCCAGTCGCAATTGATAGGCGTGTAGATGAAACTGGCCATCTCACTGCCACCGATAAACACAATATCCTGGGCCAGGAAACCGGTATTTATGACCTCAATCACATTACTCGGCCATGCCAAAACGTTACTTGGCACGCTTAGCTCATACATGGGAACACCTTGGGCGCGTATCGACGTTTCACGAAATGGATAGTAATCGCCATCAGGTCTCGCATCTTGAGCGTACAAACTGGCGTGGCTATCCTTGTTGTTGCTCGGACTTTGGTATTTAACCTGCAGGCGGCAAGATTTTCCCCTTGCCAGTTCCGGTGTCGGCCCACACCAGGGGACGATTTCAGGGCAGATGCAGGGTGGCACCGGGCATGTACACGGTATCACCCGTCCGCTGGTGACGAGCGTGAGGTGACTAGTCTAGTGCCCGTCCCTGAACTTGGAAGTTGCTGAAATTCCAATAAAAAACGTCATTTTGTTGATAAAGAAACGGGACTTTTTGTGTCTCTTTTGGTATTATGAATTTG
>JAAUYD010017164.1_pt1 | contig 16268 bp, 14 predicted proteins | sample 7278101 | NCBI WGS metagenome assembly JAAUYD01 (sample SAMN14350128, study PRJNA611818) | marine sediment metagenome | isolation source: surface marine sediment (0.6m) | place: French Polynesia: Moorea | collected 2018-08 | reverse complement strand
TCACGATCAGCGGGTTGATCTCCACCAGACTCGCATCGTGGCGCAGGTAGAGCTCGTACAGCGCGGTCACGATCTTGGTGAAGGACTTCAGCTGACCTTTGTCCGTAAGGCCCAGGCCGAAGGCCAGGCGGCGGATCTGGTAGGGCTGCAGGCCCGCCGCCGGGTTGACCACGGCGCGCACGATCTTCTCCGGCGTGGTGGCCGCCACGTGCTCGATGTCCATACCGCCGGCCGCGGAGGCGAGGAAGGTAAGGCGGCGGGCGCCACGATCGAGGAGCAGGCCCAGGTAGAACTCCTTGGCGATGGCCGAACCGGCCTCCACCAGCACCGCGCCCACGGGGAGCCCTTCGGCAGTGGTCTGCGGCGTCACCAGTTGCGTGCCCAGCATCGCCTCGGCCGCCTCACCGGCCTGTTCAGGCGAGCGCACCACCTTGACGCCACCGCCCTTGCCGCGGCCGCCCGCGTGCACCTGGGCCTTGACCACCACCACCTCGGTGCCGATCTCGCGCGCCGCGACGACGGCCTCGTCCGCGCTGGTCACGGCCTTGCCCGTCGGCACCGGGATCCCGGCGTCGGCAAACAGTTGTTTCGACTGATACTCGTGAAGATTCATGAAAGTGCGACTCGCCCGCGTTGTTCGCTGTTATGGAGGGCGGCATCATATCATTCGCCGTGTGCATCCCACCCTGTGGATCGCCGCAGATCACGGGCTTTCCCCCTCAGTCGCAGGCCGATCGCGACGGCGTGACCCGGTAGGCATCCGTGGGCGGTCGCGGCCCGCACCATGAGCGGTTTGCTGAGACCCCCAGCCCCTCGTTGATCGGAGCAGGCTTGAACAAGGACCTTCCCCACAGCGCGGACAGGGCCGTCCTCGGTCCCGGTATCGATGTCGTCGATGACAGCCGCCACGGCACCACGGACTTCCAGTGGCGCGTGCTGTCGCTGCTCAACGGCTTTCGCCTGCTGGTGGTGGTGCTGCTGCTTGCCCTGTTCAACCTGCTGACCGGGCCCCGCGCGGTCGGCCACGCCGCGCCCCTGCTGTTTCTCGTCACCACCCTGCTCTACCTGATTCTGGCTGTAGCTTCGGTCTATCTGATCGCCCGGCGCGTGCCCGCCGCTTCCGTCCAGGTGTACCTCCAGGTGCTGGGCGACATCGTTGCTGTCTGCACACTGGTACACGCGAGCGGCGGCATCGGCTCCGGCCTTGGCAACCTGCTGGTGGTACCCATCGGCGGCGCCTCGCTCCTGATGCAGCGGCGCCAGGTGGGCGTGCTGCCCGCGGTCGCCGCCATCGCCCTGCTCACCGAATACGGCATTGCCACCCTCGGCGGCCCGCCCGGATCGGCAAATTCCATGTCCACGGGTCTGCTCGGCGCCACCCTGTTCGTGGTCGCCCTGGCCGCCCAGCCGTTGGCGGCCCGCCTGCGCGAGAGCGAGGATCTCGCCCGGCGCCGCGGCGTGGACCTGGCCAACATGGCAGAGCTGAACGACTACGTGATCCAGCACCTGCGCGAGAGCCTGGTGGTGGTGGACTCGCAGGACCAGATTCGCCTGATCAACGGCGCCGCGATGCAATCGCTGGACGTGGATGGGCCGGCCGTCGGCCGCCGCCTGGGGGAGTTCTCTCCCCGCCTGCAGAACGTGATCGATACCTGGCGCGAAGATCCGGCGAGGCTGCGTTCGCAACCCCCCATGCTGGTCAGTGCGGACGGGGGCGCCATGCTGATTCCGCAGATCGCCGAACTGGGCCGCGACCGCCCGTCTGCCCTGCTGGTGTTTCTGGAGGACCAGAGCCTGATCGCCGAGAGTGCGCAGCAGTCGAAGCTCGCCGCTCTCGGCCGTTTGAGCGCCAGCATCGCCCACGAAATCCGCAATCCCGTTGGCGCCATGAGCCACGCGGCGCAACTGCTGGCCGAGTCGCCCTCTCTCGGATCAGGCGATCTGCGCCTAACGGACATCATTCATCAGAACGCCATGCGCATCAGCTCCATCGTGGATAATGTGCTGCAGCTGTCACGGCCGCGCCATGAGCTCGCGGAGATCCAGCGTTTCTCGCTGGACGACTGGGTGGAAGGATTCGCTGCCGAGTATTCCGCTTCCCACCAGCTGCGCGAGGGCGCCCTGCGCACCCGGCACACGGAGACCAACCTCGACGTGCGTATCGATCCCTCACACCTGCATCAAGTCATATGGAACCTGTGTGACAACGCCTTGAAGTACGGCGCGCCGAACAGCGAGGGGGTGGGCATCGATCTGCGCACGGGGCGCATCTCGAGCAGCCGCCGCCCGTTCCTCGAGGTGATCGACTATGGTCCAGGCGTCGACGAACAGGCGCTGGAGCGTATGTTCGAGCCCTTCTTCACCAGCCACCACGGTGGCACCGGCCTTGGCCTGTTCATCGCACGCCAGCTCTGCGAGGGCAGCGGCAGCGCCCTTGCCTACACCCCACGAGAAGACACCGGCGCCGTGTTCCGAGTGACCTTCTCGGACCCCGACCGCTGGCTCAAGGAGGGCCCCTATGGCCGCCACTAAACGTCGACCACGAGCCCTGGTGGTCGATGATGAGCCCGACATCTGCGAACTCATTGCGCTCACGCTGGAACGTCTCGACGTGGAAGCGCGCGTGGCCGGTGATCTGTCCAGTGCGGCACAGGCGCTCAAGAACACGGAGTTCGAGCTCTGCCTGACGGACCTGCGCCTGCCCGACGGCAGTGGACTCGAACTGGTCGAACGCATCGCCATGCATCACGAAGACCTGCCCGTGGCGGTGATCACCGCCCACGGCGACGTCGAGTCAGCGGTCAATGCACTCAAGCTCGGCGCCTTCGATTTCGTCTCCAAGCCCGTGGAGCTGGACGCCCTGCGACGGCTGGTGAACACGGCCCTGCGCGTACCGCCCCGCTCACACCAGCAAGGCACCACAACGAAACTATTAGGCGAATCGGAGCCTATGCTGAACCTGCGACGGATGATCGAGCGGGTGGCCAAGGTGCAGGCACCGGTGCACATCTACGGCGAAGCAGGCGTAGGCAAGGAACTGGTTGCCCGACTCATCCATGAGACCGGCCCGCGCGCCGAGCAGCCCTTCATTCCCGTGAACTGCGGCGCCATCCCCAGCGAGCTGATGGAAAGCGAGTTCTTCGGCCATCGCAAGGGCAGCTTCACCAGCGCCACCAGCGACAAGCCCGGCCTGTTCCAGACGGCCCAGGGCGGCACCCTGTTCCTCGACGAAATCGCGGACCTGCCCCTGCACATGCAGGTGAAACTGCTGCGAGTGATCGCCGGCAAGGCCGTACGGGCCATCGGTGACTCGCGCGAGGTACCGGTTGACGTGCGCATCATCAGCGCGACCAACCGGGAGCTGTCGGGCCTGGTCGCCGACGGCAAGTTCCGCGAGGACCTGTTCTATCGCATCAACGTAATCGAGCTGCGCGTGCCGCCGCTGCGCGATCGGGGAGAAGACGTCCTCACGCTGGCCGGGCACGTCCTCTCGCGCCTCGCCCGCGAGAGCGCCATCAACGTACCGGACATGACCGCCGACGCCCGCACGGCTCTGCTCAACTACCCCTTCCCGGGCAACGTGCGCGAGCTGGAGAACATTCTGGAACGGGCCCTTACCCTGTCCTCCGGCCATGAGATCGACGCCGACGACCTGCAACTACGGGTCGAGACGCCGACGGGCGGCGACCTGGACACGCGCTTGCGCGAGGTGGCGATCACCACGATCCAGGAAACGCTGCAGCGTACGGGGGGCAACAAGACCCGCGCAGCGCAGCTGCTCGGCCTGACCCTGCGCCAGCTCAGCTATCGGATGAAGACCCTGGGCCTGCATGACAATAGTTGACGATCATCTTGAGGGCACGTTGCCGCCGTCATCGCCAGCTGTCGTCATCAGAAGTCGTGTTATTTGACCGAATGGAGTTCCGTTACCATATGGCCCCCGCTGCAGCTGACGATTTTTGTCAGTGCTCGACGAGCAACGTCAGCTACAGCGGCCCGAGCGCACGCTCGGGGCACACGCCGGAAAGCGGAGAAATCCCCAAAATTCCAGTAGCATCAGGGTGTTGATCGTTGATCAGGCATTTCTGGCACGCCAATTGCTACATGGTCACCGGGCGGAAACGCCACTAAGCGCTAACAACGCACTCTGTGCTGCACACACATTGGAGACACTCATGCAGAACGCACAAAAGGGTTTTACCCTCATCGAGCTGATGATCGTGGTTGCGATCATCGGTATTCTCGCCGCCATCGCGATTCCGGCCTACCAGGATTACACCCAGCGCGCTCAGGTGGGTGAGGCCTTCACGATCGTATCCAGCGCCAAGACGGCCATCGCCGAGTTCCGTCAGACCACGGGTTCCTACCCGAACACCGCGGACATCGCCGCGCTGACCCTCGACATCGCTGCTGACGCCGGCCAGTACGTCGCCTCGGTGCTGGTCACCGCTGACACGGGCCAGATCGTGGTCACCATGGGTTCCGACAACGTTGGTGCCAACGTTCGCGGCGGCTCCCTGACCTTCTCGCCGCCCGCAGACGAGGCGCTGGCCAACGGTGCTGCCTTCACGTGGGGCTGCGCCTCCACCGGCGATCCCGAGATCGTCAACAAGTACCTGCCGCGCAGCTGCCAGAACCTCGGTAGCTAACGCGTAGGACCGGACGCCCTGCCGGGTCCCCCTAGGACCTGGCAGGACGCCGCAAGATGCCCCTCCTCGGAGGGGCATTTTGTTTCTGGAGTCTGCGGACGCGAGCCGCTGCCGACGAGCGTGCTGCCTTCCAACTGCCGCCAGCGCCTGTGACCTGGTGCCCGGCGATGGGATTGAGTCACTTGACATAGGTCCCTTTGGCTCTCTAAGTAGCGCGAGTTGCCGATAAAGGTCACAGGATGCCCCGTCGTGCTGCGCTAAACTCTCCCCTTGCGCAGGTCTCGGGTCCAGACCAGCGACCCCTCGGGCTAGAGGAGCTAGAGAGCTTGGCAGTCTCCAGTGCAAATACTTCCGGTCTAGGCGGCCTGCCGCGGCGGCTGGTGCAAGACGGTATCGTCGATGAGGCGACGCTCGCCGAGGCCGTGCAGACGGCCAAGGAGAAGGGCAAGACCCTGGTCGGCTACCTGGTTGAGCACCAGCTGGCGGATCCTCGTGATCTGGCCATCGCCGCGTCCAGCGAGTTCGGCGTGCCCCTGCTCGATCTGGACGCCATGGAGGTGGATGTCCAGACCGTACAGCAGGTGCCGGAGAACCTGCTGACCAAGCACCGCGTACTGCCCCTGCTCAAGCGCGGCCCGAAGCGGCTGTTCGTGGGCATCTCCGATCCCACCAACCTCACGGCCATCGACGAAATCAAATTCGCCGCCGCCTGCGGCGTCGAAGCGGTGGTGGTGGAGGATGACAAGCTCCAGGAGCACCTCACGAAGGCCCTGGAAGCGGCCGACTCGAGTAACATCCTGCCCTCCGGCGACGACGATCTCGATCTCGACAACCTCGAAGTCGACAGCGCCGAGGAAGAGCAGCAGGACGACGTCTCACGGGACGACGTGGAAGACGCGCCGATCGTCCGCTTCGTCAACAAGATTCTGCTCGATGCGATCCAGAAAGGCGCTTCTGACGTTCACTTCGAACCCTACGAGAAGATCTTCCGTGTGCGCACGCGCCAGGACGGCGTCCTCAAGCAGGTGGCCACGCCACCCGTGCAGCTGGCCGGCAAGGTATCGGCGCGCCTGAAGGTGATGTCGCGCCTGGACATCGCCGAGCGACGGGTACCGCAGGACGGTCGTATCAAGATGCGCCTGTCGAAAACGCGCGCCATCGACTTCCGCGTCAACACCTGCCCCACGCTGTTCGGCGAGAAGATCGTCCTGCGTATCCTCGATCCCTCCAGCGCCAAGCTCGGCATCGAGATGCTGGGCTACGAAGATCACCAGCGCGAGTTGTACGAAGACGCGCTCTCCAAGCCTTACGGCATGATCCTGGTCACGGGGCCCACCGGTAGCGGTAAGACCGTTTCCCTCTACACGGGTCTGAACATCCTCAACACGGAAGATCGCAACATCTCCACGGCCGAGGATCCGGCGGAAATCAACCTGCCGGGGATCAATCAGGTCAACGTGAACCCGAAGGTAGGGCTGACCTTCGCCTCGGCGCTGAAGGCGTTCCTGCGTCAGGATCCGGACATCATCATGGTGGGTGAGATTCGAGACCTCGAGACCGCGGAAATCGCGATCAAGGCCGCGCAGACCGGTCACCTCGTGCTATCCACACTGCACACGAACGACGCACCGAAAACCCTGACCCGCATGGTGGACATGGGCGTGAAGCCCTATGCCATCGCCAGCTCGGTCACCCTGATCATCGCTCAGCGCCTTGCCCGGCGCCTGTGCGAACACTGCAAGACCAAGGTCGATATCCCACGCGAAGCCCTGCTGAAGGAAGGCTTCACGGAAGCGGATCTCGATATGCCGGACTTCACGCTGTACAAGCCGGTCGGCTGCAAGAAATGCACCGACGGCTACAAGGGCCGCGTCGGCATCTACCAGGTCATGCCAGTCAGTGAAACGATTGGGCGAATCATCATGGAAGGCGGGAACGCCATGCAGATCGCCGACCAGGCTACCGAAGAAGGCGTTGCCGATCTGCGCCGTGCCGGCCTCAACAAGGCCATGGCAGGCATCACGAGCCTTGAAGAGATCAACCGCGTAACCGTTGACTGATCGGGCGCACCAACGCCTAAAGCACTTCCACTCGCGAGAGCACAGAACACATGGCTGACACCGCTACCGTCAAGCAGATCCCCTTCCTGTGGGAGGGCAAGGATCGCCGTGGCAACCGCGTCAAGGGTAAGACCCTCGCCGCCAGCGAGACCGCAGTCCGCTCGGAACTGCGCCGCCAGGGCGTACTGCCGTCGAGGATTCGCAAGCAGCGCAAACCTGTTTCCGAAGGCACGATCACCACCACGGACATCGCCCTGTTTTCGCGCCAGCTGGCCACCATGATGACCTCGGGCGTGCCCCTCGTGCAGGCCTTCGAGATCATCGGCAACGGTCATGAGAAGCCGGCGATGCAGAAGCTGGTGTTGTCGATCAAGGCCAGCGTCGAGGGCGGTACCAGCCTGGCGGAGTCCCTGGCCAAACACCCGCTGTACTTCGACGATCTGTTCGTCAACCTGGTGGAAGCCGGCGAGCAGGCAGGTGCCCTGGAGACCCTGCTCGACAAGATCGCCACCTACAAGGAAAAGACCGAGGCGATCAAGAAGAAGATCCAGAAAGCCCTGTTTTACCCGATGGCGGTCCTGGTGGTGGCCCTGCTGGTGACGGCAATCCTGCTGATCTTCGTGATCCCTCAGTTCGAGAGCATGTTCCAGGGCTTTGGCGCAGATCTCCCCACCTTCACCAAGATGGTCATCACCGCATCGGAGTTCGTGCGCGGTTCGGGCGGCCTGGCCCTGGCCGTCGGCGGTGGCGCCGCCGTCTGGGGCTTCCTCTTCGCCAAGAAGCGCTCCAAGCGTCTGCGCGTGTTCCTGGACGTCGCCTCCCTGCGCATGCCGATCTTCGGCGCCATCCTGCGCAAGGCCGCCATCGCCCGCTACGCGCGCACGCTCTCGACCATGTTCAGTGCCGGTGTGCCGCTGGTGGAAGCGCTCGAATCGGTGGCTGGTGCGTCCGGCAACCACGTGTACGAGAGCGCCATCCTGCGCATGCGCGACGAGGTGGCCACGGGGCAGCGCCTGTTCCGTTCCATGGAATCGACGGAATTGTTCCCCAACATGGTGGTGCAGATGATGGCCATCGGTGAGGAATCGGGTTCCATCGATCAGATGGCTGCCAAGGTGGCGGACTTCTATGAGGAAGATGTCGACAACGCCGTGGACAGCCTGTCGAGTCTGCTCGAACCGCTGATCATGGCGATCCTGGGCGTGCTCGTCGGTGGCCTCGTGGTGGCCATGTACCTGCCGATCTTCAAGATGGCATCGGTGGTCAGCTGATGGGGCCACTGTTCAGCCGACAAGTCACTGCCGCGACGCGGTGAGCGCTCTTGTTTGACGCCCTAGTTGCCTATCCGGCGCTGCTGATCGGCACCATCACCCTGCTTGGCCTGCTGGTGGGCAGCTTCCTCAACGTGGTGATTCACCGCTTGCCCCGCATGATGGAGCGCGAGTGGAAGCAGCAGTGTGCGGAGCTGGCGGGTAACGCGCCCACCGAGCCGCAGGCCCCGTACAATCTGGTGGTACCGCGATCCGCGTGTCCCGCCTGCGGTCACCAGATCACGGCCATGGAAAACATTCCGATCATCTCCTGGCTGATGCTGAAGGGCCGTTGCTCCGCCTGCCAGACCCCCATCTCCGCGCGCTACCCGCTGGTGGAACTCGCCAGCGCCGTGCTCAGCGCGCTGGTGGTCCTGCGCTTCGGTGCCTCCGTGGAGATGCTACTGGCCCTTGCCATCACCTGGGCGCTGCTAGCCCTGGCGCTGATCGACTTCGATACGACCTATCTACCGGACAGTATCACCCAACCGTTGCTTTGGGCCGCGCTGTTCACGAGCCTGCTCGGCGGCGACGTTACGCGAGAGGTGCTTGCCCTTGGCCCCGCATCGGCCATCACGGGGGCAATCGCCGGCTACCTCAGCCTCTGGTCCGTATACATGGGCTTCAAACTGCTAACGGGCAAGGAAGGCATGGGATTCGGTGACTTCAAGCTACTGGCCGCCTTGGGCGCCTGGCTGGGTTGGTTGGCGCTGCCCCTGATCGTGCTGCTCTCCGCAGTGGTCGGCGCCACCGTGGGCATTGCGCTGATCGCCACGGGCAAGCTATCACGGGAAAAGCCGATGCCCTTCGGCCCCTACCTCGCCGCTGCCGGCTGGCTGGCGATGCTCTACGGCGAGCAGCTTTCCGGCTTCTACCTGCGCTGAGGCCACCGAGGCGCAGGGATGACGCCACAAGACGACAGTCAGCGTCGCGTGTTCAAGGTCGGTATCACTGGCGGCATCGCCAGCGGTAAGACGGCCGTCAGCGATCGCTTTGCAGCGCTGGGCGTGCCTGTCATCGACACAGACGTGCTGGCGCGCGAGGTCGTGGCGGTGGGTACGGCGGGACTGCAGCAAGTGGTAGCGGCCTTCGGCGAGGACATCCTGCGCGAAGACGGCAGCCTGGCACGGGACCGTCTGCGGGAAATCGTCTTCGCGGACGAGGACGCGCGACGGCGACTCGAAGGCCTGCTCCATCCCCTGATCTGGGATGCCGCCAGGGCACGCATCGCCGCGCTGGATACGCCCTATTGCGTGGTCGTGATCCCGTTGCTGGCGGAGGGTGGATCCGTGGACCGTGTCGACCGGGTGCTGGTGGTGGACTGCGATCCGTCCGTGCAACTCCAGCGCCTGATGCAGCGCGACGGAGCCACCGCAGAGTCCGCGCAGCGGATCCTCACCGCGCAGGCAAGCCGCGAGGCCCGCCTGGCGATCGCCGACGACGTGCTGGTGAACGATGGCGACCTGCACGCGCTCGACGGCGAAGTGGCTCAGCTGCACGCCCGCTACACGCTGCTCGCGCGCACGGCACGCCGGTGAGCGGATTGCCCCTTTATTGCCGTGCCGCACGACGTGGAGTACAAATAGGCCATGTCTCACGCCGCAACGCGCTTGTCCGGCCTCGATCAGGCCAGTGAGAGCGTTACCTATGAGCTGCCGCTCACCGAGCGCATGCGCACGTTCCTGCGACTGGACTACCTGTTCCGCCAGACGCGCTTCTTCGCTCAGGGTGAGGACGAGTGGCACAGCCGCAGCACGATCGGTGCGCTGCTCGAAACGCTCGCCATCCTCAACCGCGGCGACAGTCGCAGCGACGTGCTCAAGGAACTCGATCGACAGGCGTTGAAGCTAGAGAGCTTCCGCGCCTTTCCCGGCGTGGACGACGCACGCCTGCGCACGCTGCTCGGCCGCGTCGAACGCTGCTCGACCCGCCTCGGCGAAGCCGGCGACCGCTTTCTGAGCGAGCTGCGCGCCAACGAATTCCTGAGCGCGATCAATCTGCGCAGCGCCATCCCCGGCGGCACCTGCGAGTTCGATCTTCCGGACTTCAAGCACTGGTCGTCGCGTCCCTACGCGGAACGGCAGGAAGACCTGGACTACTGGCTGAATTGCCTGCAGCCGCTGGAAGAGGCGATCAAGGAAGTGGTGTGGCTGGTCCGCGAGGGCGCGGACGCGAGCCCCAGAACGGCGAACGGCGGCCTCTATGAACAGCCACTCGAGAAGGGAACGGCGGTGCAGCTGGTACGGGTCGGCCTACCGCCCGACAGCGTCCGTTACCCGGAGATCAGCGGCAGCCAGCATCGCTTCACCGTACGCTTCCGCCAGTGGCGGGGCATGACCCACCGCGCCGAGATGGTCACGGACGACGTCGAGTTCCTGCTCGCCTGCTGCTGACCCGAGATATCCCCATGCCGACGACGGTCAACTGTCCAACCTGCGAGCGTCTCGTGGAATGGAGCAACGCCTCTCCCCATCGCCCCTTCTGCAGCCGGCGCTGCAAACTGATCGACCTGGGGGAGTGGTTCGAGGAATCCCACCGCATTGCCGGTGACCCGGCCCTCGACGAGGACGGCATGCCCCTGGCCCCCGCGCGAGCGCCACACGGCGACTGACGCCACGCAAGCGTGAGCCGTTCCTACGGGGGCGGCGCGAGCCCCCGGATCCCCGCTATCCCCTGCGCGCCAGCCTCCCAGGCCTGACCCAGCAAGGACTCCTGCATGCCGCCGATCGCATAAACGGGCAGGGCGAGATCGCCGATCAAGGCGGCGAAACGAGACCACCCCAGACCGGCGGCCTGCGGATGGCTGGGCGTGGGCAGTACGGGACCGAGCACTGCCGCATCAGCGCCACCGGCACAGGCTTTCCTTAGTTCCTGCTCGTCATGGCACGAGACCAGCAGCCACCAGCGTCGCTCGTCGGCGAGGGAGCGCAGGCGTGAAAGCTCATCGAGGGCGCGGGCGGGCAGATGCAGTCCTGCAAGCTGCATAGACCTGGCCACCGGCAGGGTCAGCGACGGATCGCCGCCGAGCACCCATGCGGGACTGCCCTCGCTGGCGCGCGAGCGTTCATCGACGGTTCGGGCAAAGGCCTCGGCCAAGCTGCGCAGCTGGCCCTGATCCGCATGTGGCCGGCGCAGCTGAAGCAGATCGATGCCGGCGCTGGTCGCGCGCTCGAACAGGCCAGGCACTTGCTCCACCGTGAGCGATGGGGGCGAAATCAGGTAGCGCGACGGTAACCGCATAGCGGTAACGATAGGTCCATCCGCTTCCAGCAGATCAAGACCATCGAAGACGGGTCGGTCGTTCGGATCCACCCAACGCAGAGCCTGACCTTCGCGGGAAACAGGCTCTCCGTCCGTGCGCGCTTCGCGCGCGTAGAGGACTACACGCCGCGCAGGGTAGTCATGAGTGAGTTGCAACAGGGGTCGACTGGCAAGGGTGCGAACACCAAGCTCTTCCTCGAGCTCGCGGGCAAGGGCTTCGTGCAGGGATTCGCCGGCCTGCACCTTACCCCCCGGTAGCTCCCACTTGCCCGCCATCTCCTTGCCTGGCGGGCGCTGCGCGAACAACACGCGCCCTCGCGCGTCACGCATCACGGCAGCCACCACCGTGATGCTGGGGCGAGCGGTCAGGTCAGCTTACCGTGGCATTGCTTGTACTTCTTGCCTGAACCGCAGGGGCATGGCTCGTTGCGTCCCACCTTGCGCTCCGCACGCATCACGGGCGCGCCGGCGACCGCAGCCGCAGCGCCTCCGCCTGCGCGCACGGGCGATGGCGACTGGCCGGCCGCCGGTGCGCCCGCGCCCGGCGCCGCCTCCTGGGCCGCGCGAGCGCGCTCCAGCTGGGCCTTGGCTGCCGCTTCGCGCTGGCGCTCCAGCGTCTGCGGGTCAGCTTCCGTGCGCAGTTCGAACTGACACAGGCGCTTGGTCACCTCAGTCTTCACCCGTTCGAGCATCTCCGAGAACATCTCGAAGGCCTCTCGCTTGTACTCCTGCTTCGGGTTCTTCTGCGCGTAGCTGCGCAGGCCTATTCCCTGGCGCAGGTAGTCCATCGCCGCCAGGTGCTCCTTCCAGTACTGGTCGAGGATGCCGAGCATGACGGTGGTTTCCACACGACGCACGATCTCGGCGCCGTAGCGCTCCACCTTCTCCGCATAGCGATCATCAAGCGCCTGCAGGATCTTCTCGCGCAGGCCATCCTCGTTGAGGTCATCATCCGTGTCCAGCCACTGCTGGATCTCCATCTTGGCGCCGAAGTCGCTCTCCAGCATGTGCGTGAGACCACTGATGTCCCACTGCTCTTCGACGCTACCACGGGGCAGGAAATTATCGACCTCGCGATTAAGCACTTCTTCGCGGATGCCGTGGACCGCGTCCTCGATCTCCTCGGCACTCATCAACTCGCCGCGCTGGCTGTAGACCACCTTACGCTGCTCATTGGCGACATCGTCGTACTCGAGCAGCGCCTTGCGCATATCGAAGTTGTGCGCTTCCACCTTACGCTGGGCGCGCTCGATCTGACCGCTCAGCATCTTCGACTCGATGGCCTCGCCGGGCTTCATGCCCACGGTCTTGAGCAGGCCCTGCGTACGCTGGGGATCACCGAAGATCCGCATCAGGGTGTCTTCCATGGACAGGAAGAAACGGCTGGACCCGGGATCTCCCTGACGTCCGGAGCGGCCGCGCAGCTGATTGTCGATACGCCGCGACTCGTGCCGTTCCGTACCGATGATGTGCAGGCCACCGGCGTCGAGCACGTCCTTGTGGCGCTTGTCCCAGTCCTTCCTGGCGTCGCGGCGTGCGTCCTCGTCCGCCTCAGGCAGCTCCGCGAGTTCCGCCTCGAGGTTGCCGCCGAGCACGATATCTGTACCACGGCCGGCCATATTGGTGGCGATGGTGATGGCGCCGGGTCGGCCGGCCTGGGCGACGATCACCGCCTCACGCTCGTGCTGCTTGGCGTTCAGTACTTCATGTTTGATCTTCTCCTTGCGCAGCACGGAGGCGAGGCGCTCGGAGTTGTCGATGGACGTGGTACCCACCAGCACGGGCTGCCTGCGCTCGTAGCAATCCTTGATCTCCTCAACGATGGAGGAGAACTTGTCCTGCTCCGAGAGAAAGACCAGATCCGGGTGGTCCTTGCGCACCATGTCGCGATGGGTGGGGATAACCGCCACTTCCAGGCCGTAGATCTGCTGGAACTCGAAAGCTTCCGTATCCGCCGTACCGGTCATGCCCGACAGCTTCGCGTACATGCGGAAGTAGTTCTGGAAGGTGATGGAGGCGAGGGTCTGGTTCTCCTGATTGACCCGTAGCCCTTCCTTCGCCTCGATCGCCTGATGCAGGCCATCGCCCCAACGGCGACCGGGCATCGTGCGACCGGTGAACTCGTCAACGATGACCACCTGGCCATCCTTGACGATGTAATCCACGTCGCGCTGGTAGATCGAGTGGGCGCGTAAGCCTGCCGTCAGGTGATGGAGCAGGCCGATGTTGGCCGGCGCGTAGAGGCTCTCGCCCTCGTCGAGCAGCTTGGCGTGGACCAGCAGTTCCTCGACCTTGGCCAGACCGTCCTCCGAGAGGTGCACCTGCTTGGCCTTCTCGTCCACCCAGAAGTCGCCCTCGGCCTCCTCGTCGGCCTGGCGCACCATGCGGGGAATCAACCCGTTGACTCGCGCGTAGAGCTCCGTGCCGCCGTCGGCAGGGCCGGAGATGATCAGCGGCGTACGCGCTTCGTCGATCAGAATCGAGTCCACCTCGTCGACGATCGCGAAGGCCAGCTCGCGCTGCACCTTGTCCTCCGTACGGAAGGCCAGGTTGTCGCGCAGGTAATCGAAACCGAACTCGTTGTTGGTGCCGTAGGTGATGTCCGCGGCGTAGGCCTCGCGTTTAGCCACCGGATCCTGACCGGAGCGGATCGCCGCCACCTCCAGGCCGAGGAAACGATAGATCGGCGCCATCCATTCGGCGTCGCGCCCGGCCAGGTACTCGTTCACCGTCACCACGTGAACGCCCTTGTCGGGCAGCGCATTGAGGTAGGCAGCGAGGGTGGCGACCAGGGTCTTGCCCTCACCGGTGCGCATTTCGGCGATCTTGCCCTCGTTCAGGGTCATACCGCCGATCAGCTGCACATCGTAGTGGCGAAGACCCAGGGTGCGCCGAGAGGCTTCTCGTACGGCGGCAAAGGCCTCGGGGATCAATGACTCGAGCTGCGCGCCTTCCGCCAGGCGCTTGCGAAATTCGTCAGTCTTGGCGCGCAGCTGTTCATCGCTGAGCTGCTCGAACTGAGATTCCAGAGCGTTGGTCTGTTTGACCACCTTGCCGTAGCGCTTGAGCAGGCGCTGGTTAGCGCTACCAAAAAGGCTGGTGAGGATATTTGCCATTTTTTCAGAAGCTTAGAGTTGTTCGCGAAACGCCTGGAGCTGCTGCCGCAGGCATCGCGTGAGTGCATGGGTACGGGTGTCGACGGGAGGCGTGCCGATGGACCACCTCCAAGACCGGCTCGCGAGTGTAGCGCAGTCACGATGCCGCCGCCGCTTGCCAGGTCCGGCCAGGCGGGTCTGGGGGCTGGCCCCCAGAATTTCAAGCGTCAGCGGGCCTTGCCGGCACGCACGAAGGAGATCGGATTGACCGTGCGCCCGTTGCGCAGCACCTCAAAGTGCAGATTGGGACCCGTTGCGCGCCCCGTGGATCCCATGCGGGCGATCAGCTGCCCCTTGGTAACGCGGTCGCCGACGGCCACCAGGTTGTCACTGTTGTGGGCGTAACGGGTGACCAGACCGTTGCCATGGGTGATCTCCACCAGGTAGCCGTAGCCGTAACGCCGGGCAGACCACGTCACCACACCATCGGCCACCGCCTTGATCGGCATACCCTCGGTGCCCGCAAAGTCGATGCCTGCATGCCAGGCGCGAGTGTTGTCGATCGGGTCCGTACGGCGTCCGTAGGCGGAACTGATCCACCCGCCCTCCACCGGTGCGCCGGCCGGTTCCACGCGCTGAGCCACCGTGCGTGTGAGCAGCATGCTCTCGAGGGCCTGCAGCTGCCGGCGTCGATCCTCGAGCTGGCGCTCGAGACTGGTCAGCTCCGCGAAGACTTCATCACCGGTGACCAGGACAGCCGGATAGTCACCCATGGCTTCGGGACCACCCATGGGGGGTGACGCGGCGAAGTTGAACTCCCCATCGTCCAGGTCGGCCATGGTGGTGAGGCGCTGGCCAAGGGCGTCGAGTCGCGTCACGTGGGCGGACAGGGATCCCACACGCGCCACCAGCGCCTCCATGTTGTTCTCCAGAGACTGCTCCAGGGCATCCAGCGCCGCCGTCTGGTACGCCACCTGGGCTTCGAGCACGTCCACCTGACGCTCCGCGCGCAGCTTCAGTCCCCAGGTCACGCCGGCACCGGCAAGGAACCCGGCACCGCCGAGGACCACGGCGAAAATAGCGACAGCGGCGAACACCTGCGACGCCGAAATGCGCAGGCTGCGCACACCGGCGCGACGATTGGCAAGGACAAGCAGGTTCATCTAGGCTCGCTTCTCATGTGTGTCATGCGATCCATCCTGATCTGCGCGCGCGGCGCGACCCTTCCGTGAGCATGCGAGCCAAGCCGCCTGCCCCTGGCGCTTCGCGCCCCGATTCTGCCCCATCCAAAGCGCCGAGAGCGCTTGGAGAGATGCTCGCCAACGAGAGAATGCCTGCCCTGGCATCTCTGAAGGCACGAGCTGCGCAGCAAGAATCCCTGTTACAGACTGTAAAATCCAGCCTGGGCGCTCCGGTGGCGAGCGCTGTGCTGGCCGCGAGCTACGAAGAGCAGACGCTGACGCTGGTGTTGCGGTCCCCCGCCTGGGCCTCGCATCTGCGGCTCGCTGCCCCTTCGCTAACGCCTCAACTGAGCGCCGCCTGCGGCCATCCCGTCGAACGATTGCGGATCCGAGTCAGACCCGGCGCGTCGCCCCCCGGCGACGATCGGTAGGGAATCCCCGCACAAGTCGGTCGGCCCCGCGGAAAGCCCCGTGTTCCCCGGTCAGACGGCAGCGGCGCGCGCGAAAGCGGATGGCGCAGCCGTGGCGTCTTCGAAGCTGACCTCTTCCCAGGCGTCCGTTCGCTCCAGCAGCGCCTGCGTCAACAGACTGTTGAGGTAGTGGCCAGACTTGTATCCCCGAAACGCACCGATCGGACTCCGCCCGAGCAGGTAGAGATCGCCGATGGCGTCGAGGATTTTGTGTTTGACGAACTCGTCTTCGTAGCGCAGCC
>JAAUYD010306108.1_pt1 | contig 16285 bp, 9 predicted proteins | sample 7278101 | NCBI WGS metagenome assembly JAAUYD01 (sample SAMN14350128, study PRJNA611818) | marine sediment metagenome | isolation source: surface marine sediment (0.6m) | place: French Polynesia: Moorea | collected 2018-08 | reverse complement strand
TCGATGGCCTGGTGCTTCCCGAGGTGCGGGGCGGCCATCCCTTCGCCGTCGTGATGAATCCCCCCGGCTCGGTGCCTCAGGGCTTCCAGGCGCGCATCATCGCGGCCCAGGGAGATTTTCGGGACGCCAGCCTCTACGGGGGCAGCGTCGTCCTCTCGCAGGATGGCACCCAGCTGATGCTCGCCACCCAGCCCACCTTCGATCTCCCGCGCTGCGCCCGGACGGAGAGGTTCACGCTCGAGCTGTCCTGGAGCGGAGGCTCGCGGCTCTTCGAGGTGACCCAGCCGGTCCGGCTCGAAGCCAAGGGTGTGCAGGCCCAGCTCCGGCCCGGCCAATCGGTCGACCTCGACGTCTGCACGGCGGGCAATCGCACGCCGGTCGCCTGGCAGCTCGATCCGCTGGGCAACCCTCAGGGCCTGCCCCCCGGGCTCGCCTTCTCGCCCACTGCCGACGGCAACGCCCGGATCCACGGGACGGTCCAGACGGCGTCCCACTCGTACTCGGGAAGCGCGCAGGCGGTCCAGGACGGGCAGAGCGACGAGGACGCCATCGAGCTGATCGTGGCGGCCCACTACTACCCGACGATCGGGGATGCCTGTGGCGGCCGCATCGAGGTCGAGCCGGGCGTACCCTTCCGCTGCGAGCTGCCCCGGCCGATCGGCTACGCGACGCACGTCTGGAGCCTCACCGGAACGTCGCCTGCGGCGACCGCATTGATGGCTCACGGACACGTGGAGATCGTGCCGCAAGGCGCGCGCTTCTTCGTCGAGGGTGAGCTTCCGAGCTCCGTCAGCCTGGGAACGCCGCTCGGCCCCTTCAGCTCGACGGTCGGGTCGCACTTCTTCGAGCTCTCGGTCACCGGCGACGGCGTTCCGCTGCACGATCGTCCGTTCCGCATCGACGCCGTGGTCCCGTTCAAGCTCTGGACCCAGAACACGATCTTGCGGCCGAACAACCCCTTCGTCCCGAACACCGGCGACGACAACGAGGAGCGCGCCGACCTGCTCCTGCGCCACGTCGGCAAGTACGACATCGTCGCCCTGCAGGAGGTCTTCGACGACGACCAGCGGCGTCAGATCTCCCGTGGCGCGACGGATCAGGGCTTCCGCGTGTCGCTCGGGGCCAACGACGAGGACAGCTGCTGGTACAGCCTGGGTCTCGCGACCTGCACCGAAGACGACGGTCTCGTGTTGCTCTCGCGCGATGCGAGTCGCACGCTCCACTTCGCCCGGGTCTTCGAGACCGAGTGCGAGGGCTCGGACTGCCGGGCGAACAAGGGCTTCAGCGCCACGTTGCTGGGCAAGCGGGGAGCCGCGATCTGGGTGGTGAACACACACACCCAATCCGCCGACGGAACGCCCGGCGCACACGCCGACGTCCGCCAGGGCCAGATCCGCGAGATCGTCGACTTCATGGCGGCATTCGACGACAAGCACCCGGTCGTGCTGCTCGGAGACCTGAACGTGATCGCGGGCTCCGGCGAGTACCATGCCCGCATGGCGGGGGAGCTGAAGCAGTACGTCGATCCGATCGTCCTGACGGGCGGCGCCGTCGAGCGACCCTTCACGATCGACAAGGGGCGCAACGCCTATGCACACTTCTGGGAGGGCTCCCACCTGCTCGAGCACCTGGTCGAGCACGCGGTGGAGACGCTCGGGAGCAGCGCCTGTGCGGCGCTCTCCCAGGCGATCGCAGGCCGCGCCGGCTGCATCCTGCCCGTCGACCACCCGAGCGATCAGGAGCGCCTGGACTACGTGCTCATCAAGCAGGGCAGCGAGTTCACCGTCGAGATCGACGCCCTCCGCCTCGTGGACCCGGCGGTGAGCACGGAGATGTGTCGAGACGACTTCCACCTGGCGCTGCACCCGGAGATCGACTGTGCCCTGTCCGACCACTACGGCCTGGAGGCGGAGATCCGCGTGATCGGGCCGCCGCGCTGATCGAGCGCCAGCCGTCGCAAGCGGGGCCGTCCCGGGACGTTCCGGGGCGGCCTCGCATGCCTCGCAGGGATCCCCAATTCTGGGGATGACCCCGACGGCCGCCCTCGGCCAGTCTCCTTCATGGGAAGGGGAGCCTCGCGAGGAGTCCCTCCCATGATCGCCGCCCGCTCCTTCCGACTCGCCGCCCTGCTCGCGGCCGGCCTCGCTCTGCCACTGCTCGCCGCCACCTTCGCGAGCGCCACCGTCCAACACCAGATCACGCTGGTCTTCGACGACGATTTCGACCCCTCGAACGGTGACGTCGAGGAGCGCGGCGACTTCATTCGCGTGGACCGCCCCGACCTCGTCGATCGCTCACTCGTCGCGGCGATCGGGGGCCCCGGGTACGCCGCGAGCGGATCGGTCGGCGAGTTCGGCGCACTCGGGGTCTCCGGCTCCCATTTTCGTGGCGGCTCCCTCTCGGCGCAGGTGGACATCCGCGACGACGCGATCCGGAATCCCTTCGGCGTACCGGTGAACGCCGTGGCCAACTTCATCGTCGACGGCGGACGGCTGGCACTCACCGCGGCCAGCTCCGATCCGGCCGACCCGGCGTTCCTCGAGCTGGTGCTCACCGTCACCTCACGGGTGACGGGATCGTCCCGCCGGGTCTTCCAGTCGATCATCACGCTCGAGTCCACGAACTTCATGACGCCCACCTTGACGCAGAGGGGCAGCAGTCTCGGCGCCTTCGCGATCCCGAACACCGACATCGTCGAGATCCCGTTCAGTTTCCAGAGCCTCGACATCGGCGTGATTCCGGCCGGTGGCTCGGTCGAAATCGACTACCAGCTGATCATCGAGAGCCAGGCGGAGATCGCGGAAGGCGTCTTCTTCGAGTTCAGCGACCCGCTCGACGTCACCGGCGCGCGCCCGTTCTCGGTCGAGTTCCTACCGCTGGTCGCGCCCGAGCCGAGGCTCGGCGCGCTGCTGCTCGCCGGGCTCGGCGCGCTCGCCGGCCTGTCTCAGGGCGCGGGTTCCGGCCGTCCGAACAGGTAGCCCTGGCCGAGCGTACAGCCGACGTCGATACAGGCCGCGCGCTCGCCTTCGGTCTCGATCCCCTCGGCGAGCACGCACACGCCCTGGTCGACCATCACGCGGGTCAGGGCGCGGACCAGCTCGCGGCGGGAGACGCTCTCGTCGATTCCGCGAATGAGGCCCATGTCGAGCTTGATGAAGTGCGGAGGGACGTCGGCGAGCTCCATCAGGCGGCTCTGCCCGGCACCGAAGTCGTCGTAGGCGAGCCGGAGGCCGATGGTCTCGAGGTCGGCCCGGAACCTCGCCATCTCGGCGACGTCGGTGATCGCGGACTCGTGGATCTCGATGACGGGCTGGATGCGGTCCGGCAGCCGGGCCCGCACGGACCGCAGCTGGTCCAGCAGCTCGGGCTCGTCCATCTCGCTCGGGTGGAGATTGAGGAACAGGGATACCGGGTCGCCGGGCAGCCGCTCGGCCTGCTCGATGGCGGCCGCGCGCATCCGGCGGCTCAGCTCGGCTCCCTTGTCCCGCGCCTCGGCGATCTCGAAGAGCTGCTGCGGGTTCAGGTCGACGTCTTCCGGCGCACGCCCCAGTGCCTCGAAGCCGTGCGGCGCTCCGTCGCGCAGATGCACGATCGGCTGATACACCGCTCGGACCAGCCCCTCCGCCAGGATACGCTGCAGGCTTCGCGTGTTCTCGAACAGGCGCTGCAAGCCCTCGACCTGGGTCACGACCGTGGCGTCCGGAAGGTCGCCGCCGGCCGGATCGTAGCCGAAGCGAAGCTCCGTCTGCGCCACGTGGATCACGTCCCCGTCTCGGATCGTGCGCGACGTGACCCGCTCTCCGTTCACGAAGGTGCCGTTGCTGCTCTCGAGATCGTCGAGGCGAAACTCCTCCCCGTCGAACTGGATCGTCGCATGGCGCTTGCTGACCAGCTGCGAGTGGATCACCAGGTCTGCGGGGGGCGTGCGGCCGATCACGAAGGGCAGGGTGTGGATCACCGTGCGCGCCGCGACCTCGTCTCCCGCCTGGAGGTGCTCGAGGAAGGGAAGGTCCTTCTCGCCGCCAGTGTCGTCCGTCACGGGCAGTCCGGCGCCACTACGCTCATCGGGCTCGTCGCGCTCTTCGGTCGAGGAAGCGTCCGCATCTCTCCCCCTCTTCGTCCATCGGGTCGTCGCTCTGAAGGCCGGCCCAGGTCGGAGCGGCGCCGTGGCGCGCAGCTCCGAGCCGTTGCGGACGGGGCAGTCAGCGGGGGACCCGCGCCGCGGTTCGAGAGGTCTGGGTGGCTGCGAGAGCCGGCTGCGGACGGCGGCCGAGGAGCTCCAGGACCGTCATGGTGAGGGCCGGCAGGAAGCCCAGCGTGACCAGGGCGGTCCCGAGAAGGCCGAAGAGGACGATCGCGCCCACGCCCCGGTAGAGCTCGGTGCCCTCGCCCGGGAGGAAGACCAGGGGTGCCAGGCCGCAGACCGTCGTGACGGTGGACATGGCGATGGGGCGCAGGCGCGACTCCACCGCCTCGCGGACCGCCTCTGCCGGCGGCGCCCCGCCTCGGGTGCTGGTGAGGGCGCGGTGCACGATGAGGATGGGGTTGTTGACGACGGTGCCCATCAGGATCAGGAACCCGAGCATCGAGATCATGTCGAAGGGCTGACTCACGGGGGCGAGGCCCAGCAGCGGCAGCAGGCCGCCCACCGCGTTCAGCAGCCACAGGCCGGCGATGCCTCCGGCCACGCCCAGCGGGATCGAGGTCATGATGAGCAGCGGGTGCCCCCAGTGCCCGAAGATGGCCACGAGAAGCAGGTAGACGATGACGAGCGCGACGGCGTAGTTGCCGCCCAGGGCTGCGCGCGTGGCGTCCAGCTGATCGCTGGCGCCCGAGATGTCGATGGCGACATCGCCCGGGATGCGGCCCTCGGTGCGCAGCGATCCCACCACCGCGTCGCGGACCACGCCGATCCCGGTCTCGAGGGCGACGTCCTCGGGTGGCACCACGCTGAGGGTGACGGTGCGGCCCCCGTTCACCCGGCGCACGGTGGCGGTGTCCACCGTCTCGACCACGCGGGCCACCGAGGCCAGGGGGATCGCAGCGCCCCGCGTCTGGATCAGAAGCGAGCCGAGCCCATCGGCTCTCGCGTCGGTGCCCGCCTGGCTGTAGAGGAAGATGTCCACCTTGTCGTCGGCGAAGAAGAACTCGTCCACGAAGGCGCCGTCGGTGAGCGCCGCCACCGTGAGCCCGAGCTCTTCGGCGCTCAGGCCGAGCTCGGCGGCCCGATCCCAGTCGGGCCGCACCTCGATCAGCGGCTGGGCGAGCGAGAGCGTGGGCGGGCGGGTCTGGATCCGTGGGTTCCCGAAGACTTCCTGCGAACGCGCGTAGATCGCGCGCGCCACTTCGTAGACCGCCTCGAGCCGCGGCCCCGAGATGTCGAGGTCGATGCTCCGGGTACCCGCGTCGTTGCTCGTGATGATGGAGCCGCGGGAGACGAAGGGGCGCATGCCCGCGTACTCGCCGTACTTCGCCTCGATGGCATCCATCACGTCGCGGATGTGCACGGGGTCCACGGGCTCGCTCACGATGCGGAGCTGCTGGGCGTTCACGCGCAGGTTCACGTATCGAAGGGCGGGCACCGGCGCCTCGCCCCGCTCGTAGGCTTCCGGGTCGGCGCCCACGAAGGGGAGCAGGTAGGCCTCCACTTCGTCGGCCACGGCGGACATCGCGGCCAGGTTGTAGCCCGGAGGCGCGCTCAGTGTGGCGAAGGTCTTGGGCTCCTCGCCCTCGGGCAGGTACTCCGCCGCGGGCGTCAGCAGCCAGAACACCGCGCCGCTCGCCGCCACCGTGCCGAAGATGGCCGCGGCGCGGCGAGCCGGGGTCTCGAGCGGCCAGGCGATGGCCGCGAGGATGCTCTGCCGCAGCCGCGAATCACCGCTCCGCGAGCTGCTCTCGCCCGCACCCCCGAACGCCAGCCGCGCGCTGGCAGTCGGTATCACCGTGATGGCAACCGCCATCGAGGCCAGGATCGAGGCCGACACGGCGATGGCGATGTCGGAGTAGAGCTGGCCGGCCTCTTCCTGGATGAAGACGATGGGGACGAAGACGAGCACGGTGGTGAGCGTCGAGGCCAGCACCGCCGGCCACACCTCCTTCACGCCACGCACGGCCGCACGGAAGCGATCCAACCCGCGCCGACGCTCGAGCTCGATGCTCTCGAGCACGACGATGCTGTTGTCGAGGGTCATCCCGATGGCGAAGGCGACTCCCGCCAGCGAGATCACGTTCACGGTGCGCCCGGCCAGGAGGAGCCCCAGGAAGGCGGCGATGGTGCAGATCGGGATGCCCACCACCCCGATGGCCGTGGCCCGGACGGAACGCAGGAAGAGGAACATCACGCCCGTGGCCAGGGCAGCGCCGATGGCGAGGTTGGTCCACACGTTGGCGATCGAGGAGCGGACGTAGCGGACGTCATCGGCCGTGAGGGAGAGGGCCATGCCCGCGGGTCCCAGGACCTCGCGATTGATGGCGTCCATCTCCGCCATCATCGCGTCCTTGATGTCGATCACGTTGGAGCCGAGCTCGCGCCGGACCGCCAGGCCGAGACCCGGCGCGCCGTTCACGGTGGTGCGGTCGCGGAGCTCGAAGTGGTCGAGCTCGACCTCCGCCACCTGACCCAGCCGCACCACGGCATCGCCGCTGCGTGCCAGCACCAGGCGCTCGAGGTCCTCCACTCGCTCGAAGCGTCCCACGGTCCGCAGCAGGAAGCGGCGCTTGCCGCTCTCCACCTCGCCGCCGGAGACGTCCCGATTGCGGCTCCGGAGCGCTGCCCGCACGTCCGCGACTCCGAGCCCGCGTTCCGCCAGTCGCGCCGGGTCGAGCAGCACGCGGACCTGTCGCTCGGCGCCGCCCCAGACCAGCACCTGGGAGACTCCGGGGACGGTCTCCATGCGGACCCGCACGTGGTCGTCGACGAAGTCGCGCATCATGTCCATGTCGAGGCCCCGAGGGTTGCCGGCGAGTGGCTCCACGCGGAAGAACATGAACGCGTTGCTCGAGAAGGACGAGGCGAAGATCCTCGGCTGGTCCACGTTCTCGGGATAGGAGGCCACCTGGCTCAGGGCGTTGTTCACCCGGATCAGCGCCTCGGTGACGTCGGTCCCGAACGGGAACTCGAGCTCGATCTCCGCACGCCCGCTGGTGGCGGTGGACTCGATGCGTTGCAGGCTGGGGAGATTGCGAAGGTACTCCTCCTGCTCGATCAGGATCTCCCGCTCCACGTCCTGGGGCGTCGCGCCGGGCCAGATCGTGCGCACGCTGACGGTGCGCACGTCCAGGTCGGGAATCATCTGGACCGGGATGCGCAGTGCCGAGACCAGCCCGAGGACCGAGAGGATCAGGACGGCGACCGCCACCAGGGTGCCGCGGCGGACGAGGCTCTCGAAGCCCATCCCCAGGCCCTAGAGCGTCGCCGGTGCGGTCTGCAGGCGAACGCGCTGGCCCTCGGCCAGCCCCTCGTTGCCGAGCAGCACCACCGGGCTCCCCGCCTCGAGCCCATCCACGATCTGCACCCGCCCGTCGAAGGCGCTCCCCGGCACGACCCGCCGCTCGCGGACCCGGGCGCTGCCGTTCTCCCCCGCTCCACCCTCGGCGTCGAGGACCCAGACCGTGACGCGCCCGTCGGGGTGCCGCAGCAGGGCGTCCCGGGGCACCACCACGCCGGTCCCGCCGCCGCCGAGGCGGAGCCGGGCGCGTGCCGACATGCCGGGGATCATCGCGACCTCCGCGTCGTTCAGGCGCACGAGCATCAGGAACGTGCGCGCGCCGGGCTCGCTCTGGGGCACGGTCGCGTCCACCTTGCCGGCCAGCGTCCGCTCGGGCACGGCGTCGAGCGCCACCTCGACCGCATCGCCACCGGACACGCGCGGGAAGTACTCCTGGGGCACCTGGAAGTCGATGCGCAGGTCTCCGGTGGAGACCAGCTCCACCAGCGGCGTGCCCGGCTCGATCCACTCTCCGGTGTAGGCGAGCTTGCGGCTCACGGCCCCGGCGAACGGCGCGTCCACGTGATGGCGCTCGAGCAACGCCTCCTGCCGCGCCGCCTCGGCTCGTACCCGGGCGACGATGGCGTCGTCCATCTCCACCTCGGCCTGGAGCGTGCGCAGCGCGGTCTTCGCGATGGCTCTCTCGACGGCGAGGCTCTCCGCATCAGCCAGGCGCCGACGCGCGTCGGAGAGGGCCGCTTCGGCCTCCCGGGTGGCGGCACGCAGGCGCCGCAGCTCGATCCGCGCCAGCTCGTCGTCCAGCGTGGCGAGGCGTGCGCCGGGCTCCACGCGATCGCCCACCTCCACGTCCATGGCCGCGACCCGGCCGCCCACCTCGGCCGAGATGCGCGAGACGCGCGGGGAAGTGACCGTGCCCGTGACCGTGACCTCGTGCAGCAACGGGGCCAGCTCGGCCCGCCCGACGGTCACCAGGGGAAGGCGTTCCTGGGCGAGGGCCTCGGAGGCCAGCAGGAACGAGAGGGAGGACACGAAGAACAGGGAGAGCAGGCCGCCCGGCCCATGGAGCCGCTTGCGCGCGAGAAACCCTTGCACGCGAGGAGGATAGCGAGGGTGCCCCGGCTGCCTGGCCGGCGGGTGCGGCTGACCCGGGTTCGGTCGTCGCAACATCATCTGCGGTTCAGGAACGGGGCGCCGCAGCGCGGAGGGTCGGTAGGAGGAGCACTAAGGCGGGACCAGTCCCTGGGGGATCACAGCCTCGGGCGACCGGCCTCGGGGCGTCGCAGCGAACGTCCGCCCGCGGATGACCCTGGGGCACGTCCCCCCGCCAAGGGACATCACCGGGGCGGGGACGTCCCCGCAGCATTGCGTCGCATTGCGGAGCCGGACGACCCGGAATCAGCGGATTCGGAGGACGCCGAGCATCCAATGCGCGTTGTCCGCGTAGGGCTCCCAGTAGGGTGTCGATCCGAAGGTCCGGTCGCGTTCGAAGACCTTGAAGCCGTCTTTCGTCTTCCAGAGACCGAGAAGTCCGATGCTCGTGTTCTGCACGCTGTGGAGCTGCCCGATCGCCGAGAGCGATTCGGGTCCGGCGGCGGCCATCGCACCGACCATCCCGCTGACGAGCGGCGCCAGGTTCTCGCGCTCCTTGGGGCTTCGCAGAAGGAACTCCGACCACTGCACGGACGAGCCAGCGCGGAGCTCGAGGGGAGCCGATCCGAAGGCGCGGTGGAGCTCGAAGACTCGCCGCCAGTAGACCTGGGCGGAGGGGACGTACGGCACGCTGTACGTCTCTGCCAGATCCAGGGAAGGCCAGGCCGTGATCTCGACGAAAGTCTGCCCGTCTTCCGAGCGGAGCAGGGCTTGCGCGCTCGACTCAGCGGGGCGCCCTGCGGTCATCAGGGCCTGTTCGACCTCGTTCGCCGCCTCTCCCATGGCGATCCACACGCCCACGGAGTAGGCCCCTCCCGCCGGGCTTCCGACCGTGAAGGAGTCCGTGGCAGAGGCGACGCCCGGAACGAGGATGGCCAGCAGAGCCAGCCAGGGCGCTGTTCGTCGTGCGTTCGTTCGGTCGCCGCTCATGCCAGAACCTAACCGTCGGCAGGTCTCCGCCAAGGCGGACGCTCGCGCTGATCGGGGCCCGAGAGGCCGTTGGCAGGCTCTGGAGATGGCGTTCGGAGTCGGGAGGAGGCGGAGTCGGGTACCGCGGCGCGCGCGGTCCCGTCTCGTCAGAAGCGGTCGAGGTTCATCACCTTGGTCCAGGCGGCGACGAAGTCGCCCACGAACTCGGTCTCGTCGGAGGCATAGACCTCGGCCACCGCGCGCAGCTCCGAGTTGGAGCCGTAGACGAGGTCGACCGTCGTCGCGGTCCACCTCGGCTCACCGCTCTCCCGGTCGATGCCCTGATAGAGCCCGTCGGCATCGGCCTTCTTCCATTCGGTCGACATGTCGAGCAGGTTGACGAAGAAGGCGTTGCTCAGCCGTCCAGGCTCGTCGACCAGGAGGCCGTGCTCGGATCCTCCAGCGTTCGCCCCCAAGGCCCGCAGGCCCCCCACGAGAGCCGTCATCTCGGGCACCGTGAGCCCGAGCAGGTCTGCCTTCTCCACCATCATCTCGGCCGGCGGGAGATAGGCCTCCTCCGTGTAGTAGTTCCGGAACGCATCGGCCGTCGGCTCGAGAACCGCAAACGACGCAGCGTCGGTCATCTCCGGACTGGCGTCTCCGCGACCCGACTCGAAGGGCACGTCGACTTCGTGCCCGGCGTCCTTGGCGGCCTGCTCGATCCCGGCCGCACCGGCGAGGACGATCAGGTCGGCCATGGAGACGTCGCTCCCGGCATCCTTCCTGATCGACTCCAGCTTGCCGAGTACCTTCGCGACTTCCTCGGGATCGTTGACTGCCCAATCCTTCTGCGGGGCGAGCCGAATCCGCGCACCGTTGGCGCCGCCGCGCATGTCCGACGTGCGGAACGTCGAAGCCGACGCCCAGGCGGTCCGGACCAGCTCTCCGACGTCGAGGCCGGAGTCGAGGATCTTCGCCTTCAGCGCCTTCGCCTCACGGCTGCTGATCTTCTCGCCGGCCGGCACCGGATCCTGCCAGACGAAGTCTTCCTCCGGAACCTCGGAGCCGACGTAGCGGGCCTTCGGACCGAGGTCGCGATGGGTCAGCTTGAACCAGGCGCGTGCGAAGGCCTCGTCGAACTCTCTGGGGTTCGCGAGGAAGCGCTCGGCGATCTTCCGGTACTCGGGATCTTCCTTGAGGGTCAGATCGGTGGTCAGCATGATCGGCGGGTTGCGCTTGCCCTCGACGTGCGCGTCCGGCACGGACTGGTGCAGGCGTTCGTCGGTCGGCACCCACACCGTGCCGCCGCCCGGCGACTCCTGCTTCTTCCAGTCGAGCGTGAGGAGGTTCTGGAGGTACAGGATCGACCATGTGGTCGGCGTCTGGGTCCAGGCGCCTTCGAAGCCCGAGGTGTTGGTGTGCTCCGCGTTGCCGTTGCCGCACTCGTTCGTCCAGCCGAGACCCTGCTCCTCGGTCGGTGCGGCGGCCGGCTCCGGCCCGACGCACTCGGCCTTCGAGCCGCCATGTACCTTGCCCAGCGTGTGTCCACCCGCGATCAGGGCGACGGTCTCCTCGTCGTTCATCGCCATGCGCCCGAACGATTCGCGGATGTCCACCGCAGCGCCCCGGGGGTCCATGTCGCCATTGCGCCCTGCCGGGTTCACGTAGATGAGGCCCATGTGGACGGCGCCGAGGGGCTTCTCGAGCTCGCCTTCCTCGTCGTAGCGCTCGTCGTTGCCGAGCATCTCGGTCTCCGGGCCCCAGTACACGAGCTCGGGCTCCCAATCGTCGACGCGGCCCCCGGCGAAACCGAGGGTCTGGAAGCCCATGGACTCCAGAGCCACGTTGCCCGCGAGGATCATGAGGTCGCCCCACGAGACGCTGCGGCCGTACTTCTGCTTGACCGGCCACAGGAGCCGCCGCGCCTTGTCGAGGTTCGCGTTGTCCGGCCAGCTGTTCAGGGGGTCGAAGCGCATCTGGCCGCCATCGCTGCCGCCGCGGCCGTCGTGGATCCTGTAGGTGCCCGCGCTGTGCCACGCCATGCGAATCATCAGGCCGCCGTAGTGGCCCCAGTCCGCGGGCCACCAGTCCTGGGAGGTCTTGAGGGTCTTCTCGATGTCGGCCTTGAGGGCTTCGAGATCGACTTCGGCGAAGGCTTCCGCGTAGTCGAACTCGTCTCCGTAGGGATTGGAACGTGGATCGTTCGAGCGGAGCTTCGTAAGGTCGAGCTGATCCGGCCACCAGAAGCTGTTGGGCTTGGGCTGCGCGCCGAACGTGGATTCGGCGACCGCGACCGATGCCCATGCGAGGCTGCAAGCAACCGCGATCGCGGCAACGATCGAATTCCTGTGGTTGGCCATGTCGTGTCCTCCTCTTGACCTTGACGTGCAGCCCCGTGACGAGCAGCGCTCTTGGGCGCGCTCCGACTCACAACAGGTTCAACCCTGATCGATGATCTGCAAAATGAATTTAAATTATGTCGGGCATTGCCAGAAGCTATCGATGAGAGCTCCAACCACGACATGACCCGGGATGAGCAGGGGCCGCCGCTTCGCATCGGCAGCAGGGCCGGACGTGCCTTGGCCGCTTCAGCGGCAGATCGAGAAGCTCCGCACCGATCGGGTGCCGCTGCAGGCCAGGCCGGCGGCACCGGCGGCCCGAGGGGCTTGGGGGGGCGGCCGCAGCGGATCGGGACGAGGTGGGAATCGGGTCCGATTCCCGCCGCCTCCACGACCCACCCCCGGGCTCTCGGCGGCTACGGCTGGACGGTGAGCCCGAACGTCTTGCGGTCGGTGTCTCCGTCCGCGTCCCGGACTTCGAACGTCACGCTGAAGCTTCCGGCGCTCTCGGGGCGGCCCACGAGCATGTGCGCGTCGCCATCCAGCGTGAGGCCCTCCGGCAGGGAGCCACCCACCAGCGACCACGTGCGCAGGCCATTGCCGCTCGAGACCCAGAGCCGCTGCTCGTACCACTTCCCCACGGCGCCATTCGGCAGCCCGCGTTGGGTGATGGTGGGCGCGGCGCCGGCCGGTGCGGCCACGTCGAAGACCTTGACCCGGGCCTTCCTCTCGCCGCCCTGGCGGTAGCCGTCGTAGCTGTACACGTACATGCGTCCCCCCACGACGGTGGGGGTGGTCTGGTGGTTCGCGTCGTTGTCGAACACGTCCACCAGATCCAGGCCGTCGATCGAGGGGCGCGCGAGCGTGGACTGCAGGCAGCCAGTGCCGTAGAGCTTGCCGTCGGCTACGAGCAGGTCGTTGTAGCCCTTCACGCAGGATCGGATTCCAGCCGGGTCTCTGGTGAAGTAGCGGGGCAAGCCGGCCCGGACGTCCATGGACTGGGCGTAGGTGGAGTGACGGCTGGTGTATCCCCAGAAGGCGTGGCCTTGATGGATCACCGGAGATCCCTTCACGATCTCCTCGCCCCCCGACCAGATGATCTCGGGTGCGCGCTCGGGATCGTCGGGGAACACCTCGTAGATTACCTGGTGCTGGGCGGATCCCAGATCGCGGCTCGTGAGCACGAGGCGATCCTGGTGGATCAGCGGCGACGTGTTGGGTGCACCGTCTCCACCGCCGCCCGGAGGATCGAGGGTCCAGACCTGCCCTCCGGTGAGGGGGTCGACCAGCATCAGGCAGTTGTTCTCGTCGAACTGCAACAGCGCGTAGCTCTTGCCAGGCGTCCTCCACACCATGACCGAGCCGACGGCGTTGCTGATCTCGCCCGGGCACGAGGGGATGCGCCACGCGGTGCCTCCGGTCTGGGAGTCCTTGCCCACGAAGCCGCTATTGCCGTCCATGACGTACACGCCGTCGATCACGATCGGGCTCGACTTGTGGTCGCCCGCGCGTGCGGTCTTCCAGAGTTCGGCTCCGGTCAGGGCGTCGAAGCAGTAGTCGAACTCGTCGTCGTGGATGTAGACGCGCCCGTCTTCCACCCAGGCCGAGGGATTGGCGGAGTGGGTGCCGCCATAGTCCTTCCGCAGGGGCTGGCGCCACATCTCGCGACCGGCCTCGTCGAAGGCGAAGACCGTTCGCTTCCCGCCGAAGTACGTGACCGCGAACGCCTTGCCTTCCCACACGGAGACCTGACCGTTCGTGTGGTCGATGCCGATGACCCCGAGGTCTCCGGTCTGCCAGAGCAGCTTCGGCTCGCCGCCGGGCAGCTTCGACCAATCGTCCGCGAGCCCCACGTCGGCACGGGTGATCCCGTTTCGATCGGGGCCCCGATAGCCGTTGAAGTCCGCCGGCCCTCCGACCGGAAGGTCGTCGGGCTCGTCGTCCGGCTCTTCGTCCACCGGTACGGAAGAGCCCAGCGCGGGTCGGAAGGTGAAGAAGTCCGAGGCCCCGACCACGCCGTCCCCGTCCAGGTCCGCCTCCGCGCACTCGGGCCGGGTGGTGACCTCGGCGCCCATGCAAGGACGCAACAGCGCGAAGAAGTCGGACGGCCCCACGATCCCGTCGCCGTCCACGTCCATGCCGCTCGCGTTGCCGATCGACGCGGCCAACAGCAGGCCGCAGGCCAGGGCGCATGCTCCGCCCCGCATCGATGACTGTTGCGCCGCCGCGAGCACACCCCAGCCGCGCGAGACCGCTCTGCGGTCGAGTTCTCTCACCGCCGTTCCCCCCCAAAATTTCGACCCGATGAGACACTCGATCCGCCGATTCGGTTCTCTGCCCGAATCGGGTCGAAGCCCGCCCAGGGGCGGGGTCTCCTCTCGCGGCGGAGCGGGTCCTTCTAGCCGATTCTCATCCGTTTGGCGCCTTCTCGGCCGCGGGAACCGAGCCTCGGCGCCCGGCGGCGCACCTGTGGGCCCCTCGCCACGGCCACGGTTCACGCCTACGCGATTTTCCAGGCCCAGAACGACGTCACGAAGGAACGGCTCGGGTGGGCTGGATGCTCACCGTCACCGCGGCCGCCTACGAGCGGGTCCGGATGCGGAACCTCGTGGCATGCGGATGAGGCGTGGCGCTCCCATCGAGAAGCACTGGTTCCCGATGGGTCGGTTTCGCGGGGCAGAGGGGGCAGTGCCGGGTCGAGCAGGGCGACTCGGGCGGCAGGCCTCTCCGGCCGCGGCGTCAGCGTGGATCGAGCCGGTAGATGAAGCGTTCGGGATCGAAGTCGGGCAGCTCGCCCGGCTCGCCTACGAGCACGGCCGTGGCGCGATAGATCTCGTCGCCGAAGCGGACGCGCACGCGAGGGTCTTCACGAATGTGGTCGAGCCACCGCTTGCCCTCGGACGGGTCGATGTAGAGCTTGCCGTCGCGCAGGATGTAGTTGAGCTCGACGGAATACGGGTCGCTTGGTCGAGTCTCGAGATCGACGAAGCGGGCGTCGACGAAGGACCAGTCGGTGACGGGCTCCGCCACCTCGGTCCCGGCAAGGGCGCCGCCCGGGAAGACGAGCGTGGGGCCGCCTCCGCACCCGAAGAGGAGCGCGGCGATGATCCCCAGCGCCGCCGGCGCAAAGGCGTGCCGCCGGGGCGGGAGGGGTTCATTGGTGCTTCGGTTCGATCCGGGCTGATCCATGCGCGGTACCTCCAGGTCGGACGCCTGACCTGCGCCCCGGACCCAGGGGTACCATGTTTCAGACGAACGCGACGACCCGGGCGGGCGATGCGCTGCAGCCCGCGAGGAGCAGGGGGAAGAACCCGACCTTGAAGCCCGAGGAGGGCAGAGAAGCCAGGTTCGTCAGCTGTTGCACGATGAAGACCTCGCGGTCGCGCCCGGCGAAGTGACCGTCCCAGATCTCGCCGGCGTCCCCCGATTCCTGGAAGGCGCGGCGCATCTCCAGGAAGGGGCGATCCCAGCCCACCGCGTCCGTGCCGAGGACCTTGGCTCCGAGCTCCGCCAGGAAGAGCGTGCCCTCGCGGGTCATCCCCGGGTACCAGTAGAACTCGAGGTCCGCGAGGCCGTAGCGCTCCTGGCCTGTGCGCAGGAGCAGTGCCGTGCGCGGTCCGATCTCGGCGCCAGTCGACGCAACGGCCCGCTCCAGGGCCTCGACCGGGATGCCCTGGCCGGATGTCGCGTCGTCGCGGACGTCGAGCACGACGCCATCGCAGTACAGCTCGTCGAGTGCGATGTCGGAGATGGTCCGGGCGGGGGCCCCCTCGCAGGTCGAGCCGTAGTGAAGCGGCGCGTCGACGTGGGTGCCGAGATGACTCGAGATCCTGAGCTGCTCTTCGCCCCAGCCCTCGCCATCGGGCAGGTCGTCTCGGGTGCAACCGAACAGGCCGCACATGATGTCCGCACCTCTGCCCGCGGGCTCGACGTGCTCGATCTCGGGAACGAGAACCGAGGAAGCGAGGCGTGCGGCCTCGGGCAGGCGTTCGAGGTCGGCTGGGTCGAGTCGACGGGTCAGATCGATGAGCTTCATGGCGTCTTCCTCCGTGCCATGGGCCTCCGCGAGCCGCATGGACGGCGAAGCTACGCGTCCGTCGCCGAACACACCAACCCGGAGGGCCACGACCGAGGACGGGCCAGGCCCGTCGAAGTCGACTCTACCAGCCCCGCCGCAACAGCAGGCCGCTTCCCAGCAGCATGACGAACCCCCGGAGCGCGGCGGCAGGCTCGGCTACGGAGCTCGCGGCGAGGCCTCCGATGCCGAACCCCGTGCCGATGTTCAACTGGGTGAACGCCGAGCTCGAGATCGTGGCGTCGAGCAGGTCCTGGCGCGTAGCGTAGCTCGCGAGGAAGACCTCGCTGCCGGCCTGCCTGTCGTCGTCGGACTCGACGAGCAGGTGGAAGGCGTCGCCGTCATGGGCGAGGCCTCCGATGCCG
>JAAUYD010106230.1_pt1 | contig 16285 bp, 12 predicted proteins | sample 7278101 | NCBI WGS metagenome assembly JAAUYD01 (sample SAMN14350128, study PRJNA611818) | marine sediment metagenome | isolation source: surface marine sediment (0.6m) | place: French Polynesia: Moorea | collected 2018-08 | reverse complement strand
TCATCGACGGTGGCGCCGTGGACGCCATCTGTGACCATGCCCGCGCCCAAAGTCTCGAGATAACCCAGATCACCCATACCCACGCTCACCCGGATCATACTTGCGGTTCCACTGAGCTGACGGCCCGCACCGGTGCCGCGGCGGTCGACCACCGACTTCTGGCCCAGGCAGGGCGTTTCGACCTCAACGGAGCCGAAATTCGTGTCCATCATACCCCGGGGCATACCCGCGACAGTGTGGTCTTCGAATGCGACGGGGCGCTCATCACCGGCGATACGCTTTTCAACGGAACGGTGGGGAATTGTTTCAGCGATGACATGCGGACCTTTTTTGAAAGCCTCACCACCCTGATGGCATTTCCCCCGAGCACCCGTATCTATGCCGGTCACGATTATGTGCGCGACGCCATGGCCTTCGCCCGTGTGGTGACGCCGGACCACCCCCATTTGAAGGCCTATCTGGGCCAATACGATCCCGACCACGTGGTCACCACCCTGGCCGACGAACTGAACGTCGATCCCTACCTGCGTTTCGATGCGCCGGACATCATCGCCTTTTTGAAGCGTAAAGGCCTACCGGTGACGTCCGCTTTCGAGCGGTGGGAGGGCATGATGCAGTTCGGTTGAGTCGGGCGCGCACTGCCGTTACCCTTGGCCGCAGAGAGGGCCGAAGATGCGTTCGATGCCATTGCCGGAGCACCGTCCGTTCCGACACTGAAGATGGTCTTCAACGACTGAAGGTGGCCTTCATTGGCGGTCGGCGAGGCCCTGTGGTGCGGCCAAGGAGAAGTGAGGACGATGCTGGATAGTGGCCAACCCCAGATGGGAAGCGAAGATGTTGCCGCCAGGGAAGCCCACCTGGTTGAACAGATCGCCCGGCAGGCGGAGGCGCTCTTCGCCGCCGCCCGAGGCAGCCACGACTGGGAGCACTCCCTGCGGGTGCGCCGTCTCAGCGCGCGCATCGGCCGGGTGGAGGGCGCCGACCTGACGGTGGTGGCGCTGGCCGCCTGCCTTCACGATATCGGACGCTGCGACGAGGAGGGATCCAGCGGCGGCCATTGTCATGCCCAGCGGGGCGCCCAGATGGCGGTGCCCCTGTTGGCCAACCTGCCCCTGGAAGCGTCGCGGCGGGACAATATCCTCCATTGCATCCGAACCCACCGCTACCGCGGCGCAGATGTGCCGGTGAGCCTGGAGGCCAAAGTCCTTTTTGATGCCGACAAGCTGGACGCCATCGGTGCCATCGGCGTTGCACGGGCCTACCTCTTTGCCGGAGAACTGGGGGCCAAACTGCACAATCCGGACCTGGATCCGACTGCGGCGGCGGCCTATTCCAAAGAGGATACGGGTTATCGGGAATACTGCGTCAAGCTGGTCAAGATCCAGGCCCGGATGCTGACCGCCGAGGGACGTCGTTTGGCGGCCGATCGGCATGCCTTCATGGTGGCGTTTTTCAATCGTTTTCTACTGGAATACAGAGGAGAGAGGTGACCTATGGCTCTAAACGTGGTGACGGAGATCGATGGTGCGGTGGCAGTGCGCCATGTGCTCATCAGTGTATCGGACAAAACGGGACTTGACCGGTTGGCCGAGGGGCTCCTGGCCGTCAATCCCCAGGTGACGATCTTTTCCACCGGTGGCACTTTCGGTCGATTGAAAGAGATCCTCGGCGAGCGGGCGGACGGTTGTCTGACGCCGGTGGCGGACTATACCGGGCAGCCCGAAACCCAGGGGGGGCTGGTCAAGACGCTGGACTTCAAGATCTATCTGGGGCTGCTGACCGAAACCTACAATGCAGACCATCGAGAGGACTTGGCGCGCACCGCCGCTGTCCCCATCGACATGGTGGTGGTCAATCTCTACCCCTTTGAGGCCACGGTCGCCGCCGACGGGGTGACCCCAGAGAGGGCCCGTGGCAATATCGACATCGGCGGCCCCTGCATGATCCGGGCGGCAGCGAAGAATTTCATCCGGGTGGCCTCGGTCGTCGATCCAGCAGATTATGATGGGATCGTGTCGGATCTCAAGGCCACCCAGGGGCGCACCGAGCTGTCTTTGCGGTTCCGTTTGGCCCAGAAAGCCTTTGCCCACACCGCCGCCTACGACGCGGCCATTTCTGACTACCTGCAGGCACAGAGCGCCGATGCCGTCGCCGCCTGCTATCAGCACCATTGATGAGGAGATAAACCATGGCAGAAGATCTCAAGCAGATGTACCGGACCATCCTGGGCGATCACTTTCCACCCCGCATGGAGATCAGCTTCATCGACGATTCGAACCGCCAGACCCTGATCTATGAAAAGGTGGGCTGGGAGATCGATGGCGAAGTGAAAGGGCTGCGTTATGGCGAGAACCCGGGCCAGGAGGCGGCACTCTATCGCCTGACCAACGGCAACCTGATCCTGGGGGAGACCGAAATGCTCCTGCCGGGCAACTATCTGGCCTCTGACATCGAACTGCTCCAATCCGGCAAACATCCAGGCAAAACGAATATCACAGATGCCGATAATGCCCTAAATATTTTACGCTATTTGACCGATAACCCTACTGTGGTGATCGTCAAGCACAACAACCCCTGTGGCGTTGCCCAGGGGGATTCCCTCGAGGATGCGTACCTCAAGGCCAACCAGGCGGACCGCGTGGCGGCATTCGGGGGCTGTATCGCCCTGAACCGTGCGGTGGATTTGGCAACGGCCGAGGCCATTGTTCAGCAGTACGCAGAGGTGGTGGTGGCACCCGAGTTCGAGGCGGGCACGCTGGAAGTCTTGGCCCGCAAGAAGAACCTGCGCGTGGTTCGCATCGCCAACATCGAGCGGTTGCAGCGTTTCGTGGGACAGCGCTGTGTGGACTTCAAGAGCCTGATTGACGGCGGCCTCATTGCCCAGTGGTCCTTCGTGCCGCACACCCGCAGCGCTGCGGATCTCACCATGGCTAGTAGTGTGCATGACGGCGACACCGTTCAAATTCAGCGGGCGCCCACAGAGGCCGAAACTGCGGACCTGCTCTTCGGCTGGCTGGTGGAGGCGGGCGTTACCTCCAACTCGGTTCTATACGTCAAAAACGGCGTGACCGTGGGCATCGGCACCGGCGAGCAGGATCGCGTGGGGGTGGCCGAGATCGCCCGCGACAAGGCCTATCGTAAACTGGCCGACCGCTACTGCTTCGCCGAGACCGGTATGGCCTACAACGATCTGGACGACCCGGATCGCAAAGCGGCCATCGATGCCCGGGTGGCGGAAGAGAAAGGCGGCCTCGTCGGCGCCGCCATGGTGAGCGACGCCTTCTTTCCCTTTCGGGACGGGGTCGATGTGGGACTGCGCGAGGGGGTGACGGCCGTCATTCAGCCAGGCGGGAGTCTCAACGACTACCAGGTGATTGCGGCCTGCAACGCGGCAGGGGCCACCATGGTCTTCACCGGTCAACGATCCTTCAAGCATTGACCGGCGCGGCAGCCCGCACCTGATCACCAGTTCAAGCCGCGGTCCATGACAGGTTGGCAGGACCGCGGCGGATCCCATCCGCTGGTGATCCCCGGGCGGAAACGGACCCTAATAAAAGTGACACCACGCTCCACGATATTGGCAAGATCCAGCGTCAGCGAAGAGGAGAACTGAAGCGGTAGCGGGAAGTTGTCTGCGACGCCAGCGAACGCTGAAAGGAGCTTACATGGCGCAAACCTTTGCCTTTGAACAGATCGTTCGTTCCGATGACCGGCTGCCCACGCTACCGGGGATAGCCATGCGCATCATCGAGGTGGTCAACGACCCCGAGGCCGACCTTCACGCCATCGCCGAGGTGGTTGCTACCGATCCCTCCCTGAGTGCCGAAGTGCTCAAGGTGATTAACTCTGCCTTCTTCGGGCTCCCCAACAAAATCACCTCCGTCTTTCACGCCGTCAACCTCATGGGCAGCCATGCTGTCAAGAACCTGGCCCTCGGTTTCAGTTTGGTCAAACATTTGCGCAGCGGCGAATCTCCAGCAACGGCAACTCCCCTTTTCGATTATGCCGGCTTCTGGAAGCGCTCCCTGGCGACGGGCGTGGCGGCCAGAGCCCTGGCCCATCGACACTTCCCCAATTTCAGTGAGGATGCGTTCTTTCTGGGGCTTATGCACGATATCGGTATGCTGGCCCTCACCCAGGCCGTCCCCGACCAATACAGCTTGATCCTCCAGGAGATGACGGCCAGCGGGTGCACCGCACAGTCCGCCGAGCGCCATGTCCTGGGGTTCGACCATGCCCACCTGGGCGCCTATTTGGCGACCAGTTGGGGGTTGCCGGAGAGTTTCAGCGTCTCCCTGCTACGGCATCATCGGCCGGAGACCCTGCGTGCCGAGGAGCGGGCGTTGACGAATCAGGTGAACCTGCTCCACCTGGCGGCGCTCTTTGGTGAGCTATTCGCATCCAGCCAAGGGGTGGACGCCATCGATCCGGTCCTTCAACTCAAGGTCATCGCCCACTATGCCGCCCAATGCGGCATGGGGGACCACTCCGTCTGCGAAGCGGTGGCCAGCGAGATCGGCGAAAAGGCGCAGGAGGTCTTCCCCATCTTCGATCTCGACCCCGGATCCGCCGACCGCTACCACGACATCGTGGCCGAAGCACGCCAAGCGCTGGTCACCTCCTCCATGGATATGATGGCCGAACTGATTGCCCAGCAGCGCCAGATCGAAACGCTCAAACAGCAAACGACCCGCGATGGAATGACCCAACTGAGCAACTACCAGCATTTCAATGAACTGCTGCATCAGGAGTGTTATCGCGCGCGGCGTTACAAACAGCACTTGGGTGTGCTGTTCGCCGATCTCGATCATTTCAAGACCATCAACGATACCTTCGGCCACCCGGCGGGCGACGAGGTTCTCAAGCAGGTGGCCACCAGCCTGCGAGAGGCCCTGCGTGAATCCGATCATCTCGCCCGCTACGGCGGTGAAGAGTTTGCCATGATTCTGCCGGAGACCGACGCAGACGGAACCTTGCTGGCCGCCGAACGTCTCCGCAAGGCGGTGGCCGCTTTGCACATCGAGACCGATGCGGGTTCGGCCAATGTGACCTTGAGCTTGGGGGCCGTCGCCGTCTCTCCAGGGGCCGTCTGCCAGCCGGCGGAGCTGGTCAAACGGGCCGACGACGCCCTCTATCAGGCCAAGGCCAGCGGACGCAATCGCAGCTGCATGGCCGCTTGAGGCTGCTTCCGAGGCCCGGCACCACTTCAGCCTGGACCACACCTCATGCCAACCTGGGCGGGCCTGCCCGCTGCCTCTCGGCGCTCCGCCGGCCGATGCGGCCGTTCACCGCCATCGCGGTGCTTACCGCGGTTGGACTGCCTACCCGATGACCGGTTCAACGCCGGCAGCACGCACCTAAGTAGCTGGGCCGAGATCTGTGCTCAGTGTAAAAGGAGGTGTTTCCAATGGGCCAATTTGTTGATCGTCTTCTCCCCATACTCTTTGTCAGCCTGGTGTTGCTCCCGTGCATCCTGTTGGCCCAAGATCGGGGATCCACCCGCTCACCGGAAATCGAGATTCATCTTGACCTTACCCGTCAGTTCCACGAAGCCATGCGCCAAGCGGATCGCGCCGGTACCCACAGCCTTTCCACCAACTTGTCCGAACGCCAGTTGGAGCAGATCGCCATCTCAGCGCGCTTTATGGTGGAAACCAACTTGCGGCTGCTCCAGGAGCAGGCCGAAACAAATGCGCTGCTGCGGGAGCTGCTGACATCTGCGCGACCCTGAAAGGGGGATGTCAGGCGCTGACCGAATGCGGTCGGTGCTGTGCGTCCAGGGTTTGTCGAACGGCAACGGCCAGCTGATGTCGTAGGATGGGTTTGCTGAGGACGGTGTGGATCCCGGCCTGGCGACGGATCTCTTCGGAGAGGGATTCACTGAAGCCGGTGAAGAGAATCACGGGCAGGTCCCCTCGATAGCGGTGTACTTCGCCGGCCAGTTTATCGCCCGTGAAGCCAGGCATGGTCATATCCGTGAGCAGCAGATCGAATGCCTGGGGTTGCAGGCAAAACAGACGCAGGGCGTCGGAGGGATTCCCGCGCGCAGTGACCTGGTAGCCCAAGCGTTCCAGCGCACTGGCGCACATTTTAAGGACCTGGGGTTCGTCGTCTACCACGAGGATGTGTTCGGTGCCGGTCGGACAGACCGGCGCAGACGCTGCCTCTTTGCGGGCCTTCTGCTGAATGGTGGGCAGATAGATACGGAAGGTGGTCCCTTCGCCGGGCTTGCTTTCAACCGTGATGGCCCCTTGGTGGGTTTTAATGATCCCATGCACGACGGAGAGACCCAAGCCGGTGCCCTCGCTCTTGTCTTTGGTGGTGAAGAAGGGATCGTAGATGCGTTCCACAACGGCGGTTGTCATACCCGTACCGGTATCGGCCACCTCGAGAAGGGCATATTGGCCCGGGGGGAGGTCGGGATGCCGGCGCAGGAACTCCCGCTCCAGCCGGCGCTGGCTGAGGCGGACATGCAACAGCCCACCGGTGGTACGCATGCTGTGACCGGCATTGGTGGCCAGGTTCATGAGGACTTGGTGGATCTGGGTAGGGTCCCCTTTGATGGGATCGATCTTCTCGAGATCGGTCTGGATTTCGATGGTGGTGGGCAGGGAGGCGCGCAGCAGTTTGAGGGCCTCGTTGATGACGGGTCGCATGGCCATCGGTCGAAAATCCTGATCCCGCTCGCGGCTGAAGGCCAGGATTTGCTGGATGAGGTCCTTTGCCCGGCGACCGGCGTTGAGGACCTCCTGCAGATTTGCGACGAGGTCGGGATTCGACTGGGCATCATCGATGGACAATTCGGTAAAGCCCATGATGGACGCCAGCATATTGTTGAAGTCATGGGCAATCCCCCCCGCCAGTGTACCGATCGCCTCTAAGCGTTGGGATTGGTGCAAGCGCGCCTCCAGCGTTTTGCGTTCGCTTTCGGCTTCCTTGAGACTGCTCAGGTTGACGATGCTGGTGATGTAGTGGGGGCGGCCGTGGATGGTGGTCCGCACCGTCTTCCGTAACACCGGAATCTTCTCCCCATCGACGTTGGTGATCTCCTGCTCTCGGCCGGTAGCCTGCTCCGCCAGGCGCCCCTCCATCTCCATCGGGCATTGGCCGTCGAACTGGGGGCATATAAATTGGTGGCAGGGACTGCCAACCACGGTCTCGGCCGACAGGCCAAGCAACTCCAGGGCCGCCGGGTTCGCGTCTACGATGGTGTGCGCCTCCGCGTCGATGATGACGATACTGGTGGCTGCGGCGGCGAAGACCGCCGCCATGCGCTGACGGCTCTCCTGTTCGCTGGCCTTTATCTCTTCAAGTTCGCTGACGTCGTTGAGGATGGCCAGCATGAAGGCGCGCCCTTTGAGATGAATGCGTTCCGCCGAGATGAGCCCCACACCGAACTGGCCATTGCTGCGGCGGAAGCGGCAGCGGAAATTCTTCACCCGTTCGCCCTTGGAGAAGAGCATCAAGAAGGCTTCCCGTTCCGCCGGATCCGCCCACATCCCCAGACCCAGGGTCGTATTGCCAATGACCATCTCCTCTGAGTACCCCAACAGGGAGAGGAACTTGTCATTGACGTCCACGACCTTGCCCGTATCTTCGTCGCGGATGATGAGGGCCATGGGGCTGGCCTGGAAGGCCTTGCCGAATTTTTCATCGGAGTCTTTGAGGGCTTCCGCTGTGCGCCGACGCTCATCGATCTCCATTCGCAGGCGCTCATTGGCCGCGGACAATTGCTCGGTGCGCTCCAAGACACGTTTTTCCAGAAGATCCTTGCCGTCGGCCACCTTGGCACGCTCATTCTCCAGACGGCGGGTTAGATAAAACTGGGCGCGCGCGCCGTGCTCGACGCTGTAGGCGATTATCATCCCCAGCATGTTGATGATGCCGAGGATATAGAGATTGTTGACCCGGATCCCAGGAGGCGCCGGGTGCAACCAGGTCGACTGGGCGGCGTAGGCCGCCAGCAGCAGGGTGCCGGCCAGGGACGCCTTGACGAATGAGCAGTGGATGAAGGTGTATCCGAAGATCAGCGATACGATGATGCTGATATAGTAGATGTGGCTATCCGGCAAGGGTGCGATGGCAATGAAGCCCATCGCGGCGAAGCCGGTGGCAAGCACGTAGAAGATATTTTGCCATTCCCAGGTGTATCGATAGAAGGCGGCCCGGGTGGTGACGAGCCCCAGCAGGAACATGAGGACGATACCGATGCGGATGGTCAGCAGCACGCGGAACTGCTCGGCGAAAAGGCTGATATCGAGGATGGCAGCGGTGGAGAAGGCCAGGATGGCCAGGAGGTGGCACAGACGCAGGTGACCGACGCTGCTGGTGTAGCGGAAGCTCTGGTAATCCGGCTCCAGCCGACGATCAGGTCCCGAGAATCGCAGGGTCAGTCGATTAAGGTGCATAAAGCGAATTGCTCCAATCTGAGCATCCTACTCTTGAGGTCATTGCCCGATTGGCGTGAAACTTTAGCCCCTTGGGTACCGATGCCGCCACTTGGTGCGGCCCTTCGTTTAGGCGCATGGTGGTAGTATACCCCACATGCCTGCGATCCATAAAGATATCTGATTGGGAATATTACCGAAAAACATCTTCAGGGGCGGCACTAGTTGCTTCGCTCCCCGTGTCAGGCGGGTCCCAGGCATTGACGGAAGATTCTCACGGCCGCGTCGATCTGTCGGGTGGATACATGATAGGTCGGCACCGCCCGAATATATTCCCGACTCGCGGCCAGCACCTTGAGACCTTTCTCGGCCAGGCGGTCGACCAACACCGGGGCGGTCATGGTTGCGTGGGCCACCTTGATATAGACCAAATTGGTTTCCACCGTGGCCATATCCACCACCAGCCCGGCGATGGCGGTCAACCCTTGTGCGAGGCGGCGGGCATTTTCATGATCCTCGGCCAGGCGGGGGACCATCTCCTCCAGGGCGACGATCCCGGCAGCCGCCAGTACGCCGGCCTGACGCATGCCGCCGCCCAGCAATTTGCGCATCCGGCGCGCTTCGGCGATAAAGCGTTTCTCGCCGCACACCACCGACCCGACCGGGGCGCCGAGCGCCTTGCTCAGACAGAAAGTGACCGAATCCGCCGCGGCCACGAGATCCGCCGGCGGCCGATCCAGCGCAATGGCGGCGTTGAAGATGCGCGCGCCGTCCATATGCAGCCGGATGCCATTTCGTCGGGCCAGTCGACCCACAGCGGCTACATAGTCGGGCGAGAGGACCCGCCCGCCGCAGCGGTTGTGGGTATTCTCCAGCAGGATTAGGCCGGTGCGGGGAAAGTGAACATCGTCCGGCCGGATGGCGCCTTCGAGGATATCCAGGCCGATGGTGCCGTCGCTGGCGTTGGGCAAGATCCGCGGATGAAGACCGCCCACCGCGGCCGAACCGCCCTGTTCATAGATGAAGACATGGGACTGGTCCCCCAACAGGATCTCATCACCGCGGCGGCAATGGGCCAACTGGGACACCAGGTTCCCCATGGTGCCGCTGGCGACGAAAAGAGCGGCCGGCTTGCCCATGCGTTCGGCCGCCATTTCCTCGAGGCGGATCACAGTCGGGTCCTCTCCGAAAACGTCGTCGCCAACCTTGGCATTGGCCATGGCCATGCACATGGCGGGGGTGGGGCGGGTGATAGTGTCGGAACGAAGGTCGATGGTATCCATGAATTGGGCCTCTCTTGCGCTGTGGTGGAGATGGCGACCTGGCCATCCCCATCGGTCGGTGGGGCGCATCGGTGGGCATGGTTCGATATTGGGTTCTCCCGCCCATCGTGCCGAAGGACAGCGCGGTCAGCACGGTTTTGTCAGCCTACCATCTGTGGTATGTCGGTCAAATGGAAATTTCGACAAACCGCGGACCGATCCGGCGCTGGACCTACCTCGACCTGCTCATCGCAGCCGGCATCATCTTATTTGGTCTCCACCGGTTGATGGCGTCGGCCGATCCGGGTGGCACTGCGAAGCGGGCCATCATCTACCAAGATGAAGCGGTGTTGGAAACCATCAGCCTCGGAACCGGCCAAGCGCGCAGCGTCGATTTGAGCCGTCATGGGATCGCGATGGTGGTGGCAGTCCGCCAGGGGCGGGTACGGGTAGCGTCCTCCACCTGCAATCAGCAAATTTGTGTACGCAAGGGGTGGACCGGACAGGTGCACGACCCCATCATCTGCATTCCCAACAGGGTCACCATCTACGTGACCGGAACCGATCCCGCCTATGACGCTATCAGCCGCTGACGCGCTCTATCGCTCGGGGAAGATCCCCTTTCTGGTCGCCACGGCTTCTATCCTCCAGATCTCGGAGTCGATGCTGCCCCACCCTGTGCCGGGCCTGCGATTCGGGCTGGCCAATATCATCGCGCTCATCCTTCTGGTGCAGTACGGCTTTAAGCCCGCCCTGCTGGTGACCCTGCTGCGGACGGTGGTCAGCTCCTTCGTGCTGGGCACTTTTCTGTCGCCCGGTTTCATCCTCAGTTTCTGTGCCGGAGGTGCCAGTATCACCGTATTGGGCTTGTGCCACGGCCTTTCAGCGCGTGTCCGCTGGTTGCCCATCAGCCCCATCGGATTGGGCATTCTGGGGGCGTTTGTCCACAACATGGTTCAGTTGGGTCTCGCCTATCTGCTGCTGCTCCGCCATCCGGGGATCTTTTTTCTGGTTCCCTGGCTCTCTTTCGGATCTGTCGTTCTGGGCGCCCTTTCGGGGGCACTGGCGGTGGGGGTTCTCGACCGCTTGACTGCAGATGGATGCGAAGCGCCACGGGGCTCTCAGTCGGCTCCACCTTTGCAGGAGCGGGTCTATCAGCCGGCCCTCTCCTGGCTGCATCGCTGTTCGCCGACCCTCAAAATCGCTGCGGTGCTGGCACTTACCCTGACCACGGTACTGGTGGAGAATCTGGCGCTGTATGGTGTCCTCTTCGCCATCATCCTGCTCCTGATTCCGTCGGCCGCGCTCCGTTACCGCCGGGTGTTCCAGGTTCTTAACAGGCTGTGGTTCATCATTCTGGGCGCCTTCCTGCTACCCCTTTACTTCAACCCCGGCAGCCTTGTACTCATCGACACCGGTCTGTTCGCCCTTCACCGGGAGGCGGTCATCCGGGCCTGCGTATTCGCTGGCCGCATCATTCTGCTGGCCCTCGTCTCCCATTTAGTGGCGCAGACCACACGTGCGGAGGAGTTCACCCGCGGCATCCAGTTTTACTTGAAGCCGTTTCGCCGATTGGGCCTCCAGCATGTTGTCATCGCGGAAACCCTATCCTGCTCTCTGACGCTCCTCCCCGCCGTGTGGACCGAGGTCCGTTCGGTATTGAGCGCACTATTGGCCGGTCGGCCCAAGAATTGGTATACCCTCAAGAGTGTGGTCCTCCAACTGCTGTGCTATCTCTTCGCCAATCAAAACGGCCGCCCCTGAAGGCGGGTCGGCCGTGGTGTTCAGCAGATGCGGCGCCATCATTTGATGGTGATGCGTCCATAGAGCTTCGGCGTGATGCGGCCCCCCTTGTGAACCACATAGTCGATGAAGGCGTCCCGCTGCATCAGGGAGGAGTCGTAAAACTCGGTGCGTTTCTTGAACACCTTGTAGCCGTCCCCCCCTGCAGCGAGGTAGGAGTTGAGGGCGATTTTGTAGATTCTCTCCGGATCCACCGGCTGGTTTCCGATGCGCAGATTCTCTACGGCGCCGGCGGCGCTGTCGATGGTGAAGCGGACCCCGTCCGATACCTGCGGCATGGCGCCGTGTCCAATGGTGGCCGGCGTTTGGTCGAAAAGGGTGATGACATCGGATCCTTTGAGGGCCACCACACAGATGGAGTTGTCGAAGGGCAGCACCTCGTACACCGTCTTCTTCTGAATCTCACCGGCACCGAGGGTGGCCCGGATGCCGCCGCCGTTCTGGAAGGCAAAGTCGATGTCGAAGCCCATTTTGCGCATGTACCAGAGCTGGGAATCGGCCACGATGTTGCCCAGGGCGGTCTCCTGCTCGCGGGTCTTGTCGTTGATGAAAGGGGCCGCGGCGGTCCCGATCACCTCACTGAGACGTTCCTCCACCTGGTCCTGATAGGGTTTCAAGAGGGCCAATAGCGCGCTATCCTGCGGGATCTCCTTGTCCACGAAATAGTGAACCTTCTGGCCGTCCACCGTCTTGCGCTTTTTTACATTGACGGGAATCGCCGTCCAATCGAGGGCGGTCACGGCACCCTTTTTAAAGGTTAGATCCGCCCTCCCCAGGTAGAGTCCCCACTGTTTGGCCTGGACGATGGGCACCCGCATTCCGCTCTCTTGATTGGTCACCATGACCGGTTCGTCGAGGTGGGTGTGGGTGTGGCCGTCGACGATCAGGGCAAGGCCAGGTACCGCGGCAGCCAGGCGCTTGGAACCGGTCTCGGCATCGTCGTAGATCCCCATATGTACCAGGGCGATGACGATATCGGCCTGCTTTTTAAGTTGCGGTACCAGCCGAGCGGCGACCGCGACCTCATCTTCGAAAGTGATGCCCTTGATGTGGGCCGGATTGCCGGTAAGCGCCGTGCGGGCGGTGACCAGGCCGATAACGGCCACTTTGTAGCCGGGATAGGACTTGATCGTATAGGGTTTCACCCCGGGCAGATAGTCGCCGTTTATGGTCGCGTTGGCGCACAGCCAGGGAAAATTGGCGGCCGCAATCTGGGCCTGCATCTCCGTCATATCCACGTCGAACTCATGGTTGCCCAGAGCCAAGGCGTCATAGCGGATAAAATTATACCCTTCAATGTCGGGACGTGCCTTGAAGAAGTTGGACTCGGGCCGGCCGGTGTTGAGGTCGCCGGCATCCAGCACCAATACGTTGGGCGCTTCACTTCGAATCGTATTGACCAGGGTGGCCCGGGCGGGCAGCCCCCCCTGGCCCGGACTGGGATAGTCGAAAAAGGCCAGCGGATGGCCGTGGTGGTCATTGGTGTGCAGCACCACCAGCCGGTGCTCGACGTTGCTGGGCGCGTCGCCCGACAGTGATGCGCACCCGGCCAAGACCACGAGTACGACGAAGACCGACAACGAAAACGACGTGAACCATCGAAATCTCCTCATACCTGCCCCCTTCCTCTCTTGACGGATCCTCTTTAGAATGCTCCCGCACGCGGGACCCCATCCATCGTCACGAGATGGTCCGGTGCACCGTCGTGCGGCCTCATCGGCGTTTTTTCATTCGCAGGCGCACGGCGTTTGCGTGCGCTTCAAGGCCTTCGATCTCTGCAAGGGTGACGATATCTTTGGCCTCCCTGCGGAAGCGTGCCTCGGCGTAGTGCAGCAAGCTGGTTCTTTTCAGAAAATGGCTCACCGATAGGGCCGAGGAGAAGCGGGCCGTTCCCGCCGTGGGCAGGACGTGGTTTGGGCCCGCAACGTAATCTCCCACCGGCTCCGGGGTAAAGGGCCCTACGAAGATGGCCCCGGCGTGGCGCAGCCGCCCGATGTGGGCAAAGGCATCGGCAACCACCAATTCGAGGTGCTCGGGTGCGATGGCGTTGGCCACCTGGATGGCCGTATCCAGATCGGGCACCACCAGCAGCGCGCTGTAATCGCGCAGGGCCTTGGCGGCGATCTCTCTGCGGGGCAGGCGTGCCAGCTGGACCTCGAGCTCGGCGGCCACCGCCTGCGCCAGATCTTGGGACGGTGTCACCAAGACGGCCGAGGCAAGGACATCGTGCTCGGCCTGTGAGAGGAGGTCGGCGGCCAAATAGGCGGGGTCGGCGGTGTCGTCCGCGATGATAAGGATTTCGCTGGGACCGGCGATCATGTCGATGCCGACCATGCCGGCGACGAGCTTCTTGGCCAGGGTCACCCAGATGTTGCCCGGCCCCACGATGACGTCGGCCCTGGGCACCGTCTCGGTGCCGTGGGCCAAGGCGGCAATGGCCCAAGCACTGCCCAGTTTGTAGACGCTATCCACGCCGCAGCTGCGAGCGGCGAAGAGCAGATGGGGATTGATCGTCCCCTCACGAGTGGGTGGGGTCACCATCACCACCGCTTTCACGCCAGCGATCTTGGCCGGCAAGGCGCCCATGAGGACGGATGACACCAGGGGCGTGCTGCCGCCCTGGCCGCCGGGAACGTAAACGCCGGCGGTGTCCACCGGGTGGACCAGCTGCCCGAGGAGGGCTCCCGGCCGTTGGGTGTCGACCCAGGACTTGGGCAGTTGCTGCTGGTGAAAGCTCTCGATTTGACGTTGGGCGCGCTTCAGTGCTCGTTTGAAGGCGGGGCTGACCGCTTTGGCCGCGGCTTTGAACTCCGTCTCAGCCACTACCAGGTCGCTGGATTTGAAGCCGGGCGCGTCGAATTGGCGGGTGTAGTCCACCAGGGCGGCGTCCCCTTGCTTGGCCACGGTGGTGATGATGCGATTGACGGCCGCCAAGTCCTTCTGTTTGAAAGCCAGACCGCGATGGACGATGCGCGCAAGGAGTTTTTCGGCGGCGGTCGATGGATACTGGGTAATCTGCATGGGTGGGTCCCTTGGAGATGGTTCGAGTTGATCCCGCTTCCGTCTGGCTTGTTTTGGGGCATTATCCAGCGCTTGTCAATTGGCAGGAACGCTTTGCGCCCTTCTGCGACGCCGGGCGCATCTGTTTTCTGCAGTCTGTCAGGTGCAATCTGAGGTTCGGCGCAGATTGATTCAAACCAATCTTAAAAGAAAGGGTTACGGATTGACAAGCGAGGTTGGATCTGTAGATATGGGTCCTCCTATTTTCCCATCGTCTCCCTTTTTCTGCGGTTTTCCGCAACATCATGACAACGGAGGAAGTGCATGACTGCCAAACGCATCTGGAATTTTAACGCCGGCCCCGCCGCTCTGCCCCTGCCAGTACTTGAGGAGATCCAAGCCAACTTGATCGATTTTCAGGGCTCCGGTATGTCCATCACCGAGATCAGCCATCGCTCCAAGTGGTTCGACGATGTCATCAACGATGCCGTCGCCAGAGTCCGCCGGCTGCTGAGGGTGGGCGACGATTACCAGGTACTCTTCCTCCAAGGGGGCGCCAGTCTGCAGTTCTGCATGGTGCCCATGAATTTCCTGCCCGCCGGTGCCAGCGCCGATTATGTCAACACCGGCACCTGGTCCACAAAGGCGATCAAGGAGGCACAGATCCAGGGAAAACCGATTCAGGTCGTGGCCTCCTCCGAGGACCGCAATTTCGCCTATATCCCCAAGGATATCGCCTTCAACGCCGATGCGGCCTATTGTCACATCACCAGCAACAACACCATCAAGGGCACCCAATGGGCCGCGTTTCCCGATACCGGCGGTGCGCCGCTGGTGGCCGACATGTCCTCCGACATCTTCTGCCGTCCATTGGAGATGACGCCTTTCGGCATGATTTACGCCGGCGCTCAGAAAAATATGGGCCCCGCTGGTGTTTGTCTGGCCGTGGTGCGCAACGACCTCATGGAACGGGCCCCCGCCGATCTGCCCACCATGCTGCGATACGCCACCTTCGCCGCGAAAAACTCCATGTTCAATACCCCGCCCTGCTTCGCCATCTATGCCGTTCAACTGGTCCTCAAATGGGTGGAGGAGACGGTCGGCGGTCTGGAGGCCATGGCCCGCCGCAACCAGGCCAAGGCCGAGATGCTCTACAGCTTCGTCGATGCCAGCGAATTTTACACCGGTACCGCCGACACGGACAGCCGCTCAATAATGAATGTCACCTTCCGCTTGCCCAGTGAAGCGGCGGAACAGGACTTTGTTGCGCAGGCCCTCGAAAACGATCTCGGCGGTCTCAAGGGTCACCGTTCGGTGGGGGGCTGCCGGGCCTCCATTTACAATGCCACCCCCATTGACGCCATCGAAACCCTGGTGGACTTCATGAAAAATTTTGAGGCCAAGATGGGTTGATTCCCGCTCTATTGAAAATCCCAATCTGCAAACCGGCCGGCGGTACGAAACTGCCGGCCGGTTTTTTATCGGCGCGATCGGGGTGCCTTGGGTCCGTATGGGTGCGTTTGCAGCGTTGGCTTTCGGCGCCCGTTTCCAGGTCGCCGATATCAACGGCCGATAGGTGAAAGCGGAGTATTAAAAACAGGTTAGCAGAAGTTGTCATTCTGGGTTTCTCTTGACACAACCCAGGATTCCTCATAATTACGGATATAGTGTTTTTTTTAACATGATTCCAACCCCCCACCCCATCATCGAGGAGGCTCTGCTATGGACAAGATTCTAAGGATCGACATGGGCGCCGCAGGCGGCCCGACAACCACCGAAGCGCCTGTGGGCGAGTATGCCGGCATGGGCGGGCGCGCCCTGACCTCGATGATC
>JAAUYD010080342.1_pt1 | contig 16305 bp, 13 predicted proteins | sample 7278101 | NCBI WGS metagenome assembly JAAUYD01 (sample SAMN14350128, study PRJNA611818) | marine sediment metagenome | isolation source: surface marine sediment (0.6m) | place: French Polynesia: Moorea | collected 2018-08 | reverse complement strand
TTTCCGATTAAGGCTTCAATGGCCTCCTCTTGGCTGTCGTTCAATTTATGCCCGGTGCCATCAAAGAGTTTAATCCCATTGTCCCCGAAAGGATTGTGCGACGCAGAAATGACCACACCGGCAACGGCATCGGTCTGGCGGGCCAACACGGCGACGGCCGGGGTCGGCATGACACCGACCAAGGCGACATCCATGCCCGCTGAACAGATTCCGGCACTTACGGCCTGGGCGATCATGTCACCGGACAACCGGGTATCCTGACCGATGATGATGAAGCCATCGGATCGCGTGCCGAAATAAGCTGCAATCGCCCTGCCCACGGCTGCGGCGGTTTCCACATCCAACGGGTATGCGTTGGCCACACCCCGAATCCCATCCGTTCCAAAGAGTTTTCCCATGATCAGCACCTATTGAATTTGCACCGATGAATGTTCCGTCAGTTGTTCTATGATGCCTTGAAGCCAGCGAGTGCCAATGTCGGCTTGCTCCGGTGTAAGGCTTTGGATACACGAAAGATAGTCTTTTCCCCGGGCTTTGATTTGTTGATCGATGATGCCGGTGAATCGATCCTTGCGCTTTGCATCCCCCTCCTGGTTTCGAAGTTCACCAAGGGTCTGCTCGATTCCGCTCCAGTTGTTGCAATACCATTTTTCCGTTTTACCTCCGGCGCCACCCGATACGTTGTCTTGAACCTTATCTTTCAACCGGACCAGCTGCTTGACCCTTTCGTCTATCCCCAACGCCAGCGTGGCTTCGAGACCATCTAACAGGGCCTGGGGAAAGGTGTCGCCGACAAACATCGCCCTTATGGTACGGTACCATTGCCCAAGGGCGTATAAACTTCCGATATAATATAAATTATGCCCAATTACGCGATTGAGGTGACGAAATCCACCCGGTTTGAATGGAATGCGACCGCTCTTGGGCATTGTCTCGATCACCAAATGGTTCTGTTCCATTTGGTCTTTGCGGCAGATAGAGCCCGCGGCTACAATGGTCCCGTAGGCCAGACGACACGGACCGACCAATCCCCCCTGCCCTCCCAGGAAAATAGGGGATTGGTTCATCATGACGCCGTTGGCCACATCACCGATCAAGGAAGGAGTGGCTTTGTCCTGGTTGGGGGTATAGTTAAAATGGATATAGGAGCTGCCGACCTCGCTATGGTTCTTCCGATCGGTTCCGCCGGCCATGAGGCAATCACAAAAATTGATCAAGCTGCCAAGGGTTACATAGGGAAATAGAATGGTTTGCTTCAAGCCCACGGTATGGGCGATACTGGCCTGCTCTTCAAGGATGGTTCCCCTGCGGATGTGCGCACCAGAACCACAGCTTGCCCCTTCAAGAAAAACGGCTTCTGCAAAATACCCGGATCTTAAAGCGGTTTTGGGCCCAATGCAACAGTCGTCTATGGTAGCGGGCCCCTCCAAACCAATTTGGGCGCCTTCACCGATATACGTTTTTGCACCAAAAATCTTGGATCCGGAATAGATGGTCACGTTGTCGCCGCTGATGCGATCGATTTGGACTTCGTCACCGATCTGAACACTTACCGGATTCGGAATATGAACCCCTTTATCGATCAATTGGTGGATTCTATTCAATGTCCCTCCTCCGCCATGTCATTTTACCTATCAATAACAAATCAATAACAAAAGTTATTAACTTCTTAAAGCGGCAGTTGATCAGATAGATCCGCCAGAATAGCTTAAGCGCATTTATTGGGGTTGATAGCCAGGTATGGCTGAGTGCAGTCGGCCCTTGATGGATTCGATATCCCTTTGTGAGGCCGATTCGACAAGGGCGTCGATCTCTTTTTCAATCGTATCAAGATTGCATTCGATCCCTTTCAGGACCAGGATTTTTTCATGGCTGGTGGGAAGGATCCCCTCCCCTTCGGTGATCAACTCTTCATGGAGTTTTTCCCCTGGTCTCAGACCGATATACTCAATCTGGATATCAACATCCGGCTCAAAACCGGAGAATCGAATCAAATCACGGGCCATTTCATCTATCTTTATGGGTGTTCCCATATCTAAAATAAAAATCTCACCGCCATTTCCCATGGCACCTGTCTGGAGGATAAGTTGGCAGGCCTCCGGAATGGTCATGAAGTAACGCGTTACGTTTGGATGGGTCACCGTAACCGGCCCCCCCATTGAAATCTGCTTCTTGAACATCGGCAGCACGCTGCCTGAACTCCCGACCACATTTCCAAAGCGCACGGTTAAGAAACGTGTTGCGGAGTTGCCACAAGCGTTTTGACCTTGGATAATCATTTCCGCCATGCGTTTGGAGGCTCCCATCACATTGGTGGGGCGAACCGCTTTATCCGTTGAAACGAAAACGAATCGTTCGGTCTCAAATTTGTTCACCACCTCCACGAGGCGGTTGGTGCCGACCACGTTGTTCTCAATCGCCTTCCATGGCTGCAACTCAAGCATGGGAACGTGTTTATAGGCCGCAGCATGAAACACGACCTGAGGTTGATGGCTGTGAAATGTTTTCTCCAGAAATGCCGTGTCTTTGATGTCACCCAGCACCGGAATGATCTCGATCCCTTTTTTGCCAAAATTACGTTTGAGTTCGATCTCGATTTCGTATAGCGGGGTCTCCGCCATGTCGAGCAGAATGATCCGTCTTGGCTGGAAACGGCAGATTTGACGGCAGAGTTCCGAGCCGATAGACCCCCCGGCGCCTGTCACCAATACGTGCTGTCGTTCCAAATAGGCACCGATTTCATGGGTATCCAGCTTAATGACATCCCTTCCCAACAAATCCCTATAGGCCACATCTCGAATGGCATTTACCGTGACCCTGCCATTGATCAACTCACCGAGGCCAGGAATGGTCTTGTAATCAACGTCCCCATTCCTGCAACACTCGACGATTCTCCGCATTTGCATGGAATTGGCGGATGGGATGGCAATCAGGGCCTCATCGACCCCCATGAGATTGACGATGGTTTTGATCTCATCAATCTTGCCAAGAACCGGGACACCATGAATTTTGCGGTCGAACTTGCTTGGGTTGTCATCCAAAAAACCAATGACATTGTACATCAGCTGGCTATTGCCTCTTATTTCGCGAAATATCTTCTCCCCGCCATCTCCGGCTCCAATGATCAAGAGGTTTTTGCCGCCTTTTTGTGTTCGAAAAATATACTGAAATAAAAATTTGAAAGCCTTCAACGTGGACCGGCTGTCATCGCCTTGTTCAAAATAGACCCGGATGAACATCCGGAAGCTCGAGATAACCAGTATGGTAAAGCACCAATCAATGAGGAATACAGATCGTGGAACACCAGAAAAGCGGTTGTGACTGAACAATATCAGAAAGATGACAAGCAGTGTGCTGACACACGAGGCCTTTATGATATTAATCAGATCAGCAATACTGGTATAGCGCCACATGCCGCTGTAGAGGTCAAAAAAGTAAAAGACGACAATTTTGGAGACCAGCACAATGGGCAGGATCTGAAAAAACAGACGCCATTCCCACGACGACATGTCAAATTCAAAGCGCAGCAGATGAGCTGCCGTTATCGACAGGGAAAGCAACACCAGGTCGATTCCGAACACAATAAAAAAATGTTTGTCGAATATCTTCTGTTTCATTTCAGCTGTTGTATTCGCAAACAGGCGTCCTCAATGATGTGATCCTCTTTTGCATAGCAAAAGCGGGCCAAGTGTTCTCCAGCCAAATCATGGTAAAAGGCTTCACCCGGAACAGAGGCGATACCGGTTTTTTGCAGCAGATACATCGCCCGCTCTTTGCTGTTGTTCCCCATCAAAGATGAGATATCTGCCAAAACGTAGTAAGCTCCTTGGGGGACGTGGGGATTCAGGCCAGCTTGTGATAGCGCATCGCATATCATGTCCCGTTTTTTCTCATGGGCATTTGAGATTTCATCGTAGTAGCGTTGATCTAAGTTGAGCAACCCCTTGGCAGCACCGATTTGCAACGGTGCCGGTGCACATACATAAATCAAATCGTTGAAATAGCCGATGGTCTTGGCCCACCTGGCATCGCAAATGCTGTAACCGATCCGCCAGCCTGTGACACTGAAGCATTTTGATATACCTGAAATTGTAATGGTTCTCTCTTTCATCCCCGGTAAGGTTGCCGGCGAGATGTGTTCCCGTCCATCATAGACAAAATGCTCGTAAATCTCATCTGTAAAGACAAATAAGTCGTGGCGCTGGGCAAAGGCGGTGATAGATTCCAGTTCTTTACGGCTGAACACTTTGCCCGAAGGATTGGAAGGTGTGTTGATAATAATACCACGAGTCTTGGGAGAGACGGCCGCTTCAAGTTGTTCGTTCGAGAAGGCCCAATCCGGCGGCTCGGTCCTGACGTAAACGGGCACCGCTTGGGTGGCCACCAACGTGCTGACATGGTATCCGTAATACGGTTCAAACAGAATTACCTCGTCGCCAGGGTCTAGAAGCGCCAGGCATGCACAATAAAGGGCTCCTGTTGTACCTGCGCTTACCACAATTTCCGAATCCGGATCTGCCTCAATTCCATTGTATTTTTTGGACTTATTGGCAATCGCGTTTCGTAATTCCGCCAATCCATCGTATCGTGTGTAAGCATTAATACCCTCATCGATGGCGGTTTTTGCGCCTTCTGCGACCACTGTGGGAACTTCAAGATCACATACGCCCTGGGACAGATTGATGCCGCCCATACGATCGCACTCGATGGACATATTGCGGATCTCGGACTGTAAAACCCATTCATGCCGTTTGCTCAGCTTTAATACCATACCGATTTATTGTGTCTTTCTTTGTATTGGGGTCATAGATTCGACAGATGTTAAACCATTTGCAAGTGGATGCGTGTTGAACCGTCCAAAACAGGTTTCAGGGCCAACGCCACTCTCCTCAAATTGATTTGCCCACCCACTGTACGAAATGCATAAGCGTATTTTAGCCTCTGGACTTGGATACGGCGCGCTTATAGTACGGCTTTATAAATTGAGTCAATAATTCATTGTATTACAGGCTAACATCATCAAGGGAGGATGCCGAGTGAAGGCAGGTATGCGAACATGCTATCCGCACTAATTGAATGCAGTGCTGCTGATTGTTCGGGATGCCATGATATTTTCGATATATTCAACATATCCAGAATAAACTCTGTCGGCATCTCCAAATTTTTCATAAAACCTTAGAGCATTAGAAGAGAGTCTGGCTCTATGCATCTGATCGGATGCCAAGTATTGGACAGCGTTATAGAGTCCTTCAACATCACCCGGGCGATAATTGCACCCGATTTGCTGTTTTTCGATGAGTTGTTCGATCTCACCCTCCAAGGAGGAGATGACCGGAAGCCCTGCTGATAGGTACTCAAATATCTTATTGGGAATGGTATCTTTTACGCTATTGCATGGAACTATTCCCGCCCATGCGCTATCCAGTACTTTGTGCAGGTCTTCCTTGTCCAGCCACCCGGTAAGGATGACGTTCCTTAGTTTCGATACCCGATACTTTATCTTCCCATACTGTTCGCCTGTCCCAACAATGATAAACATAATGTCGTCTTTGTTGTCTTCAAATCTCTGTGCAACGTCGAGGATCAGGTCAAGTTCGTATGATTTTCCAAAGGTGCCAAGAAAGGCAAAGATCTTTTTGTTTTGAAAAATCTCCAAGTCCACATTGAGCTGTTGGCGATTCTTTTGGTATCCTGTATAAAATACCTTGTTCATGCCATTATGAGATCGTCTCGCCTTTTCAAGCCCCCAGTTGAGAAATCCTTTGGATGTCGATGTCAATCCATCGGTTCTGCTAAGCATCTTTGATACTTTATAAAAGTCGTAGGACAGGGCTATTCGGCCCAATTTTTCCATCTTGAATTTTTTCAGCGGGTTTAGAAATATATCCGGCCAAGGGTCTCGAATATCAACAATGACGGGGATATTGGCCGCATTGGCAAACATGACACTTTCATATGCCAAATGATGGCAAGGGGTCGAGGCGATGATGATGTCCGGTCTCTTTATCTTACGGCATAGTTGTCTGAACCGGTTTGCAACAACCAAATGGTCCACGTAGCGCAAGAACGAGTAATTTTTGCGATATCCAATGCCTCTAATGGTGCGAATGGTATATCTGGAGTTTATCCTGAATTCTTTATCTTTTCTGGATATCCATAGCTTGCGTTGATGCTCAAACGCACTGGCCCACCAATATACCGAATGCCCTCTGTCACAAAGTTTATCTGCCAGAAGCGCAGTTCGCATCTTTCTCACGCCATGATGGATCGGCAGTGGCTCTCCAGTTTGGATAAGCCATACATCCAATATGCTCATTTTACTATAATCCTTTAATATTATTATAGTAATACTATTGGGCATTTTTCCGTGAGGCCAGTTCCAAATATGAAGATAAAGAATTTCTGTTAAATGCCTGTTTTGGGGATACGCGGTTCTCCTATGCTATTGGTCAGCTTTGTCACGTTGTTTTCTTTATTTCTTGTAAAAAGACCTGACGACACTGATGACATAATCAATTTCATCATCAGTCAATTCTACATTCATCGGCAGGGAGCAAACTTCACGGCTCAAAGCCTCGGTTTCCGGAAATCCACGGTCTTCGAGCTTAAGTGCTGCGTGCTTGTAGTAGGGTTTCCTGAATTGGGTCAACACCTCGATATTATTTGATTTTAGATAATCAGAGAATTCACTGCCCTGCTTGGACCGGAGGGTGTAATTTTGATAAATATGATCGAATCCGGGTTTGTCATAGTGGGGTAGCAACAGATCCGGCAGGTCAGAAAGGGATTGTCTATATTTTTCTGCAATAATTTTGCGTCGTTCAATCCAGTCTGGAAGGTGGCGCAGCTTAATGTCCAAAAAGGCCGCCTGCATGTTGTCCAGTAAACAGGTGAAACCATGTCCGTGATATTCACCGGTTTCACGGTCTTCCCCATTATAACGCATGCGCTGTGCAAAAGCAGCAACTTCCGGATCATCAGTGGTGAGTGCACCACCGTCACCATAGCCGCCAAGTATTTTGAAGGGGTAAAAACTCCAGCACCCCGTCAGCCCCCAAGACCCAGCGCGCTTGCCATCTATACTGGAGCCCAAGCTCTGACAGGCATCCTCGACAATCGATAGATTGTATTTTTGCGCGATCTCCATGATCTTCGGCATGTCGGCCATATAACCGCTCAAATGAACGGGAATGATGCCTTTGGTTTTTTCTGTGATCGCTGGCTCGATGAGATCGACATCAATATTAAAATCATTTGTTACATCTACAAGAACAGGGTCGGCGCCCACATTGACCACCGCGGAACAAGTGGCTACGAAGGTGTGGGCCGGTACAATGACTTCATCACCAGGTCCGATTCCAGCTGCACGCAGTGACATGTGCAGCGCATCATAGCCGCTGTTTAGCCCCACGGCATATCGGGTGCCCACGAATTGTGCAAGATTTTGCTCAAAGCGTTTCAAATGCTCGCGATCAATCAAATCGCCTTTCTCCATAACTTCGAAATAGGCCGCATCAATTTCATCCTTAATCATCCGGTAGTTTTTACCGGGATCGACGAACCGAACAGAATTTACCATGTATTGTTTTCCTCCCGATTAACGGCGACAGCGAATATCACCTTGTAGTCTTGGTTTATATCATCCGCATCTATTTTCGTGGGATGCGGTAGAATTCCCCCATCATCCTCAAGTTCTGCCGGCAATTCGACCAGCTTGCCGAAAACGATGCGTTTAAACAAAAGCTTACCTCTCATGGTTTTGGGCATTAGGTTCAACCGCACCATCGACCTTTTTATAAAAGTAAGCAATTTTGAAATGGGCCGATGTTGCTCTACCCTACAGTCACCATAACAAGTAACGCTCATACCGTAAGTCATGAATAAATTGCGGAAATCCACTGGCGAAAAATAGCGATGGCTATGAGGGCTTGGATTAAAGTCCGGCAAATCTTTATTCGCGTTGCAAATCAGAACAGTTCCATGAGGTTTTAGAATCCGCTGGCATTCGCCAATAAAAAGGTCGGGGTTTTGCAGGTAGTAGATGGCCTCGTACAGTATGATGGTATCGAAAGTGTTTGGTTTGAACGGTAGCTGTTGAGCATCCAACCGCAGCAAAGGAATACGGTCATTATAGTGTTGTCGAGCCTGCTGAATGAGGAATTGTGTGTAGTCAGAGGCAATGACACGATCGGCAGCCTTGCTTAGTATGCCGAGCCCCTGACCGGATCCGCACCCCACTTCCAGCACTATTTTCTTATGGCAATACCGGGCCGCAAATCGGTAGCGCGTCAGCATTCGCGAGATCTGCTCTTTTGAGACCTTTTCTCCCGCAACCTCTGTGACCTGGGAATAATCTAAGCTCATAATATCTTGCGGATGGCATCTACAATGTGAACGCCGGTAGGATAATAGGCTGATTCAAGAACTCTGCTGGCCGGCGCCGGTGCATCCGGTAGAGCTATACGGGCAACCGGAGCCTTCAAATGTGCAAATCCTTCTTCAAAGACGATGGCCGCAATTTCAGCTGCTACGCCGAAACTCTTCCATCCTCCATCCGCGATTGCGAGCCTTCCGGTTTTTTTGACCGATCCCAGAATTAATTCCTTGTCGACAGGTTTGATACTCCTCAGGTCAATTAACTCCACCTCTATGCCGGATTTTGAAAGTTCATCAGCCGCTTCCAGGGCATGTTGCATCATAAAGGATGCGCTCACCAGGGTGACGGCATCGCCTTCCCTTCTGATTATACCCTTTCCGATCGGCACCTCGTAACGATCTTCCGGGACCTCGCCTTCAATGTTATGCAGCCACCGGTCGTCGACAAACACGACAGGATTGTCGTCCCGGATGGCAGAAATCATCAAACCTTTGGCATCATGCGGAGTGGACGGCATGACAACTTTGAGACCGGGGATATGCGCAAAGGTGGCATGAAATGCCTGTGAATGCTGGGCAGCCTGCTCACCGCCCCTATTGATGATCCCCCAAACGACCAGCGGCGCAGACGCCATTCCGCCGGACATGTAATGCCAGTTTGCCGCCTCATTGATAATAGGATCCATCGCGTACATCATAAAATCCATACGCGGGTGTACGACAACGGGTCTCATTCCTGCCAACGATGCACCTACGGCGGCTCCGGTCACCGCATTTTCAGAAACCGGAGTGTCTATTACCCGCTCATCACCAAATTGTTCCAGCAATCCTTTGGCTGTATTGCCAACATACCAGGGGCTTTTGACACCCTGTCCGATGACGAATACGGACAGGTCCGATTCCATCATCTGGCGTAGCGCTTCATTAATGGCCAAGCAGTATTTTAATTTCCTGTTATTTGAAGACATATTTCATCAGCTCATTTTCATCGGGATATGGATTGGAATGCGCAAATTGGTAAGCCTTGGATATGGCCGCTTCGATGTCGCTTTTGATATTTTCGAGCTCAATTTCTTCAGCCATTTCCACAGATAGAATTTGGTCTCTAAACCGGACAATCGGATCCTTTTTTTTCCACCTCAAAATTTCTTCCTCCGGCCGAATATCCGTATGGGTGCCTTGAATGTTATCATCCGGTCCGACATGGCCCCTCAGCCGATATGTGGCGCATTCAATAAAAGCCGGACCATTTCCATTTCTGCATTGTTCAACGGCCTTTAGGGCTGTTTCGTATACATTCAGCACATCATTGCCATCTATTCGATAATTGGTGGTCTCGCAGGCATGTCCAACGGTACAGATATTGTCATTCAATCGGCATTCAAGGATCGGCATATGGGTGGAGTAAAAATTGTTCTCACAAATGAACAATACCGGTAATTTTCTGAGCGCCGCCAAGTTCATGGCCTCGTATAAAACGCCTTCCCCGGCGGCCCCATCGCCAAAGAAACTAACTGCGAGGCCTTTTTCCTTTTTAATCTTAATCGCCATCGCCGCGCCCACCGCGAGGGAGATTGTACCGGCAACGATGGGCGCCGCCCCCAACATTCCCACGTTGGTGTCGATCACATGCATTGACCCCCCGCGACCTCGGGCACATCCGCCTGATTTGCCGTATATTTCAGCAATCATGGCATTCATGTCGCCGCCCTTTGCCAGGTAATGTCCATGAGAGCGATGATTCCCGAATATATAATCCGATGGTGAAAGTGCCGCACAGATACCGGTAGCTATGGCCTCCTCACCTGAATACAAATGCACCGGGCATTTGATATCACCGTTCAAAATGGGATCGACCATGCTCTCTTCGCACATGCGAATGGTGAGCATCGAACGATACAGCTTAAGCAGGAATTCTTTGGAATAGTTCTTCATTCAATTTACCATTCAAAAATTGTATTCACATCACTGTGATATAACCAAATGATCAAGATCAAAGTGAAGAAACGACAGTATCGGAACCTGGTGGAGGATGAGGCTCGAGTGTTTCAGTTCGTCGGGCAACCCTTAAAATGTCATTTGCCGCCCCCACCTTCGTCAGAAGCGTCCCGACGCCCAAAAGGGCATATTTTCTCGAAAAAACGGCGATGGCGGTTAAAAAAATAATTTTTAGATCCAACCACATAGACCGGTTATCGATATAAATCAATCCCAATCGGCTTTTCCAAGGCCTTATTAATTTATTGTAATCCAGATCCGGATCATCTGATTCCTTTAAAATTTCACCCTCATCTGAGAAAACAATTGAGGCAATATCTGTTATACCCGGCTGCACGCTCAGTAAACGCTTCTCAACAGCGGTATATCGATTGGTTTCTCTTTCAACATTGGGTCGTGGTCCAACAAGGCTCATATCCCCTATGAGAACGTTCCAAAGCTGACTGATTTCATCCAGCTTGAATTTTCTCACAAACCGTCCAATGAAAGTTATGCGGGAATCATTTGCCGATGTCGAGTCTACACCGCTTCGGTCCGCATTCATAATCATGGAACGCAGCTTTACCATCTTGAAAGGTTTTTCGTTTTTTCCAACACGCGGCGCAATATAAAAAGGGTTGTGATGGTCTTGAAGCCAAATCATGATCAGAATAACGATTAGAAGCGGGCTTAATATGGACAATCCAACAACTGCGATACATATATCAAGTAGTCTTTTCACCTTGCTTTAGCAATCCTTCATTTCGTGATAATTGGTTTATTTTTGAGCCATCAGGTATGATTTAGTCGAGCAATTTTTTCTATATGCCGAACATATTCTGGATAGATTTTCTCGGCATCACAGTGATTGTCGAAAAAGTCTCGTGCATTATCGGTATATTGGTCCCGTAAATCTTGATTTTCTGATAGACGTTTAACCACCTGATAAAACTCTTTATAATCGCCAGACTTGTAGTTAATACCAATTTTAAACTGATCAATGATGTCTTCAAATTCTCCTTCGAGAGAAGAAATAATAGGCAATCCCTCAGACAGGTATTCAAATACTTTATTGGGGAAGGAATCTTCCATGCTGATGCATGGTGCAACTCCGGCATAAGATTTTCTAAGAAGCGTCTTTAGCTCATCTCTATTAAGCCAGCCTGTCATGAATACGTTATCCAGGTTTTGGGTTTGTTGAACTGCACAATCATATTGTTCACCTGTACCGGCCAATACAAATAGAATTTCATTATTTCCGTTTTTTTTAAAACGCTTAGCGCTATCAATGATAATGTCAATTTCGTATGATTCACCAAACGTTCCGATAAAAGTAATGATTTTTTTATTTCCGAAATCATGGAGCAACTGTTTGAACGATTGTGACATTCTATTCCTTTTGCGGTACCCATGGTAGAATACTTTATCGCAATCAGTTCTTTCACGTCTTATTTTCTTTAATCCCCAGTTTAATCCTCCTGTGGAAATGGATATCAGTCCATCTGCAGCTTTAAGACATTTTCTTAGTTGTAACTCGTCTAACAAGAAAATAAGTTTTCCTAGCTTTTTCCCGAGAATTCCGGGTAATTTTGTATAAAAAATGTCCGGCCAAAAATCTCGAATATCAATAACAATTGGAATATTATTTCTCCGTGCGAATTGGGCGGCTTGATACGCCAGTTGATTGCAAGGCATCGATGCGATGATGATATCGGGTTTTTGTTGTCTGTCGGCAATGTTAGCAAATTTGCGTGCAATGAGATAATGATCAATATACCGTGATACCGATACGTTTTTCTTGTATCCGATACCTTTTATGGTTTTAATGGTATAATCCTTCGAAAGTACGAAATCCTGATCAGTCTTTGCAATCCAATGCTTTCCCTGGTGTTCAAATGCACTGGCCCACCATAGTACGGAATGCCCTTTTTCAATAAGTGTATCAGCAAGAATAGCTGTGCGCATTTTTCGTATATCGGGACTTGTTGGAAGCGGTTCACCAATTTGTATGAGCCAAACATTCATAGATTCTATTAAAACTTATACCTTTGTCTATTAGGTGTTTTTGTATATTGCTCACCCAATGTATATACTGGAATTAAAATGGCCGCATACCAGAAAAGCCTGAAATCATATAGATCACCGCCCACCAGTGATTCAATCCCAAAAACGATCATGGCGGTGCTGAGCACCAGGATACGATCATCTTTTAAAATTTGTCTGAACACAGGCACAAATGGACCTAAGACTGCAAACAATAGCAGGCTTCCCATGAACAAACCGCCCAATACACAGAGTTCGAGAACTACATTGTGTGGGTATGTGTAATAAGAAATTTCATCTTTTAAATATATTTTCGACTTCTTTATCTGAAACGCGTTCGGTCCTGCCCCCCACAATGGGTTACCTCTGATAATGCGCACTGACTCAACGATCATCGGTATACGGTCTGATTTGTCCAAATTTGGAGCTTTAACCACAACAGAATTAGCACCTGTTGAATTGAATGAACTGCCAATATTTCCGATCCATATACTTAATCTGATGCTGCTCATGAAAAAAAACAATGTATAAACTATGATAACAGATAAGATCAGAAACAGTAATCTTCTATACTGTCTTTTAGCTGCGATCCAAATTGAAAGCCATAAGGTGGCGCATAAACCGGCAATAAAAGCAGCTTTGGACATCGAAATCAGAGCGCCGAATAAGAAAAGCAATGAGAGAAGAGCCAAGCATGTTGCTACCAATGGAGTATGCTTTTTTGAGTAAAGCACTACCAGAGCAGCAATTGAACCAAATAGCAAAAGACGGTTAAAAGTGAAATTGGTTCCCATTGCCAGTTGATACTCAAGGTGCACTTTGCTGAAAAATAAATTAAATAAATTGACCCAAAATATGCACATTGAAATCATGATAGCGCACAGCATAAAGCGATTCGCGCTCTTCTGGTCGGTTAGGAACATACAGATCATGATCGAATTTAAGAAAAGGATTATTGAATCTGTTATATAGGAAAGCCCCCTTTCAGAACCAATGAAAGGAATACACTTTGTCACAATGGCGACACATAAAACTCCTAATGGTATAATACTCCAGGCGTTCTCTTTCATTCTGAATTTAATATGCTTATATAAGAAGAGAACCAGAATAGCTAAAACACATGTGCCCCAAATCCGTACTTCACCCAGGGATCGCGACATACCGGGGATTACTCTGCCAATTGTGAAATCCCCACTAAATACCGTTATCGCCACCAATGCGGGAATAAGATATTTATTTTTTTCCTTATAGAGCGCTGATAGATCAGATACCTTAAAATTCATGAGAGACCTGAAATAGATACAATCATCTTTTTGCAAAGGAATATTTCTTTAATAGATGAATCCCATGTAGAGATGATATTGCTGCTATGCTAAAAAGTGTGATGACGAAGCTTATCGAAACCGAATTCAAAGGATCATATGAAGTGGTACTTAGGACAAGTTGATGAACAATTGTAAAAACAACAATACCAAACCCTATGATATATGCATTTCTTGTCGGAGACCATACGACGTCGATGATATTTCGCAGGCCATAAAATATGGATAGTGGTATTATGGATGCAAATCCAATAAGATAAGTCTTGTTTCCGACAGAAGATGCATCGTTTAGCAATACGGGCAAGAGGAACTGATAGATCAACGGTCCTATGAAAGCCAAAAAAACACCCACCGTTATTGAAGTGCAAATAAGCAGGTAAATGGTCTTTCGCAACGCATGAAAATCCTCTTTTTCAAGTATTAGGCTGATCTTAGGTGTCAGTACCATTGCAATTTGTGCCAGCGGCGATGCAAGCAATAATGTCATGCTGAGCATTAGCGAAAAATAACCACTGTTGAGTATATCCTCTTTCCTTGCGATTGTTGCAACAGGGATCCATAAAAGCATCATCATGACAAATTCGCACATGGAGGACTTTAATCCATATACGAAAAATTTATTAATGCCAACAGGCTCCTTTTTTAAACCGCGCCCCATATATTTAGCAATTATGATTAATGAAACACCTAATTGAACCAGGCCAAGTAAGATAAAAAAGGCGATCAATTCTAATCCAGTTATGCCAACTGCCAAAGGAACAATGCCTGTAGCGAATATTAACCAAGTTGTTGCCTTTACGATTTGATTATTACCTTGTAACAGCCTGACCGAGACGAGCACAAAGCATAAACCAGTCACTGCGATTATAATGGGTAAAGCATATTCCGCATAAACAGGATCTCCCATGGCTATAAACGCAAAAGACTTCTTCTTGAAGAGCATAGGGATAGAGAGCGTAGCGATGCATATTAAAAATGTACCCGTGGCGAATGCAATCAGACGTCCACCACCATTTCTACATAACGCAAGGTATCGTACCAAGGAGAATGGCAACCCCAAACTGACTGCAGGAATGACAACCGCTATTATTCGCCTGATCAATAGATAAATAGAAACGATTTCTGCGCTGTGATTGTTTCTTAAAACAAACAGCAATCCGAATCCGCAAAGCGCTACGAACCCATCACTTATTGAAGCATATAGGTATTTACCCATCCGTTGCCTTAGGAGTCTATCTCCTATTTTGAATTCAACCTATAAATATTTTTTTATCTGCCTGGAAAAGAAAGTGACCTGAATTGGTTTACAAATAGTTTTGAATTTTCGTACAAATGAGCCTTTTTACGTACAATGTCATTGTTATATTTTGATATGTGGTGAATGTTATCAATCATTGAGATTCCATGTTTTATTCTATTCGCGATATAATCTGGATTAACGTTCTTAAGTAGTACCCCATTTACGCTATCTTTTATCCAGTTTCGATTAGCTTCATTATCACATACAATGGGAACTAAGCCGGCAGCCATTGCCTCTAGCAAAGAAGCAGATACCCCATCGCTTGGGGATAACGATATAAAGATGTTATTTTTTCCTAAAATTTTACCAATGCTTTTGTTGGGGATGAAGCCAGGGAAGTAGGTCATTTGGCGGATTCCGAGCGACTGAGCCTTCATTTTAAGCGAATTTATTTCTGATCCCTCTCCTGCGAATGTTAATCTTAAAGAAGGGTTATTTAGTTTTTTAAAGGAATCAAGCAATATGTCATGACGATAAAACTTGTTGATCGATCTCGTAGTTATAATGCCAACCCCTTGGTCATGATTTTCCTTGCTTGATTGCTTTTGAATACTGTCAACATCGATTCCAGATGATAGAACATAAATTTTGTTTTGATCTATGCCGAATTCGGTAACCGCTCTTTGCATGTGGTATTGCCAAGCGGTAATCATATCAGCTTTTTTTAGAATCTTTTTGGTGAATATTCGTATTGGAAGCCTTTTCAATGACACATCAAGTATATCAGAACCAGTTACTGATATAACGAGCGGTTTTTGAGAAGCGAGTCCGGCCATAACGCCATATCCGGAAGCCGAATAACCAATTACAATGTCCGGATTGATTTTTTTGATATAGCTAGCAACAAAAGGTATGGCCAAAAAATAGTGTGCATTGCCGGGTAGTTTTGGGATTGGAATTTTATAATTTACTGTGCAGTAAGGATTTGTTCCATTGAAGGTAATAAAATGAATGTCACATCCAGCGTTGGTCAACCCCTTGCACCAGCGGATCGTGTTTGCGCTTGAGGCGTCGCCGACAAATGCGATACGGACTGTATTTTGATGATTCATTGCGATGGCTTGGCTACTGGGTCTTCATTTTTTCCAGGTAGAAACGGTTGTATTCTGATAAACCTCATTTGAGTTATATTTCATAATATTGGGAAACAAGACCGACGATAATAGCCATTCATTGCGGCAAAACCATCTGTTATCATACTTAATGGTTTGATTCTTGTCTGATTGGAATCGCATGCGATTTCCAAATAGGATGTGGTTTTTATCAGGTTTTAATGAAGTTTTATCT
>JAAUYD010163930.1_pt1 | contig 16310 bp, 17 predicted proteins | sample 7278101 | NCBI WGS metagenome assembly JAAUYD01 (sample SAMN14350128, study PRJNA611818) | marine sediment metagenome | isolation source: surface marine sediment (0.6m) | place: French Polynesia: Moorea | collected 2018-08 | reverse complement strand
TGATTTTACATTTACTCCTGCAAGAGAAAGAAGTTTAGTTAACTGTCGTTTCATTTTTGTGATTTATAACAATATTGCTAATATTTTAGCATAATAAGTCCTGTAGAACCAAATAACCAGCGTTGGGATTCTCAAGATGATCGTGGCCGTAGGCCGATTCCGAGATGTGACCAAGTGAATCTTGATCATTACACGGTTCAAACTACCCCCATTTATTTACCACAGCGAGGCATTGAAGGAAACTTTTTTAAGATTGATCCACACCTAGTTAATATTTGGGGTAAGACTCGTGGGGATTTCGGCATTCACTTTGATGCTAATGCCCCTGGCAGTGCTGGCTGTGTGGTAATCAGAAACAGGAAAGCCTGGGATGCTTTTCAGGAAATGATGGGGCATTACAGAAATGCCGGTTTGAACTCAGTTCCATTGATTGTTGAATATCAACGCTAACAAGTTTGTTCGAGGGGGATCTTCCTAAACCTGACTTTATGGAACCAGAAACAAGTTATGGATTTCGAGAAACTGCCCATTCTCATTATATTCTAGGGGCTGCTCTTCCTGAAGTCAATAATCAGATTTGCTTATTAATGTTTTGGGATAACTATTCATCAGAATCAAATCAAAATCCACCAGGAATTACTAACCCCAATGAATTGAAAATGAAAATAAAAGATATTTTGTTACCAGGGTTAGAATTGAGTGATGAAGATGCTAAAAAATTCATTAATCAACGTTCTTCTTCTGTGGTTCAAAACAAATGTAATCGCTATTCTGATAAAGAAGGTCAAGTTGTGTTAATTGGGGATGCAGCACACGCAATGTTATCTCGTTTAGGCCAAGGGTGTCAAGCTGCTTTCAATGATGTTTTAGTGCTTAATCAATTACTCCAAGAAGAAAATAATAATCTTGACATTGTTTTACCTAAATATTCAGAACAACAAGTAAAAGAAGGCCATGCAATCACAGACTTAAATGCTTACCTTGCTCCTCGTGCTAATTGGCTTATGATCCTATTTAATACTGTGATGTTACTTCGGAGTAAACTAAATAAAAAGTTTCCTAATTTAATTCAACTTACTCCTTTTGCTGCTGTCTCTCAAACCCTGATTCCTTATTCAGAAATTGCTGATCGTTTTCAACATTGGATAAAGTTAATTAAATGGTAAAATCAACAACAATCAGATGCTAAAAAATGATTGTTTTTCTATTCTTTAGAAGAAGATTTTTCTACAACAGAAGCAATTAAAGATAGACAAACTAAGGGTGCAGTAACAGAACGAAGAACTCGCGGACCAAGGGTAACAGGAATCAACCCAGAAGCGATCGCTTCATTTATTTCTTCTTCTGTCCAACCTCCCTCACATCCTATCACAATGGTAATAGAATCGGTTATTTCTTGAAGTAAATAAGTTAGTAAATGATTCGCTTTTTTTCGGGTTACACAAATATAGCAATTTTGATTAGTTTGTTTTATGTTAATTAATGCTTCTGAGAAAGAAATAGGTTCCGTAATGACAGGAACAATTTGTCTTTCTGATTGTTCGGTTGCTTCTTTAACAATTTTACGCCAACGTTCCAATTTATGAGAACTAGGTTTTAATAAAGTTCGTTGACTGATAATAGGAATAATGGTGTTAACTCCTAATTCTGTACAGCTACGAATCACCTCATCAAAGCCTTTTCCTTTGGGTAACGCTATCATTAAAGTAACAGTAATGGGTAATTCTGTTTGTTCGTTTAATTGTTCAATAATTTGAGCATTATCGTTATTAAGTTGGACAAGATAGGTGTTATTTTGACCATCGATAACAATAAATCGACTGTCTTTTTTTAAGCGTAAAACATTTTTTAAGTAATGTTTTTGTTCAGAAGTTAAGTCAATAAACTCCCCGTGTTTTTGTGTTGTTTCAATAACGATACGATAAGTCATTACCAGTTCAAAAATTGAAGTCTTAAAGCTAATTAAATAATGATTAATTTATCTATTTAAAACACCACAAATTAACTTACCAACCCCATCAGATTTGAAGGGAATAATATCACCGTTTTGGGTAATCCGATGACGTTGACGACAATCATAAATTTCTATGGGTTGGGTTTCTTGATCAATTTTAACTGCAACGCGATATTCCCAATAATTCTTAGCACTGCGCTTAATTTTAACAATACAAGTTTGATGACCTTCTATTTGACGACAAAATTCAGCTTGAGCGGATGGAATTATTATACTCCAATTAATGATTATTAACCCCAATATTATAAGAATTTTTAACACTTTAGGTTCCCTAAATTGATTAAAATAAAATAACACTATTTCTTTATTTTCTCATGAAATCGAATTTAACACAATTGACAGATAACCTAGTTTTAATGGGTGGGGGTCATAGTCATGCCATTGTTCTAAAATTGTGGGGAATGAATCCTATTCCTGGGGTACATTTAACCTTAATTACTGACAGAACTCATACACCTTATTCGGGTATGTTACCTGGTCAGGTAGCCGGTTTCTATGATTTTGAGGAAACTCATATTGATTTACGGTATTTAACCCATTTTGCTCAGGCTAATTTTTATCTGGATACTGTTATTGATTTAAACTTAGAAAATAAGCAAATTATTTGTGAGAATCATCCTCCTATTGGGTTTGATTATTTATCAATTGATATCGGTAGTATTCCTCAAAAAAGTTCTATTTTAGGAGCCTCAGATTATGCTATTCCTGCCAAACCTGTGAGTCAATTTTTAACTGCATGGGAAAAGGTAAAAACAACTATTAAAAATCATCCTAAGCGATCTCATACCATTACAATTATTGGAGGGGGTGCAGGAGGTGTAGAATTAGCTTTTAATATGAGAACTTGTTTAATTGATTTGCTAGAAAATGCTAATAATTTAACTATTAATTTAATTCATCAAGGTAATCATTTATTAACAGGCTATAATCATTGGGTTAGGCAAAGAGTTCACTCTCTCTTATTAGAAAATGGAACCAATATTTATCTGAATGAAACCGTTACAGAAATAACCCCTAATTCTCCCTATCATTATACAATAACTTGTGATTCTGGGTTAAGCATAAACTCAGATTGGATATTTTTAGTCACTCAAGCTTCTGCACCTCAGTGGATCAAAAAAACGGGAATAACCACAGATAAAAAAGGATTTATTCTAGTCAATGATTATTTACAATCTGTCTCTCATCCTGATATTTTTGCTTCGGGGGATATTGCCACAATGCAGAACTATTCTCGACCAAAAGCAGGGGTTTTTGCTGTGCGTCAAGGGAAACCTTTATTTAATAATTTACAATCGATTATTGCAGGAAATAAATTAAAATCTTATCATCCTCAAAAATTCTATTTAAGTTTAATTGGAACTGGCAATAAAAAAGCGATCGCCTCTTGGGGAAGTTTCGGTTTAGAAGCATCTTGGTTATGGACTTGGAAAGATTATATTGACCGTAAGTTTATGGATAGGTTTAAGGATTTTTCATCTATTAGCTTTGACAAGAAAAATAATCTTTTTTTAGATAAAAATAAAACCAACAAACAATTAAACGATAATAATTTTATGCTCTGTAATGGCTGTGGTTCTAAAGTGGGAAGTTCCCTGTTAACTAGAACATTACAAAGATTAGAAATAAATCAAAAACCAGAAATTCTTATCGGATTAAACTCCCCTGATGATGCAGCCATTATTGATATTAGTGAACAAGAATTATTAGTAGAAACTATTGACTATTTACCTAGTTTTATTCGTGATCCTTTCATTTTTGGACAGATTACTACCAATCATTGTTTAAGTGATTTATGGGCAATGGGGGCTAAAGCTCATAGTGTTTCTGCTGTGATAACATTGCCTTACGGAGTTGATTCTATTATTGAAGAAATTTTATATCAATTATTACAGGGATCTCTTAAAATCCTCAAGCAATATGAAATCTGTTTAATCGGAGGACATACTTTACAAGGGGAAAAATTAGGCTTTGGTTTATCTTGTAATGGCTTTATTTTACCGAATAGAATGTTGCAAAAAAGTGGAATGCAACCTAATGATAAACTTATTCTAACGAAAGCATTAGGAATTGGAACATTATTAGCAGCAGAAATGATTTATCAAGCCAAAGGCGATTGGATTGATAATGCTATTAAATCCATGTTACTATCCAATAAAAAAGCATCAGAAATTTTCTTGAAATTTGAAGCCTCTGCTTGTACTGATATTACAGGATTTGGTTTAGTTGGTCATTTAGTTGAAATGATGAAAGCGTCTCAAGTATCTGTAGAATTAGACTTAGATAAAATACCGACTTTAACAGGAGCAACAGAAACAATTAAACAAGGGATTATCAGTTCCTTGCACCCCAAAAATTTAGAGAATAAAACTTATCTAACAGTTGATAAAAATATCGAAACTAACCCTAACTATGGGCTTCTATTTGATCCACAAACCTCCGGCGGTTTATTGGCTTCTATCCCTGAAGAAAATGCCGATCGCTGCTTGCAAGAATTAATCAAATCAGGTTACATTGATAGTCAAATTATTGGAACAGTGACAACAAAAAGTCAAAATATTACTTGTCTCATAAATTATTAATTACTAACCATGTCGAACACGGAAATTATTGTTATTGGTAGTGGTATTGGTGGTCTAAGTTGTGCAGCTTTATTAGCCCATTATGGCTTAGACGTTACTGTTTGTGAGAGTCATACCATTCCTGGTGGGGCCGCCCACAGTTTTCAACGAGATGGGTTTATCTTTGATTCTGGCCCTTCCTTATATTCTGGCCTTTCCTATCATCCTTCACCCAACCCTTTAAAACAAGTATTAGATGCCATTGACGAACCCTTACCCTGCATCAACTATGATACTTGGGGCTGTTACTTACCCGAAGGCAACTTTAACACCTCCGTCGGGGCCAATCAATTTTGCGACATCTTGCGACAACTACGGGGCGATCAAGCGGTGAGAGAATGGCGCAAGTTACAACAAGTGATGAAACCTTTAGCCAAGGCAAGTATTGCCCTTCCCCCTGCGGCCATTCGCTTCGACTGGAATGCTATCTTGACTGTGGGTAAGTTTGCACCCAGTTTACTCCTAAAAAGTAACCAAGTTTTCCAACTCACAGGACCCTTTAGTAACATTGCCAATGAAGTGATCAGCGATCCCTTTATACGTCATTGGTTAGACTTGCTTTGCTTTCTTTTATCAGGACTTCCGTCTACTGGAACTAGCGCGGCCGAAATGGCCTTTATGTTTGCTGACTGGTATCGGCCTGGAGTAAAGCTAGATTATCCTGTGGGGGGAAGTGGGGCGTTAGTGGATGCTTTGGTGCGTGGTTTACGTAAAAACGGGGGAAAACTCCAGTTAAATGCCCACGTTGAGCAAATCTTAGTCAAAAATAATCAAGCGATCGGGGTAAAGTTACGTAACGGTGATACCCTAACCGCTAGTCGTGGAGTCATTTCTAATGCGTCGGTTTGGGACACTCTAAAGTTATTACCCTTAAATACCGTATCCCAACAATGGCGAACCCAAAAACAACAGACTCCACCCTGCGATAGTTTTCTGCATCTTCATCTCGGTATTGATGGCAAAAACTTACCTTCAGACTTACCGTGTCATCATATTGTGGTTAATGACTGGGAAAAAGGCATTACAGCAGAGCAAAATGTGGTGTTAGTGTCTATTCCGTCCCTCCTCGATCCCAGTTTAGCCCCTCCAGGAAAACAGACGATCCATGTGTATACCCCAGGTAACGAACCATACCATCTTTGGTCACAACTCAAGCGCAATAGTCAAGCATATCAGCAACAAAAAGAAGAAAGAAGCCAAGTGATGTGGCAAGCATTAGAACGTATTATCCCTGATATCCGCGATCGCATTTCTGTTTCTTTAGTGGGAACTCCCCTCACCCATGAACGGTTTTTGCGTCGTTATCGGGGTTCCTATGGACCGGCTATCCAAGCAGGAAAAGCGTTGTTTCCTGGCCCCAATACCCCCATAGAAGGGTTATGGTGTTGCGGTGATTCAACTTTTCCAGGAATCGGTTTACCAGCAGTAGCGGCCAGTGGCATGATGTTAGCTAATACCTTCGCTTCAGTCGATCAACATTTACAGGTATTGAAACGATTATCTTTAATTTAAGCGATCCCCAATGAAGTTAGAAGCCTCAACTATACCGCTTGCGGTTAGTTGGGGTAGTTCACTCAAACTCTGGGGCCCAGATTTCAGCCACAGGAAACTGCCAACCTGGGAGTATTTCTGGTACGGTGAAAATGTCCCCATCATGAAGGGTTATGGTTGTTGTATCTAGGCGATAAACTTCTATCCTACGCTGTCTCGGATCAACTAAAACCCCAACAGTTGTCCCTAAACTTAAAAACTCTTCTATCTTTTCTCGTAACTTCTTTAAACTGTCATTTTTTGATTTAACTTCAAAGATTAAATCAGGAACAACTTCGGCATAATTTTCCGTTGTTTGTTTTAATTTTTCTGCTTTAATAAAAGAAGCATCTGGCGCACGTAAATCAGAATTCGGTAAGATAAAACCAGCACTTGAACCAATGACTCGGCCTAACTTTCTAGGACGTACCCAGTTGCCCAGAAGACGAGCAATTTCTGTGCCTATCTCTTCCGATTCTAGTCCAGATGGACTCATAATAACAATGTCTCCTTCTACTAATTCTATTTGATAGTCAGGATATTTTAATTGAAAGGTCTCTAAATCTTTTACCGTAAATTTTGTCATTTTGTACTATTATCTTCTGCTTCATTTTTCAATGACTATTATAACAAACATACTTAATGATTAGAGACATAAGGGAGGAGGCAGAAGAAAAGAAAAAACACTAAAAATAAGATTATTTAACTTTTAAATGACTGATTATTCATAATTTCACTACATTTCTATAGGAGTCAACGCTGAGTAGAGTCGAAGTGTTGACCCCTACAAAGTCTACATCTTCAATAAGTGAGACTACGGATACTGAAAATCTATCCGTAAGTATTGCCGTGTTTTTTCGGCTGTATTCACAGAATTATTTACCTACAATCAAGACTAGCAAATTGAAACACGCTAGATGATTAATAGTAACAGAAAAAACCATGACCAACGATTTACAGTCTCCACTCCTCGAATATTTACGTCACAAACTAGCTATTCCTACTGATGCTTTGAAAATGGCTGTCAAGTTTACAGAAGCTTCCATGGGTTCTCTTCCGATGGTACTCTGGCAATACGGACTAATTGATATCAATCAATTAGATCAAGTTTTAGATTGGATAGATAACCGAGAAATTAACGAGGTTGAGTTAAGTTACTAAGTTTTGCTGATTTGTTTTATTTTTTCCATTGTTACTAAGCAATTTATTTTATTGATTTGTGAGAATATTGATCATGACTAAACCCTGTTTACCCCCCGATGATTTACCTTCTTTAGATTCCAGCTACCGTGAACTTTCTTGGGAATTAGAAGAAGTGACTGGAGAAATGTTTTATAACAATTGCAATTCCATGACCCAAGATTTATTAAGACAATGTGGATGGGATGTCACCGTTAGAAGTAAAGGATTAACTTTAGTGATTATTTGCCCTAACAATCAATTAAATTGGCAGGTTTTACAATATATTCCTTCCTTTGCTGAGAGTTTACAAAAGTTAGGGAATACAGCAAAAATTAGAGTTTATCCCCCACCAGGAACTGGTACTCCTATGGAAGTCATGGTAGAAGATTCTTCTTTGTAATTTTTCTGAATTACAGAAACACCACAGGATAAAATCTTTATGGATCAATTAGTAAAAAATAGGGAATAAAGCATATAAGTCAAACCAAAACTCCTATGCTTTATTCCCTAGCAATATCAAAATCTGTAGTGACTAAATAAAATAACGCCGTTTCTATCATATTTAAGTTCAAAATTTTTATTATTTCTTAGTTTAACAGCTAAATTATTAACAGTATCTTGAGAATTTTCCCAACCTGGATAACGAGTATTGAGTAATATGTAATCAAAGTTCTCTATATCAATGGGTTCTCTATCTTTAATGGCCAATTTAATGACCTGACGATGAGTTAAATGGGGAGAAATTTGTGGGGATGTTAATACTTTTACTTCTTCAGGAACTAATTTTACCGATTCTCTCATAGCTGATACGGTTTCAATTTGTTCTAAATATCGGGAAGTAAAATAACCATACTTTCCTAATGCTAAAAAAGCAATCAATGACCACAGCATTATATATTTTGGTTTACGAATTAAGCCTTTATTCGCTGCTAATGTTGTGATAACTGATAACAATAAAAACGGTAAAATCGCAATTGAATATTGATGAACTAAATCTTTTTGCGGTTGGTAATCAGTTAATAAATTTAAAGTTAATGCAGGAATTGCAGCAACTAAAGGAGTTAAATAACGAGGGGATAAACCCCAAACCACAGGGATAAATAAGAGGATAATATATTCTAAATTAGCTAAAGTAAAAATACGACTTAAAATAATATTAGGCTGTAAAATCAAATTGGTTATAATTTCTGTTACTGAGTCTCCTAAAAAAGAATAACGACCCACCGCAGCGACTTCATCCCCGCTAAACTGAGGAATAATTAATTGTGTGGTCATAATAAACCAAAAGACTCCTAAAAATAAAGCTAAAATTCCATACTTTTTTCTGTTTTCAAACAACAATAACCAGACTCCCATCGCAGCAATGGTTAAGGATAAGACTGCTTTACAACTTAAAATTAAAATAATTCCTAAAATAAACTGTAAAAATTGTTTTGATCTCGCTGCTAAAATTGCCCAAAATATTGCAGGTAACGCAATTACCTCTGAATGAAAATCAAATAAATTGACATTAAAAATCAAAGGGTAAAGTAAATAAATCCCAACCATTGTTAAAGCTAAATTATCCTTTAATTCTGCTTGTTTAGCCAATAAACATAAAGGAAAAATAGAACAAGATAAAGCAACTGCTTGGACTAAAAATAACCAATGAACATCAGCATAAATAACATAAAATAAAGCTAACGGATAAAAAATAAAAGCAGCATGATCTCCTAAAATATGATCCTCAGAAAAAGAAACAATAGGGGGTTTTCCTTGACTAATTAAATAAAGAGATTGATCAAACCAACCTAAATCTAACGCATTGGATTGAAATAACCAATGACGTAAACTAGCACAAAAAAATAATACTAAACTGCTAATTCCAAATATTAGCCATAATAAACGGGGAATTTTCATCATTGATAGTTTGAACAACGGTAGAGACGTTTCATGAAACGTCTCTACATAGAGATAAAATTGATGGTATCTAGTTCCCTATTTAACGATTTTCCGACTTATAAAAAGGCTTTTTAACCACCTTAGCCGGATAAAACTTTCCTCTAATTTCTACCTCAACCTTTGTTCCTATTTTGCTCAATTCTGTGGGAACATAAGCTAAAGCGATCGCACTTCCTACTGTTGGCCCGAGGGTTCCGCTAGTCACCTCTCCCACAATTTTGCCCTCAGAAGCCACGGAATAACCATGACGGGCAATCCCTTTTCCTTCCATTTTTAACCCCACTAAACGCCGTTTAACCCCTTCTGTGGCTTGTTTTTCTAAGACTTCTCGGCCAATAAACTCACCCTTACTATCCAAATGCACTAACCATTTTAAGCCAGCTTCTAAGGGAGTGGTATGATCATCAATATCTTGTCCATACAGACACATGGCGGCTTCTAAACGGAGGGTATCTCTCGCCCCTAACCCGCAAGGAGTTACCTTAGCTTCAAGTAGCGATCGCCATAATTTTTGTCCCCCTTCAGGGGTAATCATCACCTCAAAGCCATCTTCTCCAGTGTACCCTGTACGAGCAATGAAAGCAGGGTATCCCAGTACCTCAGTTTCCAGATGGCCAAAGAAGGATAGTTGCCTTAGATCCGCTTCGAGGAAAGGCTGTAATTTTCCTACCGTTTCAGGGCCTTGAATAGCTAATAAAACTTTTTCTTGGGATAAGTCGCTAAAATTAAGTGTAGTTGCCCCTAAATGAGATAAAATCCATTTTTGATCCTTATCTTTTGTGGCTGCATTGACAATAATAACCGCTTTTTCTTCCCCTTGACAGTAAACGATAATATCATCAATAATGCCCCCATCAGGATTTAATAGTACGGTATATTGAGCTTTACCAGGGGTTAATCGACTTAAGTCCGAAGGAACAAGAGATTGTAACATAGGAAATAAACCCTCTCCTTCTAGGGTAAATTTACCCATGTGAGAAATATCAAACATTCCTACTGCACTTCTTACAGCATTATGTTCCAGTTTCAACCCTGTAAACTGTACCGGCATTTCCCAACCAGAAAATGCTGTCATTTTCGCTTTTTGTTCAACAATCAGATCGTATAGAGGAGTACGCAAAAGAGAATCAGAAACGTTAGAATTAGCCACAGGAATCCATTAATAACCAGCGAGTTATATTTTAGTTTGACGGTTCCACATTGTAAATATTAGATATTATGGATCATTTTTTTCAATTTGAACAAGAATTTGTTGAGTCTTTACACTGTATTCCCATGATTGTCCGTTTCAAGTTAGATACTTGTGGGGTAAAACTGAAATTAATCCACTGGAATCAGTTTAGTTCACAAGAAAAACAAGTTTTAATTAATATGGCTTGTGAAACCCCCGAAGAAGCGAAGTTGTATGCAAATTTTTTGCAAACATTGGTTACTGAAAAAACAGGAACGCCTGCGAAAACCTTACCTATTGATGATAATCCACCTTGGTTAAATAGCCATTATATTCCTGTAGCAATTCAAGAAAAAGCAGCAGAATTTAACAAAGAAATTACCTCAGAACAATGGGAACAATTGACCCCATTACAACGATTTGCTTTAATTAAATTAAGTCGTCCGAGTCATGAAAATAGTAACTTCTATCCTGCTTTACAAGAGTTTAGTCTTTAAATGTTCCAAGAATGTAACGCGCGTAACTGGGGGGTTTTCTTCAACTGATGGGCTTGCATCCGACATAACACCTCATCCAAAATAGTCACAGCTTCCCCAATATATGCTCCTTTATTTAACATAACACATTCTGCCCGTTCAGCCATAGCTGCATCGGTCATTTCTGCACGAGAGGGAATACTGTCTTTGACTAAATTTTCTAAGACTTGAGTCGCCCAAATAACGGGAACATGAGCAGCTTGACACAACCACAAAATTTCCTCTTGCATCTCTGCTAATCGTTGATAGCCAATTTCTACGGCTAAGTCTCCCCTAGCAATCATCACCCCAAAGGGTTGTTTTCCGGCACCATGAATAATTAACTCAGGAAGATTTTTAACCGCCCTCAACGTCTCAATTTTAGCCACGATAGCAACTTTACGCCAATCTTTCCCTAATCGTTGTTCTAACTCCCATTGCAACATCTCAATATCATTCGCTGTCTGGACAAAGGAGTAACCGATGATATCAGCATGGGTAACAATAAAATCTAGATCTTGACGATCCTTCTGTGTCAATGGGTTAAGCTCTAAAGACGTATCTGGAAAATTAATCCCCTTATCCTCTCTAACCTTTTCTCCTTTGGGACGGCTATGGGTAATATGAATTAATACCCCTTCTCTGCCAACACTTTCAACTTTACCGCCAATATGACCATCATCGATCCAAATGGTTGCCCCAACTTTAACCTGTGCTAAAACATCAGGAAGGCTCAAAGATGCTTGAAAATAGGTTTTATGGGCTTTTGTGGGTTTTTCAGGGGTTAATAACAATCCTTCCCCTTGATGAATGCGTTTTTTACCTTGAGGTGGTATCACGGTTTGCAACCGTAATTTTGGCCCCCCTAAGTCCATAAAAATCTTACACCGTCTCCCTGTAATTTTCTGGGCCTCTCGAATGCCCTTGATCATCCCTTCCCATTCCACTTGACTATCATGGGCGCAATTAATTCTTAAACAGTCCACCCCTCGTTTTACCAAGTCTAAAATAAAATGCTCATCCGTTGCTGCATCACTCGGTAACGTTACCATAATACGCACAGTTCGATTATTACAACAATGGTCAAACACTTCATCGGTATGATGTTTTAGGAGGCGATCGCCTTCAAAAAATGCTTCTAGGGGAGGACGTTTCGGTAAGAAGGTGGGGTCTTGACCACACACCACCCCTAACGTTGCAATTACACTGTCTAAATTTGGCAAAACACGGGGTTCAATACGTCCCAGGGAAGACAGTCCCCAAGGGGTTAACGCAAGCTGTATCTCCCGCATATCGTGACGACGGAGGGCTAAATAATAGGCTAAATTCAGCGCACTAGGGGTAAAAGCGTCTCTAGTAATCAGCGATCGCCACTTTTCAAATTGATGGTTTCCTTCTCTAACAACATTATTACGAAGTTGTTGTAAAATGCTGAGTAATGTCTGGGAAGAGGTTAATTTTTCTTGAGTTAGTGTCTCTAGGTTTGTCATGGTTACAACCCTTGTTTATTTTTCAAGAAAAAGATGATTTAATTAATGGATAAACTAGAAAATTCTTCAATATGACCCATTTTTACCTCTCCTTTTTGATTAGTTTGCCAAATTTTTCCTGTATCAACGTCTAAACAAGTTAACCATCCTTGACCACAGGCCCAAGTATCGATACAAATTTGATGACCCATATTAACGGGACAACCATCTTTTTGAGAGGTATGACCACATACCACTGTCTTCTGTGAATAATGGCCACGACGGGGATAAAGTTTCTGCCAAAACAAGTCATGTCCTGACTGTTTATCAACGGGTAAGTCTGGATCTAAGTTAGCATGAACAAAGATGTGATCATCTGTTTCATACCAGTCTAAACAATGCTGTTTAACAAAGTCCCAATGGTTATCAGGAATATTCAATAAAGGGTTAGTTTTATCTATTTGGGGATAAGAGTCTAAAGTGGCTTTACCTCCTATTTTCACCCAAAAATCTTCATTGTTGTTCCCCTGAAATGCCCCTAACATCATTAATTCATGATTGCCTTTAAGGGGAATTAAGTGATGATTTTCATAGAGATAGAGTAACCTTTCTAATACTTCTTTGGATGATCGCCCTTTATCTACATAGTCCCCTAAGGTAATTAATTTATCTTCTGGACGCAAATGGATCGCTTCTAGAAGTTGGTCAAAGGCTGTAGCACATCCATGAATATCTCCCACAGCAAGGGTTCGCATTGTTTTATATCCCCTTGAAGTCTGTTCTGCCTATATCCTATAACTTTTAGGTTAAGTTTTGGTTAAGACAAAATCCTTTTTTGAGTTGAACATGAGATCGTAATAATTTTAGATTTCATTCATGCCAACTGGAACGCCATGCTGCTTCTGCTTCTGCTTGAGCATTTTCCCGTTGAATTTTTTGATAAGCTTTGCGTATTTTCTTAACAATATCTAATTTTTGGCGAATTTGTTGACGTTGAATACTCAATTGAGCATCGGCAAATTCCATATCAGATAATCGTAAATGGATAGCAGAAATTTTGGTTATTTGTGATTCTTGGTTATCATCATCTTCTTCTTCCTCATCTTCTTCATTGCTGTCTTCTTTTTTACTGGTTTCTATAAGTAAATTAAGAATGTTAGGGGAATTTCCCGATGGTATTCCTCCTTCTTCTGCTTGTAAGGCCATTTCTAGAAGTTGAGGAGGTAATTGACTGGCAATAATGTTATTTTTTTGTAATTCCCTATTAACCTCTTGAGAGAGATCTTGGATAATCATTCTAATACCTTGCTCAACTCTTTTACACCATAACACTAGGTCTTCAGGATTCTCAATTTTAGAGAGTGAGTCATCTTCCTCTGGGTTTGGTAGTTGAAATTCTTTATTACTAATGAGGGATAATTGGGTTAATATTTGTTCGGTTATGGTAGCTGTTGGAGTGGGTTGGGGAAAAGTAATATATGCTAACAATTGAGATTCAAGGGGTTGACATAACTCTCTAATCTTTCCTTGTAATTTTTCCCTTTGACTGTAGGACAATTGCAAAAACTCTTCAGGGTAAATTTTAGTACAGATTTCATAAACTGCCAAAATCAATTGTTTCTTGATTGATAAATTTAATGCTTCTAAATAGTGTTTGTAAAGCTTATTTAATTCTGTAAAAATTTCTGTTGATTGTTGTTCTAATTGTTCTATTTCTTGCCTAATTTTTTGTAGAGATCTTGCCATAAGTCAACTCTTACTAACCCTAGACATTAACCAAAAATACGTAAAAAAGGCAAGAGTGGGAGATATATTCCTTACTTTTGCCTTACTATTCCTAACCCTTTTTACTTGTTGGATTGAGTCAATAAAACAAGTTAAGACTGATTTTTTGCTTATGCTTTTTGTCCTGTTTGAGCAGCGACTTCATCAGCAAAACTAACTTCTTGTTTTTCGATACCTTCCCCTAATACAAAGCGAGTAAAACGGCGCACTTGTATATTTTCACCCAGTTGGGAAATGGTTTGTTTAAGTAACTCTTCAACCGTCATATTAGGATCTTTAATAAAGGGTTGATCCAGCAAAGACAGTTCTTTTTGTCGCTTTTCAATGCGCCCTTGAACAATTTTTTCCTTGATGTTATCGGGTTTATTGCCTAAATCATCCCGTCCCATTTCAATTTCTTTTTCTTTGGCAATGATAGCCTCAGGAATATCTGTTTGGGCGACATATTCCACATTAGGACAAGCTGCAATTTGCATAGCGACGTTTTGAACCAGTTCTTTGAACTCATCTCGACGGGCAACAAAGTCGGTTTCGCAGTTGACTTCTACCAGTACCCCAATGCGGCCACCGGTATGAATATAACTATGAACCAATCCTTCTGCGGTTTGTCGGCCTGATTTTTTCTCGGCGGAGGTAATGCCTTTTTGCCGTAGCCATTCCATGGCCTTTTCCATATCCCCCTCATTTTCTTTGAGGGCTTTTTTACAGTCCATCATCCCCGCGCCAGTTTTTTCACGGAGTTCTTTAACCAGTTTTGCTGAGATTTCGGCCATTGTGATTTTCGTGTTTACGCTAAAAACTATGTTGACTTGACACTCCCTCACCTTAGAACGGCGGGGATTCTTTAGGAAGGTGAAAACGCGAACCAGTACACCACTACTGCTCCCTAGGCGTTGCCAATTGCCCCTACTCTCTCGCCTCAAAAGAGGTCTGAGGATACTTGTTCCAACTTAATTGTTAGCTGTGTTGATTTGTTTCGTTTTGCTTAATCTAGACCCATTGCTTGTAGAGGCTAAAACTAGACCTTTAACTAGAGCGTCCTACTACTGGGAGTTTCACCCACATCTAGAAGTCATTGCGACTTGCTAACACAACAATTTTATCGTAAAGCTGTCCTACAAGGACGGGGTTTCCAACGCAATTTTTCTATGACATTGGAGTGAGGTGATTAGGGAATAAGAAGACATCTTAGCTTAGATACTTCTGATTCCCCTTCTCATGAAGTCAGTTTACTCTTCTTCTCCTTCATCAGAAGAAACCGCTTCAGTTTCAGTGTCCTCGTCTTCTTCCTCATCGTAGTCATCGTAGTCTCCTTCTGCAAGACTTTCGTCAAACTCTTCATAATCCTCATCGGACTCTAACTGACCATGACGACCTTCGTAAATGGCATCTGCTAATTTACCTAAAATTAGTTTAATGGAGCGAATGGCATCATCGTTAGCAGGAATGGGAATATCGGCGTAGTCTGGATCGCAATTCGTATCGAGTAAAGAAATCATAGGAATGCCTAATTTTTGACATTCTTGGATGGCATTATATTCTCGACGTTGATCCACAATAACCACCACATCGGGGGGACGACGCATGGTTTTAATCCCACCGAGATATTTTTGTAGTTTACCTAATTCCCGACGCAATACAGAGGCTTCTTTTTTGGGACGGCGAGCAATTTGCCCACTTTCTTCCATGGCCTCTAATTCTTTAAGGCGTTCTACTCTGGTTTTGATGGTTTCCCAGTTGGTAAGCATTCCCCCTAACCAACGTTGGTTAACATAGTTAGCTCCACAACGAGAGGCTTCTTGAGCAATGATACCGGCTGCCTGACGTTTGGTTCCCACAAACAAGAACCGCTTCCCTTTATCGGCATTATTGCGAACGTACTGATAAGCGTCTTCCATCAATTGGGCAGTTTGCACCAAATCGATGATATGAACCCCATTACGGGATGTATAGATATATTGAGACATTTTAGGGTTCCAACGACGGGTTTGATGTCCGAAGTGAACCCCTGCATTTAGCAAGTCTTCGAGGGATACGACTGCCATGATTAAATTTTCTCCTATTTCGGGTTAATCCTCCATT
>JAAUYD010031032.1_pt1 | contig 16321 bp, 13 predicted proteins | sample 7278101 | NCBI WGS metagenome assembly JAAUYD01 (sample SAMN14350128, study PRJNA611818) | marine sediment metagenome | isolation source: surface marine sediment (0.6m) | place: French Polynesia: Moorea | collected 2018-08 | reverse complement strand
CATCCCTAATTGCTAATTGCTAGTTGCCAATAGCTAATTGCCAACAAAGCCCTCTAGCTATTAGCGCTTGGCCATTAGCAATTAGCTATTATCATGGTTCTAGCCGGTATAACATCCCTAATTGCTAATTGCTAATTGCTAATTGCTAGTTGCTAGTTGCCAATAGCTAATTGCCAACAAAGCCCTCTAGCCATTAGCGCTTGGCCATTAGCAATTAGCTATTATCACGGTTCCAGCCGGTACAACATCCTTGGAAACGCCGTGGTTTCTCGAATGTGAGGCAGGCCGCACAGCCAGGCGACGGTGCGTTCCAAACCGAGGCCAAAGCCGCTGTGTGGGACGCTGCCGAACTGACGCAGCTCAATATACCAGCGATAATTTTCGGGAGGAAGATCGTGTTTGTGAATCGCCTCCAGCAGTTGATCCGGATCACTCATGCGCTCACTGCCGCCGATAATTTCACCGTATCCTTCGGGGGCCAGGAGGTCGACGCTTTTGCAGACGTCCGGCCGATCGGGCCACGGTTCCATATAAAATGCTTTGACGGCGGCCGGATAGCCGTAGACAAAAACCGGTTTGTCAAACTGTTCGGCCAGGGCGGTTTCATGCGGCGCCCCAAAATCATCTCCCCATTTGATGGCCAGTTCCGCCTGCTCTTCCGGATTTTTTGCCTCGGCCGCCGCTTTTTGCAGCCGCTCAACCGCTTCATCATAGCTAATGCGGGGGAAGGGGCCGCTGATTTTTTCCAGGGCGGTCGTGTCCCGCTCCAGAATTTCCAGCTCCTGACCACATTTTTCCAAGGTCGTTTGCACGATATAGGTCACAAATCGCTCTTCAAAATCCATTAGGTCATCGAGATCAAAGTAAGCCATCTCCGGCTCGACCATCCAAAACTCGGTGAGGTGGCGGCGGGTTTTGGATTTTTCGGCCCGAAAAGTGGGGCCAAAGCAGTACACTTTGCCAAAGGCCATGATGTTGGCTTCGTTGTACAGCTGACCGGTTTGGGCCAGGTAAGCCACGCGATCAAAGTAGTTGGTTTCAAAGAGGTTGCTGGTGCCCTCGGCCGCTGAGGGGGTGATGATGGGGGTGTCGATATTGACAAACCCTTCCCCGTCGAGAAAATCAACAATCGCCTTTTTGATCACCGCCCGCGTGCGCAGGATCGCCCACTGCTTCATCGAACGCAGCCACAGATGGCGATTGTCCATCAGAAATTCGACCCCATGATCTTTGGGGGTGATGGGATAATTTTCAATTCCCTGGACCACTTCGACCGTTTCGATGCCCACTTCGTATCCCTGGGGCACGCCGGGGGCGCGTGAATTTTCGCGTACGGTGCCGGTGACGATCATTGAAGATTCTTGCCCAAGGCGTTTGAGCGTTTCAAACAACTCATCACCAACCTCCGGCCGGTAAGCGACCAGTTGGGTAAAGCCACTGCCGTCGCGCAGACGGGCGAACATGAGTTTTCCTTTGCGGGTGCTGGCGTAAAGCCACCCTTTGAGGGTCACCTGCTGTCCGACATATTGGGCGATATCGCCAATCGCGATGTGGGGAGCCATAAAAAGCGTTTCTCCTAATTCAAAATGATATGTGTAAGTATCTTTAAAGTGGGGAAAGTGTCAACCAAAATACGAGATATGAAATACGAGATACGAAATACGAAATACGAGATTTGAAATACGAGATATGAAATACGAGATATGAGAAGAGCGTGGTAGATAACAGTTGTGATTGATATTGGGGATTATTTATTAGATCCTGAAATCAGGTTGATTTCACATGAGTTCAACCAATTTCGTATCTCGTATTTCATATCTCGTATTTCCCTAATTTTTCCCAAACACATACCTGGCCAGCCCTGGATTTCTGAGGTAGGTAATTTGGTGGCGCAAGGGAACCGGGTGGAAATTAAATTGGCGGAAAACGATATCGAGATCGGCGATCTCGGGCGCGTTGAGCCGGTCGAGAAAGAAGGTGGTGATGGGCGGCCGGCGTCGCCAGCCGAAGAAGGTTCTGGTAATGAGCCGCACCCACTGCAGGCGGATGGCCAGCGGCCGGCGGCTCATTTCGGTGGTGTTGAGAATGATGTGTACAATTTCTTCATAGCGAAAGCGTTCTTCACCGGCGGCCGTCAAAATGCGGCCGCGGTACCCTTTGAGATCGAGGGGGTCGCTGACCATCACCAGGCAGCGCACCACATCTTCAACCCAGATCGGTTGGAGAAGCGCCCGGCCGCCGGCCGGGAGAAAGACAAAGGGCCAGTTCCAGAAAGCCAGGGAGCCAACGGTGTTCAGAAAGCGGTCATCCCGGCCGAAAATGGTGGCCGAGCGGATGATGGTGGTGGGAATTGAGGAGCGGTCTAATATTTGCTCAACGGTTGCTTTGGTGCGCAGGGTAGGGAAGAGAGAATTCACGTTGGCGCCGATGCGGCTGAGATAAATGATGTGATTGATCCCGGTTCGTTCCGCCTCTTCTACCAGCCGCTGGGTGCCATCGATATCGACGTGCTGCAGGGCGCGGGCCCGGCCGGTCGCCTCGGCTGAGGCCAGGTGAATCACCGTTTCGATCCCGTCGAGCTGTTCGCGCAGGGCGTACGGATTGTTCATGCGGCCGGTGTAGCCTGTCGCATCGAGGTTGTGGTAATCTAGGGCGCGCATCAGCGCGCGGCCGACAAAGCCGGTGGAGCCGGTGACAAGAATCATATACAAATGGTAAATTAAATGACAAAAATTGACCAAGATGTCGATCTGCAAAACATGGCTATTTGCTATTTTGGCACCTATCGGAAAAATTATGTCCGCAATGAAGTAATGATTGCCGGCTTAAAAACGCAAGGAAATGTGGTTTATGAATGCCATGTACCCTTGTGGACCGGGGTTGAGGATCGGGTATCAGCGGCCAGCGGGGGCTGGCTCAGTTTTGCTTTTTTTTGGCGATTGGTGAAAACCTACACCCGGCTAATTTGGCGTTTCTGGCAAGCTCCAGCTTACGACATCCTTATTGTTGGCTATCCAGGCCAGTTTGACGTTTTTCTGGCCAAACTCTTAAATTGGCTAAACTTCAAAAAACGGCCGGTGGTCCTCGACATTTTAATGTCCCTTCATTTAATTGCTGAGGAACGAGGATTAGTTTCCAAACATCCACTGACCGGGCGACTTATTTTCTTTTTGGAAAAATGGGGATTAAAAGTGGCGGATCACCTCATTGCTGATACCTCAGAATATTTTGATTATTATGTCAACAAATACCGCTTAAATCCCGGAAAATTTTTGTTTGTTCCCCTGGGAGTTGATGACCGCCTGTATTTTCCAAGAGAAGTTGACGAGGTTGATCAACAGCCTCACGGCCGATTTGAAATTATTTACTACGGGACTTTTATTCCCCTCCACGGCGTAGATACCATCCTTCGAGCAGCTGCTTTGCTGCAAGGCAATAGCGATGTTCATTTTTCTTTTTATGGCGAGGGGCAGGAAAAACCAATGGCCGTCGAGTTGGCTAATGATCTTGGCTTGAAAAATGTTGATTTTTATGGGTGGGCTGATAAAACACAGCTGCCTGACAAAATAGCTGATTCTGATATTTGCCTGGGGGTTTTTGGGAACACAAAACAAGCTCGATGCACCATTCAAAATAAAATATGGGAAGGTTTAATGATGCAGCGGCCGGTAATTACCGGAGATTCAGAAACTGTGCGCGAGTATCTGGTTCACGGAGAAGAGGTTTTTTTGGTTCCACGTCAGAATCCGCAAGAGCTGGCTCATGGAATATTAACGTTGAAGAATAACCCTGATTTATGTCTCAAACTGGTCGAAAATGGATTCAAACGCGTACAGCAAAATACAATCGCTTCAACCGGAAAGCATTTAACCGAACAATTGAGAGTATTAAATTGATTTTAGCCGGATATTTGGCCGTTTAGGCTCTTGGCATATGAGGAAATTGAAGCAAATTTCCGGGCGTCATCTCATCCTGACCATCATTATCATCTTGGGTGGAACCCTCCGTTATTGGGGGTTGGGATTTGGACTACCCCATTTTGATCACCCTGATGAATGGGCGGTGATCATGCCCGCGATTCGCATCCTGCAGAGTGGAGACCTAAACCCCCAACGTTTTGATTACGGTTCTTTTTATATTTATACCCAAACCCTCGGTCTTTTGTTTGTTACTTTTTTGATGCGATTAAGCGGTCAAATCCCCGATATCTCAGTTTTGCCGCTTTATTTGCCCACTCATCTCGAATCATCTTACCCATATCCACAGATATTTCAGGCCGGTCGCGTGATTACAGCAACTTTGGGAACGGTTTCTTTAATTCCGGTTCACTTGGTGGGGGAAAAAATTGGTTCGGCCCGAATTGGGTTAACCGCGGCATTCATCGTAGCTATTTGGCCACTGCATGTTATCAATTCTCACTTCATCACCACTGATGTGCCGCTCACCTTCTTTGTTACATGGACGCTGTATTTTATTGTTATCGCCTTTCACAACCCAAAAATAAAGCACTACCTTTGGGTTGGTTTCCTGCTTGGTGTTTCAATATCGACCAAATATACCGGCGCTTTTATGATTGTCGTTTTTGTGGTGGGGCATTTGATTTTGATTAAGGAGCCCTGGCGTAATTTTCATTTATTGGTAACCGCAGGTATTGCTTCACTGGCTGGATTCACATTGACAACACCTTTCTGGTTTTTAGATTGGGAAAATTTTTTATATTGGATTAACTATGTTACGCAAACATATAATCCACCCATTGTCACAATGGATGGGGGAAGCGGTCTGTTTTATCTACGGATGTTGATCGGTTTTCCGGAGATCATCATTCTCGTCTTAGCTTTAATCGGCATGGTTTTTGGGTTTAAGCTCCCAAGATATGCCTGGTGGTTGGGAATCGGATCAGCCTTCTTTTTTTTATTAGTGAGTCGAAATGTTATTCACCAAAATCGGGTTTTAATCCCTTTGACCCCTTTTCTGGGACTGCTGGCGGCCAATGGATGGGATTTAATATTCGTCCAGATAAGACAAAGGTGGACATCTCTAAGACCGAGCTCTGCAAGGTTGCTTTACCTCGGTGGGATTTTACTGATTGCCATGCCGCTCTTGGCGAAGTCGATTGGCCACAGCTGGCGATTTACCCAGCCGAGTGCTCGCGACATCGCTCGAATTTGGTTGGAGGAAAATTTGCCCGACGGGGCCAAAGCTTCAGCTGATTTTGACACACCGGTTGTTGAACGCGAGCAAATCACCGTGGACCGTGTGGGTTGGAGCATACTGGTTCACGATGAACAGTGGTACGTTGAAAATGGTTATTCTCATTTGATTGTCTCTAGCAGCCAGCGGTATAACCCCAATTTAACGGAGGAGCAGGAGAAGATGTATACGGAGCTTTTGGAAGAAGGCTCTTACAGGGTGATTCAGGAAATTGAGGGGCACATTTTGAGCTACCCAAATCATAAAATCTTTGTTTATGAATTTGTTCCCTAACCCTGTAGGGATGTGATTGTTTTAGATGGCTAAATCTCCACTTTCAAAAGAAAACGTTTGTGCCTTAACGGTAAATTGGAATCAGGCTGATAAAACAGCCGATTGTTTGCGTTCGGTGCAGCAAATCGATGGGGGTCCTTGTCATGTCATTGTGGTCGATAATGGCAGTACAGATAACAGCAGAGAAGTATTAAGACGAGAATTTTCAGTGCCCTGGCTGGAATTGATTGAACTCAAGGATAATTTGGGATTTGCCAAGGCTTATAATATCGGATTAAAGCGAGCGATTGATCAAGGATACGAGTTAATCCTTTTAATTAATAACGACGTTATTCTAAGGCAAGATTGCCTGACCCAATTTCTTAAGGCGGCCGCTACTTTTGTTCACGATGGACTTTTCACCGCAAAAATTTACTATCTAGATACGCAAAAAATTTGGACGGTTGGAGGAAACTTTAATCGGTTGACGTTGGAAGTAACCGGTTCATATCGCGGGCAGGAGGATATTGGCCAGTTTGCCGAGTCAAAACAAATCGAGTTTGCCCCATTGTGTGGTGTTCTCATTCGGGCCGCCTTAATCAGGGATGTTGGGTTCTTGGATGAGGATTTTTTTATTTACTACGAAGATATGGATTATTCTTGGCGCATTCAACAAAGTCAATGGCAGATGCGTTACATTCCGGAAGCGATTATCTGGCATGCCGTATCGGCTAGCAGCGGCGGGCAAGATTCTCCGCTCGAGCGATATTGGATGGGGCAGGGCAGCGGCCGATATTTTCGCAAACATGCCGCGCTGTGGCAGCTGTGGCTTCTTGTTATCCCCTACCGCTTCATAAGCGCGGGAAAAACGACCTTGAGGTTGGCCTGGCGTGGGGATTGGGCTTCCATAATCGCCTACTGGCTGGGCTTATTTCGGGGATGGTCAACCGGCCGGTCAATTACTCAACCACCCAAATGGCTTTTCCCCACAAAAAGAAAAGGTTCTCAGAAATAATCCATGAATATTCTGTTGGTCAATTTTAATATCCCGTGGCAGGGTGGCGGTACCTTTTATCGAGCTCTTGGATTTGGCCGAGCGCTGGTTGAATTGGGGCACAGGGTTACGTTATTGGCTACCTCAGTTGACAACTCTTATACATTTGAAAAATATGAAGACCAGGGGGTGCGGGTCGTCCTCTCCCCCTCGATTCTGAAAGGCAAACTTCGCACCGGTTGGGACCTCTACGAAGCCATCCGCCGCTATCGGTGGATTATGCAGCAGGAGACATTTGACTTAATTCACGCATTTGAAAGTCGACCAACGGTCATTTTGCCCGTACTGGGGGTTATCAGAAAACGATATAGCCCGTTAGTGATGGATTGGTGCGATCTGTTTGGATCAGGGGGGGCCGTGGAGGAAAGACCAGGATACATACGGTTTTTTCTCCGGCCGATCGAAACATTCTTTGAGAGAAACTTTCGAACCCGAGCTCAGGGAACCACCGTGATTAATGAATTTCTCCGCCAGCAGGCTCTTGCCCTTGGGGTACCGGCAGAGCAAATTTTGAGGTTGCCAAATGGGGTTGATTTGGCCTCAATCGCTCCTGTGGACAAGCTTGAAGCTCGTCGCCGACTCAATTACGCTTTGAACGGTTCGTTGATCGGATACCTGGGCAATTCATATCCCGGTGATGCAAAGTTGATGTTTGCCGCCTTTAAAAAAATATTAGCCCATGATCCTTCAGTTAAGCTCTTATTAATTGGAAAGAATAAAATTGCGCCCCAAATTCAAGCGGGACTGGAAGACAATATAATTGAATCTGGTTTTGTTCCTGAAGACGAAATAAAGTGGTATCTTGGGGCATGCGATATACTCTGGTTATTACAGCGGGATACCGTTACCAATCGTGGTCGGTTTTCAATGAAGGTGACCGATTATATGGCTGCTGGACGGCCAACTATTGGTACCGGGGTTGGTGATGTGGGGCAGTTATTTGATGCCCCTAACTCTATTGGCCAAATGGTGTCGGAACACCCTGAAGAAATCGCTCAAATGACGGTTGACCTTCTGCAAAATCCTAATGAGCAAATAAAATACGGCAAATTTGCGCGTCTCAAAGCGGAAGAAACATTTAGCTGGTCCAAAATTACTCACCAATTGATGAAATTCTACGAAAAGGTCATATGATGGATAAACAGCCAAAGCGGAGAGGGTATTTCAGTGTAGAGCGGGTTTTTGGCCGGGCCGCAAATCAAATTCTACGCAGATTTGGTTATGAGGTGGTCCGCTATAGTGATGCGGTTTCCCAACATGCCGCCCTCAATCGTTTAAAGAGTAAAAATTTAAATTTAAAGACGATTATTGATGTGGGTGCATCAGACGGCCGTTGGACACGTGAACTGCTTGAATATTATCCAGATGCCGCCTATTTGTTAATTGAAGCAAATGAGATCCACCAGCCGCAGCTGAATAAATTTGCCAGTCAACACCCAAATGTTGATTATTTAATTGGTGTGGCTGGGCGAGAGGTTGGTGAGGTGTTGTTTGATGGGTCTGATCTGTTTGGCGGAACCGCAACAAATGACAGCCGTTTAGCTGGCCCGCAATTTTCTTACCAACCTTCGGTGACGATAGATCAGCAAATTAAACAAAGGCACCTGCTCCCCCCCTACTTTATCAAACTTGATACCCACGGTTTTGAAATTCCAATCTTGGAAGGTGCTCAAGAAACGCTAAAACAAACCGATTTGCTTCTGATTGAAACCTATAATTTTGAACTAACACCCGAAAGTGTATTGTTTTACGAGATGTGTGAATATTTGACTCCTTTTGGCTTTCGGCCGGTTGATATCTGTGCTCCTTTGTTTCGTCCGCTAGATAAAACATTATGGCAGTTTGACCTGTTTTTTATCGCTGACCATTTTATTCAAGGCAAGTCATTTCTGGATGGATAAGTCAGACCATCACCTGGCGATGAAACACGTCGCCTGTAATTTTTGTGGGCAAGATCGGCCGGAAATGTTTTTTACCGGCCGAGATTACTGGTATGGGGTTGGCGGTAAGTTCACTCTGCAAAAATGTTCAAACTGCGGGCATATTTATTTAAATCCCCGCCCAACACAAGAAGAGATGTTTCGATTTTACCCGGATGAATATGAACCATACACCAATTATCATGAGATGAAAGATCGGCTCAACCAACTTCAAAATGCCTATTTCATTTATAAACAGGTTCGTTTTGTTTCGAAATTCCTCAAGCCAGGACAAAAAGTCCTCGAAGTTGGCTGTTCGACAGGAGAATTTTTATACGCTTTGCGGGAAAAAGGGTTTGAAGTAGAAGGAGTAGAACCCAATCAGACAGCTGCAGCAATTGCCCAGCAGCATTACAAGCTGGTGGTTCACAACCAATATTTTGAGGATTGCCAATTTGAAAAAGGGGCGTTTGACGCAATTGTTATGTGGAACGTGTGGGAGCATTTAGACGATCCACGTCAAGGTTTAAGGCAAATATCAAGCATTGTTAAGGACGGTGGCACCTTTATCATGAATGTCCCTAATCCGGATGCCATAGAGGCCAAAATTTTTGGCCGCTTTTGGGCCGGATGGGATATACCACGTCATCTTAATATATTTTCAGCCCAACATCTCGTTCAACTGTTTGCGGATTGTCGTTGGCAGGTCAAGAAAATTAGAGGGTTTGGCGGCCGGCTGTGGCTCTTCCGTTTATCTTGGTCCCATTGGAAGAAAAATGCCCCCAAAACGCCGTTTTTTACACCGTTTCTGACGAAGTTGGTTGATTCTCGCCTGGCTGCGTTGATCTTCACACCCTTTTTCATGCTGCTGGAACAGCTCAATCGCAGCTCAATTATGGGTCTTGTTGCAGTCAAAGAACAGACAGGGTCAGGATCGCAGCAAGCATGACCCGGAAAGCTTTTACGGATAAAATCAAAAATAGCGGTACTTACCTCTATTCTGGTTGGCGAAAAGTATTGATTCACTATAGTTTGATAGCGATATCACTCATTGTCCTGGGTCGAATATTTTGGGAAAATCGCGAAATACTTCTCGAATTTGACTGGCAAATTCAGCCGCGTTACTTTGGGTTGTCACTCATTTTTTTTGGGGTTGATATTTTTCTTGGGACGCTTGCCTGGCATCATTTAGCCAAAACCCTTGGCAATTTTAATAATTGGCGAATGAGCACCAAAATTATTTGGTCAGCTAACCTTGCACACCGCCTTCCCGGACCCGCTCACATCGCCAGCCGGGCCCTGCAATATGAGCAGCAGGGGGTCAAGAAGCGAGTCATTTCTTTTATTAGCCTGGTCGAATTAATATATTTTATAATGACCGGAACAATTTTTTCTTTTGTTGTTTTAACCGGTCAAATTGCACAGGGTATTGAAACTCAAATTGACTTGCGGATTTTGCTGGTTTTAGCATTGGGAATTTCTCTGCTGTTGACCAATCCACTGATTTTGAAGAAGGGGTTTAGCCGTTTCCAAACCGATTTATTTCGCTTTAACTGGGGCGATTCTTTGCTGCTGTTTGGAATTTACGTTCTTTTTTGGATTTTCGGTGGATTGTCACTTTTCTATTTAGTCAATACATTTACTCCCCTAAGCTTTACTTCTATTGTAGCTATAATTGGCTTTTGGTCCTTATCAAATACCCTTTCTTTGATTAGCCAGATTACGATTCCGCTGGCGGCCGTTCGTGATGTGTCCCTTGTGTTCTTGCTGTCTCTTATTGTCCCACCGCCCATTGCTATCCTGGTTGCCCTCATTTCGCGAATTACCTGGATGGGGGGGGAATTGAGTACAGCGCTGGCTTCATTCTGGTTGTAAGCCGAAAAAAGTTTACATAAATTGATTAATACCCCATATAAACAGAGAATTAATCCCTTTTTTGCCCTTTTCTACTACAAAAGGGTTATTTCGATAGCAGATAAGATGACCTATAATCGGTAGAAATGAACGATTCAATTTTAGTAGGAGTGCAATTATTATGAGAAAGTTCACCTTTATTTTGGGTACTTTGCTAATGACCCTTTTAATGGCGTCAATTGCTAGTGCCAAACCTCAATCTTATGAGACCAGCTTTCAGCTGGCCAATCAGTCATCAACAACCGCAAATGTTGTTATGACTTTTTACAATCAGGACGGCACGGTTAATAGCGAAGTAAGCGACACGATTCCCGGGAATGGTTCAAAAACTTACTTCCGGAATACTTTGGGTGCCAGCGCTGGTTTTAATGGCTCTGTGGTTGTTAGTTCCGATCAGCCTGTCGTGGCCATCTCCAATATCCATGCTGACAGCCTGACTTTTGGCGCTAGCTACGAAAGCTTTTCTGCTGGTTCCACCTCGGTTAATCTTCCTTTGATTATGCGGGGCAACTTCGGTTTTGATACCTGGTTCAATGTTCAGAACACCAGCACCACAGATGCTAACGTCACAATTAGCTACAGTGGACAGCCTTCCTGTGATCAAACAGCAACCATTAAGCCTGGTGCTGCGGCAACGTTTGATCAGTCAACGTACTCCTGCTTAGGATCATTCTTTGTGGGCGCTGCTACAATTTCCTCCTCACAGCCCGTCGTGGCCACCGTCGTCCAGGCCGGTCCAAGCCAGATCTTGGCCTATGATGGATTTATCACCGATGGATCGACATCTGCGGTAATGCCCCTGGTGATGAGCAATAACTTTGCTTACTTCACCGGTATCCAGGTTCAGAATACCGGTGGATCATCAACGAGTGTAACTATTTCTTACACCGCTGGTGCATCTGGTACCGACTGTTCTCAAACAAAGACGATTGCGGCTGGCGCCTCTCAAACATTTGGTGCCCAAGACTCGTGTATTTGGAACCAAACCTTTGTTGGTGGTGCTTCCGTGACGGCGAATACCGCCAGCCAAAACCTGGTAGCTGTCGTCAACCAATCAAACTTCAATGACAAAGGTTCAGCTTACAACGCTATCGATCCGACCACGGGTGGAAACAAAGTGACCTTCCCGCTGATCATGGATCAGAACTTTGGCTACTTCACCAGTATCAATGTTCAAAATGTAAGCAACACCAACGTCACCGTTAACTGTTCTTTCGTAAGCAGCAACGGGAAAACTCCGGGAGCGGACCTGAACTTCTCCCTGTCCCCGAGCGAAGCTTTCAATCACAATCAGTTAGGTCACAATGAAGCCGGCTTCGTAGGCAGCGCCTCGTGTACCAGCACCGGTGGGTTGATTGTCGGTGTCGTGAATGAATTGGGCACTGCGTCACCTGGCGATACCTTCCTGACCTATGGTGGTTTCGCAGAATAATTTTGATTGCTAACTTAACTTGAATTTTAATATGGCTGCCGCAATGGAATCCCCATTGCGGCAGCCGTTGCTTTTATCCATTAAATCTCCAATAAATTATGAAAAAAATAATGATGATCGCCAGCCTGGTCGGGCTGTTAATAATAGGATGTTCAAGCGAACCAGTTGATACACCGGAAATTGATATTGCGATTACCGTTGATCCAAACCTAACAGTTGAACCACCGCGGCCATCAACAAATGAAGAAGGATATCCCGCACCTGCGGATAACCAGGCCGATCAGGCTGCCTATCCTGCACCCACATCTGATCTGCCCCAGCTGGACAGTAGTGAAGTGTCTTCGCCGGTTGATTTGCCGGATCCGGCCCCTGGATTAGCCAGCATCGGGGGGACCCTGGTTTCGAGAATCGGAGAGGATTCTTTTACGCCGATCCAACCGGTTTCGCTTGTTTTAGGAGAGTTCCTGAGAGACAGTAATGGTGAATTGTCGATGTTAGCGGCCGGTGATACGTATGAAGCCACCATTTTTCCAACCGGTGTCTTTATTTTTGAAGGGGTTCCAGCAGGAGAGTATGGATTGGTGGCCGATCTGGGTTTTGCTAAACTGCCGATCTCTGAAAGTGATGGTGCGTTTATGGTGATTAGCGTGGCAGATGGAGAGGCAAAACAGCTCGGGCTTGTTGAACTGGAAGTCCCGCTGGAGTAGACAGTTTTACGGCCGTGGCGCATACAGCGGATTACGACAGGTTCGATAATCCTCGCCCAACGTCACCTGGTACAAATATGCCGCTTCACTATCGGGATCAACTTCAATAGCCCCCTGATTCACTCCAAAGACCCAACTCACCAACCAGTCGTATGACCCCTTTAACGAGGCTTTGTGATAATCGATGGTTGTCGTTGCGGCTGTAGGCCCCTCAAACTGAATGACGGTGGCGTCAAAACCAAACCAGTTGGCGGTATCGGCCGCGATATAACCCACATCGGGGCGGCCGCTGCGGTTGATAATCTCAATCGTCAACGGCTGCCGTGCGCTGCGGTTTAAATCGGGCACCTGATAAAGCTGCTCAAACGTTTTGGGTGCTATCGTAGGATTAAGTCCCAGCACCTCGGTCCCTCCCTCCAGGGTGCGATATTCAATTTCCCCTTGAGTGAGATAAAGATGCTGAATCCCATTTTCTCTGACCAGGGGGGCCACGGCCGCCAGCTGAAGCATTTTCCCCATATCCATATCGGTTTCAACTGTATCCTGATACGCTGCCCATAAGGTGGGGAGTTGGGTCAGTAAGTCGAGATCAACCGCTTTGTTAAAAATCGCCTGCAATACCTGCTGCTGGCGCCGGCCGCGGTCAAAATCACTCGTCGTGCGCCGCGAACGAGCGTACCATAACGCTTCAAATCCACCCATTTCATGGACGCCGGGCTCCAACGTCACCATGACCCAATTTTCCTCGATGTTGATATCCAGTCCTGGCTCTTTTAGCTGCCAATCCCTTAAATTGCAGCTGTTGATAATTTCAATCCCGCCAATCGCATCAACAATTTGCTCAAACCCGGCAAAATCCACTTTGGCGTAATAGTGAATCGGAATACCAAAGTTGTAGAGTATCGTATCTTTTAGGAGCTTTACCCCGCCTCCAGGATATTTAACCGCATTGCCGTGGGCATAAGCGGTATTAATCCGCGATTCGATCCAGCCAGGAATATACAGGTACAAATCTCGGGGAACTGAAAGCATGGAAGCGGTCCCCAACTCTCGATTAATTGAAACGATGACAATGGAGTCGGTTCGCTCTGTGCCTGGCTGATCTTTGTCTGAGATGGCATCGCCACCGATTAATAAGATATTGGTGACCCCGTTTGGCAAATCAATAGACTCAACCGGTGTCGCGGCCGGAAACGGCGTTGGTTCCGTCGGTTTATACGTTTCAAGCCCCACCGTGGGTTGGGGAACACTTGTGGGGGTTGGTGAAGCTATCGGGGTAGGGGTGGCTTCCGGCGTAGCCGTTGCCCCCGGTGGTGGCGTATTGGTTATCGTCGGGATGGGGGTAAAAGTTGACTTAATAGCGTTGATTTCAGTTGATTCATCTTCAGGAGAGGGGGTTGTTTCCTGTGCGGGAGGGGCAGCTGCTTGAGCGGCAAAAGTAGGTAACACGACCTCCGATTCATTGGCAGATAAATTCAACCAAAATAATCCTCCAATAATCAGAAAGGCCAAGGTTAAGGCCCCTCCCAGACGCCCCAACCACCGTTTTGTACGATTTACGTTTTTTGTTCGCTTCATGTAGCTGCTGAATTTCCGCCCGCATATTTGACAGTCATTTAATTTAATACCGGTTGGTGAACAATCGGTCATCTCTTGATTGTCAAATTTATGTTTATGGACAATTTTACCATCAACTCGGCATCAAATGTGAAAAAGAAGCAACGATTGCCCCTACAAATTTTCCCCAAAGGTCCCCTCTGTTTTTAAAAAGAACCAATATCCAAAAACAAAAACGAGCAGTGATGTAATAAAAGTACGATAAAGATATGGGAAAAACATGGACGCCGGCCCCGTGCTGGACATCGTGCCCCACAACACCGTCCGATACCCATCTATGATTGAGGCCATCGGGTTGATCCAGCGCATCACCTGCGCCGGATCGAAGGTGATCCCCAAAATTGTTTGAGACGATCCAAACAGGTCGAGAGGATACATTATCGGCGTTAAGAAAAACCAGGCCAGCATCAGAACATCCATAATCATTAAGACATCCCGATAATAGACGTTCAAGGCGCTTAAAAACAGCACCAGGCCCATTGAAAAAAGGATTTGGGTGATTAACAGCAGGGGAAGCCATCCAGCGTGAACGGTGATCCCCAAACCGGAAAAATACAAAAAGACGACAAGCACGATAAAGGCGTAGCCAAAGTTGACCAGGTGGGAAAGAACGGCCGATATTGGCAGCATTTCACGGGGGAAGTAGACCTTGCGCAATATCGATGCGCTGCTGGTGATCGAATTGGTTCCGGTGACTACCGCTCCGCTAAAAAACTGCCAGGGAATTAATCCAACCAGAAAAAACACCGAGTATTGGCGGATATCTCCCCGGCCGAAAGCCACTTGAAAAATGACGGTGAAGACCAACATCATGAACAAAGGATTCAGAATGGTCCACAATACGCCAAGAGCTGATCCTTTGTAACGAACTTTTAAATCGCGGCGGACCAAATTGATCAACAGAAAACGATAATGATATAGTTCGCGCAGCCGATAAATAAACTTGACTTTTGATTCAGGAGTTGAAACAAATTCAACCTCTGAAAGGCGAGAGTTTGATCGTGTCATAATGGTTTGGAGATTATAGAGCACCTAATTTGGGTGACAACCCCCTGGGAAAAAATTAATCCACTTCGTAGAGATTGAGTAGCTGTTTCGTATGGTTTTGCTGGGTAAGAGGGGGAATTATTTGCCGGCTCAGCCGGTCAACCAAATCCGGATTTTGAAAAAGTTCATTAAGCGTTTTGTACCAATGATCGATATCGCCGATTTTAACAAGCTGCCCATCAACGCCCGGCCGAATTTTTTCCGGGAAAACCCCGATGTCGGAGGCGATAACCGGGGTTCCCACCGCCATCGATTCATCTACGATAAAAGAAAAGGTTTCATACCACAGCGTGGGCACAACTGATACCGACGATCTTCGAAAAATTCCCCAAACTTCTTCATGAGGTACGCGACCTCGGAAGGTGATTCCCGGATGAGCTGCCAGCCCTTTTAGGGTTTCCACATAATCCGGAAATGCCGTCTCGTCCCCATAAATATCGAGCTGGGCCGCCGGCGGAAGCCTGTTGAACGCTTCTATGAGGATGTGAACCCCCTTCTGTTCGGACAGACCGCCAATATAGGCCACGCGAAAGCCGTTCTCTTCTTCTGAGCCCGGAAGATCAATTTCGGCCGGGAATTCAATCCCATGTGGTAAAACAACACATTTTTCAGGATGTTGTATCATCCCCGCGCGCATAAATTCGTTTTTGACAAAATGTGTGGGGGCGATGAGCCGGTGGGCATGATCGAGGATCGGCCGGAGACGGTGCGAGCGATTGGCTACAATGCGGCCGGTTACCCGCCCAAGCATCTGCGGTGCCGGCAATCCACCTCGGGCCAGTAAACAGCGGCCACAGTTGCTAAAATCAGCGGCCGGTCCCGCACAAATTTGGCGATCGGTGTTGGTTATTAGCTGGGCATTGGGGCAGATAAACCAGTAATCGTGTAGGGTAATGACGTATGGAATTTGGTGCTTCTTTATCATACCAACGATATTCAGCGGCAACCCCAGCAAATGTTGCAGATGAATAATGTCGGGTGGATCGGCCGTCAACATCTGGGAAAACCAATTTTCAAACGGCGCGTGAGAGCGCCAGCTGGCAAAAAAAACTTGTAGAGGGGATCGCTGGCCCATGGGGAACCGGAAGACGATGGGCTCAGCACGATCTTGGTCGTCTTTGATTTCAGTTTTTGGCCAGGCTGTGGCCTGAGAGGATGGGGTGAT
>JAAUYD010279545.1_pt1 | contig 16326 bp, 12 predicted proteins | sample 7278101 | NCBI WGS metagenome assembly JAAUYD01 (sample SAMN14350128, study PRJNA611818) | marine sediment metagenome | isolation source: surface marine sediment (0.6m) | place: French Polynesia: Moorea | collected 2018-08 | reverse complement strand
CGATCACGGCGTGAACTGGGTGCGTGTGAGCGTGTCGAAGCCTGGAGCGATCCGCGGCTCGCGAAACGTGGGTATCCGCATCGAGCGCAAGGCCGACTGATCGCGAGCACCTGGCGGTCATCGCCGCCACCTGCCAAGGGGATTTCCCGATGCATCGAATCGAAAGCGGCCTGGGCGTCGCCCTCTGCGTAGCCACCGCGGCACTTGCGCTTGCCGGCTGCAGTGGTGGTGGCGGCTCAGCAGCGCCGGCACCGGACGTGGACGCGCAGGCGGGCAGTTGCTCCGACGATGCGCAGAAGCAGTTCGTGCTCGACGTGATGCAGGACATCTACTTCTGGGTGGATGATCTCGATCGCGACGTCGACATCGACGCGTTCGGTTCAGCGGAAGAGTTGCTCGTCGACCTGGTGAGCGTGCAGCCCCTGGATCGCTTCTCCTTCATCGCCAGCGCCGCTGCAGAGGATGCGTTTTTCTCCGACAGCCAGTTCATCGGCGTGGGCATCGGACTCAGCACGCGTGGTGATCAGGTGTTCGTCACCCAGGTGTTCGGCGACGGGCCCGCGGCCGCCACGGGCCTGGGACGCGGCGACGAACTGCTGCGCATCAACGGCATTGAGGTGGCCGACGCGCTGGCCGGCGACGGTATCAGCGCCGCCTTCGGCGACGATGACATCGGCACCATGGTGGAGCTGCGCTGGCGCCGTACGGCCACCGGCGAGATCACCGACGACGTGTTGTTCAAGGATCTGGTGACCATCGAGCCGGTGCCCGCCAGCACCATCCTCGACCTTGACGGCACCCCCGTCGGCTACGTCGTGTTTCGCGACTTCGTCAACCCGGCCTTCGACGCCCTGGATACGGTGTTCGGCGATTTTGCCGCTGCCGGCATCACGCAGCTGATTCTCGATCTGCGCTACAACGGCGGTGGTCTGATCTCCGTGTCCGAGTTCCTGGGCGATCTGCTGGCAGGGGGCCTGGCGGGTTCCACCTACTATTCCCGTGAACACAACGACGCCAACACGGACTTCAACTTCAGCGTGGACTTTCTGGCGCAGGCGGGCGCGCTCACCCTGGACAAGCTGGTGGTGATCACCACGGGCGGTACCGCATCGGCCAGCGAACTGGTGATCAACGGCATCACGCCTTACCGCGATGTCACGCTGGTGGGAGAGACCACCTTCGGCAAGCCCGTCGGTCAGTACGGCTACGAGTTCTGCGACAAGGTGCTGCGTCCGGCCAGCTTCGTGCTGGCGAACTCGCTGGGTAACAGCGATTACTTCGACGGTTTCGTGCCGGACTGCGCGGCGAGCGACGATCTGAGTCGTGCGCTTGGCGATCCCGAGGAAGCCATGCTGGCCGAAGCGCTGGACGTGCTGCGCAATGGCACCTGCACCACACCGTTCGCCAAGGCGGCGGACGCGCTGCCGGAGAAGGCGGCCTTGCCGTCGCGTCGGCGGCAGGTGGCACGGGAAATCGGTGACGCGTACTGACGCGCGACGGCTACGCTACCAACCGATACTGCGCCCGCCGTCCACGGCGATGATCTGACCCGTCACGTAGTGACCCTGCGTAGCCAGGTACAGCACGAGACTGGCGATGTCGTCCGGGTCGCCCATGCGCTTGAGGGCCGTGTTGGCCACGATCTTCAGGCGCAGCGATTCGTCATCTCCCCCTTCCGGCCACAGCACCGGCCCCGGCGAGATGCCGTTCACGCGCACCTGCGGCCCCAAGCCGCGGGCCAGCGACTGGGTGAGCATGGTGAAGCCCGCCTTGGCGGCGCAGTAGACGTAGTGATGGGCCAGGGGGCGGCGGGCGTGGATGTCGAGCATGTTGAGGATCAGGCCGCCGGATTCACGCAGGGCCGGGGCTGCTGCCTGCGCCAGAAACATCGGCCCCTTCAGGTTCGTTCCCATCAGATCATCCCAGTTCTCGGAGGTGATCTCGCCCATGGGCGTGGGGTAGAAGGTGGAGGCGTTGTTCATCAGCAGGTCGAGGCCGCCGAAGCGATCGGTGACCTGCGCAACGAGCCCCGGCAGCGCATCGACTTCGATCACGTTGTTACGAATGGCCATAGCCGAATCCGGGCGTTGCGCATTCAGTTCGGCGATCAAGGCATCCGCATCGTCGGCGGAGGAGCGGTAGGTGATGGCCACGCGACCACCGGCGGCGTGCCAGCGACGCGCCACGCGGGCACCGATGCGGCGCGCGGCGCCCGTGATCAGGGCGACGCCGGGTTGCGTACGCTTCATGTCGTGATCGAGGCTGGAATCTCGGGTCTTGTCCATAGTCGACGTATTGCCTTTGCCGGGGCGCGCCCGCACGCGCCTGAGGTAACCGAAGCGGGCATCATACCGTTTCGCTCGCCAGCCCTGAGGGGGATTCTTTAGTGCCCAGCCTTTCTGCCGTGTCAGCGGTACGCGTGCCGTGAACCCTGCGTCGCCCGGCACCCTGCCGGCGCCTGAACCGCAGGCCCTGGCCCATTCCCAACGCGTCACCGCCGAGGTGCGCCGGGCCATACGCGCTCGTGCCGACGGCTGGCTGCCCTTCGACGCCTACATGGATCTGGTGCTCTATGCACCGGCCCTCGGGTACTACAGCGCGGGCACGCGCAAGTTCGGCGAAGCCGGGGACTTCATCACTGCGCCGGAGGTGAGCCCGCTGTTCGGTAGCGCGCTGGCGCGCTGGGCGCAGACCGTGGCGGAGCAGCTCGGGGCGGCAGGCTCACCCTGGGTGCTGGTGGAGTACGGCGGCGGCACGGGGGCGCTGGCCCACGCGATGCTCGAAGCGTTCGCCCAGGCACCGGCGCCACCGGCCCGCTACCTGCTGGTCGAGCCGAGTGGCGATCTGCGCGAGCGCCAGCGCGAACGCCTGCATGGCTGCGCCCTGGCCGACCGCGTGCAGTGGTTGGATGGGCCGCCGGCGGAGCCCGTGCGTGGCGTGGTGGTCGCCAATGAAGTGCTCGATGCGTTTGCCTGCAGTCGCTTTCGCGTCGATGGCGAAGATCCTTTGGCGACGATCGAAGAACTCGGCGTCTCTCTGGGCGTGAACGACGAGCTGTGCCTCGAATGGCGCCCGGCCTCAGGGGAACTGACCGCCCGCGTCAGATCGTTGGAGCAGCGTCGCGGCCAGCGTTTCGGCAACGGCTACACCTCCGAGCTGTGCCCGCGCCGGGAGGCCTGGCTGGCCAGCATCAGCCCCGGCCTCGCCGCCGGTGCCATGCTGCTGATCGACTACGGCCTCAGTGAGCAGGAGTACTACGACGAGGCGCGCCGCGATGGCACGCTCCTGTGCTACTACCGGCACCGGGCCCACGCTGACGTCCTGCATCTGCCGGGACTGCAGGACCTGACCGCATGGGTGGACTTCAGCGCCATTGCCGCGAGTGCCAGGGAACTCGGTCTTGATCTGAGTGGGTTCACGACGCAGGCCGGGTTCCTGCTCGGCAGCGGTTTCGATCAACTGGCCAGTGAGGCGATGGCGGCAGCGCCCGGTGAGCCGGCGCGCCTGCAGGTGGCCTCCGCCTGTCGCCAGCTCCTGTTGCCGGGAGGCATGGGGGAGCGCTTCCGGGCGATGGGGCTGACGCGCCAGCTGACCCGGCCCCTGCCCGCCTTCGATCGGCCGGATTTGCGCCGCACGCTCGGGTGATCCCTGCAGGCACTGACGAGTCCGGCCTCGAAACTGCCTGGCGCCTGCATTATCCTGCGCCACGCGCCGGTGACCTGCCGGTCTGCCAGTCGCGACCTGCAAGGACACTAGTGTCCTGAGTCAGGACACTAGGAGCGCACGCGCTTTGGATCTGTTGCACATCGTCGTCCTCGCCTTGGTGCAGGGGCTGACGGAATTTCTGCCCATCTCCTCCTCCGGTCACCTGGTGTTGGTGCCCGCCTTCCTTGGCTGGGAGGATCAGGGCCTCGCGTTCGATATCGCCGTGCACGTGGGCACGCTGCTGGCCGTGGTGGCCTACTTCCGTCGCGACATCATCACCATGGCGGCGGCCTGGGCGCGCACCCTGAGCGGTGGGTCGCTGAAGGGCGATGCGCGCCTGGCCTGGGCGGTCATCGCCGGCACGGTGCCGGCCGGGATCGCCGGGCTCCTCTTCATGGACCTCATCGAGCAGTACCTGCGCTCGCCTCAGGTCATCGCCGCCACCACCGTAGGCTTCGGCGTGTTGCTGTGGCTGGCAGATCGCTTCGGTGCAAAGCGTCGCGGGGAGTATGCGATCGGCGCCATCGACGTGCTGGTGATCGGCGCGGCGCAGGCCCTGGCCCTGATTCCGGGCACCTCGCGTTCCGGAATCACGATCACCGCCGGCCTCATGCTGGGTCTGAGTCGCGAGGGGGCATCGCGATTCTCATTCCTGCTTGCCATTCCGCTGATCACGCTGGCCGGCCTGGTCAAGACCTACCAGCTGATCCAGAGCGAGGCGGGCGTCGACTGGACCGTGCTCGGCCTGGGCACGGCGATCTCCGCCCTTGCCGCCTACGCGTGCATCCATACGTTCCTCAAGGTAGTGGAGCGCCTGGGGATGCTGCCCTTCGCCCTCTATCGAGTGGCTCTGGGCGCAGTGATCTTCGCGGTCTTCGGCGTGGGCTTCTCGAGCCTCTAGGAGGTCGACGGGAATCGGCGGCGGGCGGCGCTCACCGCATCCAGACGCGCGCTGCGTATCGCCTCGCCTATCTGCGCGCCCTGCAGACCCGCGCGTTCCTCGGCGGTCAGGCGCACCTCGGCAGCCGCCTGCTGACAGGCGCGCAGCAGATCCGCCTGCGGGTAAGGGCGATGCTCGAAGTCCGTACGCCCGCGGTAGTCGGCCTCGCAGGCGAGGAGGATGGGCGTGAGGCGTTCGGGGCGGCGTAGCACATCCAGCGCTTCGAGCAGACGCAGCAGGGTGCCCGGACGCAGCTCCAGCGCCCGATGGATCTTGCCGTGATAGCGCGCGACGGCCACGGCCAGGTCACGATATTCATTGGGTACGCGCAGGCGCTCGACCAGGGCTGTGAGCAGTTCGGCGCTGCGCTCCTCGTGGCCCGGGTGCGACGGCCATTTCTCGGGCGGTGTGGTGCCCTTGCCGAGGTCGTGACAGAAGGCGGCAAACACCACCAGGGGATCCTGCCCCGAGAGCTGCGCGGCCTGGCGCAGGACCATGAGCATGTGCACGCCCGTATCCACCTCGGGATGCCAGCGAGGCGGTTGCGGGACGCCGAACAGCCGATCGAGCTCCGGGAACACCACGGCCAATGCGCCGCACTCGCGCAGTACGGCGACGAAGACGTCCGGGCGCTCCGTGGCCAGCGCTTTGCGGGTCTCCACCCACACCCGTTCCGGGACCAGAGCGCCTACCTCGCCCGCGTCCACCATCTCACCCATCAGGGCCAGCGTGTCAGGATGCACGCGGAAGCCCAGGGAAGCGAAGCGTGCGGCGAAGCGGGCCGCGCGCAGGATGCGTACAGGATCTTCGACGAAAGCCGGGGAGACGTGGCGCAGCCAGCGTTGCTCTAGGTCTGCCAGGCCGCCGAAGGGGTCGATCAGTTCCCCGTCGGCGCTGCGGGCAATGGCGTTGATCGTCAGGTCGCGTCGCGCAAGATCGTCCTCCAGGGTCACCTCAGGCGATGCGTGGATGTCGAAGCCGCGATAGCCGGGCGCGGTCTTGCGCTCCGTACGCGCCAGGGCGTATTCCTCCTGCGAGTCCGGATGCAGGAAGACGGGGAAGTCGCGGCCGACGGTGCGATAGCCTTCGGCCCGCAGCTGCTCCGGTGTGGCGCCGGTCACCACCCAGTCGCGATCGCCCGCCGCAAGGCCGAGCAATTCATCGCGTACACAACCACCAACCTGATAGAACTCCATGGAATTGATGGTATCCAAAGGCCCAGGACCCTCGCCATGATCCAGCCCCGACTCCGCACACTTTCACATCGCCTGCTTGCCCTGGGGCTGCTGTTGATTGCGCTGGCGGTGATCGGCGGATGCGCCAACCTTCCGTACTACGCGCAAGCCGTGCGTGGGCACCTCTCGCTCATGAGCAAGCGGGTGGAGATCGAAGCCCTACTCGCCGATCCCGCCACGGACCCGGCCCTGCGCGAGGAGCTGTCGCTGGTGCTGGAGGTACGGGATTTCGCCAGCTCGGATCTCGGCCTGCCGGAGAACGGCAGCTATCGCAGCTATGCACAGCTCGATCGCCCCTATGTGGTGTGGAACGTGGTGGCTGCCCCGGAGTACTCGCTGGCACCGAAGCAATGGTGTTTCATGTTCGTCGGATGTCTGGCCTACAAGGGTTATTACAAGGAATCGAAAGCCCGACGGCTCGCCGGCAAGCTCGAGCAACGCGGCTACGAGGTGGCCGTGGGCGGCGTGGCTGCCTACTCCACGCTTGGCCGCTTCGACGATCCCTTCCTGGACACGATGATCGGCTACAGCGCCGCGCGCACGGCCAGCATCATCTTCCACGAGCTGGCCCATCAGCAGCTGTACGTCAAAGGCGACACTGCCTTCAACGAAGCCTTCGCCAGCTTCGTGGCCGAGGAGGGCGTGCGCCGCTGGTTCGCGGCGGCCGCGCGACCGGCGGAGGAACTTGCGCAATGGCGCCAGCGCGAGGCGCGGGCGCGTGAGTTCACCCGCCTGGTGTTGGCCGGGCGGGCCCGACTGGAGTCCGTGTACGTCGACAGCTCGCTGGACGAGGAGCAGCGCGCGCTGGCCAAGGAGCAGGCCTACGATCGCCTGCGCAGCGACTACGCGACGCTGCGCGATGGGGGTTGGCAGGGCTATTCGGGCTACGACGCCTGGTTCGACTCGCTCAACAACGCGCGCCTCGCCTCCATCGCCACCTATCGCCGTTGGGTACCGGCCTTCGCGGCCCTGCTGCACCGGTCAGGCGGCGACTTCGACGCCTTCCTGGCCGCGGCTGAGGAACTGGCTGACAGGCCCGCCGAGGAACGGCGGCGGACCCTGGAGCGGCTCATGGCCGTGTCCGGGCAGGACGGGCAGACCGTGTGGAACGAGCGTCAGTCGGCGTCGGGCCGCTCGGCACGGTACTGATCGAGCGCCGAGGTGGCCGCGCCGCGCAGGTAGCCCGGCACGATCGACTCCATGGAGGCCGGTTCGACGCCCAGGCGCCCCAGGCCGTCGGCGTCGCATACGCTGGGCACGGACAGGGAGCGGAAGTTGTCCGAGCTGAAGGGTTTGCCCGGCAGGTGGTCCATGATTGCTGCCTGCAGGCGGGCGATGCCATCGGGCAGGGCGAGCACGGGCTTGCTGATGTTGAGGGTCTCCGAGATCAGCCGGATCACCTCGCGCAGCGTGTAGACCCGCGGTCCACAAAGTTGATAGGTGTTGCCGTAGGTGGCGGGATCACGCACGCAGCGCGCCAGCGCCTCCACCACATCGCCCACGAACACCGGGGCGAAGCGTGCATCGGCCTTTGGCAGGGGCATGAAGGGGGCCGGCAGGCGCAGCAGGTCGGCGAAGCGGTTGATGAAGGAATCACCCGGGCCGAACACCACCGAAGGCTGGAACAGGGTAACCGCCAGATCCTCCCCGTGCGCCTCGCGCAGCAGGCCTTCCGCTACGCCCTTGCTGCGCAGGTAATAGCTGGGCCCGTTGTGGGCGTCGGCCTTGAGTGCGGTGATCTGCAGCAGGCGCTTCACGCCGGCGCTGCGGCAGGCAGCGATCAGCTTGCGCGTGAGCTCCACGTGAACGTGGTGGAAGCCGCGGCCGTCATCGCCCTTCTCGTTGAGGATGGCGACCAGATTGATGACCGCCTGGTGCCCTGGCAGGGTCTGCTCCAGCACGCGCGCGTCGTGGACGTCGCCCTCCACCAGACGCACCGTCGGCATCACCAGCAGATCGCGATGGCGCGCGCGCGAGCGGGTGATGACGGTGACCTCCCAATCATCCTTCACCAGGCGTGGCAACAGGTGGCGGCCGATGAAGCCGGTGCCGCCAAGCACAGCGATGCGCGGCCGCGGCGCGTTGGAATCTGCTCGGGTCATGTGTTTTGACAGTCGTGTGAAAGCTGCATGGGGTCATTCGGCGGCGGGCGCGAGGCTCACCGGGGGCGAAGTATAGCGGTCCGCGAGGACCCAAGTCTGTGCTCGCGGGCTTCTCAGCGTGGCGCCAGTTCCTGCGCGGTGGGCACGGGCGGCAGCAGCGCGGAGAGGGATCGTCCGTTGGGGTCTGCCGTGCCGCCCAGGCGCCAGTCGTAGATGATGCTGGCCATCATCACCCGCCGCACGTACTGACGCGTTTCCGTGAACGGCACGCTGTCGACCCAGGCATCGGCGGGCAAGGCCTGCTCGCGTGGCAGCCAGGCCTGTACGCGATGTTCGCCGGCGTTGTAGGCCGCCGAGGCCAGGGCAGGATGGTGTTGCAGGCGACCCAGCACGTCGGCGAGGTGGGTGGTGCCGAGGGCGATGTTGGTCTGCGGGTCGAACAGCGACTGGCGGTTGCGATAGCTGGCGGCGGCCGTGCGTCGGGCCACCGCCTTGCCGGTGGTGGGCATCAGCTGCATCAGGCCCAGGGCGCCGGCGGAGGAAACGGCATCCGGCAGGAACAGGCTCTCGCTGCGCGCGATGCCCAGAGCGAAATGGGTCGGCAGGCCGGTCTCGCCGGCCCAGTGGTCGAAGCTCGAGACCCAGGGCAGGGGGAAGCGCAGGTGCAGGTCATCCCACAGGCGCGCCGAAGCCGCTGCGGAAATCGCACTGGGGTGCCAGCCCCAGGCGCTGGCGATCAATGCCGCCTCGCGCTTCTCCTGACGCGACAGGGCGGCCATGACATCCATCCACTGGGCCTGCGCGTCCTTGCTTCTGCCGGTGATCCACAGCTCCAGGGCTTCGCGCAGCTGGGCGTTGGCGAGCAGGGCGGCGCGCAGCGTCGGTTGGGGCGCCGCTTCCTCGTGGGCGAAGGCATACGGGAGGCTGGCCCGATCGGCCGCCAGGAATCCGTGGTAGCTGCGATCGGTGGCAACGCCGGCCCAGACATCGGCGGCCTGCGCCTTTCGACCCAGCGCATCGAGGGCGCGGCCTTGCCAGTACTGCCACTTCGCGCTGCTCCGTTCGGCTTGCGGCAGCAGGGCGATGGCGTCGATGAGGGCAGGCCAGTCCGACGCGCGCATCGCCGTGCGCCCGCGCCAGGCCGCGGTCTCGAGATCGTGCTCGCCGAGGGCGTCGAGGGCATCGGCCGCCTGCGGCGCCAGGTCACGGGCAAAGGACAGGGCGATGCGCCGTTCGATGCGATGCTCGAGCGCGCTGTCCAGACCCCCCTGGCGGCGCAGACGATCCAGCTGCGCCGCCGCCTCGGCCGGGTAGCGAACGGCCAGGCGATCGAAGGCGAGGTACAGCCACTCGGGGTCATCGCCGGCCAGGGCCAGCGCATCTTCCCGCGCCAGGGCCTGACGCGGTTGTTTGGCGGCCTGGGTCCAGCGCGCAGCCCGCTCCCGGGCAGCCGGGCCGGCCTTCCGCGCCAGGTAGCGAGCCAGGCCCAGCTGGCGCGACTTGAGGGCGAGTTGTACGCGCTCGTGGTAGTGGTTCAGGCCGAGCATGCCGTTGTCGGCCAGCCAGGCGAAGGCCGGGTCGCAGGCCTCCGGTTGGCTGTGGCCGACCAGCCACAGGGTACGAGCCGCCTCCTCGATCTGCGCCAGATCGGCATTCGCCGAGCGCAGGCGTGCCGTAAGGTGGTGGCAGCGCAGGGTCACGTCCGGTCGCGTGACCCCCGGCCACACGGCGAGGTATTCGGACCAGCGTTCGCCCTTGGCCAGGTGCGTGAGCCAGCGGTAGCGCAGGCGCCTTGCGGGCAGCGATTCGCCGTGCTGATCAAGGAAGGCGTTGATGTCGGCGGCGCTTCGCGCCGACAGGTCGGCACCCAGCCAGGCGGCGTGCAGATACGGGTGCAGTACGTAGTCCGTGGCGACGTCGCTGAGCACGCTGTGGTCGCCGGACCGGGCTTTGGGGAGGGCGAGACGGAAGGCGTCACGCTGGGCCTGCAGGGCGGGATCCCTGAGCAGGGTGAGGGCGGGGTCGGCCGCCGCCTGGGCGCCGCCACCTAGCATGATGCTGAGGCTGAGGGCGGCGAGAAGTGCAGGACGCCTCGATCGGCAGCGGGGTGGCCAGGTCACCTGGCAGCGCTGTTGCTCCGAAAGGGGCCGAGAGCGATCCATCGCTGACTCCGCGTGCTGCCCCCCGCCCCGGTGCCCGCACCCCCGATGGGAGGGCTGAGCGACTACCGGAGCGGGCGGCTGGGCCGTGCGCCTGGCACGGCCCGGTTCTTCACTCAGCCGATGCGCAGGAAGCGCGTGCGGTCGTCCCGGACCACCTCGAGGAACAGCACGTCGGCGCCGGAGGCGGCGTCGGTGAATTCGTCGATGTCGGCGATCGGCTGGTTGTTGACGCTGGTGACCACATCACCGGCGCGCAGGCCGCGCACGGCGGCTGGGCTATTGTTCACCACGGAGGTGACCAGCACCCCATCGATGCTCGCGAACTCGGGCATATCGTCGCCGATGTTGGAGAACTCGGCGCCGTCCAGACCCTCGTGCAGGGTGGCGGCCTGCAACGGCTCCTCCACCTGCTGCGCCGAACCCAGACGGGTCTTGATCGTACGCTCCGCGCCCTTGCGCACCAGCCTGACTTCCACTTCGTCGTCCGGGCGCATGAGGCCGATCATGTTGCGCAGTTCCGCTGCGGAGTCGACCTCGTTGCCGTTGACGCCGACGATCACGTCGCCGGCACGGATGCCGCCGCGATCGGCCGCGCTCTGCGGCACCACGTCGGACACGAAGGCGCCGTTGTTCACGGGCAGGCGCATCTCGGCGGCCACGGCCGAGTCCACGGTGTAGATGTTCACGCCCAGCAGGCCGCGGCGCACCTCTCCGTACTCGAGGATCTGGTCCATGATGGTGCTCGCCATGTTGATGGGGATGGCGAACCCGATACCGATGTTGCCGCCGCTGCGGGAGATGATGGCCGTGTTGATGCCGATCAGTTCGCCGCGCAGGTTGAGCAGGGCGCCGCCGGAGTTGCCCGGGTTGATCGAGGCGTCGGTCTGGATGAAGTCCTCGTAGCTCTCGATGTTCACCCCGGAGCGGCCAAGAGCGCTGACGATGCCGGAGGTCACGGTGCTGGTGAGACCGAAGGGGTTGCCGATGGCGACCACGAAGTCGCCCACCTCGAGGGCGTCCGAGTCGCTCAGGGCCACCTGCGAGAGCTCTACGCCCTCCATGTCCTCAACGCGCAGCACGGCGACGTCCGACGGCTCGTCGCTGCCCACCAGGGCGGCGGAGAGTTCAGTGCCGTCGTAGAGACTGATGGTGATCTCGTCAGCGGAGGCCACCACGTGGTGGTTGGTGACGATGATGCCCTGCTGCGCGTCGACGATGACGCCGGAGCCCAGGCTGCGCGTCTGGCGCGGCTGCGGTTGGCCGGGGTTGCCGAAGAAACGGCGCAGGAAGGGATCGTTGAAGGGCGACTCTTCCGGTGAGGCCTCCACGGTGCCCTCGGTGGCGATGTTCACCACGGCGGGCGCCACCTGCTTGATCATCGGCGCCAGCGACGGCAGCGGCTGCCCTTCCACGGCGACGGGCAGTGCTGCGCTCGCCATTCCGGCACCGAGCAGGCCGGTCAGCGCTGCACCTGCACAGACGATGGAAACAAGGGGAGAACGGGTGATTGACATGGATCGGGCGCCTCGTTTGGTCCTCGAAAAATGAGCTGGCGATGCCCTGCCAACGCAATCGTTGTGGTGGGCATCTGCCTTCAGACTGTACGGGTAGCCTTCGCTGGCAGGCATATAAAGGAGTCAGCGAATGCAAACGCACTGCGTGATCATCAATGACCGCTGTCGGCGGGCAAGGTTCCTGTGCCGCCACTGAACACGAACCCGGCAACCTTTGCGGATTACCGGGTTCGTATGTTGCCGCCGCGCGGTCTGCGGACCGTTCGGCGGCGATCTCAGCGGGGAAAGCCAGGCTCTCCCCTCGGACGGGCGCTACTGAACGCGCACGTCGATCCGTCGCGGCTGCACCTGCGGCTGCTTCGGGATGGAGATCTCCAGCACACCGTGGTTGCTGGTGGCCTCGATCTGCTCCACGTTGGCCGTCTCCGGCAGGCTGAAGCGACGGTAGAAGCGGCCAGCCACGCGCTCGACCTTGCGGAAGCCGTTGCCTTCCTCTTCCGTGCGCGTCTGGCGATTGCCGCTGACGGTCAGCGTACCATTCTCGCTGGTGATCTGGATGTCTTCGGGCTTCACGCCCGGCAGATCGGCGCGCAGGACGAAGCGCTCGTCCTCTTCCTTCACGTCCACGGCCGGCATCCAGTCGGCGCTGACGGCGCTTTCCGTGTTGCTCGCCGTCTGCCGCGGGAAGCGGGCGTCAAGCATGTTCTCGAGTTCGTTCTGAAGCTGGTGCATCAGGGTCCAGGGCTGCTGGTAGCGGAGGTTCGTCATGGTCTATTCCCCTCAACGAAACAAATGAATTGGTGAAGTCCTAGGTGTGGTTGGGTCTTCGGTTTTCAAGGCGCTGAGCGCCGGCCTCGGCGCGTTTGCGGGAAGTCCCGAAAGTCCTATGGGTTGTCCACCGCCATTCCAAGAGCTCAGGTGTTCACATTAGGCCCGACACCGATGTTGCAGTGCATATCCACATGCGTCCCGAAACGGGATTGCTCAAGAATTAGCCAATGGATTTCAACCTACTGAAATTTATGGAGATTATTTCGACCCTATCCACTGAATAACCCACCGGATTTCCACTTGACTCGATAGGTCCTGGGCACATAACCTTGATCCATCCACTACATCTAGTGGTGAGCGAACCTTCAAGACACACAATATGGGGTGCGGGCAGACGACGACATCATCGTCACGGCCGGCGCCGGCAATGCCTCTCCGCGTTTCGCGGCGGCACACAGGGGAATCGAGGGATAATGAGCAGCGAACTAGCCTTGCCAGAGCACGACGTGACCGAGATCCCGCTGCAGGACGCCAGCCAGGACATCTGGTCCCGCAAGTACCGCCTGGTCGCCAAGACCGGCGAAGCGGTAGATGGCACCCTGGACGAGAGTTTCCAGCGCGTCGCCCGTGCGCTCTCCGAGGTGGAGGTGGAGGACCGGCGGGAGCTCTGGTACGAGCGCTTCCTGTGGGCTCTGCGCCGCGGCGCCGTACCCGCCGGGCGCATCCTCTCCAACGCCGGCGCCCAGGAGCACAAGCCGGCCACGTCCACCATCAACTGCACCGTCTCCGGCACCATCCACGACTCCATGGACAACATCCTGGATCGCGTGCACGAGGCGGGCCTGACGCTGAAGGCCGGCTGCGGCATCGGCTACGAGTTCTCCACCCTGCGCCCGCGCGGCGCCTACGTGTCCGGCGCCGGCGCCTACACTTCCGGCCCCCTGTCCTTCATGGATATCTACGACAAGATGTGTTTCACGGTCTCCTCCGCCGGCGGTCGCCGGGGGGCGCAGATGGGCACCTTCGATGTGGGTCATCCGGACGTGGTGGAGTTCATCCGCGCCAAGCGCGAGGACGGTCGCCTGCGCCAGTTCAACCTCTCGCTGCTGATCACGGACGAGTTCATGAACGCGGTGCGTGAGGGCAAGAGCTGGAAGCTCGCCTTCCCGATCAGCGAGAAGGATCCCGAGTTCGACTCGCTGGATATGGACGATCCCGATCAGGTGGTGTGGCGCGAGTGGCCCACGGCGGACAAGTACATTCGCAACGATGCGGGTCTGGTGGCGTGCAAGGTCTACAAGCAGATGCCGGCGCAGCGCGTGTGGGATCTGATCATGACCTCCACCTACGACTTCGCTGAGCCGGGTTTCGTGCTCATCGATCGCATCAATGAGAAGAACAACAACTGGTGGACCGAGAACATCCGTGCCACCAACCCCTGCGGCGAACAGCCCCTGCCGCCCTACGGGGCCTGCCTGCTGGGCTCGGTGAACCTTACGCGCTTCGTCGTGGATCCCTTCACGCCCCAGGCACGTTTCGACTGGGACGGCTACCGCGAGGTGGTGAAGGTCTTCACGCGCATGCTGGATAACGTGGTGGAGATCAACGGTCTCCCCTTGGGTCCCCAGCAGGCCGAGATCATGGCTAAGCGCCGCCACGGCATGGGCTTCTTAGGTCTTGGCTCCGCCATCACCATGCTGTGCATGCGCTACGGCTCCAAGGCCTCCCTGGAGTTCACGGAGGAGGTCTCCAAGGAACTGGCCCTGGCCGGTTGGCAGACGGCCCTGGAACTCTCGCGCGAGAAGGGCCCAGCACCGATCATGAACGAGCAGTTCGAGGTGACCTCGGACATGCTGGCCAAGCGCCCGGAGATGGCCAGCGATGGCTGGCGCGTGGGCGACAAGGTGCCTGGCCGCGTGCTCCACGCGCGCTACAGCCGCTACATGCAGCAGGTGGCCGGCATCGCGCCGGAACTGGTGGAAGAGCTGGCCAACGTGGGTGCTCGCTTTACGCACCACTCGTCCATCGCGCCCACGGGCACGATCTCCCTGTCCCTGGCCAACAACGCCAGCAACGGTATCGAGCCCAGCTTCGCCCACCACTACATTCGCAACGTGATCCGCGAAGGGCGCAAGACCAAGGAACGGGTGGACGTGTTCTCCTTCGAGTTGCTCGCCTATCGCGCGCTGGTCAACCCGGCGGCCATGCCGGACGGCACGGACGAGACGGCACTGCCCGATTACTTCGTCACCTCCGACTCGATCACGCCGCGCGAGCACGTGGACATCCAGGCGGCCGCCCAGCGCTGGATCGACTCCTCGATCTCGAAGACCGCCAACGTGCCCACGGACTACCCGTACGAGGACTTCAAGGACATCTACATGTACGCCTACGAGAAGGGGCTGAAGGGTTGCACCACCTTCCGCTTCAACCCCGAAGCGTTCCAGGGCGTGCTGGTGAAGGAAGAGGATCTCAAGAACACCTTCTACGAGTTCACGCTGGAGGACGGCTCCACCGTACGCCTGCGCGGCGACGAAGAGGTGGAGTACGACGGCGAAACCCACACCGCCGCCAACCTCTACGACGCCCTGAAGGAAGGGTACTACGGGAAGTTTTAGGTAAAGAGTAATCCGGCGGCGCCGCCAGGCGCTGCCACCTTACCTTTCGATATTTTGCGGCAGGCGCCGCGACGAACCCAATCCCGCCAGGCGCCGCCCCACACGAGGACCAGACCATGGCCGTCAAGATCGCCAAGAAGATCACCAAGTACCGCGTCGACAAGAGCGAAGAGCCCGCCGCCGAGCAGGCCGCCGCTGCTACCGCCGCCGCCGAACCGGCGCCTGCGCCCGCTCCAGAGCCCAAGCCGGCTCCGGCGCCCGCCGCCCCCGCTGCCGCCCCCACCAAGGCGGAAGTCATTCGGATGCACGAGTCCGTGGATCGTCCGGACATGCTCATCGGCTCCACCTACAAGGTGAAGACGCCCGTGTCCGACCACGCCATGTACGTGACCATCAACGACATCATCCTCAACGAGGGCACGGCCCACGAGCAGCGACGCCCCTTCGAGGTGTTCATCAACTCAAAGAACCTGGATCACTACCAGTGGATCGTGGCCCTCACGCGCGTGATCTCCGCCGTGTTCCGCAAGGGTGGGGACGTGACCTTCCTGGTCGATGAGCTGAAGGCCGTGTTCGATCCGCGTGGGGGCTACTGGAAGTCCGGTGGCGTGTTCATGCCGTCGATCATCGCTGAGCTTGGCTATGTGATCGAGCGGCACCTGAAGCGAATCGGCCTATTGAAAGATGTGGGTCCTGATGAGCATCAGAAGAAGTTGATCGAGGAGAAGCGGGCGGAGTACGAGGCGCAATCGTCGCAGCAGGATGCCTTCGCCGACACCACGTCATTCCCGGAAGGTGCGCAGCTGTGTCAGAAGTGCAGCACGGTGGCGGTTGTCAGTATCGATAACTGTTTGACGTGCTTGAACTGCGGGGAGAGCAAGTGCGGGTAGATCGCCGCCGCCAACTGTGTTGTGGGTGTACGCATAAAGCGTGATTTTGCCCCCATAAGCCGTTATTAATGACCCCATAAGTCGTTACTAACGACCTCGAGCCCGGAAATGCAGCCTCAGAGGCTGTGTTTCCGGGCTTTTTGTTCTCCTACTCGGATCATGCTTTCCACGACTGTCGGACGGCCACTAGTATCGAAGGTGCAGAGTCATCCGGCGGCACCTTTCTTTCGTAGAAGGCGTTGCAGTGGTCCTTTTTCAGCCGCCCGTGTGGTTTCTTGGGCAGGGGATCGTGTTCGCACTGCTGTGGAGCTTGCGGGAGCTCCGTCCTTCGGTCTGCCGCTCTCGGTCTTCTTCAGAGCATTGGCGTGTTTGCGTTGCCGCGCTCGTTG
>JAAUYD010129430.1_pt1 | contig 16327 bp, 8 predicted proteins | sample 7278101 | NCBI WGS metagenome assembly JAAUYD01 (sample SAMN14350128, study PRJNA611818) | marine sediment metagenome | isolation source: surface marine sediment (0.6m) | place: French Polynesia: Moorea | collected 2018-08 | reverse complement strand
CGGCCCTGGGCCGCGAGCACCCGCCCGAGCATGACGCGCGGGCCCGGACTCGGGGTTCCCGGGACCACGGAGGCCCGGGCGTGGACCTCGGCCTCGTCGTAGCGCTGCAGGCCGAACAGGGCCGCCGTGGTTCCGGGAACCCCGAGCCTGGGCCCCCGCGTCATGCTCGGGCGCGTGCTGGCGGCCCAGGGCCGCGCCGACGAGGCCCTTGCCGAGTTCGACGAGGCCGAGGCCAGGAGCCCGGGCGACCCGCGCCCGCCCCTCGGAGCGGGGCGGGCCCTCCTGTCTCTGGGACGCCGGGAAGAGGCGGCCGAGGCCTTCGAGCGGGCTGCGGCCGGGCGCGGCACCAAGGCCGACATCGCGCGCCTCGAGCGCGCGGCACTGGCCCTCGAGGACGGCGACTGCGACGGCGCCGAGCGTTGGCTGAACGCCCTGCCCAAGGGCGCCACGTCCGCCTGGCGGTCCGAGCTGCGCCTGGCCCTGGCCGAGGACCGGGTCGGCCGGCGGGACGCTGCCCGGGCCCGCATCGAGGCGGCCATCGAGAACGAGGGCTCCCAGCCCATGCTGTGGGCGACCCTTGCGAGCCTGCAGGATCGCGCCGGGGATCGCGAGGGATCCATCCGCTCCCGGGAGAAGACGCTGAGCCTGGCGCCGGCCGAGATCTGGCCCAAGAACGATCTCGCCTACGCGCTCGCGAAGGCGGGGCGGGACCTCGACCGCGCCCGCGAGCTCGCCCTCGAGGCGGCCGAGTCGGGCGACCCCAATACCCTCGACACCCTGGCCACCGTCGAGTTGGCCCGTGGCGAGGCTTCGAAGGCCCTGGCCACCGCCCAGCGCGGCCTGGCTCTCGCGAAGGTCGGCGACGCCCGGCCGCACCTCGAGCTGCTCCAGGCGCGCGCCCTGGCCGCTCTGGGGCGGGCCGAAGAGGCTCGGGCCGGACTGCGGCGCAGCGTCGAAGGCCTGGCGAAGCGGCCGAGCTGGGCGAACGAGGCCGAGCAGCTCGCCGAACGACTGGGCATCGAGCTCTCGCTCCCGGCCCCCTCCGATCCGGCCTGCCCGGCCTAGGGGCCCACAAAGAGAACGAGGCGGCCACCCCGAAGGGTGACCGCCTCGATCGAACGAACCGTGCTGGCTTACTTGCGAGCGCGGCCGAGGGCCACGAGGCCGACGATGCCGCCGCCGAGCAGCAGCAGGGTGCCGGGCTCGGGGGTCGCGGCGGCCGTGTAGACCAGGGTCAGCACGGAAACGGCCGGGATCGTCACCGGGATCGCCGTGAGGCGCACGGTGGCGCCGCTGACGAACACGACGGTGCCGACGCCGGCGGCGTCGCGGTTGTCGGAGCCGGTGGCCATGGCGGTGCCGGCGGCGAGGCCGGTGCCGGTCACGGTCGTGGCGCCCGTGGTCCAGCCGTTGCCGAACAGCGTGGCCTTGAAGATGCCGAGCAGGAGGCCGGTCGAGCTGCCGCCGCCACCGATGGGCGAGAGCGGAACGTTACCGGCCGGGTTGGCGCCGGCGAAGATGTTCGCCGTGGCGTTCAGGCCAAGGAGACCACCGGGAGGCGTCAGGGTGCCGGGGCCGAACGAGCCGCCGGAGACCGTCACCTTGTTGAGGCCGAACTGCGGGGGGCTGATCGCGGTGCTGAGCGAGATCGGGCCGATGGCCGGAATCGGGGCCGCGCCGCCGGCGATGGAGCTGACGCCCATGGCCGTGCCGGTCACGACGACCGAGCCGACGCCGATGGACGCCGTCAGGTTGGCCGACACGTTGACGATACCTGCGGTGGCCTGCGTGGCGCCGAAGCAGAGAGCAACAGCGGCAATGGCCAAGATCTTGGACAACTTCATGAGATTGGACCTCTTTCTCTGTGAACCGCGCTGATGAGGGGGTTGGGCCCGCGCCAGCGAAGCTTCTTCCTTGCCGAGTAAGTGACCCGGGCGAGCCGAATGTGGCAGCGGAAGTGGAGAAAGGACCCAGAAGGACCCCGAAAACAAGAAGCGCCCACCCCCGAGGGGATGGGCGCTTGCCAATCCTGCCTGACGAATCAGGCAAGCCTACCCGCCGAGGCGGGTGGGAATGGCTCTACTTGCGGGCCCGGCTGCGGCCGAGGGCCACGAGGCCAGCGATGCCACCGCCGAGCAGCAGCAGGGTGCCGGGCTCGGGGGTCGCGGCGGCCGTGTAGACCAGGGTCAGCACGGAGACGGCCGGAATCGTCACCGGGATGGCGGTGAGAACGACGGTCGCGCCGCTCACGAACACCACGGTGCCGACGCCGCCGGCGGTCCGGTTGTCGAAGCCGGTGGCCATGGCGGTACCGGAAGCGAGGCCGGTGCCGGTCACGGTCGTAGCGCCCGTGGTCCAGCCGTTGCCGTTCAGCGTGGCCTTGAAGATGCCGAGCAGGAGGCCGGTCGAGCTGCCGCCGCCACCGATGGGCGAGAGCGGAACGTTACCAGCCGGGTTGGCGCCCGCGAAGATGTTCGCCGTGGCGTTGAGGCCAAGGAGACCACCGGGAGGCGTCAGGGTGCCGGGGCCGAACGAGCCGCCGGAGACCGTCACCTTGTTGAGGCCGAACTGCGGGGGGCTGATCGGCGTGCTGAGCGAGATCGGGCCGATGGCCGGAACCGGAGCCTGACCGCCGCCGATGGAGCTGACGCCCACGGCCGAGCCGGTCACGACGACCGAACCCACGCCGATGGACGCGGTCAGGTTCGCCGACACGTTGACGATACCCGCGGTGGCCTGCGTGGCGCCGAAGCAAAGAGCAACGGCGGCAATGGCCAGAATCTTGGACAACTTCATTTCTATGGAACCTCTTTGTTTTTCCCCAGGCCTCCGCGGACTCGTCGGCACCTCTGCCGAGTCGCCCAGCGGTGGCACGACCGCCATTTGTGCAACGCGCGTACCAGTTCCCGCACGGCTGGGGCGAAAACCCACAAGTGCCTGTTTTTGAAAGCTTAAAAACTCCCCTCCGGGCTGATGGAGGGTCGCATCTCCTTGCGGAGGCTCAGGAATTCCGTGGTACGGCGGCATCGCCGTTCCCATTGGGGGAAAGGCCTTTCCTATCGCCCCCTCTGACAACCCCCGAGGGAATTTCCCGTCAGTCGGCCCCGAGCCTGGACCCGTTCGAGAGGAGGACTGCCGGAGGCGGACGGACCCGTATACTGACGAGTCCGCCGGCCGGCGACCGAGCCGGGAGACGGACGAGATCCGCGCGGAAGCCCACAGCTCGGCGCCCTCGAGCCGATGACGAAGGGGCCCCGCGTCCGATCCTCCGACGCCCACGCCTCCGACGCCTCCACGGGACCCACCCATGACCGCCGCCCCGCTCCCCAACCCGGCACCCGAAGCCCCGCGCTGGTTCTTCGGGCCGCTGCCGGATCTCGCTCTCGGCTGCGGGCTCCTCTACTTCGGGCTGCTCGGCGTGCAGCTGCTGGCGGGCGACACCATGGCGAACGTGTTCCCCGCGCGCTGGCTCCCGATTCTCACCCTGCTCCTCGGAGCTCCCCACTACGGGGCCACGCTGATCCGGGCCTACGGCGACGCCGAGAGCCGCCACCGCTACGCGTTCTTCGGCGTGGTGCTGACCGGGCTGCTCGGCCTCGTGTTCCTCTACGGGCTCCGCGACCACGTGTTCGGCTCGGTGGTCCTGACCCTCTATCTGACCTGGAGCCCCTGGCACTACTCCGCCCAGAACTACGGCGTCGGTGTGGCCTTCCTGCGCCGGCGCGGCGTCGGCTTCGACGCCCTCACCAAGCGCTTCCTGTACGGCTCCTTCCTGCTCTCGTACGCCATGGCGTTCAGCTCCGTGCATCGCGCTGCGGACCACGCCGACTACGTCCCCGTCCAATACAAGTCCACGGTCTACGAGCTGATTCCGCTCGGCATCCCCGCGGCGGTGCAGGAACCGCTCTTCATCGCGCTCGTCATCGCCTGGCTCGGCGCGACGGCGTTCGTCGTCGCGCAGCTGCTGCGCAACGCGAGCCTCGGACGTCTGGCCCCGGTGCTCGTGCTCCTCGCCCTCCAGGCGTTCTGGTTCGTCGCACCGTCGGTGGCGGGACAGTGGGGCTGGCTGAGCGGCTTCCACCCCTTCGCGCCGGGCAACGCGGCCTACACCTTCATGTGGGTCGCGAGCGGCCACTTCCTCCAATACCTCTGGATCACCACGTACTTCGCCGAGAAGTCGAGCGACTACGACGGCCGAGCCCGTTACCTGGGGCGCTGCCTGCTCTTCGGTTCCGCGCTCTGGGTCGTCCCGGCGCTGATCTTCGCCCCGGGCCTCCTGGGCCAGCTCCCCTACGACTTCGGGCTCGCTGCGTTCACCGCCGCCACGGTGAACCTGCACCACTTCATCCTCGACGGAGCGATCTGGAAGTTCCGCGACCCCAAGGTCACGAGCGTCCTGGTGCGGGGCCAGCGAGAGGAAGGCGCGGAGCGCGCGTGGCCGGGCATGGCCTGGGTCTCGCGCGGGTTCCTCGTCCTCGGGGCGATCGGCTTCGGAGTGGCCCTGTACTCGTTCACCCAGACGGTGCAGATGCGCCGCGCCGTGGCGGCCGAGGACTGGCCGACCGTAGAGCGCGCGATCGGCAACCTGGGGCGCATCGGGCGCACGAGCCCTCGGCACCTGAACCAGCTCGGCGTGATCGCGACGGCGACCGGTCGCCCGGCCGTGGCCCGCGAGCGCTTCGAGGAGAGCCTGGCGCTGCACCCGACGGTCGACGCCTACTCGGGGCTCGCCGGCCTGCACGAGCGCCAGGGCCGGAGGGACGACGCCCTGCCCTTCCTCGAGGCCGCCCTTGCGCTGGACGACACCGACGCAGGCCTCTGGTATCGCATCGGCCTCGCGAAGCTCGAAGGCGGCGAGCCCGAGCCCGCTCTCGAGGCCCTGCGACGCGCGGCGGAGCTCGCGCCGGAGCGGCGACTGATCCAGCTCAAGCTGGAGCAGGCCGAAGAGCAGCTGCGCAGCGCCGCCCCCGCGCCCTAGGCACCGCTCCCGCACCAGGGCGCGCCAGGAGGCCGCGCTAGGCGCCGGATGCGATCCGCTGCAGGCGGCTTCGCAGCGCGCCGGCCCGCTCGTCTTCGATGCCCTCGAGCAGCTCGAGGAACGCCGCTGCGTCGACCGCCGCGCGCCGGCGCTCGGCCCAGGGCACGACCTCGTGGACGGACTGGAGCGTCTCGGGGACGTCGCCGAGCGCGAGGGTCAGGCGCGCGCGCAGGAGCACGTCGGCGGGCGAAGGGCGGCTTCGCAGGCCGGCCCCGTCGATCAGCGCGAGGGCCTCGCGATGGGCCGAGCCGGAGTCCTCGCGCAGCCGGCTCTCGGCGCGCAGGCGATCGGCGGCCGGGCCCATCGGATCCGCCGGATCGATGGCCGCGAGCCGCGCTTCGACCCCCGGGTCGAGCGGCGCGCCCGCGTCGGCGAGCGCGCGAGCCGCATCGAGCCAGTCGCGCTCGGGCGGACGGAGCGGCTCGAGCAGCGGCGGCGTCTCGCCGCGCCGGAGCCAGTCGGCGCGCCCGAGCTCGAGCAGGCGGGCGCGGGCCAGACGCAGGCCCGGCCGCTCGCGCAGCGCCACCGACAGGGCGGCGACGGCGCGCACGGGATCGCCGACGGACGATGCGATCAGCCCGCGCGCGTAGGCCTGCCAGCCCCGGTCGCGGATCGCCGAGCTCAGGGTCGAGAGCCGCTGGAAGTGGCCGTGGCGCCAGAGCGCCTCGATCGTGGCCTGCGGCCCGAGCCGCTCCACGACGCGGCCGATCGCGTCGCGCCGGCCGATCTCCTTGCCGAGACCACGCCCGATGGCACTGCGTCCGATCACTCCGGGCGAGCGGGTCTGGAGCCGGTTGCGGCGGTCGCGATTGATGGTGGCGCCGGCGGCCAGGAGCTTCGCGCCGCGCGAGTCGAGCACCAGCGAGACCTCGACGTCGGCGGGCTCGTGGATCCCGATGCTGGCGAGCGTCTCCGGGTCGCGCGCGAGCGCGCGCTCGGTTCCGGCCACGAGGTCGAGGGGCTCGTCGGACGCCACGAACTGGATGCCCGCGGCGCCCTCCGGCTGGTAGACCTGCACGTGCTCGAAGGTGTCGAGCAGCGTCGCCAGCAGGACTCCGAGCAGATCGAGATCGATGAAGTTGAGCCCCATCCACTGGACGAACACGCCGCCGGGCACGAGCCGCTGCTTCACCAGCTCGAAGAACTCCCGCGTATACAGGTTGGAGGCGCCGGCGGTCCAGGGATGGGAGGGCTGGGAGGCCACCACGTCGTAGCGGCGCTCGGTGAGCGCCATGGCCGCACGCGCGTCGTTCTCGATCACGCGCACGCGCGGATCCGAGAGCGGGTCGCGCGCGCGGTCGGGGGCGATGAACCGGTTGGCCGCCACCACCGCGGGCTCGAGCTCCACCACGTGCAGCTCGCGGATGGTCTGGGGCACGGCCTCGATGGCCAGCCCTCCGCCGAGCCCGACCATCAGCATCGACTCTCCCTCGGGGCGGGCCAGGGCCCCCACCGCGCCGAGCCAGCGCGCCACCGCGAACTTGCCGGTGCGCGAGAGCGTGCCGCCGACGCTCGCCTCGGGAAGGCCGCTCGTCGAGAGCACGAACTCCGAGCGCAGCCGCCGCACCATCACGGTCGTCGAACGGCCGACCTCGTGGAACACGATCTCGCCGCCCTGGGGCGTGCGCGTGAGCGGGCCCGTTCGGAGCAGCTCCCAGGGCGGCTCGGGGCGCACGACGAGCAGGCTCGCACCGAGCGCAACCGCCACGGCCGCGGGGATGCGCAGCCGCGGCGTCGTGGCCAGGGCGGCGACGAACGCGAGGACGAGCCCCGTCGCCAGCAGCAGGGTCAGCATGCCGGCGAAGCCGAGCCAGGGCAGCAGCACGAAGCCGGTGCCCACCGCCCCGGCGATCGCGCCCAGGGTGTTCCAGGCGTACACGCGCGCGGTGGCGCCGCCCGCCTCGGTCTCGTCGCGGGCCAGGATGCGGACGGCGAAGGGGAAGGTGGCGCCGATGCACAGCGTGCTCGGGAGCAGCACCAGCACCGAGAGCCCGGCGTCGATCAGGCGGCGGCTCCCGTCGCCGTCCATGCGTGCCGCCAGGCCCGGTAGTGAGTCGAGAAAGACGTAGGCGAAGGCCGATGCGAGGGCGACGCCGATCTGCGCGACCGCGAAGCCCCGGGTGGCCGTCCGGCGGTCGCGCGCCAGCGGGGAGGCGAGCGTCGAGCCCAGCGCGATCCCGATCAGGAAGCTTGCGAGCATGGTCGAGAAGGCGTGCACGCTGGCGCCCACGAGATGCACCAGCAGCTTGAACCAGAGCACCTCGTAGCCGAAGGAGACGAAGCCCGAGAGCAGGATCGTCGGCAGGATCCAGGACGCGCGCGGACGCGACTCCGCCCCGGGCGCCGGCCGAGGGGGCGTCCGCTCGGCCCGGGCCACGAGGGCCGCCAGCACGAAGACGAGCCCGTTGGTCGCGACCGCCACCCAGAGGGTGCCCCGCAGACCGAGGGTGGGAAGCAGCACGAAGCCCGCGACCACGGTGCCGAACACGGCGCCCAGGGTGTTGATCGCGTAGAGGAAGCCCACCCGCGAGCCCACCACCTCGTCGCGGTCGACGACACTGCGGATCAGCAGCGGCAGCGTGGCGCCCATCAGTGCCGTCGGCACCAGCAGGATGCCCATCGAGGCGACCAGGGTGTAGAGCGTGAGCACGCCGTCCCCTGCATCGGGCGGCATCGGCTGCCCGCCGAAGACCGCGACGTACAGGCGCGTCGAGAGCGTGAGCGCTTCGGGAACGGCGAAGGCACACAGCGCGATCGCACCCTCGAGAATCGCGTACCAGAGCACCGGACGCGTCACGCGATGCAGGAAGCGTGCAGCCACGGCCGAGCCCGCGGCCAGCCCGCCCATGTAGGCGGACAGCACCATGGCCACCGCCTGCTCGGACGTGCCGAAGACGAACGCGAACTCCCGCGTCCAGGCGGTCTGGTAGATCAGCGCCGCGAACCCGGAGAGCAGGAAGCAGCCGGAGACGGCCGCCAGCACACCACGCGCCATGGGTCGGCCCTCCGAGGCCGATGAGGCCGTCAGGAGGCGCGCCTAGTTGGCAACCGTGCCGGCCGTCTCGAGCTGGACCAGCATGGCCTTCGCCTGCTCGGCCTCGGGGAACGCGCCGAAGCGCAGCGCCTCGCGAATCGCGGACTGGGCGGCCTCGACCTCGCCCTTCTGGGCCAACGCCTCGCCGAGGCGGTAGCGCAGGGTCGGCACCTCGGGCGTGCGCGCCAGCGCCTTCTCCAGGGTGGCGATCGCCGCTTCGACCTCGCCGCGCTTCAGGTGGACGAAGGCCAGGGTGTCGGCGATGTCCGGCGCCGCCTCGGTTCGCGCCGCCGCCTGGGCCAGGGCCAGCGCCTCGTCGAGGTCGCCGCCCCCGTCGGCCAACAGGTACGCGAGATCGTTGCGCGCCCGGGCCGCTGCGGGATGGGTCTCGACGACCTTGCGCAGGCGCGCCTTGGCCCCGTCTACGTCGCCCTGGACCAGCACGAGCTGGGCGGCCCGGTAGGCGGCCTCCTCGTGGTCGGGCTCGAGCTCGACGGCGCGGTCGAGCTCGCGGATGGCGGTGTCGAGATCCTGGGCCCGGAAGGCCAGCACGCCGAGCCCCTCGTGGGGATTCGGAGCCTCGGGGTCGAGGGCGATCGCCTTTTCGAAGACGGCGCGCGCCTCCGCGTCCCGGTCGGCCGCCACCAGCACCCGACCCTCGAGGTCGAGCAGGTCCACCGAAGAGGCGTCGGCCGCGACGGCCGCACGCACCGGGTCGAGGGCCTCGAGCGGCGTTCCCCGGTCGATGTGCGCCTGAACGAGCGCCCGCAGCACGGGCAGGTTCTCGCCGTCCGCCCAGTCGATGCTGAGGGCGCCGAGGAACTTCGCAGCCGCATCCGCCCCGGCTCGCGCCGAGATCTGCGCCGCCCGCTCGGCGGCCGCGTAGGGAGCGCCACCGGGGAACTCGGCCAAGCCGGTCAGGTACTCGTCGGCCAGCTCGAGCTTGCCGAGCGCCACCGCGGCGCGAGCCCCGGCGAGATGGGCCTCCGGCCCGTTGTAGGTCGACCCGTTCAGGTGGAGGTTCACGTAGGTGAGCGCGAGGGCGTGCTTGCCCAGGGCCGAGGCCAGCTGGGCGCCGGCCAGACAGGCCGGGTTCTCGTCGGGCTCGGCCCGGATCGACTCGCGGTACTCGACGAGCGCGCGCTCGAACAATCCGAGGCGGAAGGCCGCGACGCCAGCGAGGAAGCGCGCTCCCGAGTTGTCGGGCCAGCCCTTGAGGGCGGCGTCGTACAGCGAGAGCGCCTCCTCGTACTGCTCGCGCTGCATCGCGATGCGAGCCTCGATCAGCTTGCGATAGGACTCCTCTTCGACCTCGGCCAGCAGCTGCTCGGCCCGCTCGATCTCGCCCGAGGTCGCGAAGAGCTCGGCGCGCTGGAAGCGGAGACGGTCAGAGCCACCTCCGAGATCGGAAGCGACCGAGAGCGCCTCGGCGGCCTCGGAGAACTCGTCGTCGAGCCGGTGGAGCCGCGCGAGCTCCTCGTACGCCTGCGGCGTCTGGAAGTCGTCGGCGGCGAGCGCCATCAGCTTCTTGGCCTCTTCGTGGTCTCCCTGCTCCCAGACGAACGTCGCTTCGCCGAGCCGGAAGGCCATCACCTCGGGCGACCGGCTCGTCGCCTCGCCCCAGACCTCTCGCGAACGCTCCGGGGAGCCCGTCTCCTCGTAGTAGTCGGCGAGCTCCGAGATCGCGGCCTCGACGGTCGGGTACTCGTCGAAGCAACGGCGATAGGCCGCCTCGGCCGCGTCGCTCGCCACGGTCTCGGCCCGGGGGTTCTCGGAGTTGCGCAGCTCGAGCCGGGCGCGCGGATCGTCGGCGTCGGCCAGGGCTCGCGCCAGGGCCTCGCTCTCGTCCTCGGTCTCGGGCTGCGTCTTCTTCAGCTCCGCGCCCGCGATCGACGTGCACGCGTTCGCCGCGGAGATCACGTCGCCGGCCTCGCGGGTCTCGGTCTCGATGCTGGCGAGCACCTCGACGGCCTCGTCGAACCGGTCGAGCTCGTAGAGGGCCACGCCATGCAGCCCACGCGCCTGCAGGTGCCGCGGCTCGAGGGCCACGGCCTTCTCGGCCGCGGCGAGCATGGCCTCCCAGTCGCGGATCCGCTGGTGGGTCGCGGCGAGGAGGATCCATCCCGGGAGCAGCTCCGGCTCGAGCTTGGTGACGTCCTCGGCGGCCTCTGCGGCCCGCTCCAGGTTATGGGTCTGAAGCAGGTTCGACGCCATCAGCAGGCCGGCCTGGGCGCCGAACTCCGGGTCCTGGGCGGCGCGGCGCAGCGAGAAGACCGCGTTCGCCGGCTCGCCGATCTGCGTGAGCGCCGTTCCGAGCAGCAGGTTCGCCTCGGCATGATCCGGCTCTGCCGCGAGGACCTCGCGCAGGGGCTCGATCGAGTCCTCGAACGCGCCGCTCTCCTGCAGCGATCGGATCTCCGCCATGGGATCACCGGCAGGAGCCGAGCAGGCGACCGGCACGACGAGCGCAGCGGCGAGGAGGGTGCCCAGGGCACCGCGGAGAACCCCGCGGCGCGTTCCGGTGTGGATCGTTCGGCTGGTCACGGGGACCTCCAAGCGTCGAGAAAGCAGTGAATCATACGCGCCTCGGACACCCTTTCCAACACCGCTCTCCCACTCGACGCGAGACGCGAGGAGCGAGTCCGAGAGCGGTCGGCGCGGGGCCTCGGAGCCCCTGGGTTGTGGCTTCCCCACCACCGCGGGTGACGCGCAATCGAGTGCGAGGAACGATCCGGGCTGTCACCTGCGACCGGAGCGGGGCCACACAGGGAGTCCGCCGCGCCCCGGGTTTGCGCGTTTCGGCCCTCGGGCCGCCTTCCGAGAGCTGCGACTCGCTGTTGCCCGGGCTGGTGGGTGATAGACTACCCGGCTTCCCTTCGGAGGACTGGACTTGCGCCGCCTGCTCGACTCTCCCTGGCTCTACTTCGGCCTGGCCGCCCTGCTCGCCGTCTACACGCTCTCCACGTTCTTCGAGCTGCGCTTTCCCGCCCGCCCGACGAAGGGCGCCGAGGAGATCGCCAAGCTTCCCGAGCGCGACGACCTGAACATCGTGTTCATCCTGGTCGACACCCTGCGTGCCGACCGCCTGGGCTCCTACGGCTACGAGCGCGACACGACGCCCGTCCTGGACATGCTCACGAAGGGGAGCATCCGCTTCGAGGACGTCCGCGCCCACTCGAGCTGGACCAAGACGTCGATGGCTTCGCTGTGGACCGGCAGCAACCCCGCGCGCCACGGCGTCCACCGCTTCTCCCACGCGCTCGCCGAAGAGGAGCTGCTCCCGGCCGAGATCCTGCAGCAGGCGGGATACGAGACGGTCGGCATCTACCGGAACGGCTGGGTCGGAACCAACTTCGGCTTCGGCCAGGGCTTCGACACCTACGTCTCGCCGCGCTCCAAGCGGAACATGGAGCGCTACAAGACGAGCCCGACCGCCCCGTCCGGTCTCGACGGCACGGATCTCGACGCCACCCAGGCGGCCGTCGAGTTCATCAAGACCCACGGTGGCGGGCGCTTCATGATGTACCTCCACTACATGGACCTGCACCAGTACCTGTACGAGGCCGACTCGGCGCTGTTCGGCACCGGCTACTCGGACGTGTACGACAACGCCCTCCACTGGACCGATCGCAACATCTCGCAGGTGATCGTCGCGCTGGAGGAGGCGGGCGCCGCCGACCGCACCATCGTGGTCCTCGCCTCGGACCACGGCGAGGCCTTCGACGAGCACGGCGTCGAGGGGCACGCCAAGGACCTCCACAAGGAGGTCGTGGCCGTCCCGCTGATCTTCATCCTGCCCTTCTGGCTGGAGGAGGAGCTCACCATCTCGAACCCGGTGCGCAACATCGACATCTGGCCGACGCTCCTCGACATGGTGGGCGCGGATCCGCTGCCCGAGGCCGACGGCATCTCGCTCCTGCCGCTGATCGACGCCGTGGCCCAGGGCGACGACCCGACGCCCCACGCCCCCACCAACGCGATGGCCTCCCTGGATCTCACCTGGGGGCGCGTCGGCATGGATCCCAAGCCTCTCGTGACCTACACCGAGTGGCCGCACCGGATCCACATCACGAACCCCGATCTCGACGACCCCAAGACCCAGCTCTACGACCTGGCGGCAGACTCCGAGGAGCAGCGCGACATCTCGGACGAGGACCGGGAGCGGGCCCGGGAGCTGCTGGAGACGACCCGCGAAGAGCTCTCCGAGCTGTCGAAGTCGGCGACCGCCATCGACGTCGAGATCGACGAGATCCGGCTCAACCAGCTGCGGGCCCTCGGCTACGCGATCGAGACGCCGCTGCAGGTCCCCGTCGAGGACACCGAAGAGACCCCCTGAGGCGCAGCGCGGCCGTCGGGAACGAAGGTCACCCTCCTTGAGTGAGCAACCGATCGCAGCGGGCCCTCGCCCCCTTCGCTTGGCCACGCTGAGCCTGGTGGTGAGCCTGGGCGGCGTCTCTGCGCTGTCCTGGGAGACCATCTGGCAGATCCAGGCCACTCTGGCCTTCGGCGCGTCCGCACCGGGCGCCGCGATCACCCTCGCCGTCACCATGGGCGGGATCGCCCTCGGATCGCTCGTGGCGGGACACTGGCTCAGCCGAGCCGATCTCGAGCAGCCGCTGCGAGCGTACGCTCTGCTGGAGTGGGTCATCGGCGGCACCGCGGCGCTCTCGCTCTCCGGCTTCGGTGTTCTCGCGTCCCTCGACGCGTGGATCTATGGCGTGTGGAGCCCCGCGGCGGACCTCCTCCATGCCCTCGGCATGGCGGCGCTCATCCTTCCCCCCACCCTGGCCATGGGCGCCACCATCCCGCTCTTCCAGCTCATCGCCCGGCGCGAAGGCCAGCGCATCTCGATCCTCTACGGCATGAACACGGCGGGGGCGGCGCTCGGCGTGCTGCTCATGGCCTTCGTCCTGCTCCCGGCTCTCGGCGTCGTGCTGACGAGCGGGATCGCCGCATCGGTCAACGTCCTCGCCGGCGCCATGGCCTGGCTCCTCAGCAGCCGAGGCGGATCGGCGGACACGAACCCTCTGGAGGCGGCGACCCAGCGCCCCGAGACCCGCCTCGCGCTGAACCGCCGGCTGGCACTGATCGCGACCTTCTCCACGGGCTTCGTGACCTTCGGGCTCGAGGTGGTCTGGTTCCGGGCGCTGCGCTCGGCGCTTTGGAGCACCTCCTCGACCTTCGCGATCATGCTCGCCTCGGTGCTGGTCGCGCTCGCGGTGGGCGCCCGGATCGTGCCCTGGCTGCGGTCCAAGCAAGCGACGCCCGACCTCCTCCTCGCCGGATCGGGCTTCCTGGTCCTGGCGGCCACCCCGATCGTCGAACGATTCGACCTCCTGGCCGTCTCGTCCCTCGGGTCTTCGGGCGGCCCGGTCGCGTGGTTCGGTGCCACCCTCCTCACCCTCGGCCCGGGAGTAGTGCTGCTCGCCACCGTGCTCCCCTGGCTCCTCGAGGACAACCCGGAGCCGCAGGTCAGCGGCCGGCTGTATGCAGCCAACGCGATCGGGTCCGTGCTCGGCAGCATCACGGCCGGCTGGATCCTCCTCCCGACCCTCGGCTTCGCCGGCGGCGCCTGGCTGCTCGCCTCCATCCTGATCCTGCTGGCCTTCGTCGCCGCCGAAGCCACCCGACGCAGGGGCTGGATCGCAGCCATCGGGGTCTGGAGCGTCGCCGTGGCCATGTCGATGAGCTCGAGTCCGGGCCGGGATCGGATGTACGCCCAGCCCGAGCTCGAGACCCTCGAGATCGTCGCCTTCGACGAGAGTGCGGACTTCACCGTCTCGGTCGTCGGCACGCGAAGGGCGCGCACCCTGCTGATCGACGGCTTCGGCGCCACGGGAGAGGGTTTCACGACGGGCCACTACATGCTGGCGATGGGCGCCCTCCCCGCCATGCTGCACAGCTCTCCCGAGAACTCCCTGGTGATCTGCTTCGGCACGGGGCAGACCGCCAACGCCCTGCGGCGAGCGAGTCTGGGCCGGGTCGACATCGTCGACATCAGCGATGCGGTCTTCGGGATGGCGGAGCACTTCTCGGCGAACCAGGGCGTCCTCGACGACCCCCGAGTCGAAGCCATCGAGATGGATGGGCGAGCCTGGCTGCGCCGGACCCAGCGCAGCTACGACGTGATCACCCTCGAGCCGATGCCTCCGAACTTCTCCGGCGTCAACGCGCTCTACTCCCGCGAGTTCTACGAGATCGCCGCCGAGCGACTCGCAGAAGACGGGGTCATCGCCCAGTGGGTCCCCTTCCACCTCCTGAGCATCGCCCATGCTCGCGCCATCACCGCGACGTTCCTGGAGACGTTCCCGGATGCCATCCTCTGGACGGACCCGGTCGACGGCACGGGAATCCTGCTCGGCCGCAAGCGGCAGGCCGATGCTCCGCTAGGCGACCGATGGCCGGGAATGGAGCGCGGCCTGCGGACGATGGGCATCTCGGCGGACGAGGTGCGCAAGGGCGTCCTCCTCACCCCTTCCCAGCTGGTGGACTATGCGGCGGGATCCGTCGTGACGGACGACAACCGCATGCTGGAGTACAGCGAGCTCAGCCGCTCCGCGGCCTCCACCCTGATGCTTCGCAACACGAAGCGGAATCGCGAAGAACTGATCCGAGCCGCCGGCCGCCCTCTGTACATCCGCCCCTAGGGAATCTCTGCGCAGGTCTCCCTGAACGCAGCGACGAGGGCCCCGATGTGGCGTGGGGTCCACATCTGCAGGGCTTCCCCAGCGCGAGCGGTCTCGTCGACACCGTCGAGCGCAGGAATCGGCCGTCGGCCTCGACGCCACGTGTCGAGACGCCCGTAGAGCGAGGCCCTAGCGCCCAGCGACGCTCACGCCGAGATCCCCGAGCTTCGCCTCGGCGCGCTGCTTGCTGGCTTGGCAGTTCGAATCCAGCGCCAGGCAGCGCTGCCAGATCGCGTCGAGGGCGGCGCGGTCGAAGGGCGCCGAGTGGACGTAGTGTCGCTCGAAGAGCTGCGTGTAACGCAGCGCCTCGCCGGGCGTGATCCGCTTGCCCTCGGGAAGCGGCGCGCCGAAGAGCACGCCGAGGTCTGCCACCAGGGCCGTCGGGTAGGGCTGGCCGACGTCGCGCACGAGCTGCTTCGGACCCTCCGACTCCGGGAAGTGGTAGACCCACGAGGCGATCCAGGCCGCGCACTCGTCGAGCCGCGTCTGGCAGAGCTGACCCGCCACCTCGCGGTGCAGCTCCTCGCTGACGCCGTTGCGGGCCACGTACTCGGCGAGCAGCGAATAGCGCGCTCCGAGAGTCGCGGTGTCGAGACCGGCGGTCGGTGGCAGCCCTCCCGCGCCGCCCACGAAGAAGGCCCGCGCGGCCTGGTCGCTCAGGATCGGGTGGAACAGCGTGTGGATCGGGCCCTCGAGGCCCGAGCCGTGCACCACGCCGAGGGGCAGGAGCTCGTGGGCGAGGAGTGCCGGCAGGGTGTCGATGTCGGTCCGCCGCAGGCCGCGCCGGATGTCCTTCTGCTCGAAGCGCTGTGCCACGCGATCGAAGTCGAGGCTCGCCTCGGCATCCGTGAGCCCCAGGATCAGGAGGTCCGGCCCGTAGCTGTACCAGACCGAGACCTGGTCGAAGACCTCGAGGTAGGTGCGCAGGGCGAGCTCGATGGTCGCGTCGTCCGTCTCGTAGGTGTGGAACCACTGGGCGTAGACGCCGCCCGGGGTCAGCCGGTCCCGGGCGGCCTGCAGGAACTCGTGGCTGAAGAGCATCTCGACGCCGCTCACCCACGGATTGCTCGGCTCCGAGGCGATGACGTCGTAGCGGCCCTCGCTGCGCAGGAGCGCGCGGTAGGCGTCGCTGCGATCGATCCGCACCTTCGGGTTCTTCGAGGCGAAGAGGTTGCCGCTGTCGAAGAAGGGCGCGGCCTCGATCACGCCGCGCGAGATCTCGGAGACGACCACCTCCTCCATGTCGTCGAGGGCGGCGAACTCGCCGGCGGTGACGCCCGTGCCGTATCCGATCACGAACGAGCGCTCGCACTTCTCGGCCAGGATGCAGGGCAAGAGCGCGACCAGGGCCATCGTCACGTAGTCCCGGCCCTCGCCGCCCACCGAGCCGTCGCTCTTGCCGTTGGTGAGGATCGAGCGCTGGGGCGTGGGCTTCGTCGGCACCTCGATCACCGCCACCGAGGTGGTGGGATCGAGGTGCCGACGAAGCCCACGCCCCAGCGCTCGATCCTCACCAACGGCAAGAGCGACGGCTCGGTGGGCGGCGAGGGCCGGGACTACGTGACGATG
>JAAUYD010254602.1_pt1 | contig 16332 bp, 14 predicted proteins | sample 7278101 | NCBI WGS metagenome assembly JAAUYD01 (sample SAMN14350128, study PRJNA611818) | marine sediment metagenome | isolation source: surface marine sediment (0.6m) | place: French Polynesia: Moorea | collected 2018-08 | reverse complement strand
TGTCCACATCCATGCCTCGTTCGATGCCCCAACGGACGTATTCCAGTCCGTCCGAGAGCGTGAAAGCCAGCTCCTGCGCGGCGGTGGAACCTGCCTCGCGGATGTGGTATCCGGAGATCGAGATCGAGTGCCAGCGCGGCATCTCGGCGGCGGTGAAGTCGATGGTGTCGCGCACGAGGCGCATCGACGGCCGGGGCGGGAAGACGAACTCCTTCTGTGCCTGGTACTCCTTCAAGATGTCGTTCTGGAGCGTGCCGCCGAGCTTCGCCCTGGGGATGCCGGCGCGCTCGGCCTGGGCGACGAACATCGCGAAGATCACCGCGGCCGGCGAGTTGATCGTCATCGACGTCGTGATCTCGCCGAGGTCGATGCCGCGGTAGAGGTCCTCCATGTCGGCGAGCGTGTCGACGGCGACACCGCACCGCCCCACCTCGCCGAGCGCCATCGGGTCGTCGGAATCGATGCCGAGCAGTGTCGGCATGTCGAACGCCGTGGAGAGGCCGGTGCCGCCGGCGTTGATGATCTCCTTGAAGCGCCAATTCGTGTCGTCGGCGGTGCCGAACCCGGCGAACATCCGCATCGTCCACAACTTCGACCTGTACATCGACGCATACGGGCCACGCGTGTACGGGTACTGGCCCGGGAACTCGCCGTCGTCGGGCCCATACACGGCCTCGAGCGGGACGCCCGACATGGTCTGGTGGTCGACGTCGCGCAGCACGGATGTCTCGTAGGCCTGCTGCCAGAGCTCACGGTTCGTGGGTGTCGTCGGCATGACTGGCAGAATACTTTGATGTCAAACTAATCTGCAAGGCGTGGAGACGCTCCCGCGACCCGACCCGATCGAGCTCGCCCGCCGGAACTGGATCGACGCCGGCTGGTCCGACGCCGCCGACGGGATGGCACTCGTCACGTCGGTGATGCGGGTGCAGCAGCTGTTCCTCGCCCGCGTCGAGGCGCTGCTGCGGCCACACGGGCTGACGTTCGCACGGTTCGAAGTGCTGCGCCTGCTGGCCTTCACCCGCCAGGGTGTGCTCCCGGTCGGCAAGGTCGGTGAGCGCCTGCAGGTCCACCCGGCGAGCGTGACGAACGCGGTGCAGCGGCTCGAAGAGGCCGGCCTCGTCGAGCGGCGCACCAACCCCGACGACGGTCGCAGCGTGCTGGCCCAGATCACGGAGCGCGGCCGCCAGCTGGTCGAGCGGTGCACCGAGCTGCTCAATCGCGAGGTCTTCGCCGACCTGCCGATCGACGCCGAGGCGACCGCGCGCGTCGTCGGCGGGCTCGATGCGCTCCGGTACGAATACGGCGACTTCCACCGAGCGCCCGGATGAGCGTCCGGAACTGACCTCTGCCCCTGGCGGACGCCGGGGCGCTGTGGCATGGCTGGACCTGGCAGTCGGAGGTGCACCATGTCGACGGCGCGGTCCCACGAGGACATCATCCAGGATCGCATCGCGGCCGGCGTGACCCGCAACGCCAAGCGGTTCGGGTACGCCCTGGCGGCGGCGATCAACGGCGTCATGCTCTGGATCGCCCACCAGCTCCTCGACTGGGAGTGGCCGGGCTTCCTGACGTCGGACTACGAGGAGCTGCTCCCCATCCTCACGTTCTCGTTCGTGGTCAGCATCGTCGCCAACGTCGTGTACGTCTGGAACGACCAGTGGCCGGTCAAGCACCTCGGTGAGATGGCGACGGCGCTGATCGGCTTCGTCGTCGCGGTGCGTGTCTGGCAGGTCTACCCGTTCGACTTCACCGAGTACGACGTCGACTGGTCGTGGCTCGTCCGGACCGTGCTGATCATCGCGATGGTCGGCACGGCGATCGGCTTCGTCGCCCAGTCGGTGAAGCTGGCGACGGGTCGGAGGTCGCAGCGCGAGACGCCACGACCACCCGCTCCCCCGCCGTGATACGCAGCCTGATCGTGTCTGGCGGCGGTGTGGGAGCTGCCGGACCTGCGATGCTCGTGGCCGTGAGGAGGTCGGTCGTCTGCGTCTCGGTCCTGGTGATGGTCGCCGGCGCCTGCGCGAGCAACACCCCCACCTCGAACGCTCCGGTGACGACCCCTGCACCGGTCAATCTCGAACCGGCGCCCGAGGCCACGGCGACGACACCGCCACCCGCGACGGTCGCACCGACGACATCGGAACCCGTCGAGCAGGCCAGCGAGGGGAGTGGGGCGTCGACATCGTCGACCGCACCCAGCTCCACGTCGACGACGACGTCCACGACCACGACCACGACCACGCTGCCGCCCGATCCGCTGCCGCCGAACGAGCAATTCTCCGGTACGCCGCTCGCGCTCGAGCTCGTCGCCGAGGTCGACAAGCCGACCGGGGTCACGTGGAAGGACGGGGACGACGCGATGTACGTCAGCACCCAGGCCGGTCCGATCCTGCGGGTGACGCCGGACGCGACCGAGCTCGTGCTCGACCTCACGGCGGAGACGTTCGAGGCGCTGCCCGGCTCGGAGCGCGGCGTGCTCGGTGTGGCGTTCGATCCCCGCGACGGCCGGATGTTCGTCAACTACACCGACATCGACCACGACACCCGAGTCGTGTCGTTCGAGCTGGTCGACGGTGTCGCGGTGCCCGAGTCGCGTCGCGAGGTGCTGTTCATCGACCAGCCCGGCCTCGGCCACAACGGTGGCCGGCTGCTGTTCGACGCCGCCGGCAACCTCTACGTCGCCTCCGGCGACGGCGGCGCCAGCAGCGGGCGCGACGTCGAGGACACGACGTTGCTGCTCGGCACCATCCTGCGTGTCACGCCCCGCCTCGACGGGGACGGGTACGACATCCCACCGGACAACCCACACGCCGACGGCGTGAACGATCGCCCGGAGGTCCTGGCCCGCGGTTTCCGCAACCCGTGGACGTTCTCGATCGACGACGACACCGGCGACATCTGGATCGGCGACGTCGGCAACAACTCGTTCGAGGAGGTGTCCCGGATGCGGCCCGACCAGTGGGGCGGCAACTTCGGCTGGCCGTTCTACGAGGGCAACGACCGGCGCCGCTCGGGTGCGCCGGACGGCGTCATCGCGCCGGTGTACGCGTACGGTCGCTCGGAGGGCACGGCCGTGATGGGCGGCCATGTCTACCGCGGCGATGCGATCCCGGAGCTGCGCGGCGCGTACCTGTTCGGTGATCTGACCGGCCCGGTGTGGGCGATCGGCACGGAGGGGGTCAGCCGGCTCGCCGTCGACCGCGTGAACACCATGGTCGGCTGGGCGGAGGATCCCGACGGCGAGCTGTACGTCCTCAGCCTCCGCGACGGTGTCTTCCGGCTCGTGCCGGCGTCACCGTGAGCCGTCGCAGGTGCCAGACGTCGATCGCGGCGATCGCGGCGTTGACCGCGGCCACCGGGGCGACGCCGATCAGCACGCCGTAGAGCGTGAAGGTCAGAGCGCCTGCGAGGTTGATCCAGCGGAGCCGGACGGCGGAGTCCATCAGCAGCGAGATCAGGACGATGATCGAGGCGGCGTAGCCGAGTGTCTCGGTGGCGGGGGCATGGCGGTGTCTCCGTGTCGTGCGTTCGGTCTCGGATGTGAGTACGTCGCCGACGGTCGAAACGGTTCGCGACGGCGGACGTCGTCTGCGAGGTGCGTCCGAACGTGCGAGGGTGGTCGGATGCGGACGCGCCTGTTCCTCGTTGCCGTCGCTTCGTGCTTGGGCGCGTGCGGCGGTGGCGACGACCCGGGCGTCACAGCGACCGACCCGCCGGCCGCCGCGGAGTCGGGCGACGCACCTGATGCCGGCGAGATCTCGAGCGGGGCGCCGGTGCCGGACGACGTCTGTGCGCTCGTGCCCGCCGCAGCGCTGGCCGACTACCCGGCCTCGAATCCGCGCAACATCGGGCCGCCGCCCGGGTGGGACGGCTTCGACGTCGAGGCGTGCGCTGCCGAGGTCGACGGTGCCCCGGTCCTCATCGTCGCCGTGCACGCCGACCGCACCGGATTCGACCAGATCAGTGGTGGCCCGCAGTACGTCGATGTCTCCATCCGGCCCGGGGCGGTCTGGCAGACCGACTCTCCGGCACTCTGGATCCCGCTCGCCGACGGGCGACTCCTGCAGGTCGCCGAGGCCCTCGCCGCACCCAGCGACGACCCGCTCCCCGAGCTCGCTGCCCTCGCGGAAGCGGTGCTCGCCGGTCTGTGAGTTCGTGCTGCTGGCAGGGCCATGCGACCCTGGCATCCACGCCGCGCCGGCGGTTCGCTGGAGGTAGCCACTCGGGAGGAGTGAACGATGACCGCCGTCGCACTCACCGTCGGCCTCGCCCTCGTCGTGGTGTTCATGCTGCGCCACTCGGACCGCGCCGACAGCTGACCGCCGCGGGCGTCAGGCGGCGAGCTCGCGCTACAGCCGCGCTCCTGACCACGAGATTGCCGGAAGTCGGCCTCCTCAGTCGACCACTGCGTCGACCTCGATCTCGACCAGCCAGTCCGGATCGATGAAGCGGCTCACCTCGACGAACGTGCACGCCGGGCGGACGTCGCCGAACAGCTCGCCGTGCACGGCAGCGGCCTCACGCCAGGTGGTGATGTCGGTCAGCATGATCCGCGTCCTGATCACGTCGGTCGTAGCACCGCCGACGTCGGCGAGCGCCTGCAGTGCGACGTCGAAGCATCGACGCGTCTGCTCGGCGACGTCGCCGACGCCGACCGTGGTCCCGTCGTCGCCGATCGGCGCCGTGCCGGCGACGCTCGCCGTCGATCCGACGCGAACGGCGCGTGAGAACCCGATCTCGGGTTCCAGCGGGCTGGCGGAGGCGGCGTGGACTCGCATACCGGCAGAATGGCATGTGGTCGGCCCCGGGGATCGACGGGCCGGCCGGCGACTCAATCCACTGGCTGACCGAGGATCCAGAGATGGCCGAACGGGTCCCGGAACCGGCCGTCGCGGCGGCAGTAGTCGCGGTCGTCCAACGGGATCACGACCTCGCCGCCGGCCTCCACGAACCTGCGGGCCGCAGCGTCGACGTCGGGAACCGTGAGGCTGAGCAGCACCGGTGTGCCGCCGATGGCGGTCGGCGAGCGGCTCGACCCGTCCGCCTCGGTGACGCCGACCAGCGTCCCGCCGATCAGGACGTGAGCGTTCACGAGCCGGCCGCCGACGTACATCCGGTCGGTCGCCTCGGTGTCGAAGGCCCGCGCGTAGAAGTCGAGCGCGTCGTCGCCCGCCGAGACGACGAGGCGTGGCGCGAGTTCGTGGGAGTCCGACGTGTCGGGTTGCTCGTCTCGGAGGTGGGTCTCGAGACGATCGTGGATCTCTTCCGGATCGACCATCGTCGCGACCGGCCAGGGCGGCCGATCGGGTGCCCGTCTCGGGTACGTGAGGTAGACGATCGCGTAGCGACCGCCCGGCAGCTCGAAGAGCACGTCGTCGCAGTGGTCGCAGGACGCGATCGCACGGGCCGTCACGCCGTACAGCTGGTGGTCGCGCGCCACCTCACGGGCGAGCTCGGCCTCCAGCCCGGTTCGTCCGTCCGGATCCTGGCGGACGTCGATCCAGCCGTCGGGGATGACCAGCTCGTCCGACACGCGCTATGCCTCCTCGCGGACCACCTGGAGGCCGCTCGGGTCGACGAGCGCGCCGAACAGGCGCTGGTTGTGGTTGTGGCCGACGTGGTGGAGGCCGAACGCCGACTGGATGGCGGTGTACATCCCCATCGCGTCGAGCGTGTTGTTGACGCTCTGCTTGGCGAGCGTCAGTCCGATCGGCGGGCGCCTGGCGATGTGCTCGGCGAGCGCCAACGTTCGCGACTCGAGTTCGTTGCGCGGCACGACCTCGTTCACCATCCCATGTCGGAGCGCTTCACGACTGGTGATCGCACGGCCGGTGAACAACATCTCCTTGGCGAGCCGGGCGCCGGCCTCGAACGCATGCGTGAAGTACTCGTGCCCGTTCATGCCGAACGCGACGACCGGGTCGGAGAACGTCGCCTCCTCCGAGCAGACGACCAGATCCATCGGCCAGACCAGCATCAGCCCGCCGGCGATCACCTTGCCCTGCACCTGGGCGATCGTCGGCTTCGGGATGTTGCGCCACCGCCAGCAGAGCCCGACGTACATCTCGGCCTCGGTCGCCATGTACCCCTCGGCGCCCTCGGCGCCGAAGCAGCACCACGTGCCGATCGCCTCGATGTCGGACATGTCGGTACCGGCGCGCAGGTCGTGGCCGGACGAGAAGTGGTCGCCGTCGGCGGCGAGGACGATCACCCGCACGTCGTCGTCACGGGCCGCGCGGTCGAAGGCCTCGTTGAGCTCGGCGAGCATCGTGTAGTCCTGTGCGTTCGCCATCTCGGATCGCGCCAGGACGACCCGTGCCACCCGCTCGGCCGGCTCCTCGTAGCGGATGTGCTCCCACGTGTCGCTCATCGCGGCAGTCTCGCGCGCCCCCCGGTGACAAGATGTGCCAGGCACATTCCGGAACCGGCGTGTTCTCTGGTCAGAGGGAGGCGAGGAACTCGGCGAGCGGTGGGTTGACCTGGTCGGGGTGCGTCAGGTTCGGGGCGTGGGCGGCGCCCTCGATCTGGACGATCCCGCGGTGATCCTGGGCTGCGGCGGCCAGCGCCTCGGCGCGGTCCATCGCGATCGCCTGGTCCGCGGTGCCGTGGATCGTGAGGATCGGGCAGCCGATCTCGCCGATGCGGCCGCTGATGTCGTCGCGGCCGAGCAGCGCGCCACCCGCCAGCGTCAGCTGCTCGGGCTCGATCTGCCGCCACTTCGGGATCCACTCGGCGTCGAGCGCCTCGTCGGCGAGGATCAGCCCGGCGACCATCTGGAAGACCTCGTTCCGTTCGTCGTCCGTGCCGTGCCCGAACACGTGCAGCATGCCCTGGTAGCCGGCGAGCGTCTCGGCGTCGTCGACGTCGGCAGCCGAGTCGATGAGGACGACGGCGCGCACCCGATCGGGGTGCGCCAGCGCGGCGCGCAGCGAGAGGAAGCCACCCTGGGACATGCCGACGAACACCGCCTGGTCGACGCCGAGGTGGTCGAGCACACCGACGGCGTCGTCGGCCGAGTCCCAATACGTGAACTCGCCGCTCGCCCTGGTGCCGCCGAACCCGCGCTCGTCCCATCGGATGCAGCGGTAGTCGCCCGCCAGGTGCTCGACCTGCGGGTCGAACATCGTGTGGTCCATCAAGAAGCCGTGGCTGAACAGGACCGCCGGCCCGTCACCGCCCGAGTCCTCGAAGCGGATGTCGATGCCGTTGACCGATGCCGTCGCCATCGCCGAACGGTAGCCGATCGTCGGCGACCGCCGATCCGGCGCGAGCAGGCGTTCCCGTGGCGCGATCCGTGTCTGGCACCGTTCATCACACGCTGGCGATCCAGAAGCTCACGGAGCGGGCCACGCAGGTGCCGTCGGCCGCGAACGCAGCCGACGCACCATGGCGCTTCCGACCGTCCCAGTCGGGATCGTGATCGCCCGACCATCCGACGAGCGCGTAGGTGGCGCCCGGTTCGAGCGGCTCGAGCACCTCGACCGCGTACTGCACGGTCAGCGCGAGGCGCGGCTTGCGGGAGTAGCCGACGTACCACGCGGCCGTGCAGTCGAGAGCGGCCCACAGAGCGCCCTCGTCCAACCGGCCGTCGTCGCTGGCCGCCCAGTCGGGGACCCGCCAATCGGTGGCGAAGCGCCCGTGGTGATCGTCGTCGAGCGGGCCCGCGTGGACGCGCATCGAGTCCTGCTGAGTACCGCAGGAGAAGCAGAACGGCACCGGGTGTTCGTCGACGAGCGAGTCGAACCGGGCCCGAGCCTCGGCAGCGTCTTCGATGCTCACCGCGGCCGTGGTCGGGAAGCGGGGCACCCACGGCTCGGCGATCATCACGATCGCCGGCTTCTCACCGCTCTGGTCGGCGAGGAGTCGGCGACCGCCGTCATCGGCCACGACGGTGAGCTCGGTGTCGAGCGGGACCGGGGCCTTGATCGCGAACGTCGCCGGGCCGTCGAGGCGTTCGGCGAATCTCTGGGCGGTCCAGCCTCCCTGCCCGGATCCGGTCGGGCCCTGGAACCACGAGCCGATCGTGATCCGGTGTCGTGTGCTCGTCACTACATCCGGTCTATCCCGTCCACGATCGCCGAGGTCAAGCGAAGCCGGTCAGCACATCACGTGGAGGCTGAAGCCGTCGGGGTTCGTCATGTCGATCTGTTTGCCGGTGCTGTCGTAGGTCCTGACCCACAACGACCGTCGATCGGTCGGGGTCCGCAACTCGACGGTGATCTCGCCCGGGGTCGGCACGCCGGTCGGGTCGATGCTGTTGCGGGTGGCGAGCCATGCGCAGCGGTCGACGGGGTCGTCGAAGTCGACCTGGTACAAGCCAGCGAGCGAGTGGTGCACCGACCGCACGCCGTTGCCCCGGAGCAACGATGCGGTACCCGGGTCGGCGTCGACCTGCGCGAACCGCATCGACGGCTCGATCTGCTCGACCCGCGTCGAGAGCTCCTGCAGCGAGCTCGCCGTGTAGTAGCCGTTGACGTCGATGATGACGTGAACGTGCCCGGCGAGGTTGAACACCTTGAACCGGCCGCCCGGGGACAGCTCGGTGGTCACGGCGTTGGGTGTCGGCGGCTGACCGGGCACCGGGTTGAGGCTCGACACCTCCGGCCTCGTCTCGTCGTCGGGCCAGATCGTCAGGTGCGTCGGTTCGGTCGCCTCGAACGCAGTCACGTTCATCGACAGGCCCGTCGCGTCGAACGGGATGGTGCAGCGACCGTTCGTCCCGTGGGCCGGCAGCGACTGCGTCACGTTCGGGCCCCAGATGTCGTCCTGGGGTGTGCGTGTGTCGATCAGCCGACACGGTTGCATGGGCACGAACGTCGTGTCGTCGTCGCCGGGCGCGGCCTCGACCCTCCAGGTGTTCATCACCACCGCGGTCGCCACGACCGCGAGGACGACACCGGTGGCGAACCACAGCAAGGACCGCACTCGGATCGTCACCGTCCGCATCACGCACCTCCGCACACGCCGGCCCGGCCCGCTGCCGGGCCCACTTCCACACCTACTCCTCCAGGACCCGGACAACAAGCGTCGACTGCGGCCCGCAGGCGCCGGGGGTGACGGTCACCCGTCACCCCCGTGGCGGCACGATCATGTCGTCCGTCGGTCAAGCGGCCTCGATGAACGTCGCCGGGAACACCGCATCGGTGCTGTGGGGCGCGGTCGCACACTGGACCACGTAGTCGCCCGCGGTGTCGAGCGGCACGAGCAAGAGACCGACGCCCATCCTGATCTTGTAGCCGGGCTCCGCGAATGGAGGTGGTTGTCCCTCGGTGGCGGGATGCGTCGCCGCATACTCGACGACCTCGTCCCAGGTCGTACCGGCCGTGACCCGGCCGACGATGAGCGCCACATCCTCGTCGCCGGCGGTGGCCCCGAGTTCGAAGCGCAGTTGCGTCCCGACGGCAGCCTGGTCGGGGCCGTCGTACGCGCAGGTCTCACCGTCGAACTGCACGCTGACGGGGATCGGCCCTGCGGGCGCCGGTGGTGCGAGGTCGGCGATCGCAGCCTTCGATTCCTCGGTCAGCGCCCATGTCTTGCTCTGGATCTTGCCGTCCTCGACCGTGTACACCTCGGTGGCGATCAGCGGGGCCAGTCCGGCTGCACGGGTCTCGTCCAGCCAGGTCTTGGTCTCGGTCGTGACGAGGTTGCCGTCGACGTCGACCACCTCCACGTCGACCTGGAAGTTCCCCGCCTGCAGCTCCTCGAACCAGCCGGCCAGTTCCGCCCTGCCGACGTAGTGCTCGGCGGGGAAAGCCCCCTCCAATCCTTCGAGCGACACCGTCGCGCCGTCGGCGTAGAAGTCGAGCGCAGCGTCGAGATCGCCGCTGTTCCAGGGCTCCGCCGCGTCGACGACCAACTCACCTGCGTCGGTCTCCGACCCACATGCGACCAGCAGCAACACCGGCGCGCTCAACAGCATCATCGTCCTCTTCATGACTCTGCCTCCCTGCGGGCCCTCGGTGTGCCCCGCAAGCTCACCGGTACCGAACGACCGTGATGAGGTCGTCCGTGCAACGTGAAATCTCCGTCCGGCGCTCCGGTGAGCTGCGCATAATCGAGGTACGACGTTCGTGCGGTCGCACGGAGGGCGGCGCATGGCTCAGCTCTCGATACGCCTGTTCGGACCGATGCAGGTCGACGTGGCCGGCGAACCCGCCGCGTTCGCCACCGACAAGGCGCGCGCGCTCCTCGCATACCTGGCTGTCGAGGCCGACGTGCCCCATCGCCGAGAGGCCCTCGCCGGGCTGCTCTGGGCCGACCAGCCCGAGCGGGCGGCGCGCGCCAACCTGCGGCGAGCACTGGCGGATCTCCGCCGCGCGATCGGCGACACGGTGGCGCAACCTCCGTTCCTCCTGATCACCCGGCAGACGATCGGGTTCAATCTCGGTGCCGATGCCGAAGTGGATGCACGCGACGTCCTCGACGCGATGGGCGGGGAGACCACGGTCGAGCGGCTCGAATCCGTGGCGAGCTGCTACGCCGGAGGCTTCCTCGACGGGTTCTCGATCCCCGACGCCGAAGCCTTCGAGAGCTGGGCGCTCGCCCGACGCGAGCGCTTCGCCCGCGGGGTCTCCTCCATGCTCGGACGTCTCGCCGACCGGTACGAATCGACGGCCGAGTACGACGATGCGCTGGTGCACGCCTGGCACCGCGTGGAGGTGGATCGCTGGGACGAGGGTGCCCATCGGCAGCTGATGCGGCTGCTGGCCCTGAACGGGCAGCGCGGCGCTGCCCTCGCCCAGTTCGAGGCGGTGACCCGCATGCTGTCGGACGACCTCGGCGTCGAGCCGGAGCCGGAGACCCGCCGGCTTCACGAACGGATCCGCAACGGAGAGCAACTCGTCGCTGCAGCGATCGCGCTCCCGATGTCGGCCGAGGCGGCGGGGCGGGAGGTCGGCCCCTGCCCGTACCGCGGGTTGGCGCCGTTCCGGGAATCGGACGCGGCGTTCTTCTGTGGCCGCGAGCGCTTCGTCGACAGCTTGGCCCGCACCGTCGGCGAGCAGCCGGTCACCGTCGTGGTGGGCTCGTCCGGTTCCGGCAAGACATCAGCCGTGTTCGCCGGACTGCTGCCGAGGCTGCGCCAGGATCCCGAGTGGTCGACGCTGGTGCTCCGGCCGGGTTCCCAGCCGTTCCACGTGCTCGCCGGCGAACTGGTCGCGATGCTCGAACCCGACCTGGACGAGACCGCGAGGCTGATCGAATCCCGCACGCTCGCGAGGGCGTTCCGGAGCGGTGATGTCCCCGTCTCCGACGCCGTCGCGCAGGCGCTCGCGCGGCACCGGGATGCGTCGCGGCTGCTGCTGGTGATCGATCAGGCCGAGGAGCTCTACACCCTCGCAACCGAACCGGAGGCGGCGCACCCGTTCGTGGAGTGTCTGCTGGAAGCGGTCGGTTCGTCGACCGGGCCGCACTGCTCGCTCGTCGCGACCCTGCGGGCGGACTTCATGGGTCACGCGCTGGCACAGCGTCGCTTCGCCGACGTGCTGCAGGACCGCGTCCTGATGCTCGGGCCGATGAACCGCGACGAGCTCCGTGCCGCGATCGAGTTGCCGGCCGAGCGTCAGGGAGCGGCGTTCGAGGCCGGCCTCGTCGAGCGGCTGCTGGACGACGTGGCGGATGAGCCGGGTGCGTTGCCGATGCTCGAGTTCGCGCTCACGCTGCTGTGGGAGCATCGCGACGGCGGCATGCTGACCCACGATGCGTACGACGCGATCGGCCGGGTGGAGGGTGCGCTCGCCATCTACGCCGACGAGGTCTTCGATCGGCTGGCGGAGCAGGACCAGGCGCAGGCTCGCTTCATGCTGGAGCAGCTGGTGCGACCCGGTGACGGCACCGAGGACACGCGGCGGGTCGCGACGCTTGCCGAGCTCGGCGAGGACAACGCGAAGCTCGTGCAACACCTCGCCGATGAACGCCTGGTCGTCACCGGGCGTGATGCCCTCGGAGGGGAGACCGTAGAGGTGGTCCACGAGGCGTTGATCCAGCGCTGGGGACGCCTCCGGAGGTGGCTCGACGAGGATCGAACGTTCCGGTCGTGGCAGGAGGGTCTCCGCGCCGCCCGCCGGGCGTGGGACACGAGTGGTCACGACGAGGGTGCGCTGCTACGAGGCGCGCCGCTCTCGCAGGCTGAGACGTGGGTGGCCGAGCGTGGCCGCGAGCTGAGCCGCGACGAGCGCGACTTCGTCGCTGCGAGCGCTGCGGTGCGGGACGGACGCCTCGCCGACGTCGAGCGGCGTCGGCGGTGGACGATGTTGACGCTCGCCGGTGGCCTTGCGATCGCGATCGTGCTGGCGGTGATCGCGCTCACGGCTCGCTCCACGGCGAGGCGGGAGGCCGAGGTCAACCAGAGCCTCGTGCTGGCCTCGGAGGCTGCGGCCGCCGTGCGCAACGGCGAACCCGATCTCGCCGTTGCGCTGGCGCTGGAGGCGATCGCGATCGACGACCCGCCGGCCGAGATCGAGCGCACGCTGTCGATGGTCGCCCAGGCGCCGGGCACACAGGCGGTCCTGACCGGCCACAGCGACCAGGTGCGCGCCGCTGCGGTGAGCCCGGATGCCCGCCTGCTGCTCTCGGGGAGTTGTGGCGAGCTCGACCCGGAGGGCGACTGCGCAACGGGCGAGCTGATCCTGTGGGACGTCGAGGGCGCCTTCGAGGTGCGACGCCTCGACGGCCACACCGGATGGGTCAACGACGTGGCGTTCGGCCCGGACGGCACCACGGCGCTCTCCGCGTCCGGCGACGGCACGCTGATCCTGTGGGACATCGAGAGCGGCACGTCGATCCGCCGCTTCTCCGGCCACGATGGAGGCGTCAACGCAGTGGCGTTCGGCCCGAGCGGCGCGACCGCGCTCAGCGGATCGGACGACTCGACCCTGATCCTGTGGGATGTCGGAACCGGCGAGCGCATTCACCGACTGCGAGGCCACGCGGCCGGTGTCACCAGTGTGGCCTGCGTGCCGGGCGATCACCCGGGTGCGATGGCGGTCTCAGCCGCGAACGACACGACCCTGATCCTCTGGGACCTGGACTCGGGCGATCCCATCCGGACCTTCGAGGGTCACGTGGCAGCCGTCGAGGACGTGGCGGTCCACCCCGACGGCGACATGGTGCTGTCGGTCGCCTTCGACCTGTCGCTTCGGGCGTGGAGCCTGGAGACCGGACTCGAGACCGAGCGGCAGGAGTTCGGGGCGCCACCGAAGAGCGTCGCGATCACGCCGGACGGCCGGACCGCCTACGTGACCGTGAAGACCGACCTTCGCGAGTTGGATCTGGCGCGATGGCAGGAGCGGGGACGGTTGAGCGGCCATGGTGGCGAGAGCGACCTGGTGGGTGACATCCATGCCATCGCCGTCGACCCGGCGAGCCAGGTGGCGGTGACGGCGGCTTCGGACCGAACGGTTCGCGTATGGAACCTGGCGGGCCACGTAGCGCCTCGCCGGTTCGACACGACCGGCATGGCGATGGAGGCCATCGCCGTGAGCGATGACGGCCGCCACGTCTACAGCGGCATGGGAACGGGCGACGTCCTCGTCTGGGATGCGAGCGACGGACGTGTCGCAGATCGCCTGGTCGGCGATGGCATCCCGGTCTCACCCGCCTGCCTGGCCGTCGAACCGTCGACCGCCGACGCCACGCGGTCGCGGGTGTTGGCCTGTGCCGAGGACCCGACCGCCGCGAGCGACGCGACCAGCCTGGTCCTGTTCGATCTCGAGACGGGCCGTGAGCTCCACCGATTCGAGGGGCACGTGACGTACGTCAGGGCTGTCGCGTTCACCCCAGACGGGCGCGCGGCGCTCAGCGGATCGCAGAGCCTGCGCGACTTCAACCAGGTGGGGGACCTCATCCTCTGGGATGTCGAGACCGGCGAGGAGATCCGGCGGTTCGACATCGACCACGACGTGACCAACATCGACGTCAGCGCCGACGGCAGCCTGGCGGTCACCGGGTCGGCCAGCCAGTGGGTCGCGATCCTCTGGGACATGGAGACCGGCCAGGAGATCCGCCGCTTCGAGGGGCACGTCGCTCCGGTGCTCAACGTCGCGTTCGGGCCCGGTGACGCATCCCTCCTGACCGCCTCGTACGACGGCACGCTGATGCGCTGGGACATCGAGACGGGGGCGGTGCTCCGCCGGTACGAGGGGCACGGCGATCAGGTGTGGGGACTCGACATCAGCCCCGACGGCCGCTCGTTGATCTCCAGCGCTGCCGATGGCGGCGTCATCGTGTGGGATCTGATGACCGGTGAGGAGCTGCACCGGCTGACCGCGCATCACTCGTACGTGTTCGATGTCGCGTTCGGTCCCGACGGTCAGACCGTGTACTCGGGCGGCTCGGACGGCGAGCTCATCGAGTGGCAGGGCGTCGACACGTCGCTCGACGAGCTCGTGGAGTGGCTGCGCGCCAACCGCTACGTGCGCGAGCTCACCTGCGACGAACGTGAGCAGTACCGGCTCGACATGTCGAGCTGCTCGTCGGTCGTCTGATCAACGGGTGGTCAGCACGGCCACGTTGAGGGGACCGCGGCGCAGCCTCGCGGTGGCCGGCCGGTCCTCGCCGAACAACCGCACCGATGCGTCGGGGTCGGCCTCGAGGTTGGCGAACCACTGGGAGTCCGGTCGGACGGTGCTGACCAGCAGGCGGTCGCCGACCCGGGCGGCGAGCAACGGCACCCTGCGCGGTTGGCCGGAGACGCGGCCGGTGGTCTCGACCACCACGGCCCCCGTGCCGATCGGCAGCGGGTTCGCGAGGCCCCGCTCGACGGCGGGAACGACGAACCGGTTGAGCGTCCGGAACGCTTCCCGGGTCGCGGCCTGTTGGATCTTGTGCACCATCACGCCAGGTACAACGTCGCCGGCCGCCTGGTGATTCCGAGGGCGCCGGCAGTCCGCTGCCGGTAGCGTCGGCATGGATGCGGATCTCCGAGCGGGTCGACAACGCCGTACGGGCGATGGGCGAGCTGGCGGTCGGCGACGGCGGGTCGGTCAAGGCCGACGCGATCGCCACCCGGCAGGACATCTCGCTGAAGTACCTGCTCGACATCCTGCGTGACCTGAAGCGCGCCGAGCTCGTGCGCTCCAAGCGGGGCCCCGACGGGGGTTTCGCCCTCTCGCGACCGGCGGCCGAGATCTCGCTCGCCGACGTGTTCCGCGCCGTCGACGGGCCGCTCGCCGACGTGCACGACGAGAGCCTTCGGGGCCTCGACTACGCACCTCCCGTCGAGGCGCTCCCGCAGGTCTGGATGGCGATCCGGGGCAGCCTGCGCAGGGTGCTCGAGACCGTCACCGTGGCCGACCTGGTCGCCGGGCAGCTGCCGGCACCGGTCGTCGAGCTCGCCACCGAGTACCGCCGATCGACGGAGGAACGCTTTGGTCAGTGACACCGAACGCGCAGCAGCACTGGCGGCGATCGCTGCCGCCTCCGAGCTGTGCGACCGCACGCAGGGCCGCCTCGCAGACGGGCAGACGTTGACGAAGGGTGACGACAGCCCGGTCACCGTCGCCGACTTCGCCGCGCAAGCGGTGGTCGCGATGACGTTGACGCGCGAGCTCGGCGACGTCGACATCGTCGGCGAGGAGCAAGCCGGCGATCTCGAAGGCGATCGTTCGAACACGTTGCGAGACGGCGTCGTCGGCCTCGTGCGTGAGCAGGCGGGCGACGAGATCGCGCCGGCCGACGTGGTCGGGTTCATCGCCGCCGCCGATGCAGACGGCACGTCCGATCGCTACTGGACGCTCGACCCGATCGACGGGACGAAGGGGTTCCTGCGCGGCGATCAGTACGCGATCGCGTTGGCACTCGTCGAACGCGGCGAGGTGATCCTCGGCCTGCTCGGCTGCCCGAACCTGCCGAACGCCGACGGCTCACGGGGCGCCGTCTTCATCGCTGCCGACGGGCACTGCGACGCCTTCTTCGGCGCCTCGCGCGAAGCGGAGCTGGTTCACGTTGCCGAGACCGCCCTCGTGTCGTCGGCACGGTTCTGCGAGTCGGTCGAGTCAGGTCACTCGGACCACGGTCAAGCGGCTCGCATCGCTGAGCTGCTCGGTATCACCTCCGAGCCATACCGCATCGACAGCCAGTGCAAGTACGCAGCCGTCGCACGTGGTGACGCGTCGATCTATCTCCGGCTGCCGACGCGCGCCGACTACCGCGAGAAGATCTGGGACCACGCCGCCGGCAAGTTCGTCGTCGAACAGGCCGGTGGCCGCGTCACCGATGTCGACGGCGAGCCGCTCGACTTCCGGCACGGCCGGCGCCTCGAGCGCAACAGCGGCATCGTGGCGACGAACGGCCGCTTCCACGACGAGGTCGTCGACGCCGTGCGCACCGTCC
>JAAUYD010083786.1_pt1 | contig 16334 bp, 17 predicted proteins | sample 7278101 | NCBI WGS metagenome assembly JAAUYD01 (sample SAMN14350128, study PRJNA611818) | marine sediment metagenome | isolation source: surface marine sediment (0.6m) | place: French Polynesia: Moorea | collected 2018-08 | reverse complement strand
TCTGGCTCATGGCAGAATCAACTGCTTTAGATTTGTCCGCTGAAACACTCATAGGGCCTCCCATATTCTCTAATAATAATTCATTCGATACAGCCTGCTGCCGCCTTCTGCTGAATGCCGCTTTCTGATGGACCAGTCACAGTTTGCCGCACCTGTCATCATGTTCAAGTCCTTGGTCCCCAACCCATGCCGCCGGAATCCGATGGTCAACCATGTATTGATAGTGCGAAACCTGGATGGGGATTTGCCTTCATAGCATTTTAGCACGGAATTGCCCATGGCTGATTGCATGCCTACCCTCCACCAATCGCCGAGCACCGTCTACAACCCGGGGCCATGCCACTCCGGGAACCCTTGGCATTTAAGGGGGTACAGACCCTCTCTAACTTTAGGCCACCTCATGACGACGTCAAGTCGGCAGAGGCCAATGGGGTATATTTGGCGCCCTGGGGCCGTAAATCGCTTTTGTAAAGCACCAGATGTCGCAAGGCAAACGGCAAGGGTGGGAAATCTCCCACCTCTTGTATGGCCTGCAGCAGTACATTGGGTGCCATCCGCCCCTTGATTCTCGCGATGGTTAAATGGGCTTTAAATCCCCTCTTGTCCCGGTCATACCCGAGCTGTTCAAGCTGATCGTCGAGTTTTCCATGCAGCCCCTTCAACCCTTCGACCTGACCACCGAATCCGATCCACAGCACACGCGGCCGTTTAATGCTCGGAAATGCCCCCATACCTTGGAGGGTCATCTCCAAAGGTGATTCGTCGTCCGCCACATGATGGATCGCCGAGCCGATTTTGGGTGCGTCAGCTTCAGGAATATCGCCCAGGAATTTCAACGTCAGGTGGAGGTTTCGGGGTTTTACCCATCGCAGCTTCAGGCCCTGGTCCCGAAGTGCGCTTTGCAATGCAGCGGCACGGTCCACGATGTGTTCCGGCAGTTTAAAGGCCACAAACGCGCGAAGGGTTTCATCCATATTTGCCTGCCTGGTGTGCTGCCGGTGCCTATCCCGGCAGCATCATCTGCGGCTCACCCAGCAGAAAATCCCCCTTATGGATCCACTCTTTAAGGGTATCGGCGATCTCCCGCGCCCGCACCATGCTTGAGAGCGGCACGGTGGAGATATCTTCGCCGTTCACGCGAATGCTGCCGCTTCTGAGCTCGGCATAGCTCACCTGTGCCAAACTGTTCGATTTCCCTTTGGGGTAGTCGATTCCGTAGTCGATCACCTGGGTAAACAGCTCCTCGTCCGAGACGCCAGTATAGCCGGCCATCTCCGCATTCAGTATGGGAATCGGTATACCAAGCCCCACTGACAAGGAACAGCCATAGCCTTGAATGGAGACACCCACCACCCACTTGGGACTCATCTGTTTCAGGTCCCCCATAACCCATAAGGTACCGGCCGGCCGCAGGGTCGCACCACCCGGCGTTCGGTCCACACCGGGGTTATGCTGGGTGCCGTTCCAGGTGACGTAACCGACCCCGCCCCCCAAAAAGATGCGCGTACCCAACCCGATGGTCTTGTAATAGGGATCATTGAACAAGGGGCTCAGTTGTCCGGCACTACAGTAGTTGGCATTTCCCATCTTGGGCTTCAAGGTGCCCATGTAAGTGTAGATGGTCTTCTTCAGGGTGTTCACCGCCACATTGTAGTTCTGATAGGCGTTGCGGGGATTGCACAATACCGCATTGGGCAGTTTTTTCAGGGTGATTTTCTTTTCAAAGGTGCGGCGGGGATAACAGTCGGTGCCATACCCCTCGGCCCTGAGGTAGAGGGTTTTTCCGGCACATAGATCCTGGATCACATGGCCGCCGCCATAGTTGAACTCGCCGGGATAGACTTTGTTTAAAGGATCGTCGTCACAGGGTTCGGTTGCGCCGACAAAGGTGTCCACGGCGGCCAGTCCACCATAGGCCGGCACATTGTTGATCCAGACCTTGGAGGCTTTGATGCCGGGCTTGCTGTGGCCGAAGTTGATCAGCGCACCGGAAGAACACATGGGCGCGAATGTCCCGGTGGTGACCACGTCAACTTGCCGGGCCGCCTCTTCAGGGCCGTTGTCTTTGACAATGGAGATCATCTCTTCGGCAGTTACGACGACGACGTCACCGGACTTTATCTTCTCGTTGATCTCTTGATAACTCTTTTGAACTTTTTTCTTCGCCATGTGAATGTCGCCTTTCGGTCACTGCACCGAGCCTGTCTTCGACAGGATGTTGTCTTGAACCCAGTGGCTGTCCCACCACTCGATCGGATTAACAAAAGTATGCTGCACCAGAATGCTGAAGTGCAAATGATCGCCGCCGGCCAACCCTGTACTTCCGGTATTGCCGATGATATCTCCTTTGGACACCGACTGCCCAACAGAAACATCGATACTGTTCAGGTGAGAATATAAACTGAAGAGCCCGAAGCCGTGATCGATGATGATTGTACGGCCGTAAATACCGATTGCGTCGGCATGTACGACCTTGCCGTGGTTGGCCGCGGGTATGGGAGCGTTCTTCAAGGAGGCCAAATCCGTCCCCAGGTGATACTGATTATCTATGGTTTTACCTTTGTAGACATACTTGCGATGGTCGGCAAAGCCCGCCCGATTTGCGGAATTGGGGAGACGTTTAAAAGCTCCCTCCCAAAGCATCTTGGCCTCGGACTGGGAGGTGATTTTGACGATCTCTTCATAATTCTTACGACGCAAATCGCGATTCACCAGAAGAAAAGTATTAATCAGCGGAGACCCGACAGATTCCACTTGAGAGGCTAATTCCGGCATTTTCCAATTTAAAAATTTGTCGGACAGGGGAATCTTATCCCGTCTAAACTTCTTGGCTCTGATGAATCCGTTGAGCCCAACGCGGCCCTGGTTGCCGGCATAATCCGTCGCGGTCACCGCCATTTTGGTGCCCTTGCCCTGTTTATGATTCAGAGCGATAAACGCGATGCGTGATTGGGGATCTTTGAATGCGCCGCCATATCCGGGGTAAAAGTCGTCACCCACCTGCACCCCACTGGTGGGACACTCTTCGGACAAATTGTAAATCACCACACCGGCGCCGCCCTGGTTAATGTAGAGTGCCGGGCTGGTCACACTGATATTGGGCGCTTTGGTGTCGATCATCACCTCATGCTCTTGATATTGCTGATTGCCCTTTCCCCATTTGCGCCAGGAGTAGTCCCGGGCCACCATGCGGAGCATGGCCTTGCCGTCTTTCAACCCCAGGGCTTGGGGCTCCACCGGCACATCGATGCGCTGCTCCTTCATCACGCCGCCCATAAGGATATTGGCGGAGGGGAACAGCTTGTCCAGTAGAACGGTCTCTTTGCCGTCTTTAAAAAGCGCGACCCACACCTGACGGATACCGGTCTGCTGGTCCGCTACATCGATGGACAAGGTTTGACTGGCTCCCAGGGACGATGAGGCCATCTCCAGAGAGAGGGTGGGTGCATTGCCTTCCATGCGTTTTACCAACAGGACGGTGAGGGGTACGACCAACAACAAGAATAGAAGGCACCAAAGCCATGTTCTTGATTTATTCTTTTTAGCATTCAATGGGTTACAGGCTCCCTTGAGGACATAAATTGACCTGGAACCATACCAGTTCCCCCCAGTCGAATCAAGCCTAAGTTTTGCGTAAAACCGCTCTGGATCGCACCTTGACTTTTAAAAGGCGGCAAGATAAATTTTCGCAATGGAAAAAAGACCTTCAGCAGATAAAATCGGTATCGGGGGCCAGTCGCCCCTGACGATCATAGCAGGCCCATGTGTGATCGAAGAGCGGGACACGACGTTCAAAATCGCCGCATTTTTGAAAGAGTTGACCGACGAACTCGATCTTCCATTCATATTCAAGGCCTCATTCGATAAAGCCAATCGCACTTCTATCAATTCATACCGCGGTCCTGGGCTAGAACAAGGCCTGGAGATGCTGTCCGAGATCAAAGCGGAGATGGGTGTGCGCATTATCTCTGATGTCCACGAGGCGCACCAGGTGGATGCCGCCGCCAAGGTTCTGGACGTGATTCAGATCCCGGCCTTCTTATGCCGCCAGACCGATTTTCTGCTGGCCGCGGCCAAAACCGGTAAGCCCTTAAACATCAAAAAAGGACAGTTCCTGGCGCCATGGGACGTGGTGAATATCGTTGAGAAAGTAAAATCCACCGGAAATAATGACGTGGTCCTGACCGAACGGGGTACCATGTTCGGCTACAACAATCTGGTGGTCGACTTTAGAGGCATCCCGATCATGCAGTCTTATGGATGTCCGGTCATATTCGACGCCACCCCTTCGGTACAACTGCCGGGCGGCGCCGGCGGGAGTTCCGGCGGTCAACGAGAGCATGCCCCCACACTGGCCAAAGCAGCTGTGGCGGCGGGAGTGGACGGTGTGTTCTTAGAGGTCCACCCCGATCCTGACAACGCCTTGTGTGACGGTCCGAACTCCCTTCCCCTCGACACACTCAAACCGTTGTTCCAACAACTCAAAACCATTTCACAGGCCATAAGGCCATAACGTGTCAGGGCGAATATGATGGAAACGCGATTAAAACAGATCGAGATGGTACTGCTGGATGTCGACGGCGTCCTGACGGGCGGCGAGATCATCTACAGCGACAGCGGCGAGCAGATAAAGATATTTAACGTCAAAGACGGCATCGGGATCCGACTCCTCAAAGAGGCCGGCATTCAGGTGGGCATCATCACCGGTCGCAGAGGAAAAGCATTGAAGCATCGATGCGAGAACCTGGGAATCGAACTCGTCTACGACGGCATCCGTGACAAGAAAAAAGTCATCGAAGAGATCTCTGCGGACACAGGGGTTGCCTTCGAGTCGATGGCTTTTATCGGCGACGACCTGCCGGACTTGCCGGTGATGAGAGCAGTGGGTTTGGCCGTTGCCGTGGGCGACGCCACCGAGATGGTCAAGCAACATGCCCACATCACCACCACGGCCCCTGGTGGCCGGGGGGCCGTACGCGAGATCAGCGAGGCCATCCTTAAAGCCCAGGGCCTCTGGGATGGGCTAATCAAAAGGCTGTTTTAATGGCGACCAGAATCCGAAAACTCAAGCTGGCGTTGTTGTTGACCGTGGGGATTTCGGTCATCGCGGTGATCGCGGTCTTTTATCAGTTCCGAAAGAACTCGCCAGGCCCCACGATCCCTGTGCCGCCCAAAGCCGCGACCAAAGCCATTATGGCGCTGTCCCAGGTCCACCAGACCGCCACCAAAGATGGAACGGTCCAGTGGGAGTTGGATGCCGCCGCAGCCGAACTGGAGACAGGCACCGGCAGGATGGTGTTGGAGGCGCCCAAAGTGATCTTTTTCCTCGACGACGGCACGAAGGTGAACCTTACGGCCCGGGAAGGGATCCTGCACACCCGCAATAACAATATCGAAATGCGGGGTAATGTTCGGGTCAAAAACGACCGATATACGTTAATAACCGACGTATTGGCCTACGAGCATGACCATCGTCTGCTGCAAGCTGATGCACCCGTTCAAATCATTGGCAAAGATATCGAATTAAAAGCGGCGACAATGCGCTATGACCTCAATACCAACCAGGCCCGTTTCCAAGGGCAGGTAGAGGGGATATTATTTGAGAGTCCAGCCAGTTAGACAATATTTGGGACGATACCTGACCATGGCCCTCCTGGTACTTGGGGCTGCGTGCGTAAGTGCGGCATCAACCACGGCAGTCGAGGAAACCGCCGAGACCTCTAAGGGCGAGCCCATTCGCATCACCGCAGACAAACTGGTCACCGACAACCAGAAACGAACCGCCGAATTCAGCGGTGATGTCAAAGCCGTTCAACAAAACACGATTATCACCACCGATCGACTGACCCTCTATTATAGCGACCAAGGCGATGAATCGTCATCAGACAGTGCCAATAGCATCGAACGCATGGAGGCAAACGGCAATGTTCGCATCGAATTTGATAATAGGGTTGCTGTTAGCAACCAGGCCGTCTATATTATAGCTGAACGCAAACTTGTTTTGAGCGGCCCTGAATCAAAGGTCATCAGCGGTCAGGACGAGATTTCCGGGAGCAAAATCACATTCTACCGGGATAGCGGGCAGGTGGCCTTGGAGGGCGATGGCAAGAATCGCGTAAAAGCCATCATCCATTCCGACCATAAGGGCTTGAACTGATCCTGGACTGCTGATACTGCTTATTGTTCGACGCCTTCTATGAAACTGAAAGCCGTTTATGGCCGTATTGACCATTGAAAAATTAGTTAAGCGATATGGCGGGCGTCGGGTTGTCAAAGAGGTCAGTCTGGAGGTAACATCCGGGAGGGTCGTCGGCCTGCTCGGACCGAACGGTGCAGGAAAAACAACGACTTTCTACATGGCCGTGGGTATGGTAAAACCCGATAGCGGTAAAGTTCTGCTGGACGGGGAGGATATCACCGACAGCCCCATGTACATTCGGGCCAGAAAAGGTGTGGGATACCTACCCCAGGAAGCGTCCATCTTTCGAAAACTGACCGTGATCCAGAACATTCTGGCAATATTAGAGACGCTGCCCGTGAAAAAAGCCGATCTAAAAGCCAGAGCCGAGGAATTTTTAAAGGAGCTGGGCATCGAGCACTTGAAAGACCAACCGGCCAGTGTACTGTCGGGCGGCGAAAGACGGCGGCTGGAAATCAGCCGCGCCCTGGTGACCAATCCTGCGTTCATATTGCTGGATGAACCATTTGCTGGTATCGATCCCATCGCGGTGGCGGACATCAAAAAGATCATCGGCCACCTCAAAGAGAGAGACATCGGCATCTTGATATCGGACCACAATGTTCGGGAAACACTTGAAGCCTGCGACGAAGCTTTCATCATGGCGGATGGCGAAGTCATTGAAAGCGGCGCGCCGGAAAAAATCGCGGCAAGCAAGCTTGCCCGCAGAATCTATTTAGGAGACGAATTCAGGTTGTAATATGGCCATTGAACTGAGACAACAACTCAAATTGACCCAGCAGTTGATCATGACGCCTCAACTGCAAATGGCGATCAAGCTTCTGCAGCTGTCCCGTTTGGAGCTGATGGACGCCATTCGTCAAGAGATGGAAGAAAATCCGGCGCTGGAGGAGTCCCAGGAATCCACCCCCAAAGAGCGTCTGGATAAGGAAGTCCAGGAGCAGCTACAGCCAACCGAAAAAACCAAAGAAGTCACCATCGATGAAAAAATTCCCGGTGATATCGACTGGAGTAATTACATCGATGAATACAGCGCTCCCGGCCGTATCAGTTTTGAATCCGAAGATCGAGAAACCCCGCAGTACGAAGCATTTATTTCCCACAAAGAGTCCCTCAGCGATCACCTGCTCTGGCAGTTATTAATGGCGTCACCGACGCCGGAAGAAAAACGCCTCGGAAGCCTGATTATCGGCAACCTCAACAAAGACGGCTATCTGCAGTCCACCAACGAAGAGCTGGCCGCCCAGGCCGGCGTGACCCCGGAGGATATCGAGGAGATCCTATTCCTGCTGCAGACCTTCGACCCCATCGGCGTCTGCGCCCACGACCTGAAAGAGTGCCTGCTCCTGCAAGCGCACAACCTGGGGCTCAAGGACACCTTGGTCACCCGGATCATCAGCGAACACATCACCCATCTGGAAAATAAAAATTACAAAGCCATATGCCGGGCCCTCAAGGTCAGCATGGACGAGGTCGTCGCCGCCGTCAATGTCATCACCTCCATGGAGCCCAAGCCGGGTCGTCTGTTCAGCGTAGAGGAGCCGCAATACATCACGCCCGACATCTACGTCTATAAAACCGAAGATGATTTTGCAGTGGTGATCAACGACGACGGCCTTCCCAAGCTCAGGGTCAATTCGTTTTACAAACAAGCCATCGCGCAAAAAAATGACGTCAGCGGCAACGCCAAAGACTATATCCAGGACAAACTGCGCTCGGCCGCTTGGCTGATCCGCAGCATTCACCAGCGACAAAAAACCATCTACAAGGTGATGAAGAGCATTTTAAAATTCCAAAGAGAGTTTTTTGAAAAAGGCATCACCCAACTCAAACCCATGGTCCTCAGGGATGTGGCCGAAGACATCGGCATGCACGAATCCACCATCAGCCGTGTGACCACCAACAAGTATGCGTATACTCCCCAAGGCATCTTCGAGCTCAAATATTTCTTCAACAGCTCGATCAAGCGGGTCCATGGCGAGGCCATTGCATCGGCCAGCGTACAAGCCAAAATCCGAAAACTAATTGAACAGGAGAACCCCAAAAAGCCCTACAGCGACAGCAAAATGGCTGAGATGCTCAAGGCTGAAAACATTGATATTGCCCGCCGCACTGTTGCAAAATACCGTGAAATGATGGGGGTGCTGCCGTCGAGCAAACGCAAACGAATTATTTAGCGCATCTCCAACAAGTAGGTTTGTTTTTAATGTACCGTGACTTATATTTAATTAGCCTGTTTGAATTTCCGGTGACCACTTCAAATGGTTTCCATAGACCTTCATCAAAAAAAGGAGGCTGCCTATATGCAAACATCCGTTACGTTTAAGAACCTTGACCCTTCCGACCATATCAAATCTTATGTCAGTGACAAATTAGACCGTTTTGACAAATATCTATATAACCCTGCCGAAGCAAATGTCGTACTTTCAGTAGAAAAATTCAGGCACATCGCCGAGATCAATATCGTGGGCGATCGTCTCAGTATCAATGGCAAAGAAGAGACCGAGGACATGTACTCCGCCATTGACATGACCCTGGACAAGCTTGAGAAACAGATCAAGAAAAACAAAGAAAAAGTGCGCGAACGGCGCTCCGGTAAAGGCAAAGCAAAAGAGGAGCTCATCTCCGAAGCCTATGCCCCGGAGGAAGAGCCCGAGAAACAAATAATTGTCAAAAACATTGACTATAAGCCCATGGATACGGATGAAGCGGTTATGCAGATGGAGTTGGCCAACGGCAACTTCCTCGTATTCACCAATGCGCGCTCCGATCAGGTCAACGTGATCTATCGCCGGAAGGACGGTAACTACGGTCTTATACAACCGAGCCACTAATCGGAGCGTCTGTAAAGGCGACTAAACTGGAAAGATATCGGTGAACAATGAAAATAATGGATGTTCTCAACATTAATGCCATTAATGTTGACCTCAAAGCCCGAGATAAAAAATCCGTATTGGATGAATTGGTGGCGCCGGTTGCCGAGGAGACCGGCGCCAGCCATGAAAATCTGGTGAAAGTCCTCATGGACAGAGAGCGTCTGGGCAGCACCGGCATCGGCGGCGGTATCGGCATCCCCCATGGAAAGCTCAAAAACCTGGAGTCCTTGATCCTGGGCTTCGGCCTCAGTCGACAAGGCATTGATTTCGAGTCCATGGACGGACGGCCGACCCATATCTATTTTCTGTTGCTGACCCCTGAAAGCTCTGCGGGCGTTCACTTGAAACTGCTGGCCCGCATCTCCCGCCTGCTTAAAAACGACGGTGTAAAAGAACGTCTCATGCAAGCGCAAACACCGCAAGATGTGATCACCATCATAGAGGAGGAAGACGAGGATTTTTAACCGATAACCAAAACTTTGAGAAATAAGCGTAATTCGTTCATTCGCGTTCAGAAGGCCATACAACGAGTACAACACCGGTAACGTATCCGGACAGGCAATATCCCATTGGCCCACGCCGGCATATCACAATAAAAACGGTTACACTTCGTATTGATTATGGAACCAAATTTGGTTTGAAGCGACTGCCAGCGTTCGACAAGGATACGTTATGAAACAAAAAAAAGTCATCATCATCACCGGATTCTCAGGATCAGGAAAAAGTACTGCCCTCAGCACCTTTGAGGATGCCGGTTTCTATTGTATCGACAACCTCCCCATCAAGCTTCTCGGCCAATTCCTGACACTCTCCCAAAAAGATACCACCAGTTTTGCCGGCTGGGCATTTGTCATGGATCTGCGGGACAAACACTTTCTGAGCCAGTTCAGCGAGACCTGCCAAAATCTTAAAAAAGAGGGATATCAGGTCCAAACCATATTTCTGGATACCGACGAGCAGGTTCTGATCCAGCGCTTCAGCCAAACAAGACGGCGCCACCCCCTGGGCGACGGCGGCAGCCTGGTCGCGGCCATCCAAAAAGAGGGAAAACTGCTGAACCACCTGCGAGCCGAGGCCGATCATATCATCAACACCACCCATTTCAGTGTTCACGAGCTCAAATTTACCATATTGAATAAAGCTCAGAAATATACCGCCATCTCAGGCATGTCGGTGAATGTGGTATCCTTTGGTTTTAAACAGGGCGCACCGCCCAACGCGGACATGATCGTCGATGTCCGGTTTTTGACCAACCCCTATTTTGTCCCGGAACTTAAAGCCAAATCAGGCGAGGCTAAAGCCGTACAGGAGTTTGTCCTCAACAATCCCGAAACCAACGAATTCCTTGAGAAATACTTGGATTTGATCGATTTTTTGATCCCCCGATATGAAAAAGAAGGAAAAGCCTATCTCACCATCGCTGTGGGTTGCACCGGCGGCATGCACCGCTCGGTTGTGATCGCACAAAAGGTTTATGAACACATCCAGAACCACCGGCACCGCGTGCGTTTGATACACAGAGACCTCCGTTCGAGCTAACCGTCTCAAATAGTGCTTGCCAGGACCCCATATTCAATGCAATTATTCCGGGTTACTGAAAATGGAGGCACTCTCAAAAATCGTCGTGCATACCACAGACCGTAAAAGCACCTTGACGATTGATCCGATTTATGGCTTAACCCTCCATGTTTACAATCGGTATTTATTCACATTTTTTTATACCGACACCACATTATTTAACAGGAAACAAAGAAACCCATGATTGGAATATTAGTTGTAACCCACCGACAGTTGGGCGATGCCCTGATCGACTGCGTTGAATTCATTCTGGGAGAGCAACCCAAGTCACTGAGCGCCATCTCCATCGATATAAGTGAAAATGCAGATACCTTGAGAAAAAAGGTTGCCAAAGGTATCAAAGAGGTCCGGACCAAACAGGGTGTGCTAATACTGACGGACATGTTCGGCGGAACCCCCTCCAATTTGAGCTACTCCTTTTTGGAGGAAGGCAGCGTCGAAGTCATCTCAGGCGTCAATTTACCGATATTGCTTAAAGCTGTAGATATACGCAAAGATAAAACCCTTACCGAACTTGCCGAACACCTCGAGGGCTTCGGCAAACGGAGCATCTCTTTGGCAAGTGGTATCCTAAAAGGCAACAAACGAAGCTGAAGATACCCTCACTGAACGAATGACAATTTTAAAAGGAGGCAGTATGAGCGTTAAGGTTGGGATCAATGGATTTGGAAGAATTGGCCGTATGGTTTTTCGTGCAGCCCTGGACCACCCGGATGTCGAGGTTGTGGCCATCAACGATCTAACCGATGCACCTACCATGGCCCACTTATTAAAATATGACTCTGTGCACAACGCACTGGACAATAACATTGTAGCGGATGAAAAGGCCATTGTGGTGGATGATCGCAAGATCCCCTACTCCGCCATCAAAGACCCGGCCGAGCTCCCCTGGAAAGAACTGGGCGTAGATATTGCCATGGAGTGTACCGGCCTGTTCCGCGACAAAGAAAATGCCGGTAAACACCTGACCGCCGGCGCACAAAAAGTGATTATCTCGGCCCCGGCCAAAGAGCCGGACGCCACCATCGTCATGGGCGTCAACCATACCCAATACGACCCCAAACAGCACCACGTGATCTCCAATGCCTCTTGTACCACCAACTGTCTCTCTCCAGTGGCCAAGGTGCTGATGGACAACTTCGGTATTCGCAGCGGATTGATGACCACCATCCACTCCTATACCGGTGACCAGCGACTCCTGGACTTCCCGCATAAAGACCTGCGGCGGGCCCGCGCAGCCGCTCTGTCCATGATACCCACAAGCACCGGCGCTGCCAAAGCCGTGGCACTGGTACTCCCCGAGCTGGCCGGCAAACTGAACGGCCTGGCCATCCGCGTGCCAACCCCCAACGTATCCATCGTGGATATCGTGGTCACCATTGAAAAATCAGGCGTTTCCGTCAACGAGGTCAATGCGGCCCTCAAGGCGGCGGCCGAAGGCGAACTCAAAGGCATCCTGGGCTACTGTGACGAGCCCCTGGTCTCAACAGACTACAACGGCAATAAACTCTCCTCCATCGTCGATGCCCAGACCACCTATGTCGTCGATCAAATGGTCAAAGTGCTCTCCTGGTACGACAACGAGGCCGGATACTCCAACCGCATGGTCGACCTGGCCGCCCTGGTGGGCAGCAACCTGTAAACTCGAAATAATGCCCGGAGCGGCAAAGGCACAGCCCTTTGCCGCTCCGATATAAACACCGCACTGCAACCGGAGGAGACCCCATCATGACAGTTCGCCGCCCGCTGATCGCAGGTAATTGGAAAATGCATAAAACCGGTGAAGAGGCCGTCGACTTCGTCAACGCCCTCAAAGAGACGGTTGCCGATGTAACTGACGTGGATATCATGATCGCACCGGCCTTCACGGCCCTGACACAGCTCTCCGCTGTCTTGAACGGCACCAACATCGGACTGGGTGCACAAAACCTTCACTGGGAGGCCCAGGGTGCCTACACCGGCGAAATCTCCACCGCCATGCTCCAATCCGCCGGATGCCAGTATGTGATTATCGGGCATTCCGAACGACGCCAGTACTTTGGAGAGACCGATCAGGATATCAACCGCAAGATCGATACCGCATCCAAGGCAGACCTCATCCCCGTATTTTGCATCGGCGAAACAGAATCCCAACGCGATGCCGGAGAGACCTTTAATATCCTTGACAAACAGATCAAAAACGGTTTAGAAGGCTTGCTTTCGGAAAATCTAAAATCCTTGGTTGTGGCGTACGAACCTGTCTGGGCCATCGGCACCGGCAAAACCGCCACCAAAGAGCAAGCCCAGGAAGCGCACGCATTTATCCGAGAGTGGTTTGCCAAGAATTATGAAGCGGAACTGGCCCAAGGATTGAGAATTTTGTACGGCGGAAGCGTGAAGCCATCAAACGTAAAAGACCTGATGGCCATGGAGGACATCGACGGCGCCCTGGTCGGCGGCGCGAGTCTGGATCCGCAATCATTTAGCCAATTGGTTAATTTTAAACAATAAATTGGATTAACTATGTCACTTTTCATCGTAGTCATACATGTCGCCGTCTGCATCGCCTTGATCATGACCGTGTTGCTGCAAACCGGCAAAGGCGCAGACATGGGAGCCGCATTTGGTGGTGGATCCAGCAACACCCTTTTCGGTGCCACCGGCGCATCCACCTTCCTCAGCAAGATGACCACCGTGGTCGCCGTCGTCTTCATGCTCACTTCTCTCATCCTGGCCTACATGAGCAGTAGCCCGACGACCGGCACAATCCTCAAAGATCAACCGGTCGTCGAAACACCCCAGGAAGGCGAACCAGCAGCACCCGCGACTGAATCCACAACGGAAACAACCGCACCGCCGGCAACAACAGAATCAACAACCCCGGCAGGCGACGCCCAGCAGCAAGAGGAGCCCAAAAAGACCGACCAATAAATATAAAGTTTATATGTGCCGAAGTGGTGGAACTTGGTAGACACGCTATCTTGAGGGGGTAGTGGCCTAAGGCTGTGCGGGTTCAAATCCCGCCTTCGGCACCATTTTCGATAAAAAGCTGTGATCCAAACGGATTACGGCTTTTTTTTGTGGCGGTTGTGGTTGTGCTGCAGGCAAGTGCTATAGTGGTTAGCCGGTTTACACCGGAATCCTTAGGGATTTGCATGAAATCACCATAAATAATGAGAGTTATCTGATTATAGCTATGCCCCAAATCTTGACATTACATAAACCGATTGTTCACCAGAGCACAGAAGTATGGTTGCAAAGCAATGTCGAATGCCATTAAATTTCACATATCGTGGGTTCGCTTTTTTCAATATCTTGCCGTAAACTTGCCTATTAAAGTTTTAAGTAACAGATGGTGAGACGGGCTATGAAAAATCAAATCAAATAAATTGCCTTCCTTGCCCTTGTCCAGTGATTTCCGGCACTGCCTATTCCGCTCATCATTTAACTAATCAAGTAGAACCTTAGACAAATCCAGGCATTGGGCATTAAGCATCATGGCCCTGAAAAGGATGTCAGACCCCAATAAACAGGCCCAGTCAAATTTTAATATAAAAAATATAGCTGTCGCTTGACCTGGCTTTGGTTCATGGTATGCTATCTGTACCTACAACATTCGCCTATTGCCCTCACCCATTGTACTGATAATACACTTGATCTGAAATTAATAGATACAATTTCTCGATAAGGAAGAGAGATGATGGTTGATCCTTGATTGTTATTCCAAACTATTGTCATCTCTATTTTTTTTAGATCGAGATGAAAGATGCTTAAGAGGATTCACCATTTCGAATCCTATACGGACAAAGCATAAGTCGGTTATCACATCTTTTTCGGATTTATGCCTTATCGCAATATATAAAGAGAATGCATGGTAAAAATAATATAGAACCGCAAATGGACAGGTCTCTTGAACGCTACTATAGCGTTATATGCACGATAACCATCGGGGTTGTGGTGTCTTTCATTCTATACATAGTGGTGGATGGTTGGGAGAAAGAGCACCAGCGCTTCGAATTTGAAGCACGTGTGAAGGGGTTTGCAAACGCAGTGCAAACCAGTCTAAATGGGAATGTAGAAGCACTCATGTTCCTGGGGGACTTTTTTAATAATTCGACACACGTGAACAGGCATGAGTTCTCCAACTTTGTACAAAGCGTGATGCCAAGATTTCCTGGTATCCAGGCATTTTCGTGGAACCCCCTCGTGATAGATAAAGAACGCGCCGAATATGAATCCTTAGCAAAAAAAGAGGGATATGAGAATTTTGAATTTACTGAACGCACGGCAGAAAACAGGCTCGTCAGAGCAGCTCAGCGTCAAGAATATGTCATTGTCTATTACATAAATCCATTGGAAGCTAACAAGCCTGCTTTAGGTTTTGACATTGCTTCTAATCCAACGCGACTGAAAGCAATTACAAACGGATTTTATACAGGAAAGCTATCTGTCACAGATAGAATTACATTGGTACAAGAAACTGGTACACAGTACGGTATTCTGCTCCTTCTCCCGATATATAAGCAAGATGTTGCCATAAAGACTACGGAGGATCGTCTCAAATACCGAAAAGGATTTGTTGTGGAAGTCCTGCGCATCGGTGATGTCGTAGATGCCGCATTAAAAGGTTTTTCGTATGAAGGAATTAATTTATTTCTATACGATTTGTCCGCTGACAAAGACAAACAATTTCTTTACTGCCGGCCGTCACGCCTATCAGGGAAGACTGAGCAGCCAGTGAAGGAAGAAGTAATTAACAAAGGACTATATTGGGAAGAAATCTTTGACTTCACGGGCCGTAAATGGAAAATTGTATTTACTTCATCTCCTTCCTATTTCATTTCTCCACACTATTGGCAGCCTTGGGTTGCGCTATCAAGCTCTTTGGCCTTGACTTTTATGTTGGCTTTTTTTATATTAAAAAAAATTAAATAGACTGTAGAAATCGAGCGCAAAGTAAAACAAGAAATTCGTGTCAACAAACAATTAGCAAGGGAAATTTCTGAGCGTCAGCTTGCCGAAGAGAAAGCGACACGTTTTGGACAAATTCTTGAGCGTTCACTAAACGAAATCTACGTTTTTAATGCCGATACTCTTAAATTAATGCAAGTAAACAAAGGCGCCAGAGAAAACTTGGGGTACACCATGGAAGAACTTCAGAGGTTAACGCCTCTGGACTTTAAACCGGAGCTTACTCATGATTCATTTTTAAGCCGTGTTGAGCCGCTTAGATCAGGCACAAAAGATGTTATCATTTTTAATACAATTCACAAGCGGAAAGATGGATCTCTGTATCCTGTCGAGGAACACCTTCAATTTGTGGCTGTTGAATCAATGCCAGTTTTCGTGTCATTAATTTTAGATATTACCGAAAAGCAAAGAATGGAAGGACAACTCATACAATCGCAGAAGATGGAAGCCATTGGCACCTTAGCCGGCGGCATCGCTCATGATTTCAACAACATTCTTTCAGCCGTCATGGGCTTTACCGAGCTGTCCCTAACCGTAGTTGAAAAAGAGACAGCAGTATATGACAATCTACAGGAGGTACTCCGGGCTGGTACACGCGCAAAAGACCTTATCACTCAGATACTTACTTTCAGCCGCCAGGCTAATAAGGATCTCCAACCGATTCATTTGAAAACCATCGTCAAAGAAGCTCTTAAATTACTAAGAGCATCTTTGCCGACTACTATTGAGAT
>JAAUYD010073578.1_pt1 | contig 16344 bp, 9 predicted proteins | sample 7278101 | NCBI WGS metagenome assembly JAAUYD01 (sample SAMN14350128, study PRJNA611818) | marine sediment metagenome | isolation source: surface marine sediment (0.6m) | place: French Polynesia: Moorea | collected 2018-08 | reverse complement strand
TAGAGGCGCTGGATCATCCCGTCATCGATGGCGATGGCCAGCCCGCGGTTGAAGTCTTCCTGGAGTTTCTGATGATTGTCCCGGCGCCTGGGAAAGGCGGCAAACAGCGGTTTGTTGGCCAGGGCGGGGGTCATGAATTCATAGTCTTGAAGGTGCCAGGGAAACCGCTTGACGATGATGGTTTTGGCCACGTAGCGGTCGATGAAAATCAGGTCCACCCGCCCGTTGATCAGGTTGAGCAGATTTTCCGCATCGGTCTTGGCGGTAACCTTGGTCAAAAAATCAGCCGCGTCGAACTCGGGCGTGTTGGCATACCCCGCCACCACGCCGAAGCGGTAGTCGGCAAGGTCTTGCAGCACCGCCGTTGGATTGATCCGGGGATCCTCGGTAAAGACAATCTGGTCGTCCGCCCGTTTTAATTGTGCGATATTGGGGCCGGCCACCGCCGAGGATTTCTTGTAAAAGCCCAGGGGACTTTCTGCAAAGGGTTTGGAAAATAGAAAATCGACCTCCCGTTCTTCGGTCCAGTATGCCGGAAATATTCCGTCGACCTGGCCCGCTTTGCCTATTTCCAGGGTTTTGGTCCAGGGGTGAAACTCAATTTTGACGGTGTATCCGGTGCGTTTGAATGCCGCCACGACAATCTCGGCGCCAAAGCCATGTTTGGGCATGTCGGCACCCACATAAGGCGCCCATTCCAACGTGGCCAGCGTTATGGCCTTGTCGGCCGCAAAACCGGTGATGGTCAAAAAAAGAAATGTCAAAGAAACCGCTATCGGTAGTACCCATTTAAATACTTTCATTACCGCTGCCTCCTTTTCGGTGAATCGCCCCCAAATGGGGCCCCGGTTACAGGGAACGGTCCGCCTGCGGTGAAGCGGGCAAGATACCGCCGTCGGGAGCGGACGCGGGACCCGGGATGCCGAATGTCTTGTCGTATTCCTCATCCAGTCCCTTTTTGAGACTGAAAAGCATCAGCATCAGCACGACGGCAAATGGCAGGCCGGTCACGATACAGGCGGTTTGAAGCGCCGCCAGTCCACCGCCGAGAAGCAGAATCGCCGCGCAAATACCTTCGGCACAGGCCCAGAACACCCGCTGTGAGGTGGGCGGATCGGGATGCCCCCCGGCAGTGATGATGTCGACCACCAGTGAGGCGGAGTCCGATGAGGTCACGAAGAAAAACCACACCACGGCCACGCCGATCAGGGAGGTGACTTTGGCCAGGGGGAAGTTTTCGAACAGCGCGTACATGGCGGTGGAAACATTGGCGCTGACCGCCTCCGATATGCCCCCGGCGCCGAACATCTCCACGTAAAGCGATGAGCCGCCGAAAACCGTCAGCCATATGAAGGTCACCATGGCCGGCACGAACAGCACACCCAGCAGAAACTCTTTGATGGTCCGTCCCTTGGAAATGCGGGCGATGAACATGCCCACAAAGGGGGCCCAGGCGATCCACCAGGCCCAGTAAAAAATCGTCCAGCCGTTTTGCCATTTGGTTTGGGTGTAGGTTTCGGTCCAGAAGGAGAGGTCGGCAAATCGCTTGATGTAGTTGCCGATGTTCTCCGGTATGGCGTTTAAAATATACAGGGTCGGTCCCATCAGGAAAACGAACAGCAGCAGCAGGCCGGCCAGGAGAAAATTGATTTTGCTCAGGCGCTGGATGCCTGCTTCCAGGCCGGCGACCACCGAAAGGGTCGCACAGCCGGTGATGACCACGATGAGGCTGATCTGCATCGCCGTGGTGTTGGGCAACCCGAACACGTAGTTGAACCCGGCAGCGATCTGGTTGGCCCCCAGCCCCAACGAGGTGGCCAAACCGAAAAGGGTGGCGATGGCTGCGAGTATATCGATGGCATGCCCGACGGGGCCGTATATCTTATCACCCAGCAGCGGGTAAAAAATCGACCGGATGGTCAACGGCAAGCCCCGGGTAAACGAAAAAAAGGCCAACCCCAAACCCAGCAGCGCATATACGCCCCAGGCGTGCAGCCCCCAGTGGAAAAAGGTAATGCCCATGGACAGTTGCGCCGCCTCCATGGTCTTGGCCGCTACGCCCATGGGCGGCGACATGTAGTGGTAGATGGGTTCGGCCACGCCGTAAAAAAGCAGGCCAATGCCCATTCCGGCGCTAAAGAGCATGGAAAACCAGCCGAACAGGGTGAATTCCGGCCTGGCTTTCTGGCCGCCAATTCTCAGGGCGCCATACCTGCTGAACAGCAGCCAGAACGCATAGATCAGTGTGATGTTGACCGCGAGCACAAAAAACCAGCCGGCGTATTCACAGACAAAATACTTGGCCCCGCTGAACACGGCACTGGCCGCCTTGACGTTGATGAGGGTCAGTGCAATGAAAAGGACGATCAGTACCGACGATGTCCAAAACACCGGCGGGCAGATCTTCAACCCCATGCCCGTTTTGACAGTCAGACGATAGCGCTTTTGGTTCATCTTCCTCCTCCTTTCAATGTGTCCCCGGGAAAACCGAGGTGTCTGCTGCGCCTTCGATCTCCGGCAGTCCTCTATCGCGTGACCTCATCGATGATTTCAACGATGTCTCTGACACTGACGTCCGCCTCTTGGTCCATGATCCCGTCGCGGATCATGGTGGTGCAGAAAGGGCAAGCCGTGGCGACGGTATTCGCCCCACTGGCGATGACCTCTCCGGCGCGATCGCCATTGATGCGCCTGCCGAGGGTCTCTTCCATGAACATGCGCGCGCCCCCGGCGCCACAGCAGAAACCTTTCTCCTTGGCTCGTTTCAACTCCAACGGCCCTGCCCCGCCGGTTGCCGCCCAGAGCAGCTGTCGCGGTGCGTCGTAAATGCCATTCCAGCGTCCCAGGTAGCAAGAGTCGTGGTAGGTCAAGCGGCCGGCATGCGGTGTCGGCATCGGGAGTCTGCCCTGAGCCATCAGTTCGAACAGGAAGTCGGTGTGATGAACCACCGCATACTGGGCGCCGAACTGGGGATATTCGTTTTTGAGGATGTTGAAGCAATGGGGGCAGCCGGTGAGAATTCGTTTGGGTTTATATCCGTTGAGAATTTCCACATTCTGCTGAATCAACATCTGCGCCAGGTATTCGTTGCCGGCCCGCCGGGCCATGTCACCGTTACAGGCCTCCTCCGGCCCCAGGATGGCAAAATTTACCCCGGCGCGCTGGAGCACCCGCGCCATGGCCCGGGATGTTTTTTTGCCGCGGTCGTCAAAGGAGCCGGCACAACCCACGAACCAGAGCAGATCGGCCTCGGGACGGTCGCTCATCAGGGGCACATCCATATCCTTGCACCAGTTTGCCCGGCCGTCTGCGGCAAATCCCCATGGATTGGCCTGGTTCTCCAGGTTGCTGAAGGTCTCCTGCACTTCCGGAGGAAAATCGGCTTCCATGAGCACCTGATACTTTCGGGCTTCGAAGATAAAATCCAACTGCTCGATGTTCACCGGACAACTGTTTTCACAGGCCCGGCAGGTGGTGCATGACCACAAGACCTCACCGGTCAGCGGTGAATCCTCACGCACAATGGGCCGCACCTGGTCCGGGTAGCCGCCCAATACGGCGTCGGACTGATCCAGCAGGTCCACTTTGAGATCATGAATGATCTTTTTGGGCGACAGGGGCTTGTTGGTATGGGATGCCGGGCACTGCTCTTCACAGCGGCCGCATTCGGTGCAGGCATACAGGTTGAGTACGTTTTTCCAGTTCAGTTCGTTGATCTTGCCCAGGCCGAATGATTCCAGTTCTTCGTTCTCGAGTTCGCTCTTGACGATGGCCTTTTCGCGCTCGAGCGGTTTTAAAAACACGTTGGGTGCCGCCGCCAGCAAATGCAGATGCTTCGAGCCGGGAATATACACCAGGAACCCCAAAATGGTGGCCATGTGGACCCAGTAAGCCGCTTCATAACCGGCAGATACCTGTTGGGGGCTCATCGCTTTCAGGCCGAGCCCGCCCACCAGCAGGCTGGATACGGGGAAAACCCCTTTATAGTCATAGGCACCGGGCACAATGGGCAGCAATGTCTGGAAGGCGTTGATCAACTGGAAGGTGATGATAATCAGGCAGGTAAACAGGATGATCAGGTTGGCGTCGGTGCCCAGGGTCAGATAGGCGGGTTTGATCACGCACCGTCGGTAAATGGCATAGGCGAACCCCACCAGGACCAAGGCGGCCAGAATATCGGCAATGAAAAGATACCCGCCGTAGAGTCCAGGCATCCAGGCGCCCACCTCAAATGCCGGGCATATGCCCTTGAGCATCAACTCCAAACTGTGGGGCTGTACCGCCAGGAAACCGAAAAAAATCAGCGTATGGGCAATGCCGGGCAGCCGTTTGCGGCGCACATTGGCCTGACCCAGTACGTCAGTAAGCAAGACGCCGATACGCCGGCGAACCCGATCCATCTTGAAATCGCTGGTACCCTCGACGGCCATCATCAGTCGATAGAGCCGCCGAACCCGCATAAAGAAAAATGAGAATGCCCCGATCAGGGCCATGAGCATGACAGCCGACTTGACGATGATGTACTGTTCCATTACTCACTCCAGAGAAAATAGGAACACCTGTTTTTCGGTCACAGAGAATTGGTCTTGGCCGCAAAATGCCTGTTGTGGATGAACACTACAACTTTTCTTTCAACACTTCCGTCAACACCGGCACCACTTCGAACAAATCGCCAACGATTCCGTAGTCACACTTCTCAAAGATGGGTGCATCTTTGTCGGTGTTGATGGCGACAATCACCTTGGATGTCTTCATGCCGGCAAAATGCTGAACCGATCCGGACAGACCGCAGCCGATGTAAAGCTTGGGACTGACGGTTTTGCCGGTCTGGCCGACCTGCATGGCATGGGGGGCGAAGCCGGCATCCACGGCGGCACGCGAGGCGCCGATCGTACCGCCAAGCAACCGGGCGCATTCCGCCAGCATCTTATAGTTCTCCGCCGATGCAATGGGCCGTCCGCCGGTGACGATCACACCGGCTTCGGTCAAATCGACCTTATCGACGGCTTCCTTTTTAATTTCAACCACCTTGACCCGTCCCGGATCCTGGACGGATGCCGCGAAGGATTCCACGGTGACCGCTGCCGGTGCCGTCACGGCATCGATGGCATTGGGACGAATGGCGCACAGCATGACGGCACCGGACAATTTTATCGTGGCAAACGTCTTGCCTGAAAAGTGGGATTTTTTGACCGTTTTGGTGGCCAGATCAACGGCCATGCAGTCAGAGGCCAACGGCAGATCCATCAAAGCCGCCAGCCGGGCAAAGATATCGCGCCCCTGGGCGCTGGCCAGGCCCAACAGGGCATCCAGGCTGTACTTTTCGATGGCGGCGGCCAGTGCCCTGGCCTTGAGGTCCGGGCTGACGGTCAGGTCGGCGCCCTCCACCGCAACCTGAACCACCTTACCGGCACCGTATCTTCCAAGCTCATCCTTGGCATCCGCCGCCGATCCGTCCAGCATCAGCGCGACGATGGTGTTGTCCCCCTGGCCGCATGCCGCGGTGAGCACCCCGCCATTGGTCTCTTTAACCCTGCCGTTCTCGGTTTCGATTAATACACCGATGGTAGCCATATTTTCTCCTTAAGTGGGTTGGCTTGGTAAATGTGCATTTGTCTACGAATTTCGATTAATGGCTTGTCCGGAAAATGCAGGCGGTGACGATCAGGAAATGGTAGCTTGTGTTTCGGGGCAAGGCCGCAGCATTTTTTTCACCACAGGCGTAGTCGAGCTACGTCGAGGATGGAAAAAATGGGAGAACGCCGACCCGGAGCACAAGATGCCGTTTCCTAAACATTAGATGACTTTTTCTTCTTCCATTAGTATTTGAACCAGCGCCTCCACCGCCTGGCGCACATCCCCGTTCATCATCCTGGCACCGGCACGTTCGGGGACCTTCACCAGTTTAAGCAGCTCAGTCCCGGCGCTGTCTTGGGAAAGGCCCAGTTCGGTAAGGGCAATCTCTTTGATCGGTTTTTTCTTGGCCTTCATGATGTCCGGGAACTTGGGGTAACGCGGTTCGTTAAGGCCCTTGGTGACGCCCAATACACACGGCAGGGAGACTTCGAGCACTTCGCGTGCACCGCCGCCGATCTCGCGTCCGACGATGGCTTTGCCATCATCGAGCGCCATGCGATTGATTTCGTTGACCACCGGCAGATCCATGGCTGCAGCCAGTCGATAGAGGGTTTGAAATCCCTCCGTATCCACGGCCCCCTTGCCGGTAAAAATGAAGTCTGCCTGGCCATCCTGTTCGATTGCGGCCGCCAGCGCCCGGGCCGTGGTTTGGCTGTCCAGGAACTGGCTGTCCACGGTGACAAGGATCCCGCGATGGGCACCCATGGCCATGGCCGCTCGGATGGTGGCAACGGCAGCCGCCTTGCCCACGGTGACAACGACCACTTCACCACCGTTCTTCTCCACCAATTGGACGGCCTGTTCGATGGCGTACTCATCATAAGGGTTGGCAATGAATTTACAGCTGGTGTCATCAAAGCCGTTTTCACCGACAACATTGATGTTGGCCGCCGTATCGGGCACGTGTTTCACGCATACGTAGATCTGCATAATCGTTACCTCTGTCTTGATGATGAATCGGCTTCCCCCGCATCACACCTGATAGAGCGGGCACGACCCGTTCGCGGGGAGGTGCCAGGGGCCGTGCCCGCTCCGGCAGCAGGCGGAGGTCCTGCGAACTATGGTTTTGAATGATTAATTTTTAATTTTGAATGACGGTATTCTGTCTTTTTATTGAACGACAGCAATCAACAATTCACAATTCAACATTCAAAATTAATAATTGCTCTTTTTTATGCTTTCATCCGCTCGTTCTTGGGATCATACAATGGCATGGCCACTACCTCAGCAGCGAGTTTTTTCCCCAGCACTTCCACTTCCAGCCGGGTGCCCGGCGCAGCCAGATCCGGCGGCACGTAGCCCAAGGCGATGCTTTTGTCAACGCGGTGACCGTACCCGCCCGATGAGGTCATGCCCACGATCTGGTCGCCGTTGAAGATGGGGTTGTATCCCCATGGATCGGCGTCGTCGGCCTGGCACACCAGGCCCACCAACCGCCGGGGAGCGCCCTCGGCCTTCTGTTTCGCCACGCCGGCTTTGCCGATGAAGTCCTTATCCAGCTTCACCGTCCAGGCCACATGGGTCTCCAACGGGCTGTGGTGAAGGTTCATTTCGCTCTTCCAGGCCAAATAGCCTTTCTCCAGACGCATGGCCTCCATGGCATACATGCCGAACATCTTCAGGTCATGATCCTTGCCGGCGGCCATCAGCGCTTCGAACACGGCAATCTGGGACTCGATGGGATGAAAGATCTCGTAGCCCAATTCGCCCACGTAGTTCATGCGCTGGATGCGGCACTTGATCCGGCCCACATAGATCTCCCGGCTGGTGCCAAATGGGAAGGCTTGGTTGGATACATCGTTGTAGCAGGCCGCTGCCAGGACATCCCGGCTTTTGGGTCCGGCGATAACCAGGCAGCCCAGCTTGTAGGTGATGTCCTCCATGCAGACACTGCCATCGGTGGGCAGGTTTTGCATCAACCAGTGCTGGTCGTGACGCTTGCCCACCGAAGCGGTGACGCAGAAGTAATCGTTGTCCCCGATTTTGGTAATGGTCATATCCGATTTGAAATTGCCGTTGGGATCCAGCATCGGCGCCAAGGCAATGCGCCCGTCGGTGACCGGCACCTTCTGGCAGGTCATGTGGTTGAGCCAGGCCTCGGCCCCGCTGCCGGTGATGCGGGTTTTGGCAAAGCGGGAGAGGTCCAAAATGCCCACCTTTTGCATGACATGCTTGCACTCGGCATCCACGTATTGGAAGGTGTTGTTGCGCTTCCAACCCGGATTCTCGCGGTGGTCCGCAGGATTATCGGTAAAATAGTTGGGACATTCCCAGCCGTAGTAGTCGCCGAACACTGCCCCGGCCTCTTTCTGATATGCATAAATGGGCGCCGTACGGTTGGGGCGGGCGGCGTCACGCCAGTCATTGGGGCAAATGATGGCGTACAGACGGGGATAGGTGTCCTCGATCTTCTCGTGGTTGTAGGCCCAGTTGGCAAAACTGCCGTAGCGGCGGCTGTCCACCGGCCACAGGTCGATCTCGGGCTCGCCGTTCATGATCCAGCCGGCCAGATAGTGGCCGATCCCTCCGGCCTGCGTAATGCCGAAGCTGTATCCGCAGGCATGGAAGAAATTTTGCAGCGGGTAGGCCGGGCCCACCAGTGGATCGCCGTTGGGCGTGTAAGTAATCGGGCCGTCGGTGACATGCTTGAAGCCGGTCTCCCCCATGATCGGAAAGCGGTAGATGCCGTGTTCGATGAAATCGGCGATGTGGTCGATGTCCGGCTGAAGTTCGGTTTGGGCATAGTCCCAGGGCACCCCCTTGGGATGCCACTGCTTGACCTTGCTTTCGTATAGACCCAGGATCATGCTGTCCATCTCCTGGCGGATATAGATGGAGCGGTCGGGATCGCGGACCAGCGGCAGATAGGTGTCACGCTGCTCGACCACGTCCATGGCCTCGAAAAGGATGTGGGTGTGCTCTCCGGCGATGGATGGGATTTCCAGGCCGACCATCTTGGCCACCTCCGGCGCCCAAAGGCCGGCAGCGTTGACCACGACTTGGCAGATGATATCGCCCTTGTCCGTGTGCACCACCCACTCGCCGGAACCGCTTCGATCGATGCCGGTCACCTGGGTGTGGGTGTTGATTTGTGCGCCGTACTTTTTGGCACCGATGCTCATGGCCATGGTAATCCCATTGGGGTCGACGTCGCCGTCATCGGGCCAGTAGAGACCGGCAGTGATGCCGTCGACATTCATCAATGGGTGCATGGCCTTGATCTCCTGCGGGGTGATCCAGCTCACGTCCAATCCCAAACAACGGTTCATGCTGTATATGTAGCCCAGCTCTTCCATGCGGCCCGGATTGTCGGCGGTGCGGATCGATCCAGTGGTGTGCCAGCCCACGCTCTGGCCGGTTTCGGCCTCCAGCTGCTGGTAGAGCTCAATACTCTTCATGTTGACCTGGGTGCAGTAGTAATTGCCGTGAAAGAACGAGCAATTGCCGGCAGCCATCCAGGTTGAGCCGGAGGTGAGCTCGTGTTTTTCGATCAACACGACATCCGACCAGCCGTATTTTGCCAGGTGATAAGCCACGCTCACACCAATGGCCCCCCCGCCGATAACCACAACCCGCGCCTGTGTTTTCATCGCGTTAGGCCTCCTTTAGGATAGGATTTTGTGTCGGCCCATGGACCCTGCCGACCCGGTGGAAGATGAATCCGTCATTATCAAGGGTGCCCACCCACAATTGATCGATTGGCTGGATAGACACGAAGTGATTGCATGGGTTTAGAATTCTTGGTGAAAGGATAATGCACCCTGTTCAAGGGGTATTGAAAACTGACCAGCAATAAACATACCGGAGCAGATGATTGAACTGAGAATCACCGATAGCCATCCTCAGAAAGCCTTGCTTTACAAATTATATCGAGAGGTTATTGATCGTCTCGGGATCTCATTGATGGGCCGGTCATCTAAAAAAAACACCATATGAAGCGACAATTTTTTTTACATATAGAAAATTATTTTTCTATATTTAGCGACAATATTTTTTCACTCCGGTCGACCATCAGGAGGAACAACAAGGCCGGCAACGGTTCAGCGGCGGTCGCTGATCAGGCCAGGAAATGTCGGCGGTCGATAAGGTGCTTTTTCATCTTGTAATTGAACAGTTGGCGCGAAATACCGATGCGCTGCGCCGCCCGGGTGACGTTGCCGCTGCTGGCAGCCAGTGCGTCGCAAACCACCTGCCGCTCGTGGTCGGCCTGAATCTGCCGCAGCCCTTTACCGCCCGTTTCCGAATGTCGTGTGGCAACCCGGGCGGAATCCGGCAAGGTATGATGCCCCCGCCCGTCGCTCGTGGAACCGGCCGGTGGTGAAGCCTGGGTCGGTATCGGAGGAATGGTGGGCTGGCCGCTCAACCGCTGCCAGGCCGTCAGGTGGGACTGCAAATGGCGGCGTTCGATGGTTTGGCTGGAAACCACCACATTGATGGCCCCTTCGATGACATGCTCCAATTCACGCACATTGCCGGGCCAGTCATACCGGTTGAACAGGGCCAGCACATCGCTGGAGATGTCATTGATCGTACGATTCAGTGCCCGGCTGTGTTTGGCCAGAAAATGGCGGGCCAGCAAAACGATGTCCTCCTTGCGGTTGCGCAGCGGCGGTATGGGTATGAAGACCACACCCAACCGGTAAAAGAGGTCTGGCCGCAGGCTGTTTTCGGCAATGGCCACGTGGGGTTCTGTGTTAACGCTGCTGATCAGCTTGAAATCGATCGGTTTTTCTTGCAGGGACCCCAGACGCCGTACCCTGCGCTCCTGCACGACCCTCAGGATCTTTGCCTGAAGCCTGATGGTCATGGAGTTGAGTTCATCCAGAAAAAGCGTGCCGCCATTGGCTCTTTCGAACAGCCCGATCTTATCGCGCGCACCGCTGAAGGCTCCCCGCGTCGTCCCGAAGAGCAGGCCTTCGAGCAGGTTCTCAGGGATGGCGGCACAATTGACCGCCGTGTAGCGGCCCTGCCGGTTGTCACTATGGTTGTGGATGGCCTGGGCGAAAAGCTCCTTGCCGGTGCCGGTTTCGCCATACAACATCACCGGTGAGGGGGTGCGCGCAGCCATCCGGGCCGTGTTGACCACCCGCAAAAAATCGATATTGCTGCCCACGATGGCGTCGAAATCGAATTGGGTCTCGTTGGGCAGCATCATTTTGGGGCGCGGCAAGGAGACGGAAGCGATGGTCTCTTCCAGCAGGTTGTATTCGCGTACCAGACAGATGGCACCCTCAAGCCGGCCGCCTTCGAACAGTGGGAAGACGGTGTGCAGCGTGTTGGCGATCTTTCCCCGGCGAGTTCGATACAGCAGCGTTCGGTTGACAATCGGCTGCCGCGTCTGCAGGCACTGCATGATATAGCTCTCCTCGGCGGAAAGATCGTATATGTCGACCACTTTTTTCCCGAGGACATCTGCCGTGTCAAGCTCATCAATCAAAGCCATGGTGGGGTTGTAGTAGCAAATGGCGCCACGGCGGTCGACAATAATAATCCCTTCCCCGAAACCGTCGAAAAACGGCAACAACGCGTCGGACCCGATGTCTATCATGCGGGTGATGGAATTGGTGGAGGGCTCATTCATGCGTGTTTTTTCCATCCGGGTGTCTGGCTGACCGGCTATCTGCCAGCTGGTGGCAAAACCGTCCACCCGCTGGCCCGACCGATAAAAGCGCGGTTTCGTCTAACCGCAGACCGTTGCCATGCGTGCGTGTCGCCATAACCGGGGTATGCGATCATGGCTGGTCGTGTGCATGCATATTGAATAACACATCGTTTTCCAAATACATCTGCTCCAACTTTTCCTGATGCGCCTTCAATTCGGGCTGCTGCCGGTTGACCAGTGCCAACACCAGGTAATTGATGATGCACGAAATGGTGGTCGGATATCCGATAAGCGGAATGGAGCGCGACGGCACCACCAAAGAGCGGTGGGCAAATGGAATCACCGGGCATAAGCGGTTGTCCGTTATCACCAGCAGGGTTTGCTGCAGCCGGCGCGCGACCTTGCCCAGCTTGATCAGTTCATTGGGATAACGCGAGGTGGCAATGATCGTCACCAAGCTGTTGTCGGGCGCGTTGGTCAGCCAGTCGATGGCGGCGCTGTCGCTGCCCTTCAGGATGTGAATGCCCCTGCGGACCTTGGTCAGCGACCAGCCCAGATAATACGCAAAGGTATAGGAGACCCGCGAACCGATGACATAAACCGCGCTGCTTTGCTGAAACAGCTCCACGATCTGTGCCAGTGCATCCATGTCGACGGATTCATAGAACTGCCTCAGGTTGTTCATTTCCTCGGAGACCACCCGATGCAACAAATCGGTACCGGGTCCTTGCATGCCCGGCAGATCCGCCCGATCCGGCAAGGTCATCTCCGAATCCACGAAATCGCGCAGTGCCTGCAAAAACGCGCCATATCCGCTGAAGCCCAGCTGTCCCACGAACCTCACCACGGTGGCCTCGCTGACACCACAGGCCTCCGACAGCTCCTTGGTGGTCATGAAAACCGCCTTGCGAGGGTTCTGAATGATGTAACTGCCCAGAATTTTTCCCTTGGGCGTCAAGGTGTCCAATTGGCTCACAATTCCATTGACCACCATTTGTGACTGCGCTTCTGTCATTATCAGTGCCCCATAAAACGTAATTTTGAAATTTTTATTTCATTTAACAAATAAGCCACAACCATCCATATTATTTATTTATTCATTGTCTTTATGCATCAATTTCGAGCCATATAAGCATGAATTTTGACAAATTGCAATTTTTATATTGACATACTTTATTTCATTTGCGACTTGTGGACCCAATCAGGCAACGGGTCGATCTTGCTTGCCTTTGCACATCACCTTACCAATCCTCTTGGGAGAGCGTATGTTCTGGAAATCCAAGCCCCTGTGGGGCAACCAGCCCGAACTGAAGTCCAGCTACGATGCAGTGATCATCGGCGGCGGCCTTCACGGTTTGGCCACCGCCTACTACCTGGCCAAGGAACAGGGCATCACCGATGTGGCCATCATCGAGAAGCGCTTCATCGGATTCGGCGGCGCCGGTCGCAACACGGCCATCGTGCGCGCCAACCAGCGCACCCAGTATAATGTGCCGCTGTACAAAGAGGCCCTGGACCTGTGGCCGGAGTTGACCAAGGAGTTGGACTTCAACCTGATGTTCAACAACTGCGGCAACCTCAACCTGATGCACAGCGAGGCGGCCATGAAGGCGGCCCGCATGACCATTGCCACAGCCCAGTTCCACGGCGTGGAGAGCCATCTCATCGACGCCAAGCAGGCCAAGGAACTGGTACCGGCGTTGAACATCTCCGAAGATATCACCTTCCCCATTCACGGGGCCATGTTCCATCCTCCCGGCGGTATCGTGCGTCATGATGCCGTGGTCTGGGGCCTGGCCAAAGGGGCTGCCAAACACGGCGTAGACATTCACCAGCACACCGAAGCCACTGCCATTCACACCGAAGCCGGCAAGGTCACCGGCGTTGCGACCTCCCGTGGCCGTATCCACACCCCTCGCGTGCTGGTCAGTGCCGGTGGCTACAGTGCCGGCCTGATTTACCACATGCTGGGCATCAAACTGCCCATCAGCGTGCTGACCATCCAGGCCATGGTCACCCAGCCGCTCAAACCGCTGCTCGATCACGTGGTCTCTTCCGGCGCGTACCACTGCTATGCCAACCAGACCCTCAAGGGTGAAATCGCCACCGGCGCCCACATGGACCCGTGGCCCAACTATACGACACAGAACACGGCCCATTACATCAAGCATCAGGCTGAGGCCCTGTCCGACTGGCTGCCCTGTCTGCGCGGCGTCAAGTTCATGCGCATCTGGGGAGGGCTGGCCGATATGACCCCGGACATGGCCCCCATCATGGACGGCAACGACCATATCGACGGCTTCTACATGGATTGCGGCTGGGGCTACTTCGGCTTCAAATCCTGCAGTGCCGCCGGCAAGTACATGGCCGAGTACATGGCCACGGGCAACTGCCCGGCCATGCTCAAACCCTTCAACCTGCGCCGCTACGAAAACCATCGGTTGATGGGCGAAACGGCCGCCCTGGTCAGCTACACCCCAGACAATTAATGATAGGCAAAACCGGCTTACAAGCGAATACCGGATGGTTCTCTCCAGAAATGGCAGATTGGGGCCTGGATCAAGGCCGCAGCGATTTGGAAACCGGAGGCGTGGCAGCGCCACGTTGAGGATTTCCGAATCGGGAGAACGCCGATCCGGGTCGCAAGATGCCGTTTCTGGAGGGAACCCGAAAAGGAGATATGAAATGGCGTTAACATTGACCTGTCCCGTCTGCGGCAAACGCAACGGATACGAATTCCGTTATGGGGGAGAAGACAAAGGACCGCGCCCGGTGGAGGCGGGACTGACCCCTGCCGCCTGGTGCGACTATGTCCATATGAACAAGTGCACGGCCGGCGTCCAGAAAGAGTGGTGGTTTCACCGCGACGGATGCGGATCCTGGTTTACCACCTGGCGTGACACCACCAAAAACTTAGAAGTCGAACAACCGGAGGCGAGCAAATGAACAGGCTCAACCAATTGCCCACGCTCCGCATCAATCCGTCGGAGAAACGTTCCCTGAGCTACCGGGGCAAAACCTATCAGGGGGTCGCCGGAGATACGGTGGCGACCGCCCTTTATGCCAACGGTGTGCGGGTTTTTGCACGCAGTTTGAAATACCACCGCCCCCGCGGGCTGTACAGCCTTGATGGCGAGTGCAGCAACACCTGCATGGACGTCAGCGGCGTGCCCAATGTGCGCACCGAGAACACCTTGCTCGAAGACGGCATGACCGTCAAGGATCAGAATGTCAAGGGGTCAGCCCACCGCGACTGGCTGGCCTTTATCGACAAACTGGACTGGATGATGCCGGCCGGTTTCTACTACAAGACCATGCACAAGCCCGCATCCATATGGCCCGTGGCCATGCGGCAGATCCGCAAAGCCGCCGGTCTCGGCGTTATCTCTGCCGATTACCAGATGAAGGGTCAATACGACGAAACGTTTATCAAATCCGAAGTCACTGTCATCGGTGGCGGGGCTGCCGGCATGACCGCCGCCCTGGCTGCAGCCGAGTCCGGTCTGCGGGTGGTTCTGCTCGAGTCGCGCCCCCATCTGGGCGGATGTTTCGACTACCGCATCAGCACCACTGCCGAGGGGACGCCCTTATACCAGCGGGCCCGCGAACTGGCCCGGCAAGTGGAACAGACCGGTAACATCCGGGTGCTCAAACACACCTCGATGGTGGGCGCCTACAACAACAACCTGATTACCGCCTTTCAGGTGGGCAAAGCGGGCGATGCCTTCACCGAGCGTTACATCGAGATCCGCTCTGAAAGCGTCGTGGTGGCCACCGGCTGCATCGAACGGCCTTTGATCTTCGATCACAACGAACGCCCCGGTGTCATGCAGGTGGGCTGCGCCCATCGCCTGGCGCGCACCTACGGCCTTTTGCCGGGCAGCGAGGCGGTCTTTTCCATCGGCCACGACTTAGGGTTGGAAGCCGCCGTCGATCTCTTCGACCTGGGACTGAAAATCAATTGCGTGGCCGACATCCGCGAAGACGGCCAAGATCCCGAACTCATGCTGGCCCTGGCCGAACGCAAGATCCCGGTCCTCAAGGGATGGGTGGCCACCAAGGCCCACGGTGGCAAGCTGGTGGAGAAGGTCACCATTGCCACCATAGAAGGCACCGTCAAACGACAGTTCACCTGCGACCTGCTGGTGGCATCCGCCGGCCTGACCCCGGTGACCGGCCCCTTGATCCTGGCCCAGGCCAAGATGGGCTATGACAGCCGCACCGGCTATTTCCTGCCCACCGAGTTGCCCGAAAAGATGTTCCCTGCCGGCCGACTGACCGGCATCAACCATCCCGGTGCCATCGAATCCTCCGGACGCCTGGCCGGCCTGAAGGCGGCGGCTGCCGCCGGTGCGGATATGGGCAGTGTCGTCGCCGACGCCGAAAAGGCCGCGTCGGCCCTGCCCGGCCCGGAACGCGGCTGCAAGCTGGTCACCGCACCGGTCAAAGGACGCAAGAGCTTTATCTGCTTCGATGAGGACACCACCATTAAAAACATCAAACAGGCCATCGAGATGGGATTTGATGTTCCCGAACTGATCAAACGCTTTACATCGGCCGGCACCGGCCCGGGCCAGGGCGGCATCCCGGGTCACAACCTGCCCCTGTTCGTGGCCAAATACACCGCTTCGATCAACATGCCGGTGCCCACCACGGTGCGGCCACCGCTGGTGCCCACCTTCCTGGCCACCTATGCCGGCTACAACCACCACATGTTCAAACGCACCCCGCTGCATCGCTCGCAGATGGCCGACGGAGGCATATTCCGCAACATCGGGGTCTGGCAGCGGGCGCGCTATTTTTCCGAGGACTTCGACTGCCAAGCCGAGATTCTCAACGTGCGCAACAACGTCGGCATGCTGGACGGCTCAACCCTGGGCAAGTTCCGCATCCACGGCCCGGACGCTCTAAAGGCCCTGCAGCGGGTGTACGTCTCCGACATGACCAAGGTCAAGCAAGGCCGCATCAAGTATTCGGCCATGTGCAACGACGACGGTTGCGTCATCGACGACGGCGTGGTGGTCAAGCTGGGGGAAAACGACTACTACTTCACCACCTCCACCGGCCGGGCCGGCCAGACGGTGGAATGGATCCGTTACCACACC
>JAAUYD010044445.1_pt1 | contig 16346 bp, 15 predicted proteins | sample 7278101 | NCBI WGS metagenome assembly JAAUYD01 (sample SAMN14350128, study PRJNA611818) | marine sediment metagenome | isolation source: surface marine sediment (0.6m) | place: French Polynesia: Moorea | collected 2018-08 | reverse complement strand
GTCCATGTACATGGCGTGAAGGTTGAGCCGGTGCGTGCCCGGGATATGAGAATAGGCGAACTCCAGATCGGCGCGAAGCTCGTCGGGGTTCCGCGCCCGTCCCGGGTGATTTCCCGTCGCCTGAATGCCGCCGCCGGAGGTGCCGGTCTGGTTTTCAAACCCGACAACGTCGTCACCTTGCCAACAATGGACCGAAATCGGAATATCCTTCAGTAGGTCAATGGCAGCTTCGGTGTCCACGCCCCACTCCGCAAACTGTGCCTTGGCGCTTTCGTAGCCCATTCTCTCGCCCCTCTACCGCGTGAAGGCCTGAACGTTGCCCGCATCGACGTTTAGGATGTTGCCTGTCGACTTCGATGAGGTCTCGGCCGCGAAGAAATAGCAGGCCTCTGCAATGTCTTCGGGCAATACCGAGCGTTTCAGCATCGAGCGGTTGCGATACATCTCTTCCAGGCCTTCTTTGTCGGTTCCGTAGGTCGATGCACGCTGTTCCAGCCAGTCGCCTTCCCAGATTTTTGAGCCTCTGAGAACGGCGTCCGGGTTCACCACGTTGACCCTGATCCCGGCTTCTGCGCCCTCCAGCGCAAGACAGCGGGCGAGGTGGATTTCCGAAGCTTTCGCCGTGCAATAGGCCGAGGCATTGGGTGAGGCCGCGAGCCCGTTCTTGGAGGCGACGAAGACGATCGACCCACCCATGTCCTGCACCCGCATCACCTTGAAGGCCTCGCGACTGACCAAGAAATACCCTGTCGACAGGATGTCCATGTTCCGGTTCCAAAGCTCCAGGGTAGTGTCCTCGACAGGCGCGGAGGAGGCGATGCCGGCGTTCGAAATCAGTATGTCGATGCCACCGAATTCCAAGACGGTCTCAGTCAGCGCTCTTGCCACCGCGCCTTCGTCCGTCACGTCCATCACAACAGAGCGTACCACGTCCTTGCCGAATTTCTGGGTCAGAACGGCTTGGGTGGCGGCCAGATTGTCGGCGTTGATATCAGCCAACATCACACAGGCCCCTTCGGTCAAAAAGCGTTCCGCTGTCGCCGATCCAATCCCGCCAGCGCCTCCAGTGACCAGCGTAACCCGGCCCGCAAGCGATTTGGGCTTCGGCATACGCTGCAACTTGGCTTCCTCCAAAAGCCAGTATTCGATGTCGAATGCCTCCTGCTCTGGCAAGCCGCAGTAGTCGCTCACCGCGCTTGCGCCGCGCATTACGTTGATCGCGTTGACATAGAACTCGCCCGAGATCCGTGCCGTCACCTTGTCCTTGGCGAAGGTGATCATGCCGACGCCGGGGACCAGATAGACGACGGCATTGGGGTCACGCATGGGCGGTGAATTGTCGTGCTTGCAGCGGTCGTAATACGCCGCGTAGTCCTCGCGATAAGCAGCGATCTGCGTGGCAAGGTCCGCCAGGACCTCGTCGATGTCCTTCCGTTCCGGATCGAAACCCACGACCATGGGGCGGATTTTGGTTCGCAAGAAATGATCAGGGCAGGAGGTGCCGAGCGCTGCCAAGGCCTCCATGTCCTTCGCATTCACGAACTCCAGAACTGCGTCGGTGTCGTTGAGATGGCCCACCATGTGCTGGTTGCCGCTGACGAAACCTCTAATGGCGGGCATCAGTCGGGCCGCGATGGCACGTCGGTCGGCAGGCGTCAGGCTTTCGTGCTTTGCGCCGCCGAAGGCAGGGACGTCCGCAGTGCGTTTGGCCAGCCAGTCGGTGGCCACATTGATCACGTCGATGGTGCAATCGTAGCAGACCTTTGCCGTGTCGCCCCACGTAAAGAGCCCGTGGCTTTCCAAAACCACACCGTCAGCCTCGGGATTTTCGAGGCAGAACCTTTCCAGCCAAAGGCCTAGTTCAAACCCGGGACGCTTCCATGGCAACCATCCGATGCGGTCGCCGAAGACCTCTTGCGTCAGTTCACGTGAGTTCTTTGAAGCTGCAATTGCGATGATCGCATCCGCGTGGACATGATCGACATGGCGGCGTGGCACGTAGGCGTGCAACGGCGTGTCGATAGAAGCCGCGCGCGGGTTCAGGTTGAAGGTGCAGTGGGGCAGGTATCCGACCATTTCGTCTTCATGTTCCACACCGCGATAGAGCCCTTTGAGCGCGTTCAGCTTGTCCATGTAGAGCGTTGCGAACCCGTCGAGTTTCATCGATCCGATATCCCCGCCCGAGCCCTTGACCCAAAGAACTTCGGTCTCCTTGCCGGTCAACGGGTCAATTTCCATGACCTTTGCCGAGGTGTTGCCGCCGCCGTAATTGGTCACGCGCTTGTCTGATCCGAGGATATTCGAGCGATAGAGAAGCAGGTCCGATTCGGACTTTCCCGCTGCAGCTTCTGCGTCCCACCTGTTCTCCAGAATCTGATTTTCGAACGTTTTCAACATCGTGTCCTCTCTGTCGCCTGGGTTCGGAGGAGGCGTGGCGCTTGTCACAGCCTTAATCTGATGCGGCGATATGTCAATCAATAACGCTCATAATCAATCATGCTGCAGCGCAGAATGACAGAATATGATCGAAAATGATTGACAGGAATTGCGAATCTGCGCACCGTCAAGGTTACGGGAGGCGCATTTGCACGAAAAAGAGCGGCATAGAATTATCCTCTCCGCGGTTCAGGATCGCCCGGTCGTCACCGTTGTCGATTTGTGTAGCCTGACGGGTGTGTCCGAGGCGACGATCCGGCGCGATATCGCCACGTTGCACATGCAGCAAAAGTTGCGCCGGGTCCGCGGCGGCGCCGAAGCTATCACGCCGCCTCAGTTCGTTGGTCTGGCCGGCCGTCCCTTCGCCGTGAACGAAACGATGAGGATCAGCGAAAAGCAGGCGATCGCGCGCGCAGCAGTCGAGATGTGCGATGACGGCGACAGCATCATAATCAATGGGGGCACCACGACGTTCCAGATGGTGCACCCGCTCGCCAGCCGCCGGTTGCAGGTTTTCACGAACTCATTCCCGATTGCAGAGCACCTGCTGAAGCATTCCAAGAACACGATCATGCTGTCGGGTGGGACGATCTACCGTGAGCAGAACATCATTTTGTCACCCTTCGATAACGATGTGACCCGGAACTTCTATGCTAAACGCATGTTCATGGGCGCGCAGGGGCTTGGCCCGATCGGCCTGATGGAGGCTGATCCTCTGCTGATTCAGGCGGAACAGAAACTTATCGGTCAGGCCGATGAACTCGTCGTGCTCGTCGACAGTTCGAAATTCAACCAGCGATCGAGCCTGGTCCTCTGCCCATTGGACCGCATTACTGCCGTCATCACGGATGACGGTATCTCGGACAGGGCGGTGACCATGCTGGAAGCTGCCGATGTGAAGCTGATCGTCGCCCCTGTGGGCGGCGCTCAAGAGGATGAGGCGGCCTCCTAACCACCTCAAAGACACAAAGATCAGACGTGACCTTCAGGGAGGATCCAAATGAAACGTCGCTCACTCACTTCACTTGTCGCCGGGCTCAGCCTTGCCGCTGGAATGATGGGGTCAACGGCAATGGCGCAGGACAACATGCGCATCGCTTTGGTCGTCAAGGCGCTTGGCATAGGCTTCTTCGAAGCTGCCGCCGAAGGCGCTGAAGAAGCCGCCGCGGAGCTTGGCAATGTCGAGATCATCTACACCGGTCCGACCGACACCACGGCAGAAGGACAGATCGAGGTCATCAATTCGCTGATCGCCCAGGGTGTCGATGCCATCGCGATCTCCGCCAATGACCCCGACGCGCTGGTTCCGGCTTTGAAGCGGGCCATGGATCGCGGAATCACCGTGATCTCCTGGGACTCGGGCGTAGCCGAAGGCGGCCGCCAGATGCACCTGAACCCGTCGTCGACCGATCTAATCGGGAACACGATTATCAAGCTTGCCGCAGATCACATGCCGGATGGTGGAGATGTCGCCATTCTGTCGGCATCGGCCACGGCCACCAACCAGAACGCGTGGATTGAGGCTGCAGAAGGCTTCTTACCGAACTATGAGGGCGTCAATCTCGTAGCAACGGTGTATGGCGACGACCTTTCCGACAAGTCCTACCGTGAAGCGCAGGGCCTGATGGCGTCTTACCCCGATCTGAAGGCGATCATTGCGCCGACGACCGTGGGCATTCTTGCGTCCTGCCAAGCCGTAACAGACGCTGGCAAAATTGGCGAAATCAACGTGACCGGCCTTGGCCTGCCGTCCGAGATGGCCGGCTGCGTGGAATCAGGTGCGACGAAGAGCTTCGCGATCTGGAACCCGATTGATCTCGGGTATTCGGCGACCATGCTGGCGCATGCCATCGCGACCGGGGCAGAAGCGGCTCCGGGGGCTGAGATCCCGATGGGGCGGATGGGCTCTGTCACGCTGGACGATACCAATTCGGCCGCAATGTCGGACCCGTTCACCTATGACAGCTCGAACATCGAGCAGTTCAAGTCGATCTTCTGATCTCAACCGGTACCGGCGCGGGCTCTCACTCGCGCCGGATCAACTTCGTACTCAAGAAATTGAACCGTGCCCATGCAGTTGGAGTTGAGACCAGACGTGTCCGCCGAGGCCGCCTTCGACGTATCCCCTCTGCTGTCGCTTGCGGGGGTGACAAAAACCTTTCCGGGTGTGCGCGCGCTGTCGGACGTCTCGCTCAAGCTCTACCCCGGAAAGGTGACGGCGCTGGTCGGTGAGAACGGCGCGGGCAAGTCGACGGTGGTGAAGGTCCTGACCGGCATCTACCAGCCGGATGTGGGCGACATCCGGATTGATGGTCAGCCGGTTCGGTTTCCGACCCCGCAATCCGCCGAAAGCGCGGGCGTCACGGCAATCCATCAGGAAACCGTACTTTTTGACGAGTTGTCCGTCGCCGAGAACATTTTTCTCGGACACGCACCGAAGGTTCGATTCGGCCTAATTGACAAGCGCACGATGGTGTCGCGTGCACGAGAAATTCTTTCGGACATCGGGGCGAAGATCGAACCGGGTGCAACGCTAAAGGACCTCGGCACGGCGAACAAACACCTAGTTGCCATCGCCCGGGCGCTGTCGATTGATGCGCGCGTCGTGATCATGGACGAACCGACAGCGGCACTCAGCCACAAGGAAATCGAAGAGCTCTACGATCTGATCGAGGGGCTGAAGCGTCAGGGCAAGGCGATTCTGTTCATCAGTCACAAGTTCGACGAGATCTTCCGCATCGCAGATTACTACACCGTCTATCGCGATGGCCAAATGGTCGGCGAAGGTGCGATATCGGATGTGCGCGAGCCTGATCTGGTCAAGCTGATGGTCGGACGCGATGTCAGCCAGATTTTCCCGGAACGCACGCGCAACATCGGCGACGAAATCCTGGTTGTGGAGGGCTACGAGCACCCGACCGAATTCTCGGAAATCGGTTTCACCCTGCGGCGCGGCGAGATCCTGGGGCTCTACGGTCTCGTCGGGGCTGGTCGCTCGGAATTCATGCAGGCACTCTTCGGGATCACCCGGCCTTCTGGGGGAACGGCAAAGATCGACGGCGCATCGGTTGCCATCCGGTCCCCGGCAGATGCGGTGGGAAGCGGCATCGTCTACGTGCCGGAAGACAGGGGCAGACAGGGCACTATCGGCGCGTTGCCGATCTTTCAGAACGTGACGCTGCCGTCTTTGGCGCGGACGTCGCGCAACGGTTTTCTGAAGCTGGCCGAAGAATTCAAGCTCGCCCGCGAATATGCCGAGCGGCTCGACTTGCGGGCAGCCTCCTTGGACACGGATGTCGGCAACCTATCTGGTGGAAATCAACAGAAGGTAGTGATCGCCAAATGGCTGGCCACCCAGCCCAAGGTCATCATTTTGGACGAGCCTACCAAAGGTATCGACATCGGATCGAAAGCGGCGGTGCATGAGTTCATGGCCGAGCTTGCCGCCCAAGGGCTTGCCGTCATCATGGTGAGTTCTGAGATCCCCGAAATCGTGGGCATGTCAGACCGGGTTATCGTGATGCGCGAGGGCCGGATCGCCGCTGAACTGTCTCAAGAAGACATTACGCCGGAAAAGCTGGTTGGCCACGCCGCCGGCATCAGGGAGATGGGGCAATGAGACGGATCCTCGCCTCGCGCGAATTGTTGCTGCTCATTGCAATCGGGCTATTGCTCGGGCTGATATCGTTCCGGTTCCCCGCCTTTGTTGCGCCGTCGAACTTGGCGATTGTATTCAACGATACCTCACCGCTGATCCTGCTGGCGATTGGTCAGATGATCGTGATCCTAACCAAGTGCATCGACCTTTCGGTTGCGGCCAACTTGGCCCTCACTGGAATGGTCGTGTCGCTCATCAACATCGCATCGCCGGGGTTGCCGATCATCGTAATTGTTCTCGTCGCGATTGGATTCGGTACACTTCTCGGCATGTTCAACGGCATTTTGGTGTGGAAGCTCGCTATCCCGCCCATTGTCGTGACCCTTGGGACCATGACAATCTTCCGTGGGATCATATTCCTGCTGACCGAAGGCAAATGGGTCAATAGCCACGAGATGAGCGATGCCTTCAAGGCTGTTCCGCGAACCGAAATGCTTGGATTGCCCGTCCTGAGCTGGATCGCCATCGCAACCGTGATCCTGTTCACAATCGTCATGACGCGGACGACGCTTGGTCGCGCCTTCTACGCAGCGGGTGGCAATCCGCACGCGGCCACCTACGCCGGGATCAATGTCGGCCGGACGCAGTTCTGGGCCTTCACCATCTCGGGCGCAATTGCGGGGCTGACCGGGTACCTTTGGGTGTCGCGTTTTGCCGTTGCTTACGTTGATGTCGCAGGCGGGTTCGAACTGACCGTTGTCGCGGCCTGCGTCATCGGCGGTGTGTCCATAATGGGTGGCATCGGGTCGGTTGCCGGGGCGCTTCTAGGCGCACTGTTCCTCGGCATCATCGCCAACGCGCTTCCGGTCGTGAATATCTCGCCTTTCTGGCAGATGGCGATTTCGGGCGGTGCAATCATCATCGCGGTCGTTCTGAACGCGCAAGCCAATCGCTCGCCCGGCCGCATCATCCTGAAACGGGCGGAGCATGCGACATGACCATGACACGGAGCATCCCCGATCGCCTGCAAACTCCGGCGGAGCGTTACCTGAAGAGCTGGGAAAGCCTGCTGTTGCTGGTCGCCATTGGCATCTTCGTCGCGAACTCCTTCGCCTCGCCGTATTTCCTGAACGCCTGGAACCTTTCCGATGCGACGTTCAATTTCACCGAAAAGGCGATGATTGCATTCGCGATGGCGCTCCTGATCATCTCGGGAGAGATCGACCTCTCCGTCGCCGCCATCATCGCGCTGGCCTCCACGGCCATGGGCGCAGCGGTGCAGATGGGCGTCGGCACACCGGGGCTAGTCCTGATCGGGCTCTCTGTCGGATTGTTGTGCGGCGCGTTCAATGGGATCTTGGTGACAGCGCTCGGGCTGCCTTCCATCGTGGTCACCATCGGCACGATGAGCCTGTTTCGCGGGATCAGCTTCATCATCCTCGGCGATCAGGCCTATCGCGGTTATCCCGCTGATTTCGCCTTCTTTGGGCAGGGGTACGTCTGGTGGATGATCTCGTTCGAGTTCGTGCTCTTCGCAATCATCGCCGTAATCTACGCGGTCATTCTTCACATGACGAATTTCGGGCGCGCGGTCTATGCTATCGGCAACAATGCCACCGGTGCGCTGTTCTCGGGCATTCGAGTCGGTCGCGTGAAGTTCATTCTGTTCCTGCTGACGGGGCTCATGTCTGGGGTCGCTGCGATCTGCCTGACGTCTCGGCTCGGCTCGACAAGACCCTCCATCGCCTTCGGGTGGGAGCTTGAGATCGTCACGATGGTCGTTCTCGGGGGCGTCAGTATCCTGGGCGGCTCCGGTTCGATCCCGGGCGTGGTGATCGCAGCTTTCGTTATGGGGCTCGTGACTTTCGGACTTGGCCTGCTGAATGTGCCGGGGATCGTAATGTCGATCGTGATCGGAGCCCTGCTCATCTCGGTCATTGCATTGCCGCGGCTCTGGTCGATGTGGGGGACGCGCTAGTGGAAAAATACGCATTCAAGATGCACCTCAATGCGGGCTTCAAGGATGAATACAAGAAACGCCATGACGAGATCTGGCCTGAACTGGTCGCCTTGCTGAAGGACGCAGGAGTGTCCGATTATTCAATCCATCTTGATGAGGAAACGAACACACTTTTCGGCGTCCTCTGGCGGACCGACGATCACAAAATGGACGATTTGCCTGGCCACGAAATCATGCAGCGCTGGTGGGCGCATATGGCGGATATCATGGAGACCAAGCCCGACAATGAACCGGTGGCGGTGCCGCTGGCGCCCGTCTTTCACATGCCATGAAGTCCGTCCACGTTGCCGTAATCGACATCGGCAAGACCAATGCAAAGCTTGCCCTCGTCGATACCTCCGATCTGTCGGAGATTGCGGTCATCACCCGGCCGAATACTGTCCTTGAGGGACCGCCCTATCCGCATTTTGATGTCGAGACGATTTGGGCATTCCTTCTGAATGCACTCGCTAAGTTTCACGAGCAGCATGGGATCGACACGATATCCGTGACCACCCATGGCGCCTCAGGCGCCCTAATTGCCTCCGATGGAAGCCTTGCCGCGCCGATACTCGACTACGAGCACACCGGGCCAGACACCGTAGCCGAAGACTACGACGCGATGCGACCTCCGTTCGAGGAGACCGGCTCCCCGAGCCTGCCCATGGGTCTGAACCTCGGAGCGCAAATTTTCTGGCAGTTCGCGCAAGACACCTCGCTTCGCGAACGCACTGCATCCATCGTCACCTACCCTCAATACTGGGGTCATCGCCTGACCGGGGTTCTCGCCTGCGACGTTTCTTCCTTGGGCTGTCATACGGACCTCTGGAACCCGTTCGAGGCGCGGTTCTCCTCGCTTGTCGACCGTCTGGGCATCACAGACAAGATGGCTCCGGCGCGAAAATCCACAGATGTTCTGGGTCCGCTGCTGCCCGAGGTCGCGGAGCGAACCGGTCTGAAAAAGAAAACACCCGTTCTCTGTGGGGTCCACGATTCCAATGCTTCGCTGCTACCTCACTTGGTGCTGCGCGATCCACCGTTTTCCGTGGTGTCGACAGGGACATGGGTCATTGCCATGACGATTGGAGGATCCAGAGTGGCTTTGGATCCATCCCGCGACGCCCTGGTTAATGTGAATGCCTTGGGCGAGCCGGTTCCCTCAGCCCGTTTTATGGGCGGTCGAGAGTACGAAATTATCCGGGAGGGCCGGAACGCGACCTGTGACGCAGCAGCGCTGAGCGCAGTCGCGGAAAACGGTCCTCTACTGATGCCTGCTGTCGTACCAGAGAGCGGCCCATTTCAGGGGCAAGCGCATTGTTGGATTGGACCAGAGCCGGAGCCGGGGACACCAGAGCGCACCGCAGCACTTAGTTTCTACCTGGCATTGATGACAGCGGAATGCCTGTCGCTCACTGGGCATCTCGGACCGATCGTCGTCGAGGGCCCATTCGCCACGAACAACGGCTACTGCGAGATGCTGTCCGCAGCAACGAATTGGCCCGTCTTTGTCGCCGCAAGCGCAACGGGAACCAGCCAGGGCGCTGCGCTGCTCTCACTGCGCTCGGATGTGCTTCCGAAGGGCCTGGAGCCCAGCCCATTTACGCCGACCGACGACTCCAAGTATCGCGCATACGCAGAGAGATGGCGAAAGGCTGTAGGTGGCTAACGAGCCATCGGCAAGAGAGGGACACATGCATGGGGTGACTTGCTCGTTGGCAGCTTTCAGGCCCGGAAGTGGACGTTCAACATCGTTGTCCGATCAGCCCGCATTCCGCACTTCCGAGGTGTCGAGACGGGCGTTGCGAACAATGACCAAAGACGACTGGAGAAACAGTGCCGCAATCGCGAAGGCGACGATCAGGTCTGGCCACGCCGTGCCTCTCAGCGCAACTAGCGTTGCTGCAACAACGACGGCCGCATTGCTGATCGCGTCATTCCGCGAAAACACTCGAAACTGAACAGGGTGACATAAGGCGTCAACTCCCAGTAACCCACTTCGATGATGGGTGGCCCGGTAGCGAGCGCAATTCCAACGGTTGCACTGTCGTTGCCGATCGGAGGGGCAAAGCAGTTTCTCGCTCAATGGTTGTTGGCAACGACCGTTTATGAGAGCGAAGTTCTGTTGCTTTTGACTACCGCCCCAGCAGCTGCGGAACCAACTCTTCTGCGGCTTCGATCACTGCGGCAATACGCGCGACGTGGCGCGCTCCCGGTCGAAAGGTCAGGAAGACCGGGTTCATCGGAGAGGCATAGTCCGGCAGGCAACGAACGAGCTTTTGCTTCTGAAGGCTGTCGCCCAGCATGAAATCGGGTAGGAAGCCAAAGCCCTGTCCGGTCACTGCCAGTTGGAGAAGGACCCCAAAGCTGCGGACGGCAATCGGTCCGGAGACCTCTACCGTATCCTCAACCTGTCCTTTGGTGAACCGCCACGTCGCGCCAGGCCGATCGCCGCGAAAGGTCAAACACGGCAGTTCGGACAGCGTGGCAGGGTTTGCGGGAGTATGTCTTGCCAGAAGCTCTGGGGCGGCGACCAGCCAACGCGCAAACCCACCCAGTCTTATGGCGACCAGCCGGTCATCTTTGAAGGTGCCGACGCGGAACGCCAGATCGGTCCCAGGGTCCTGCATGTCCTCAAACGCATAGTCGGGGCGCATCACAAGTGTCAGGTTGGGATGTCGCTCACGCAGTTCAGGAAAGAGTTCCGTTGCAATGAGGCCTCCGAACTCCGGTGTCGCCGCAATGGTGACCTGACCCGAGACCCCCACGCTTTCCTCGCGGGCAATGTCTTCGAGCAAATCGACCTCAGCCAGTATTGACCGAATGCGATCATCCAACTTTCGACCAACCGGCGTCAGGCGCACGGACCGCGCCCCCCGCTCCAGGAGGCGCACGCCGAAATGCGCTTCGAGCTGGGCCACATGACGGCTTACCCCCGATTTCGCCATACCTAGCTGATCGGCGGCTGCCGTAATCCCGCCGAGCCGTGCCACGGTGTGGAAGCTGAGCAGTGCGGGCAATCCGAGCGTTCCAATTTCTTGAACCATGGGTTCAAACTTATCAATCTGTTCTGATTTCGATTCAAGCCGTATCTCAGGGCCATCACAACAGCCCAGACCGATTGGGCACGAGAACGGAGCAAGACAATGAACATACTGATCACAGGAGCAAGCAGCGGGTTCGGCAAACTGATCGTTTCAGACCTGGTTAAAGCCGATCATCGGGTCGTGGGCTCGATGCGCGATATCACGGGCCGCAATGCCGCCGCAGCGGCGGAGTTCAAGGCAATGGGCGTCGAGGTCGTTGAGATCGACGTGACCGACGATGCCTCGGTCGAGGTCGGCGTGGCATCAGCAACAAAGCTGCTGGGAACCGTGGATGCGTTGATCAACAACGCGGGCGTCGGCGCCCACGGCTTGCAGGAAAACTTTTCGGCCGACGACTTCCGCCGCCTGTTCGACATCAACGTCTTCGGCGTGCAGCGGATGATCCGCGCCGTCCTGCCGGAGATGCGGGCTCGCGGCGAGGGTCTGATCCTGAACATCTCGAGCCTGCTCGGGCGCGTGGCGCTGCCTTTCTACGGGCCCTACAACGCCAGCAAGTGGGCGCTCGAGGCGATGAGCGAAAACTACCGGGCGGAACTCAGCGCGTTCGGTGTTGATCTTGCCGTCGTCGAACCAGGCGGGTTCCCGACGCGCTTCATCGACAATCTGATGCAGCCGACGTCACGTGACCGCGATACCGGTTATGGTGAAATGGCCGGTGCGCCAAAGGCCTCTCTTGACGGTTTCGAGGGCTTCCTCGCCGCCAATCCGCAGCAGAACCCGCAACTGGTCGCCGATGCGGTTGTTGAGGTGATCGGACGCGCCCCCGGCACACGCCCGTTCCGTACCGAGGTGGATCGCATTGGGATGGCGGAGCCGCTGAAAGGCTACAACGACCACCTCGCGCAGATCACCACCGGGCTCTTCACGAACCTCGGCATGGAGGACATGCTGAAGCTCAAGACCGGTGCAAAGGACGCGGCCTAAGCAAATGCCCCGGCCGCCACACCGCGTGGCCGGGGCATACCGAACGGAGGAAAAGATATGAAATACGCAGTTCTTGGGACCGGGATGGTTGGCCACACTCTGGCAACCAAACTGGCATCGCTCGGTCACGAAGTCCGCATGGGCGCACGGACCGCCGACAATGACAAGGCCGTGGACTGGGCCGCGGCCAATGGTTCAAAAGCCGGGCATGGCACGTTCGCCGAGGTCGCGACCTGGGCAGAGCGCGTGATCTTTGCGGTCAACGGCGCCAGTATCGTTGAGGTGGCAGACGCCGTTACCGATGCTGCCGTGGCGGGCAAAACCGTCATCGACGTGACCAATCCGCTGGACATGTCGAATGGCATGCCGCCGACTTTGATCCCGGAGTTGTCCAATACGACCTCTGCGGGCGAAGCGCTCCAAGGCCGTTTGCCGAGTGCGAAGGTCGTCAAGACTCTCAACACGATGAACCACCAGATCATGGTCGATCCGGCGCGTGTCCCTGGTGAGCACGATGTATTCCTGTGTGGGGACGATGAAGACGCCAAAGCCTGCGTCGTCTCAATGCTGAACGCGTTCGGCTGGACCGAACCGATTGATCTAGGACCGCTCGCCGCCGCGCGGGGCACTGAAGGTTTGATGCCCTTCTGGCTCAGGATGTGGGGCGCTGTCGGGAATGCGGACTTCAACTATCGGATCGTGAGGGGCTGAAGATGCGGATCGCTGTCATTACCGGGGCGGCCCAAGGGCTCGGGCTCGAGACCGCGCGCCAGTTGGCAGAGCAGGGCGCGCATGTAATCCTCACCGGCCGCAACGAAGCGGCGTTGGCAGAGGCAACGAAAGGTTTGCGCGGTTCAACGGAGTGGCGCGCGCTGGACGTGTCCGACGAAGCATCCGTGGGCGACTTCTTTGTGTGGCTGAAGGGTGCGCATGGACAGCTCGACATTCTTGTAAACAACGCGGGCCGGATTTACGACGCGCACGGTGCCACATTCGCAACCACCGAGGCAGCGATACTCGCCGATGCGATCGACAATAATGCGCTTGGCGCCTATCGCATGATGCGCACCGCCATGCCGCTGATGTCAGCCAACGGATATGGCCGGATCGTCAATGTCTCATCGGGCATGGGTGCGTTGAGCGATATGGGCAGCGGCGCGATCCCTTACCGAGTATCGAAGACCGTGCTGAACGCTCTTACAGTTCTCGCGTCCCGTGAGGCACCTGACGGGGTATTGGTGAACGCAGTTTGCCCGGGGTGGGTGCGCACCGAGATGGGCGGTCCGAATGCAAGCCGTTCCGTGACGGACGGTGCGTCAGGCATTGTTTGGGCGGCGACCTTGCCGGTTGGCGGCCCTACCGGAGGGTTCTTCCGAGATGGTCGGGTAATCGATTGGTAGGTCCGTGAAGGCCTGTTTGGCTCAAACTGGCAAAGCTTGGCTCCGCAGACCTGCAGAAGCTATCGTAACTTGATCCTTAGAGAGTTCGATCTCCTCCCGCCGGACCTTGAGTCTCGATGAAATGGTTCGTTTGTTTGAGGCGGAAGTGCGCAATCATCGAATTCTGAGCTGAACGTGGGGCGGGCCGCCCGACGGAAATCAAAGCCATTCCTGCGCGGCTTATGTGGCGTTCGACTCAAGGTCTGTTTCCGGCTTTCGGGGTATCGCTTCCGTTACTCTGCGGCCGACTTCAGGCTGCTCATCAGAAGGTGGAATTTCTCGCCCTGAACCGCGACATGGGAGCGGACCACGTCCGAAGCGGCATCCGGGTCGCCCCGCTCAAGCGCGGCGACAATCGCTTCGTGTTCCGCCATGGATTGCCTGAGCCTGCCGCGCAGACGCAGCTGCAGCCGCCGAAACGGTGTGAGCCGCCGGTGAAGTCGCTTGCACTCTGTTTCCAAAAAAGAGTTGCCCGATTCGTGGTACAGGATCGCGTGGAAGCGTTCGTTCTCACGGTAATAGCCATCGCTGTCCTGAACATCGATCGCCTGCTGACAACTGACGTTCGCCTGCCGCAACTCATCGAGTGCCTGGTCGGTAATGCGCGTCGCGGCGAGCCGAGCGCACACGGCTTCAAGTTCGCCCATGACCTCGAACATCTCGACGAGTTCAACGGGGCCGGGCTGACGAACAAATGCCCCTCGGCGCGGAATCTGTTCGACCAGCCCGGAGAGCGCGAGCCGCTGGAACGCCTCTCGGATCGGCGTGCGCGACACCCCGAACTGCGCGGCGAGTTGCACTTCGTCCAGCCTCTCCCCATCCGCGATTGTGCCGTCGAGAATCATTCCCTCCAGCTCTTCCGCAATGGTGTCTGATCTTTTTCCACCCATAATTTCGCATACAGCAAATAGCTCTGCAAAACAAGAGAGTGAGTATTGTATACAAGAATCTTGACCTGAAAGACAAAACCTGCAAACCATACGGCTTGATGCCCGCTGACGGGCCAATTCATGGGAGTGAGATATCATGTTTTCAAAAGCCACGGCCGCGGCGGCGGCTCTCGCAACCCTCGCATTCGGCGCTGAAGCAGCCGAATTGCGCGTATCGCACCAGTGGTCTGAGGGGGACGTCCGCCACAAGGTTGCTCAGATCGTCGCTGACGAGGTTGCGGCAGCCGACGTCGGCCTTGAGCTGCAGATCTTCCCCAGCCAATCGCTGTTTAAGGCCCGTGAACAGTACAAGCCGCTCTCGCGCGGTCAGGTCGACATGATCGTCTTCCCGCTGTCCTATGCAGGCGGTCTTCGCAACGCCTACAATTTGACCCTGATGCCCGGCCTCGTGAAAAACCACGACCACGCGGCGCGATTGAACGAGTCGGCCTTCATGGAAGAGATCGAGAAGATCCTCGCCGATGACGACATCATGGTGTTGGTCCACGGCTACCTGGCGGGTGGCTTTGCCGGAAAGGACAAATGCATCACCGGCCCTGGTGACGTCCAAGGCCTTCAGACCCGTGCTGCAGGCAAGGCGTTTGAGCAGATGCTGGCGGGTGCCGGAGCGTCGATCGCCTCGATGAGCTCGGCGGAAATCTACAATGCTATGCAGACCGGCGTTCTGGATGCGGCGAACACCTCGTCTTCGTCCTTCGTGTCCTACCGGATCTACGAGCAAGTGGCCTGCTACACGCCCGCAGCAGACTTCGCGCTTTGGTTTATGTACCAGCCGATGCTCATGAACAAATCGGTCTTCGAAGGCCTGACCGAAGAGCAGCAAGCCGCAATTCTGGCAGGGGCCGAGAAGGCGGAGGCGTTCTACCTGGAGGAAGCCAAGAAGCAGGACGGCGCATCGCGTGAGACATTCGCGGAAAACGGCGTGGAGATCGCCGAGATGTCTCAGGAGGAGTTCGACGCCTGGCGCGCAATTGCGCAAGAAACGGCCTACAAAGCCTTTCTCGAAGGCTCGCCCGACGGTCAGCGTTTGCTCGACCTCGCCCTGTCGGTCGAGTAATCGTGCGTGCCGGGAGCGGCCCGCGCTGTTCCCGGCATCTTTTCGAGGCATATTGACGGAGACGCTCCCCCATGTCCGGCTCGTCCCACGCGACTGCTCCAGCCAAGCACGGAGGCAACCCCATTCTGCGAGCTGTGGGGATACTCAGCCAGCTGTCTGGCATCGTTTCTGCACTGTTGATCGTCGCCTCGGTCGCCATCACCTGCCAAATGATCTTCATCCGTTTCGTCCTGAACGGCTCGACCATCTGGCAGACCGAGGGTGTCACCTACATGATGATCGCCGCTACAATGTTGGGGCTGCCATATGTCCAGTACCTGCGCGGGCATGTGAACGTCGACTTGCTGCCGCTGATGCTTCCGGTGGGCGCGCGTAAGGCGCTCGCTCTTGTGGTCCTTGCGCTGACGCTGGTCGTGACCGGCATCATGGTCTGGCACGGATATCTGTTCTGGCACGAGGCATGGGACTGGGGCGAGACGTCCAACACGCCGTGGAACCCGAAACTCTGGGTTCCCTACATCGCGCTGCCGGTTGGCTTTGGCCTCTATGCTCTGCAACTGGCCGCCGACACCTTTGCCATGGCCAACGAGATTGAGCCTCCGTTCGGCCTCGATCCCAGCGCGGGCCTCACCGAAGCACTGACCGAAAGGGCTGACTGATGGATCCGCTATCTCTCGGCGCGATCGTCGCGATCGCCACCATCGTTGTCCTGTTTTCGGGTATCTCCGTCGCCTCGGGCCTTCTGGTCGTGGCGGCAGGTTTCCTGATAACTTTTGACGGGATGTCCTCGCTGAGCCTCATGCCGGAGGTGTTTTTCGGAAAGCTCAATAACTTCGCGC
>JAAUYD010190327.1_pt1 | contig 16352 bp, 11 predicted proteins | sample 7278101 | NCBI WGS metagenome assembly JAAUYD01 (sample SAMN14350128, study PRJNA611818) | marine sediment metagenome | isolation source: surface marine sediment (0.6m) | place: French Polynesia: Moorea | collected 2018-08 | reverse complement strand
GGGCGTTGCAGCGTATGCGCCTCGATGCCCTCGTCGAGCGTGCGCGGCGAGCGACGAAGCCCCACCGTGACTCGCCCGCGCCCTCGACCGCCTCCGATCCCGAGGTGGCGATCGCCGAGACCCTGGCGTCGCTCCCGATCATGGAGAAGGAGAGCTACCGGGCCGATCCCGACTCGTACGCGTTCACGGACGTACCCCGGAGCAAGCTGAGGGTCGCGCACACGAGCGGCACGACGGGCTCTCCCGCGCGCATCGCCTACCTCGACGAGACCCTCGCCGAGGAGTACGCGATCGTGTGGCGGATGCGGCGGCGATCGGGGGCCGGGCTGGGGGATCCCTACGTCAGCTTCAATGGACAGCCGATCGTGCCCGTCGATCAGCGGCGACCGCCCTACTGGCGGACCAACTGGTACGCCTCGCAGAAGCTCTTCTCGGCGTACCACATGTCGCCGGAGAACCTCGACGCCTACATCGCCGAGCTCCACCGCACGCGAGCGAAGTACATCATGGGCTACCCCAGCGGCATGCACCTGGTCGCGACGCGCATGGTCGAGACCGGTCGATGCCTTCCGCAGGGGCGACTGACCGCGATCTACCCCTCGTCGGAGTCGCTGCTCGCGTTCCAGCGCGAAGACATCGCGACGGGCTTCGGTGCGCCGGTCTGGGATCGCTACGGCGCGGGCGAGTTCGCGGTGTCGATGACCTCGTGCGAGCTCGGGCGGCTTCACGTCGACATGGAGTTCTGCATCGTCGAGGTCGACGTGAGGGAGGAGAACGACGAGATCGAGCGCGGCCCCCTGCTCGTCACCTCGCTCGCCACCCATGCGACGGCGTTCATCCGCTACCGGATCGGCGACGTCGGCACCCGGCTCAAGCGTCCCTGCGAGTGCGGCCGGCAGGGAGACGTCTTCGTCGACGTCGACGGTCGCATCGAGGACTACATCCGGACCCCCGACGGCCGGCTCGTCGGTCGGCTCGATCACGTGTTCAAGGGGCTCTCGTCGATCCGCGAGGCCCAGATCGTGCAGCGGGAGTTCGACTCGGTCGAGGTGCTCGTCTCGCCGGACGACACCTTCGACGAGGCGGTCAGCGCGAAGATCGTCGAACGGCTGAGGGAGCGGATCGGCTCCGACGTCTCGATCTCGGTCGAGCTGCGCGAGCGGATTCCGCGGGACGCGAACGGAAAGTTCCGTGCCGTGTGCTCCGAGCTCGGGCCGATCGCTCCGCCCGCGGCGGGTGGCGACTGAGCGGGTCGGCGCCCCGCCGATGCGCCATCATCCGGCTGCGGCCGGGTGGCCCGCAACGAGGAGATCGATCGACGTGGCGTCGGGTGAGCAGCAGCAGAGCGTCTATGTGAGGCTCGGCGATCGATTGGCGCAGTTCCAGAGACGCTCGGAGGCGGCGCGGGGCGACGAGCCGACGCAGGCCTACTGGGAGGAGAACTGGAAGGGCGTGACCGACGAGATCCTGCGCCACTCGTTGAGGAGTGGCTCGGGGCTCGCGACACACACGGGCTTCTTTCGGCGCCAGCTCTCCCCGGGCGCGCGCATCCTCGAGGCGGGCTGCGGCACGGGCGTCTGGGTGCGCCGGCTGAACCAGGCCGGCTACCACGCGGTCGGTCTCGACTACGCGCACGACTCGCTCCGGCGTTCGAAGCTGGTCTGCCCCGAGCTTCCGTTGATCGTGGGCGACCTGCGCCGGATACCGGCCGAGGACGACAGCTACGACGCCTACATGAGCTTCGGCGTGATCGAGCACTTTCGCGACGGGCCCCGGGAGATTCTCTCCGAGGCGCTCCGCGTCCTGCGCCCCGGCGGCGTCGCCCTCGTGTCGACCCCCTACGCCAACCCCCTGCGCCGGCGGATCCAGGGGATGGACGAGGCGGAGGCGGTCGGCCAGGGCTACACGTTCCATCAGTTCTACTACGGCATCGACGAGCTTCGCGAAGAGCTCGCGCGCGCGGGCTTCGAGCCGCAGCGGGCGAACCAGCCGTACAGCGTGCGCGTGGGGATCGAGTCGGTGCTCGAGGAGAGGGCGGGCCGGAAGGTCAGGCTGCCCCTGTCGAAGGCGCTGCGCCTGCTCGATTTCGCGCCGCTGCTGCCCCGCCTGACGGCGCACATGGTCTTCGCCGTCGGCGTGAAGCCCGGCTGAGCAGCGCTCACTCTTCCCGTTCGCCGGCGAGCAGGCGGGCGAACCGGGTGGTCCAGAGCCGTCGGCGCTCGGCCTCGGGCATGTCGTGCGTCTGGTCGAGCCGAGGCTCGATGCGCGACCAGTACTCTTCCTTCGAGCGGATGGGCCGCGCCGGCACGCCGGCGGCGATCGTGCCGGAAGGGATCACGCCCTTGACCACCGACCCCGCGCCGATCACGCAATCGTCCCCGACGCGCGTGCCGGGCAGGAGGATCGCGTTGATCCCGATGAAGACGTTGCGGCCGATGATGATCGGGTCGACCACGTCGATCTGCGGGTGCTGCTCGCGGTAGATCCAGACCCCGCCGTCGTGCGTGATGAATCGGACGCCTGCCGTCACGGTGACGTGGTCACCGAGCCGGACGAGGTAGGGCTCCGAGCCGAAGGTCTCGCCGTTGATCCCGAGCAGTCGGCACCGCTCGCCGACGACCACGCCGATCGAGCGCGCCCACGCGACGGCATCGCGGCGGATGGCGATCTCTCGGCGCGCTCTCCGGAAGATGGATCCGATCATGCTACGTCTCCATCTGCGCGTCAGCTGCGCTTGCGCTCGAAGAGCAGCAGGCGGTGCAGCGCGAACTTGACGAGGTTCCTGGCCGAGAACTTCGCCGAATCCCATGGCATGTCACAGTCCCTGCACGCGGCCTGGCGCTCGGGATGCCCGCTCGCGAGGTCGCGCCGGAGTGCACGGTAGCGCTCGCCGTTCCAGATCTCGTCGAAGGTCTGCTGATGCAGGTTGCCGAGCACGGTGCGCCGCTCGAGATCGCGGCAGCAGGCGACGACGTCGCCGTTGCTCGCCACCACGAACGACTCCCAGGGGTACGGGCAGACCTGGTAGTCGCCGCGTTTCTTGTCGAGGTCGAGGTAGCCCGCCATGTTGTGGAAGACGCGGCGATGGAAGCTGATGCGCTCCGACTGCGGAAAGAGCGCCTTCAGGTCCTCGAATCGCCGGTCGAGCTCCTCGGGGTCGGCGATGTCGTACGAAGAGATGTCCGTGACCTTGAAGTGGAAGGCCGCGAGGCGCTCGTCGGCGAGGACGGCGCGGATGTTGTCTCGCACGGTCCTCCATGACCCGGGTGTGCCCCGCACCTTCTCGAAGTACGACTCGCTCGAGCAGAAGTCGGGCGTGATGTAGTAGCGAACGCCCTCGGTGGGGAAGGCGAGGAGCCGCTCGGGCGTCATCAGCGCGCCATTGCTCGCGAAGTGATGGGTGTCGAAGCCGTGCTCGACGGCGACCCGGGCGATCTCCGCGAAGCCCTTGTTCATGAAGGGCTCTCCGTCGAGCGTCCAGTGGATCACCTTCGCTCGAATGCCGGCCTCGCGCAGCCTGCGGATCAGCCGCCCGGCCTCGTCCGCGGAGAGGGCGCTCGCGCCCACCCGCTCGAGATGGGTCGGATCGGACTGGACGCAGAAGCTGCACTTGAAGTTGCACCGATTCGTCGGCTCGATGCTGATCTCGAGGGGCTCGTACGGGAGGCGCTCGCTCCTCAGGATCCTCCAGTGCAGGGCCATCCGGGCCAGTGCGCTGGTCCGCGAAATCGATGCGCTCATCGACCCGGGCATGCTCACTCGATCGGGTGCCAGGCGTGCGAGCCGCGCGGGACGCAGTGCGACTCGATGGCTTCCATCATGCGATCCGCCAGGTCGGGCCTGAGGTAGCGCTCGGTGACGGCGCGGTAGCCGTTCTCTCCGAGCGTCTTGACCAGGTCGGGATCGTCTGCGAGCCGCCGGATGCACTCGATCATGCCCGGCGCATCCTCGGGCTCGAACGCGATCCCGCTCTCGCACTCGTCGACGACGATCCTTCTGGCCTCGCCGCGCACGCCGAGCACGATCGGCTTACGGAGCGCCATCGCTTCGAAGATCTTCGAGGGGATCACGGTCTCGAACACGGGCGTGTTCTTCAGCAGGACGAGCGACACGTCGGCCGACTGGACGACCTCCATCGCCTCGGCGCGCGGCTTGCCGTCGATCATCGTGACGTTCGTGAGCGACTCGCGCTCGATCTGTGACAGGACCTCCTGCTTGTCGGCACCCTCGCCCATGATGACGTAGTGCAGCCGCGGGTCGTCGCGGGTGAGGCGCGCCGCGGCGATGATCGTCGCGAGCCCGTGGCTCATGCCCACGGTGCCGATGTAGCCGGCGACGAAGGCGTCCTCGGGGATGCCGTAGATCCGGCGGGTCTCGGAGATCTCGCGCTTCGTCGCCGTGGCCGACAGCTCGATGCCGTTCGTCACGATCTCGATCCGGCTCTCGGGAATGCCGAGCCGCTGGAGCTCCTCGGAGAACGTGCGCGTGACCGGGACGATGAGGTCGGCCCGCCGATAGAGGAAGTGCGCCAGCATCTCGAGCGGGCGAAGGAGGAGCTTGCTCCGGATCGCCTCGACGGCGGCGATCGACTCGGGCCAGAGGTCGCGCAGCTCGAAGACGAAGGGGCGTCGCTTGTAGATCGAGACGATCCACCCCGCGACGGCCGTGAAGAACTGCGGCGACGTCGCGACGACCACGTCGGGCCGGGGCAGCCTGATGCACATGATGATCGCCGACATCATGAAGCTCAGATAGTCGAGGATCCGCTTCGCGAACCCCTTGTTCGGCGCCATGTAGCTCCAGACGCGAATGACCTCGATGCCGTCGATCTGCTCGCGCTGGAAGAGGCGGTTTCGATAGCCGTCGTAGACGCGGCCGAAGGGGAAGTTCGGTGCGCAGGTCACGACGGTGACGGAGTGGCCCTTCTCGACCCACTTGCGCGCGTGCTCGTGCGTGCGCGTCGCCGGCGCGTTCGACTCGGGGACGAAGTTGTCGGTCAGGAAGAGGATGCTCGCCGGCTTCGCCGCCTCTGCGGGCTTGGCCTGCGACGGCAATCGCGTTCGTTCGGCCGCCGCGGGCATCTCGGAGCGGCGGAGCTGGGCCGGGTCGAACTCCGAGAAGGGGTGCCAGTCGAACTGGTCGAGCAGCTCTTCGAGCTTGCCGAGGCAGCCGTCGAGCCCGACGTAGGTGCGGAAGTAGCGAAGCCGCGGGAGCGGCAGCCGCGGCTGGCCCGGGTCGATGTCGCGCGGGTGCAGGTAGAGCACGAGAGGCCGGCCGGAGCGCTCCTGCATCCGGGCCAGGGGCACGATGACGTGCTTCGGCAGCAGCCGGAGGTATCCGCCGCCGAGATAGGCGAGCCGCGAGCCGACGAGGTCGATCGTCGAGACCGGGAACTCCTTCATCCCGTTGCTCAGCAGCGCGGGGAGGGTCGGCCCGTCGACGAGCCCGCCGTGCGAGCTCGGCGCGGGAAACAGCGAGGAGTCGTACTCGAAGCCCTCTTCGAGGAGCACGTCGAGGGCCCAGAGCGTGTCCTGACGGATCGAGAAGCCGGGGGCGCGGTAGCCGATCGGCGCCACGCCCGTGACCTCTCCGATCACGTCCCGCGCGCGCTTGATGTCGTCACGAAACTGGTCGCGGGTCTGGTCGTAGACGAGCGTGTGCATGTGGCCGTGGCACGCGATCTCGTGTCCGGCCTCTGCGACGCGCGATACGAGCTCGGGGTAGTTCTCGGCGATCCAGCCGAGGACGAAGAAGGTCGCCTTGATGTTCCGCTGCTCGAGCAGGTCGAGGAGGATCTCGGAGTTCTTCGTCACTCGCTCGGGGACGTCACCCCAGTCGCGAGAAGGCGGGATGACGCTCGTGTCGAGAAGGTGGAACCACTCTTCGAGATCGATGGACAGAAGATTCATCGGCATCGCCGCGTCAGAACATCCGGAGTCCGAGACGCCGGAACTCGCGTGCATCCTTCCAGGTAGGGAAGCTGAAGTAGCTTCCGTCGGCCGCCACGGTGGGCCGGCGGGATGCGGTCCCGGCGGCCATCGCCTCGACGGCATCCACGACGGCCGATCCCGCCTCGTCCTTGGTCCGGCGGACCAGGGAGTTCCAGGTCTCGCCGCGCCGAATCTCCACCGGGCGCTGCAGGATTATATCGCCATCGTCGAGCTTCTGGCCGAGATCGTGCACGGTCACCGCGGTCTTCGGCTCCCGATGGAGCAGCACCCAGAAGGCCGGCATCAGCCCGCGATACCTCGGCAGCGGCGAGGAGTGGGCGTTGATGCCACCCAGTGGGAACTTCGAGAGCGTGGCGGAACGAATGACCTGCGGACACGAGATCGAGACGAGGAGATCGGCTGGATGCACCGCCAGGACGTCGTGCATCGCGTCGGAGTTCACGTCGTCGATCGAGTGGAAGGGGATCCCGCGTCGTTCGGCGATCTCCCTGATCGACCAGGGGCCCTGCCAGGGCGGTCGAAGGCCCAGGGCCGGTCCGATCCGACTCAGAAGGACGTTCCAGCCCATGCGGATCGTTCCGCTGACACCGAAGACGGGCAGATGGCGAAGGAGCCCCTTGATGGGGCCACCGTGCGTCGACATCGCCGGCGACACCACGATGCAGGCGACGTCGTCGGCCAGCGCCTCCACCACGATCTCGATCGAGCGCGGCAGATAGACCCGCTCGTCCTGGGTGAAGATGGCGATGCGCATCGGGTCGGCTCCGGGTCGGGGTCGTTCGGGCCGAGGCGCTCGCGCGAGGGTCGGCGGCCGCTCGGGATTCGATGATGGCTCAGAACTGGAAGTAGATGAAGGGGGAGTCGCTGAGGGGCCAGCCGAGGAAGAAGCAGATGCCGGCGAGGAAGAAAACGAGGCCTGCCTGCCAGCGGGGCGCGTGCGAGATCGCGCGGTCGATGCCGTCCGCCCGGTGCGAGACGAAGTGCAGCAGCGAGAAGATGCCGATGATGCCGAGCGTGCTGAAGAGGGCGAGCGCGCCCAGGCCCGTGTTCGCGAGCGCGAGGCTGAAGTCGAACACCACGAACTTCGTCATCGACGTCCACATGTCGTCGAAGTCGCGGACGCGGAACGCGATCCACGTCAACAGGACGAAGTACTGCAGCAGCACGATCGACAGGAGCCGGATGACCAGGCCATCCCGGACGGGTGCGTCGGCGGCCCTGCGCGACGACCAGATGCGGTGCACGATCAGCAGCGCGCCGTGCAGGAAGCCCCAGAGCAGGAAGTTCCAGCTCGCCCCGTGCCAGAGCCCGCCGAGGAGCATCGTGATCATCAGATTGCGGTGCGTCATGAAGGCGCTGCCGCGATTGCCGCCCAGGCTGATGTAGAGGTAGTCGCGCAGCCAGCGCGAGAGGCTCATGTGCCACTTGCGCCAGAACTGCGAGGGGTTCCGTGCGAAGTACGGGTAGTCGAAGTTCTGCGGGAGCTGGAAGCCGAGGATCCACGCGATGCCGATGGCGATGTCCGAGTAGCCCGAGAAGTCGCAGTAGATCTGGATCGCGAAGCAGATCGTCGCGAGCCAGATGACGATCGAGGGCCAGGCATCGGGCTGGCTGAAGATGCCGTCGGCGAACGCGCCGATGTTGTCGGCGACGAGCACCTTCTTCGCCATTCCGCGCAGGATCAGCGCGGCGGCCGGCACACTGGCGCGAAGCGTGACGGGTCGCTTCAGCTCGGGCAGGAACTCGGCGGCTCGCACGATCGGCCCGGCGACGAGCTGGGGGAAGAAGGCGACGAAGAGCGCGAAGTCGAGCGGCGACCGCGACTCCTCGATCGACCCCCGGTACAGGTCGATCGTGTAGCTGAGGGTCTGGAAGGTGTAGAACGAGATGCCGACCGGGAGCGTGACGTTGATCGCGACCCAGCCGGGCTCCATCCCGCATGCGCGCATCACGCCGAGCAGCGAGTTCGAGAAGAGGCCCGCGTACTTGAACCATCCGAGGAGGCCGAGGTTCGAGACCAGGCTGACGACGAGCAGCATGCGCCGTTTGTGCTGGACGTCGGTCCTGGCCATCGCGCGGCCGACCGTGTAGTCGATGCCGGTCGAGAACACGATCAGCAGGACGAAGGCCGGGTTCCACCACATGTAGAAGACGTAGCTGGCGAGCAGCAGCGTGACCTTCCGCGGCTCGCTGCGGTGGATCACGCTGAGCGCGCCGATCAGCACGATGGAGAAGACCAGGAACTCGGGCGTGTAGAACAGCATCGGTGCCTACCTCGCCTCGGCGATCCGGAGCGTGAGTCGTCGCGCCCCCTCGTCCGTGGGATGGACGTGGTCGATGAACTGCTCCTCGCCGAGCAGCTCGCTCGCGTCGACGAACGTGCCTTCGACGGCAGCCGCGGTCGCGGCGAGCAGTGCGCGGAGCCCGTCGAAGTAGCCGGGCCCCAGCGCGGCGCGCACGCGAGGGTGGATGGGAGGCATCACGAGCACGAGATGCCTCCCCGCGGCTTCGGCGCGTCGCGCCAGCTCTTCGAGCACGCGCTGCTTGGCGGCCACGATCTCGAAGTCGGGCGCGGGCCACCGGGCGGTCTCCGCCTCGATCAGGCGGTCGAGCTGCTCGCCCAGGACGCGATCGTTGTAGGGGCTGGGGTAGAAGAGGTCCGTTCGGGCACGGTCGAGGCTGAGGTCGGGCCGCAGGAGCTTGCGCGCCGAGGTGTCGACGAATTGCCGCAGCGCCCAGCGTGCGCGAAAGCGCTGCGCGAGATCGGAGGCATCGACGCTGTCGTCGAGCTCGCCCGGGAAGGCGACCGTCAGGAAGTCGCGGGTATCGGTGCTCGGCCGGAACCCGTACATGTAGAGCGCGTTGTACTTGTTGGGCTCGACCGGGCGATCGCTCGCCAGATTGAGGCCGGACACGATCTGCACGACCGTGCGCACGTCATCGGTCATGTCCTGCTGGAGCAGGATCGACTCGACGAGGGACTGCCCGGTGGTCGAGAGGTTGTACGCGAGGCCCGCCCAGGGCGCTTCGTCGGTCAGGAGTCGGGTGTCGATCCCGTTCATCGCGATGCTGCTGCCGAAGACGAGCGTCTGCGGCGCGCCCCTGTCGCCCGAGATCGTCTGCAGGACCAGCTCGTATCGGGTCAGGTCCGAAGGGATCATCCGGAAGATCGCGGGCATGGCCAGCGCCGCGCACGCGACACCGGCGAGCAGGCACGCGACGAGCGCCGCAAGCGAGGCGATCGAAGGCTCCTGGCGATCGCGTTCAGAGAGCATGCGTCACCCGTCGACCCTGGCTGCAGGCAGCTCGTCTCGAACACGGGGTTCGCGCGGTGCACTCGATTCGAGGGGCTGCACCGCTCAGGCCGCCTCGTCCGAGTTGGCCATCGGCAGGTGCGGCAGGTCGGGGCCGCTCGCGGGCGGAGGCGCGAAGGTCCGGGCGGTCGAGCGCGGGATCAACAGGTAGACGCCGAGGAAGACGAACATCGGCCAGAACAGCGAGCGCAGCGGGTACCCGAGGCTGTTTCGGATCACGAGCGTCATGAAGCCGAAGTAGAGCGCGCCCCACACCAGCCAGGCCGGCCCGTCGAGGCTCCGGTTGCGGAAGTACGTGGTCAGCGCCCCCATGAGCATCATCCCGAACGCGATGCCGATCATGCCGAAGTTGAAGTACCACTCGGCGCCGATGGCGTAGCCGTGATGCGCTCCCTTGAGCTCGTAGCTGGTCGGGTCGACCATGCTCGAGACCCAGTCGTTCGGGTTGTACTGCCTGCGGTCGAGCGGGAACAGGTTGGTGATCCTTCGCCCGCCCCACGGAATCAGGTGGGCGAAGGGGTACGCGAACGTGACGCCCATGCTGTAGGGCTGTGTGCTCGGGATGCCGGCGAGCGTGTAGTCGAAGATCTGGACCGTGCTCCCCATCTCGTAGAACGCGGAGCCCGCGAGCTCCGCGACGCTCATCTGGCTCGCCTCCTCGACGCTCCGGTAGACGCGCCACTCCTTGACCATCGGGAGGATCACGAAGGCGGTGATGAACCCGGCGATGACGATGGACCAGGGGATGCGCCGGAATCGCACGACGATCGCCCAGCCGATCATGAAGGCGAGGGCGGCGAGCCCGCCGCGGTCGCCGGTGGCGAGCATCAGCAGGGCGACCGGGCCCACGGCGGCGATCCCCAGCCAGCCCAGCCATGTGGAGCCCCGGCGAGAGCACGCGATCAGGGCGATCGCGCCGACGGGCGCGATGAGCAGCCCGGCGTTGAACCAGCTGAAGTCGCGGTCGCCGAACGTGGCGGCGACGCGCATGACGTCGTAGTAGCCGAAGAGGAGCGAGGGGCCGACCAGGGCGATCCCGACGATCAGGAACAGGTAGCCGATGGCCGTGACGGCGATGCCCGCGATGGCGACCGACATCGCCTGCGGGAAGGCCACGTCGGTCTTCGGCGGTCCCGAGACGTCTCGCAGCCCCGGCAGCATCAGGCCGAGGAGGAAGCCCGACAAGCTCAGCAGCGCCGCCATGAAGCCGTAGTCGATGTGAGGCGACTGCTGGCCGTAGGCGAAGCTGCCGTAGTGCGGGAAGCGTTCGCCCCCGATGAGCTCGACGGCGACGGGCATGCCGAAATAGAAGAGCAGGACCACCACCGTGACCCACACGACCGGGTCCATGGGCGAGAGCTGCTTCCAGCACGCCACGATCATGGCCGCGAAGAGCACCCACGCGAGGATGGTCGTGACGCCGGGACCCCACGGACGCCCGAGGTCGAGCCACATCTCACAGATCATGAGGAGCAGCAGCGTCGTCAGGCCGAAGAACGCGATGGCGAACGCATTGCGATGCGGTCGATCGGGCGCGGCGACGGAGTGGGCGTGACCTTCGAGGTCGGACATGGGTTCCTCGTGCGGCGCCCGGCCGGGAGACGCAGTCGCATCGCATATCGGTCGACCGGACGCGAAGATGCAGCGATCATTGCGGCCTCCCCCTCCGGGGAGAGGCGGGCGCTCCAGAAAATACCGCGCCTCCACCCGATCGCAGCGCGCGCTTCCGGCGGTCGTCGGGAAAAGTGGTAAAGCTTTGGCCGCCATCATGCGATGGCCGGCGGGATGGGCACGGCCACCGCCATGATCCGTGCGACGCGATCCAGGGACTCCGCAGGATCGTCAGACCCGTTGGTGACCCGAGGGATTCGACCATGACCGGCCGCAAGGGCCGCGGCCGAACCGCCGCCGACGTCGACCTCGCCCCGCTCGGGCGCGGCGCCAGCTCGCGGCTCTCGTTCAACGCCGCCATCAATCTCCTCGGGAGCGTCGCCTACTACGCCGCCGTCGTGATCGTGAGTCCGATCGCGATCGGCCATCTCGGGGACGAGGCCTGGGGCATCTGGCAGCTCGCCGGCGCGGCCTCGCTCTACGCGACCCTCGTGAATCTTGGGCTCTACAGCGCCGTCTCCTATCACGTCACCCGCGCCGTGGCGAATCGCGACGGCGACGCGCTCGCCGACGCGATGCAGAACGCCCGTCTCTTCCTGCTCGGAGGCGCGGCCCTGATCCTCGGCTGGCTCGTCGTGTTCGGCCGCCCCTTCGTCGACTCGCTGGTCACGACCGATGACTTCGATCGGATGTGGCACACGCTCGTCGTCGCGATCGTGGTGACGGCGATCTTCCTGCCCGTGCGCATGTACCTGAGCGTGCTCTCCGGCCTGCAGCGGTACGACATGCTGACGCTCTACAGGCTCGTGAGCGGCTGTCTGCTGCTCGCCGGTGTCGTCGGGGGCTTCGTCTTCTTCGACCTGGGGCTGCTGGGCTTCGCCGCCCTGATGTCCGTCGCGCCGGTGCTGCCCGCGTTCTTCAGCTGGGTCACGGCGCGCTTCATGATCCCCGCCCCGATCTTCGCCTGGCGCTCGATCAAGTGGCCTCTGCTGCGCGAGATGGTCTTCTACAGCCTGAGCACGGTGCTCTACACGACGGGCACCGTCGTGCTCTACCAGAGCATGAAGCTGATCGCGAGCTGGCGCCTCGGCGGTCCCGCCGCGGCCGGCCACGTCGGGCTCGTCGTGAGCCTCGCGCAGACGCTCTCCGTGATCTTCGTGCCGCTCGCCGGCGTCATCCACACGCGCGTGAACGATCTGCACACGCGCGGCAGGAGCGATCTCCTGCCGGGGATCCTCCGCGAAGCGCTCGCGGGCACCGGCCTGCTGGCGGTCCTGATCTCCACGTTCATCGTCGTCGAGGCCGAGACGGTCTTCGGCGCGTGGGTCGGCCGCGTCGTCGAGGCCGAGACGATCGAGGTGCTCGCCCACACCACCCGGCTGATGATGTTCGGCCAGCTGCCCTACGTCGCCTTCCTGCCCTGCTTCTACGCCCTCGTCGGCATCGGTCGCCACCGCGTCTTCGGGCTCGGCATGCTCGCCGCCGGCGTCGCCAACGTGGCGCTCGGCTGGGCGCTCGCCGTGCCCGGCGCGGACATCTCGGTGCTCGGCGCGGCCTTCGGCGTCGTGCTCGCCGCGCTGGTCCTGTTCGTGACGGTCCCCGTCTCGCTGCGGGTGTTCGGGCTCGGTATCTGGTCGGCCGTGCGTGCGACGCTGTTGGAGCCCGCCGCGTTCTGCGTGCCGGGCGTGATCGTGCTCCACTTTCGGCCGCGCGTCGGCGAGCCGATCCTCGATCTCGTGGTCGCGGGCGCGTGCTTCGGCGTGGCGGTGCTGCCGGGGCTGCTCTGGGCCCGCCGCGATCTCGTCCGCAGGCTGATGCGTCGCGGCAAGGACGAGCCGGGGGAGGCCGAGGGTTGAGCGCGGGCGGCGGCATCGAGATCGAGCTCGTCAGCCACGCGTCGATCATCGTCGACTGCGGCTCGGTCTCGGTCTGGACGGATCCCTGGCTCGAGGGCCTGGCGTTCAACGAGTCGTGGGCCCTCGTCGAGGCCCCGCGGCTCGCCGACGAGCGCCTCGACGAGATCGACTACGTCTGGATCTCGCACGAGCATCCCGATCACTTCCACGTGCCGACCCTGCGCGCGCTGCCCGACTCGTTCAAACGGCGGGTCACGGTGCTCGTGCAGCGGAAGAACGACGATCGGGTGCCGGCGGCGCTGAGGCACTTCGGCTTCGAGCGGGTGATCGAGATGCCGCATCGGAGCTCGCGCGAGATCGCGCCGGGCGTCTCGGTCTACACCTACCATGTGGGCCAGATGGATTCGATCCTCGGTGTTCGGGCCGGTGACCAGCGCGTGCTCGACGTGAACGACGCCGAGATCCGGTCTCACGACTGCGCGCTGGTGCTGCGCGACTTCGGTCGTCCGAACGTCGTGCTCAACCAGTTCTCGTTCGCCGGCTACGACGGCTTGCCGCACCCCGAGAAGCGGATGCGCGACTACTGCGAGGGGGTGCTCGAGACGGTGGCGGCGAATCACCGCGACCTGAACGCGGACGTCACCATCCCGATCGCCAGCTTCGTCTACTTCTGCACGACCGACAACGCGCACCTGAACCGCTACGTGAACGAGCCGCGCGACTTCGTCGCTGCGTTCGAGCGCGAGGCGCTGCCGTACGTCCTCCTCGACCTCGGCGAGCGCTGGCGCGTCGGCGAGCCACACGACGATCGCGCGGCGCTCGAGCGATACGATGCGCTATATCGCGCTCTCGAGACCCGTCCGATGGAGGAGACGCCCCCCGTGCCGGTCGATCGGATCATCGGCGCCTTCCACGACCGTTGCCGGGACCTGCACGCGAAGTACCCGCACTGGGTCCTGCGACGTCTGGGCTCGCTCACGGCGCGTCTCTCCGATCTCGACGTCTGCCTGCGCTTCTCGATCGCCGAAGATCGCATCGAGGAGGTGACGACGGACGCGCCGGATCTCGAGCTGATGTCGCAGCCCTTCTGGTACGCCTTCCACGAGACCTTCGGCGTGCAGACCCTCGGCGTGAGTGGTCGCCTGAGGCTCCACGGGCGCTTCGACCAGTGGCGCTATCACCGGATCCTCTTCTCGATGTACAACGCGAACGTCTACCTGCGGCCTCGGTACTTCTTCTCCGCACGCAATCTCTCCTACCTGTGGAGTCGATCTCGAGGCGGGCTGCGTCAGCTCGTGCACCAGCTCGGTCGCGTGCGCTGGGACGACGGCGCCACATGAGCTCTCCGCGACGCATCCTGCACCTCGTGCCGACGCTGATCCGCAGCGGGGCCGAGACCCAGCTCAGCTATCTGGCGCCCGCGCAGCTCCGGGCGGGATGGGACGTCCATGTGGGCTTCCTCGGCTCGGGCGCCGGCTCGGAGCTGAACGAGGCGCGGCTCGAGGCGGGGGAGGTGCCCATGCACCGCCTCGGCGGGACGGCGTTCCGTGATCCGAGGGTCGTTCCGCGCGTCGCCCGACTCGTGAAGCGGGTCGAGCCCGATCTCGTGCAGACCTGGCTCCCGATGATGGACATCGTGGGAGGGCTGGCGGCGCGATGGCATCGCGTGCCGTGGGTGCTCTCGGAGCGGAACTCGTCGGACGCCTTTGCCCGCGACGCCCTGATGCGGTTCCGGCGGCGTCTCGCCCGAGGGGCGGATCGCGTCGTCGCGAACTCGACCTGGGGCACGCACTACTGGCGCGACGTCCTGCCCGAAGACCGGATCCTCGCCGTGCCCAACGCGCTGCCGCTCGACGAGCTCGATGCGGTGCGGCCGGCCGATCCCGCCGACTTCGGGATCGAGCCGGGTCGCCCCCTCGTGGTCTGGATCGGTCGCTTCGAGCCGCAGAAGAACGTGCGCCGGAGCCTCGAGGTGCTCGCTCTGCTGATGTCGCGGACCGACGCCTCGGCGATCGTCGCAGGGCGCGGCAGCATGATCGACGAGGCCCGGGCCTTCGCCCGCGACGCGGGGCTCGACGGTCGCATGCGGGTGAGCGACTTCATCCCCGATCCGTGGTCCGCGATGCGGCTGGGCGACGTGTTCCTCTCGCTCAGTCGATTCGAGGGCATGCCGAACACGGTGATGGAGGCCGCCTCGCTCGGCCAGCCGATCGTGCTCTCCGACATCCCGACCCACCGCGAGGTCCTGGCGGAGAACGAGGCGTGGTTCGTCGACGCGGACGACCCCGAAGCCGTCGTCGATGCGCTGATGACGGTCCTCGAAGGGGGCGCGGAGGTCGAGGCGCGTGCGAGCGCGGCGAAGGCCAGATCGCGCGCCTGGTCCGTCGAGGCCGCGGCCCGGGCCTACATCGAGATCTACGAGTCGGTGCTCGGCTGATCCCACGCCGCATCGGCGTCGCCGCCTCGAGCCGGCTCGGCCAGTGGCGCGAGGCCGGGCTCCGGGCCCGCCGAGACCGAGGGCGTCACGCGCCGCTGCCAGCTCTCACGCGCGGCCCCGATCTCGTCTCGCGACAGCGGGCGCCACCACTCGCCGAAGGGCACGACCATGGCGAAGGGGTCGCTCCAGAAGGGGCTGGGCAGCTCGGCCAGCGCCGCGTCGGGGCTCGCGTCGGCCTCGACGCGAAAGGCGTGCAGCGCCCGGAGGAGCGGAAGGATCCGGACGGTGCCTGGCATCGCGGCCGCGCCACTCGGGCCCAGGTCGATCAGCCAGGTGCCGACGTCCGCATCCATGCGGTCGATCAGGCCGTTCACCGTGATGCGGTCTCGCCGGAGGATCTGGCGGGCGCGCGCCTTCGGCGTGAGACCGTCGGGGCCCAGCCGCTCGAGGCGGCCCATCGCACGAAAGAGACGCGGGACGTAGAAGGACTGGCGGTCGGATCGCGACACCGGGATCCGCTCGTCGCGGCTCGTCTTGATGGGCTCGCCGGTCTCGGGGTCGTAGTTCGGGTACCAGCGATGGCCCTCGTCCTGCGCATTGAGCCAGGCGACGTGACGGTGGACGGGCTCGATGTAGCGGTCGTCGCCCGTGAGGTACCAGGCATGGATGAGCCCGAAGGGGGCCGAGGCCATGCCCTCGTCGAGCGATACGGAGGCCGGCTCGAAGTGGCGCCCCGGTGCCGGGCGCCCGCGCTCGTCGTACTGCGCCGCCCAGCCCTTCGCCGCGCCGTCGATGAACGACGACACGAGCCAGTCGGCGGCCGCGAGATAGCGACCGAGATAGGAGACCTGACCGGTGCGCAGGTAGGCCAGCCACATGATCTGCATCTGGTCGCCGGTGGTGAAGTCGTTCAGCTCGCCCGCCGCGACGTGACCGCGCACGTTGCGCGCTTCACCGGAGGCGCGGTGGAGATGGTGCGACCACGATCCGTTCGGGTTCTGTGCACGTGCGATGAAGCGCAGGCTGCGCTCGGCGGCGCGCGCGAAGCGCTCGTCCCCCGTCGCTTCGTGGAGTCGCCACAGCAGCACGAGCGCGAAGGACTGCACGTGGTCCTCGAACGGGAGGAGGTCGGGTCGGGCAATGCGCAGGATCGAACCGTCGGGGGCGGCGGTGAAGGCGTAGG
>JAAUYD010032581.1_pt1 | contig 16355 bp, 11 predicted proteins | sample 7278101 | NCBI WGS metagenome assembly JAAUYD01 (sample SAMN14350128, study PRJNA611818) | marine sediment metagenome | isolation source: surface marine sediment (0.6m) | place: French Polynesia: Moorea | collected 2018-08 | reverse complement strand
ATTTCTTCGGTGATATCAAGGTGGGGAATTTGTAATAAAGAAATTAAAGTACTAAAATCAAAGGAATTATAGGGTTTAATTTCATCACCAATCTGAGCATAAAACAAAGGCATCAAATCTTTAGTCAATTCCCCATTCTCGGCTTGAGCCTCAGGAGTATCTGCATACTTGTCAATTAATGTATCGTAGTCCCGTAGCAAGCGAGTAATAGTTTCATAATTGGGAGCAAAGTTGATCACCGTTCGTGGTTGAGTACGCAACATTAAAAAGCGCAATAACTCAGGGGGAAGTAGTGATGCAATTTCCTTGGCGCTGGAACCAACACCTTTAGAAGAACTCATTTTAGTGCCATTCACCAAAATAAATTCATAACGGGAGTGGAATGGTGGTTGTTTTTTTAATACTTTACGACAGATAGCATTTGCCACATCCCTAGAACCACCTTTTTGAGAGTGATCCTTTCCAGCCATTTCAATGGTTACACCCAATACATTCCACTTAGCGACCCATTCTACTTTCCAGGGCAATTTTCCATTACCATCAAAAGGAGAAACCCAACCAGAATGGCCACAACCTTCTACCCAGTTAGTAGCATCTGGCTTACAAGTATAAAATACTTCTGAACCATTATAGTCTGTAACAACTGTGGTGGCTATCTTGCCGCACTTTTCACAAATAACTTGAAATGGATACCAGTTATCGGGACGTTCAGCCTTACTTACTTCTTTATAAGCTTCCCTGACTAAGTGAGCATTATTGAGGAAAGTATCAATATAGTTGTTGAGTTTTCCAGAACGGTATAAATCCCGCAAGTAGTAAACTTCTGGTTTGACTCCTAAATACTCAAAAACTTCCAGGAATTCCCCCATAAAATATTTAGCGTAATCGGTAGCTGTATCTTCTGGAGAAGGTACATTACATAAAGGATAGCCAAGGTAAGGAGAAAATTTTTCTTGATTTAGGTACTTGGGAACGGTATCAAGTGCGTCGTAGTCATCAACACCATACAAAAATTTTACGGGCTTGCCTGCATGTTTTAAGGCACGGTAAATCACGTCATGTATAACGACACCCCTTAACGAGCCTACGTGTACTCTACCTGAGGGGGTTTTTGAATCATTAACTATCTCTATTTCGTGACCTTTTGCATCAGCAGCGATTTTGTCAGCCCAAAACATTTTTTAACATCTATACTTTACGGTCTCTTTATTTTAAGGGAACTGCCAAAAATAAATTATGCAATTTTTGCACTCATACCATTTCTTTGTGAGACTGCACTAAATTTCTGAGCGAAAAATAAACATGGATACAAGCCCCAGTATTTATCCGTGGAGAAAAACAAAGTATCTTATCATTATTTCAAGCCCCTGGCTTTAGACATGGGGTCAATCCAAAATCCAAAATCCAAAATCCAAAATCCAAAATTGGTTGACTCTCCTGTTTCCTTCTTTCTTCTTGGTGCACGTTTGGACGGGCACCGGATGCCCATCCTACAAGAGCTGTAGTTCTCGGTGGGCAATGCCCACCCTACTTTTTTACTAAGCAATAATATGGGAACTATTAGTAGTTGCCAGGGCTTCCACTAAACTACGTACAGCTGCAATCATTGCCACTTCGCTGTTGAGTTGGTTGATGGCAGAACCGACACCCACACCAGCTGCACCAGCTGCGATCGCTAGGGGTGCTGTGACGCTAGAAATACCAGAAGCACACAGCACAGGTATTGACACTGCACGACTAATCTCGTAAGCTGCGGCTAGGGTGGGGGATGCTTTTTCTATTAATCCCAAGGTTCCAGAGTGGGTTGGTTGGCTACTAGTACCACCTTCGGTTTGGATAATATCAGCACCAGCCTGTACCAGTTGTTCTGCTAACTGCACTTGTTGATCTAAGGTGAGAATGTGAGGAACGGTAACAGAAAGGCAAGTATCAGGAAGGAGAGCGCGGGTTTGCTCTGTCAAGGCTAAAACTTCATCTGCCTCAAATTTCCGTCCTTGGGCATAAAAACTATCGAAGTTACCAATTTCAATTAAATCAGCACCAGCTGCCACCACAGGTAAAAATTTCTCTGGTTCTACTGCTGATACACAAATGGGTAGATTTGTCAAACTTTTAGCTAATTTTACTAAGCTTGGTTTTGCAGCAATATCGACAAAGGTTGCGCCACCATGATGTGCAGCGTTAATAGTGGCGGCGACACTTTGAGGATCGAAGTTATTCAAGCCGCTAATTACTTTCAGGACTTGGCGGTTGTTAAATGCACTTATAAGTGCGGGATGCATGGTCATAGTTTTGATTTTGAAGCTACGCAAATTAGGATTATTCTACCGCCACAGGGCGATGGAATTTTGGATTTTAGATTTTAGATTTTGGATTTTAGATTTTAGATTGAATCTCCTTGACTCCGCAGGGAGAAACCCCACCCTAGCTCTAACTGTCAACCGTCAACCGTCAACCGTCAACTACCAACTATCAACTATCAACTCCCTTACTTCCCAAGCACTTTCACCAAGCCAATGCCACCAAAATACAGTCCTAATACTGCTCCAGCTAACAGGCTTTGGGTGAGGGGATCGGTAGAAGGAGTGAGTATAGCTCCCAAAACCACTGCTCCCACAATAATGTAACGCCAACCGGAAATCATGGTGTCAGAAGAAACTATGCCTAGAGAGCCTAGTAATAGTTGAATAATTGGAATTTGAAAGGCTAAACCAGTACTGAAAAGTAACAACAGTACAAATTCAAAATATTTATCAATCGACCATGATTGCTCTACTACCCCTGCACCATAGTTAATAAAGAACTTTAAGGCAGCAGGAATAAGTAACAGGTAGGCAAACACCAACCCACCAAAGAATAGTACACTAGAACCCAAAACAACGGGTGCTAATAAGCGACGTTCCCGGAAAGTCAGTCCAGGAATGACGAACTGGATAATCTGGTAAAGAATGAAGGGACTAGCAAGGAGTAAACCGCTATATCCTGCTACCTTCAAGGAAACAAAGAAATATTCCCCTGGGGCTAGTTGCAGGAATTTAACTCCCTGTGCTGGTATTTCCAATAGCTGGACGATGGGTTTGACAGCAATAAAACAACCAATCATCGCCACAACTACAGCAATTAGAGCATAGAAAATCCGCATCCGCAGTTCTTCTAGATGCTCAAACATGGACATTTCTACTTCACCTGGCAATTCATCCAGAGGATCGTTGTCTGGGTAGTTATCTTCTTCTAGATCAATTACTGTATCTATATCTTGTGAAGGTGGCATGGGTTAGCTATTAGGCATTACTTCTTATACTATTTTATCTGGATAGGCAACGGTCAGGGACTTTTTTGATTAAGTCCGTCATTTTTGTCCGGTTAGCACAGGGTTTTATCTGCATAAGTTAGTAGGGCAGAAATTTTTATAGTAAGCAACCCCATCTTAATTGACGATGGGATTAATCAATGCGTATTAATTGAATATAATTTTTTGTTGAATTAACTTAATCCCAATCATACAGTATTGGGGCTTGGCGTGGCTCTCTTTGGGAGCATTGTTGCAAAGATGAGGCGATAATTAAAGTACTAAAATAATAATATCTTGATTATTAATTGTCTGTTCTCTACCTTTTGCCATATATTATGCCATTTGCGGCTAATTATGTGCGGATACTATCTACAAACTATTAATCACTAAATTCTAGGAGTCATGAGATATGAATGGGAAAATTTATTTAGGATTGGTAACTTTACCTATGTTACTGTTGAGCATGGGCAATAGTTTTTTTTTCTATACTCAACTATTAAATAACGAGATAAATTCTCTAACGGCACAGCCAAAACACTGGCAAACCCAGGTAGTAGCTTCACGCAACGAAGATAGATGGCAGTGTTTGCGTTCTGGCAGGTGTACAAATTAAGCAAATCTACGAAATTTTTATCCGGAAGAAATTATTATTACTAATTTTGTGATACACATTTTAGTACAAATTTTATTTTTATCCATATAGAAAATTTACGAATATAAATACCCGGGACTAATTTGATTCCTAGGTAATTGTTACAAAAGTTTAATGGGTTGGGTTTATCTATTTCACTTAAATGCTAATTCATGCCATGCTCTAACTGAAAAATGCTTTGCATGAATAAAAATCATGATATTAAATCACTAAATACCAATTGAGAATCAAATAACCTAGATCGGAACACTTATCATACCAAAACAAGTGGAAAAGTGTCCGGAAATATACTAGGTTATTTTGTATTTGAAGTGAAGTACACAAATTCATAATCATCACTAAATTACATTAATAACAATATAGTTATCAATTGATTGTTAGCCTGCAAATTTCCCCGCACGAGGTGGATTAACTATGCTCTTAGATTTAGAAAAATTTTATCAAGCGTGTAATCCCAGCAGACCTTTAATCATTGGAAATGCTGCGGACCGCCGATATTATATTGATTTTGCTTCGGTGCGGGGTGGTAAAATGATTGGGGCTTTACAACGCACTATTACGCGCATTTCCCCAGAAACCCCCACTTGTCAGTTGTTCACGGGACATATTGGCTGTGGTAAGTCCACTGAATTGTTACGGTTGAAGGCTGAGTTGGAACAGAAGCAATTCCATGTGGTTTACTTTGAGTCCACCCATGTGTTGGAAATGGTGGATGTGGATGTAACTGATATTTTCTTGGCAATTGCTGGACAGGTGAGTGAAAGCTTGGAGGCGATGCAAATTCGTTTGCATCCTGGGTATTTTCGCAATCTATTCACAGAAATCAAGGATTTTTTGCAAACACCCCTAGATTTGGATGTGGGGGCGGAATTATCTGTGGGAATTGCCAAAATTACGGCGAAAACGAAAGAAAGTGTCCAATTAAGGCGGCGATTCCGGGATTACTTGGAACCAAGGACAGAGAATCTGTTAAAATCCATTAATCAGGAATTGCTGGCTAAGGCAAAAACGGAACTGCAAGCCTTGGGTAAGAAGGGACTGGTGGTGATTGTAGATAATTTAGATCGGGTGGGAATTAGAACTTTACCTTCTGGACGTTCCCTACCGGATTATCTATTTATAGATCGAGGAGAGCAATTACGCAAGCTCAATTGTCATGTTGTTTATACTATCCCCCTATCTTTAACTTTTTCCAACGATAGTGCGGAATTGCAACACCGTTTGGGGGGTGGGGTGGCTCCCAAGGTATTACCCATGATTCCCGTGCGGTTGCGCTCTGGGGCGGTGTATCCCCAGGGATTGGAATTAATGCGCCAAATGTTGTTAGCCAGGGCTTTTCCTGACATTAATCCCGAAAACAGGTTAAATTTAATTGCAGAGGTGTTTGATAGTGTGGAAACCTTAGATAGGCTATGCCTAATTAGTGGGGGTCATGTACGCAGCTTTTTAGGTTTGCTATTTGACTGCCTGCGGGAAAAAGATCCACCATTTGAACGTCTGTTTTTAGAACGGGTAATTCGGGAACACCGGGATTATCGAGCCAAGGCAATTACTGATGATGAATGGGAATTAATTTTTCAAGTTGTGCAACAACAAAAGGTTAGGGGTGATATAGAATACCAAGTATTACTGCGTAGTTTGTTTGTGTTTGAATACTGGGACCATCAGGGAACTTGGTTTTCCGTTAATCCATTTCTGGCAGAAACAGAGAAATTCCAATCATGGCTAGACAAAGTTCACCAGAAAGTATTGTAGAGCATAACGAACGTTCCCTAAAGAGGTTAGGACGAGCGATCGCTTTTTCTGATGGTCAATTTTCCCTGGTGTTGGTGCGTTGTAATTACCATTGTTTGCGTCGGCATATTTTACAACAATTACAGGCAGAGTATTTACCTAACCACCACATTCAACAGGTAACTGTCCCCCCCCATGTCAGAAGTCTTTACAATACCATCCATGTCCGGCTCAAATCCCAGCAACCTTCTGCTCTGATGGTATTGGGTTTGGAGTCGGTGGATGCCCTGGATGATTTACTCAGTAGCATTAATCAGGTACGAGATGAGTTTCGCAAGCACCATTCATTTCCCATGGTTTTGTGGGTTAATGACCAGGTATTGGGTAAATTACGACGTTTAGCTCCAGATTTTGCTAGTTGGGCAGCGACTCCCATTCGGTTTGAAATGACGACTGGGGATTTGTTGCAATTTCTGCAAGAAGAAACGAATGCTCTATTTGGAAATATTCTCAAAGTTAGTACTGCCCACACTGGGGAGGTAAAAATCCCGGTTGTTTCCCCACAAATACAGGGGAGAAAACAATTTTGGTATCGTGATAGTGATGAGTTTTCTTGTGCTATCCGGGATTTAAATAGTCGCGGTATTAACCTAGAACCCCATTTAAATGCGGATTTAGAATTTGTTTTTGGTTTAGATAATTATATAAGCGATCGCATCACCGCAGCAACGTCACATTTTCAAGCTAGTTTACAATTTTGGCTGCACCAGGTGGATGGAGGCGTATTAGCGAAATGGGATAGTGGCAAGAATTATAATTTTTCCTTTCCTCCCCATCCCCCCGTGCCTTCATCTCCCCACCTTTTACGTCAGGGAGTATTACTTTTTTACATTGGCTTGTGTTACTTTCGTCTGGCAGAAAGACATGATTCTGATAACCGTCACCATTGGCAAGAGGCAAAGTCTTACTTCCAACAATGCTTGCAAGTGTTTAGTAATGCCCAACGCCAGGATATTGTAGCTCAATTTATCGATCGCTTGGGGGAAGTTTTACAACAGTTGGGGGATTGGCAAGATTTACAGCAGTTGGCCGAGGAATCCCTGGATTTACATCAGGTTTATGGTAGCCATATTCAACTAGCTTGCGACTATGGTTTGTTGACAGAAGTAGCTATAAATGAGTGTAACTGGAAACAAGCAAGTCAATTTGCCCGCATTGCCCTGTGGAGACTAGCTGAATCCCCAGATAATCAAGATACAGAACACAGTTTATTCCCCCTACTGTTGGCACAAATGTATCGTTTGATGTTGGCATGGGCACAACAGCATTCAGGTGAGGAAAAACTTGCTACCCTCAATTTAGCAGAAGCTCGGCAAACTTTAACTACTGCCATCATAGACAGCGACTATAGATACGATGCCCATCGTTATATCCGGCTATTACGTAAATTGCGTTCCCTATATTTCCAGGCTGGTTGTTATTTAGAAGCGTTTACTATCCGCCAGCAACGGCGCTCCGTGGAACAGCAATATGGTTTTCGTGCCTTCATCGGTGCGGGGAGATTACAACCCCAACAGCAGGCAACTAACCCTGTGTTAAATTCACCTTTGGGGGTGGGTAGTGTTGCTTTGGAAATTTGTGCTTCTGGCAGGCAAAGGGATGTGAAGCAATTAATTGGTAAAATTAGCCGCCCAGCCCAGAAGTTAACAATTATTCACGGCCCTTCCGGGGTGGGTAAAAGCTCTACGGTGACGGCGGGTTTAGTACCCGCCCTGCAAAACCGGGCTTTGGGGGATCAAATTGCCATACCCGTTGTCTTACAAGTTTATACTGATTGGATACGAGGATTAGGTATTGCTTTATCAACAGCCATTGCTGATAGTAAGGGAGAAATGGAAACTGATATTCCTCCCTATCCTGCCACTCCTTTAACCACAGCAGGGATACTAGATATATTGCGGGACAATGCCCAGAATCACCTGATAACTGTGTTAATTTTCGATCAGTTTGAGGAATTTTTCTTTAGCAATACAGATAGAAAGGAAATAGAACAGTTTGACTTATTTCTATGTGATTGTTTGCAAATTCCCTTTGTTAAGGCTCTGTTTTCCTTAAGGGCAGATTATCTATATCGGTTACTGGAATTGAATCATTTAATGGCATTGGAGCCAATTAATCAAAATATCCTCGATAAAAATATTCGCTATCAATTAAACAATTTTTCTGTCCAGGATGCCAAGAATGTGATTCAATGTTTGACAGAGCGTTCCCAAGTTCATTTAGAACCAGAGTTAGTTGATGCTTTGGTGGCAGATTTATCTGCGGAGTTGGGAGAGGTACGCCCCATTGAACTACAGGTGGTAGGCAATCAACTACAAGATAATCGAATTACTAAGTTATCACAATACGAATTATATAAACACAATAAATTAATTGAACAATATATTAGGGGACTAATTGCTGATTGTGGTCCTGAAAATGAGCGGGCTGCCTTATTAGTTTTATATTTATTAACAGATGAAAATCGCAAAAGGCCATTTAAAACTAAAGCAGAAATAGCCACAGAATTAGCAGACTTTGAAAATACCGAACAATTAGATTTAGTCTTAGAAATACTAGTGCATTCTGGATTAGTAGTTCTGTTTCCTGATGTCCCAGAACGCTATCAATTGATTCACGATTATTTGGTAGATTTAGTTCGCTACCTGCAACAAGGGGAATCAACCCTGCAAACCCAACTAAATCAACTCCGAGAAGCGGTGAAGTCTCGGGAAGCGGAAATTGCAAAAATTAATAGTGAATTGCGACAAAAGAAACAGCAAGTCAAACTATTAGATAGTTTAGATACTTCCCCCCAAAAAGGTTTGGATTTGTTAGCAGAATTAAAAGAACTGCGAAAACGCAAAGAACTCAGCCAAATAGAAATCCAACGCCTAGTAGCTCAATTGCAACAGCAAAAACTAGAAGCAGAACTAGCTGACAAAGAAAAGCAACGCATTGATGAAGCGAGAATCAACAAATTTCTCAAAATAATTTTAACAGTTTCCGCGATCGCTATCATAACATTAACCGCATCCATCACCATGGCAATTTATCAATGGCGACAGGCATTAATTAGTGCCAGTCAAGCGGCTAGTGCATCCAGTGGCGCATTATTTGCTTTGGATAAGGATATTGATGCTTTGAAATCTGGTTTAAAAGCCGGGAAAAAACTCCGAGGAGCATTTTTACTAGACGCACATACCCAAGAACAAGTCATGACTGCTTTATATCAAGTAGTATATGGCATGAAAGAACGCAACCGTTTAGAAGGACATACTTCGGAAGTCAATAACGTAAGTTTTAGTTCTGATGGTAGTTTGATTGCCTCTGGCAGTGCGGACAATACAATTAAATTATGGCAATCCGATGGCAAATTACTCCATACTTTCACCGGACATAGTAAAAAAGTCAACAGCATTAACTTCAGTGCCAACGGCCAAACCATAGTTTCCGGGAGTGCAGATAACTCCGTGAGAATCTGGAATCTAGATGGTAAGTTACTCAATACCCTCTGGGGACATACGGATATAGTTAATAGTGTTACTTTTAGCCCGGATGGAGAAAAAATAGCCTCGGCAAGTACGGATAAAAGCATCAAAATTTGGAACCGGAATGGTAATTTACTCAGAACCATCTCTGCCCATGAAGAGCCGGTGAGAAGCTTGGCTTGGTCTGGTGATGGTAAAATTATAGCTTCCGCTAGTACGGACAAAACCATTAAACTCTGGGATGCTAATGGTAAATTACTCCATACCTTATCCGGTCATCAAGATACAGTATTACAGGTAAATTGGTCACCTGATGGTAAAACTTTAGCTTCCGTAAGTTTAGATGGTGCCATCAAACTGTGGAATCGCTCTGGTAAATTAATATACAATTTTCCCAAAAATAATCATGGGCTAACAACAGTCAACTTTAGTCCCGATGGCAAACATATTGCTTCGGCAAGTACGGATAAAACCATCAAAATTTGGACATTAAAAGGGAAACTAGTAGATACCCTCAAGGGCCATGGGGATTGGATTAATAGTATTATGTTTAGTCCCGATGGTACTACCTTAGCTTCCGCTAGTGGAGACACAACTATTAAACTGTGGCGTTGGCAAGATGTGAGACTGCAAAGGCTCAAAAGCCATAGTCAAAGGGTAAATAAAGTCAGCTTTTCCCACACAGGTAAACTTCTGGCTTCAGCCAGTGGAGATACAACCGTCAAACTGTGGCAACGAAATGGTAAATTACTCAAAACATTATCGGGACACCAACAAGCGGTGTGGGATGTGGCTTTTAGTCCCGATGACAAAATCATAGCTTCAGCCAGTGGAGATACAACAGTTAAACTGTGGCAGCGAGATGGTAAACTGCTGAGAACCCTATCTGGTCATGTAAAAGAAGTTTTAGGGGTTGCTTGGTCAAAGGATGGAAAAACCATTGCCTCAGCCAGCAGTGATGGCACCCTGAAGCTGTGGAATGCCAATGGTAAACTGTTGAATACTTTATTTGGACATGAGGATGCTGTCAACTGGGTGAGTTTTAGTCCCAATGGTGAATTACTCGCTTCCGCCAGCGATGATAATACGGTGAAAGTTTGGAAACGGAATGGGGAATTACTCTATACCTTCAGACAACACCAACGCCCAGTATATAGTTTAACTTGGTCCGCAGACGGTAAAACCATCGCTTCCGCCAGTATTGATAGTATGGTGAAACTGTGGACATTGGATGGTAAAATAGTCAGGAACTTCACCAAAGATGGCGATCGCTTTACCAGTGTCAGTATTAGTCCTGATGGTAAATCCTTAGCAGCTACAAGCGATGATGGAGTAAGGTTGTGGAGTAGTGATGGTAACTTGTTGTTGACGTTGAAGGTAAAGGACAATCAATTTACCAGTGTTAGTTTCAGTCCCGATGGTAAAATCCTAGGAATTAGTAGCAGTGCAGGCTCAGTAATTTTACAGAACTTGGCAGATTTAAAGTTAAATAAATTGCTGAATATGGGCTGTACTTGGTTGGAAGATTATTTGGGGAATAATTCTAAAGTTACAGGGAGCGATCGGGATTTATGCAGGGGGAAGTGATGGATGTGAATGAAGTATTTTCACCAAGGTTGGATAAAGTTTGGAGAAGTATTAGTCCTAAGCATCAGCAGTCAGTATTGATTCAAATGTTATGAGAAGATCCTTTGGCGTAAATAATGGGTGATCTGGCAGAACATGATCAATGATATATGTAAGGAGTTTGCCGTCTTGGTGATGACGACGCAGTTGGGGTATAGCATTCTTGATTGATTTTTCTAGTGCATGTCCTTGATAATGTAAGTATTTCTGGGATACTTGTAGTTCTAAGCCACTAAGATAAGAAATTTTTTCTCTACAGCTTTCCCCTAATTTATCAACTCCTAAGACTTTAGATTGAATAATATCAATAGCAGATTGCAATTGAAATATATCCAATTTAGCGAGGTTAGTGTAGGAGCTTACCGAAATGCCAAAATCTTTTGCTAGAGATCGATCTTCTCGAATGGCTGCACACAATACCAGTAATGGATCAAGAAGGCAATTTTCTATTGCATAACGTAAACCATACGATAAAACAAATACCCTATTATTAGGTAAGTTTGTTAAATCCCAATCAACTAATCCAAAAACAGTTTCGTTTCCAGCTTCAGATAGCTTTTCTGTAAGCGTGTAAACTTGACTACAGCCCGTATTTTCTGTAGTACCATTAGGATTTTTTTTACCCACGCCAATAAACTCAATATATCGATCTGTAATCTTCATATGTCCATAAAGATCGCCAAAAAGACGATGATATCGCTCAGCATCTTTCTGATCCTCAACAAATACCTGTCTCTTGCCGTGAAACGAAATTGACAAGGCTGGTATATCTTTAGTCAGCAAGTCAATCGCTTGTCGCTGCGATACCTTCTGCAATCCTGGTGTACCCTCTTGCATGACATACACTGATTCTGGAGGAGCTACTGCAATAGTAGATGGAGAGTGAGTAGTCATGATTACATAAATATTAAAGTTATTTACGAGAGTTTCTATGATGGTATTTAGAAGCAATCTACTTCGCGAAGGATGAAGAGGAGCATCAATTTCGTCAAACAGTAGTATGCGAGGATAAGAAACAATCTGTCGTGTATCTTCTGCATAGTAAAGGCAGAAGGCGAAAGCCATTAGTATCTGTTCACCTGACGAAAGATGTTCAAAACGAATTTCTGCATTGTTCCCTTTCTTCTTCAGAATAGGCAAATATGCAGAATATCCGTAAAGTTCTGGATGGTTAATACTGAAATCGAGGTTAGCAGACTCTAAGATTTCATTAATGAAATCCCAAGGAGGCTTTCCATACTGTGCTTCAAAATCTTCATCACTGAGAGGTTGAGCTTTCTCATCACCCTTTCTAACAGCTTCTCGCTTTAAGACATTATGCTGTATTAGGTGGCGATAGGCAAGAAATAATTCTGCAAATGAATGTTGAAAGACATCTGTTTGTCCCCAACTCAAAGGAATTTCATCTAATTCTTTATCACTAAGCTGCCAAATGTGTTTATTAGTAAATTGAGCTGCATTCTCAAAAAAATCCTTTGCTTTTTGATTATTACCAAACCTATTAAGGGCATTTGTGGTAGCATTCTTAGCTACGTTCTCAATAGCTTGATATGCTGCATCTGCTTTTTGTTTGTCTCCTAATGCTTCAATAAGTTCTGATATCTTAAGTCTTGGAATATCCCTTGGATTATCCAATAAGTAGGAAGGAATGCCATGTTGTTTAGCAATATTAACTATACTTGACAAATATGGCTGAAGGTTATTTTCAAAGCTTGTTATGAATTGAGAACGCTGCACAAGCGTCTGATTAGAATCAACCTTTACAGAGTTATTGGGTATAAGTGTTTTCCAATCAAAATATCTAATTTCCTTTGAATAATCTGTTGCTAAATCAGTACTAATATCACCAGAACTGATTGCTTTCAATAGATGTGTTTTTCCAGAACCATTTACACCAGAAATTAACGTAAACTGGGGTAAATCAATGTCATCTAAACTTGTAATGGAAAGGTATGGCTTTACAAAAGATAGCTTCATTATATCCAGAATTAAAAGCAATAATTTTCAGCCTTTTGCTTTGAATTATTGAATGCAAAAAACAAACACAATCGACTCTAACTTATTATTTTGATAACGACTACTATACTGCGATCGCTATTCTCATACTATGACATGAAAATAGTGCGTTTATGGGATCGCCTACATCATGAGATGATTAAGCCATTTAGGAGAATCAAACAATGAGTATTACAATTCCTGATGAGATTCTAATAGCGACTCGCATGACTGAAACAGAAATGAAGCAAGAAATCGCCGTCATGCTATTTCAAAAAGAAAAGTTGACCCTTGCTCAAGCCAGCCGATTAGCAGGCATGAATAGCATTACGTTTCAGCATCTTTTGGCAAGCCGCCAAATTCCAGTTCATTATGATGTAGAAGACTTTGAACAAGACATCAAAAATTTGAGGTCAATGGGCAGACTGTGATTATTGTCAGCGATACTTCACCAATCAACAATCTCGCAGCCATTAACCAACTGGATCTTTTGCGACAACTTTACACAACAGTAATTATTCCTGAAACAGTCTACCAGGAATTAACTGAAACTGAAATTACCGTTGCTGGTGCGACAGAAGTTCAAACACTAGATTGGATTCAAACTCGTCAAGTTTCAAATCGTACATTGGTAGAAATTCTCCGTAATGAGCTGGATGGGGGTGAAGCTGAAGCAATTGCATTAGCGATTGAGCTAAACGCCGATCAAGTTCTCATTGATGAACGTCGAGGCAGAATGGTTGCAGCACGGAGCAATTTGAACTATGTAGGCATTCTGGGTATTTTAATTGAGGCTAAAGGTCAAGAACTAATTCTTGAGGTAAAGCCTTTACTCGATGCTTTGATAAATAGAGCCGGGTTTTGGGTTACAGAACCTTTGTATAACCGTGTTTTACAATTGGTTGGTGAATAGTAATGACCATGTAAATCAAGTACTTTCACAATTATTGTACTGCGATCGCTTATCGATAACTTGAATACTTCTGACTTGATTTTTTGCAGTGACATAAGGCTATTCTTTTCATACCAATATATTACTCTCTTCTCGCTCTAAAATTACCTAATATTTCTCTCTTGTGATCTCTGTGTTCTCTGTGCCTGGAGCGGTTTTTTTCTCCTGCAAAATTATGAATGTAATATCCAGCAACTGAACTGAATAATACTTTACCCAAAAGCGATAATTCTTATTGAATCGATGTGAATACTTAAAGCTAAACTGGCATTGAGCTGAGATTTGTATTTTTTCTAACAAGATGACCCCAAAAGCCTTGATTTCTTGTTAGCACGGCTTTTTTGAGCCTGCTGTATCAAATTATCAAAATCAGATAGGAAAGAAAAGGGTTTTCAGCTCATCTTGCAGGTTTGTACAAGTATCTCGGTTTCATGCCAAAAAGGTTGTTTAGTTATCTCAATGGAGGCGAATACAATGGCAGTACAACTTTTATATGCAGTGGCTATCCACGAATGTGCAGCTTCGGGTGATCTGCAAAGGATGAAATATATGACGCAGCAAGCCGAAGAGTGGCTCAGAGAGGCCGGTGATGTCTCAGCCGCCCTTGAACTTCTCAAGCTGGAAATTGTGAAGCTTGAAAGGCGAGGCTAATAGGGCTAATAGCCGTCTGTCAACGTTAGACATCTCTAAGGAACCGAGAATGAGTCCCTGATTCATGAGTCTTTTTTGGAGATGTCTAATGCTGAGTATGTCGAATATTGAGAATAAAGTGGAGGATGAATTATGCCAACACCAGCGAGAACCCGCACAGAGGATGATTATCGACATCATACTCCCGTCCATGTTGTTTGGGAAATTACTCTGGCATGCAATCTTAAATGTCAGCATTGTGGTTCTAGAGCAGGCAAACCCCGGCACGATGAGTTAACAACTCAAGAATGTCTTGATGTCGTAGATCAGCTGGCTAAACTCGGAACAAGGGAAATAACTCTGATTGGTGGCGAAGCATTTTTGCGTCGTGATTGGATTGAGATCATCAAAGCAATTAGAAATCATCATATCTACTGCGCCATACAGACAGGTGCTCTTAATTTCACCCAGGATAAACTTGAAGAGGCTATTGGGGCAGGATTACAGGGAATCGGAGTGTCCATTGATGGATTACCAGAATTACACGATCGCCTACGGGGAGTACCTGGAGCGTATCAAATGGCAATTGATACCTTGCGACGTGCCAAGGATGCAGGACTAAATCGCAGTGTTAATACACAAATTGGTCCAGAAACCATACCTATGCTGAGTCAGTTAATGGACCAAATCATTGATGCTGGGGCACAGCAATGGCAGATTCAGTTGACAGTGGCCATGGGAAATGCCGTTGATAATGACCACATCATTTTACAACCATACCAGCTTCTTGAACTTATGCCTCTGTTAGCTCGGCTTTTCGATGAAGCCTTTGAAAGAGGACTAACTATGGTTCCGGGAAACAATATTGGTTACTTTGGTCCCTACGAACATAAATTCCGTAGCATAGGGAATTCTACGTCTCATTATAACGGCTGTACTGCTGGTCAAACGGCTATTGGCTTGGAAGCTGACGGTACAGTTAAAGGATGTCCATCGCTTCCAACTGTAGGATATGCAGGAGGTAATATCAGAGACTTATCCCTTGAAGATATTTGGAACACAAGTGAAGAAATTCACTTTGGAAGACTCAGATCCATAGATGACTTATGGGGATTTTGCCGGACTTGCTACTACGCTGACATTTGCCGGGGGGGCTGTACTTGGACTTCCCATTCACTTTTGGGTAAACCGGGAAATAATCCCTATTGCCATTATCGGGTTTTAGAGCTAGAGAAACAGGGGCTGCGGGAAAAAATTCGCAAGGTCAAAGATGCGGCTCAAAGTCCGTTTGCTGTGGGTGAATTTGAACTGATACAAGAACCAATCCCAGGGCGCACAATAAATTCTGAATCTGACTGGGAAAAAATGCCAAGACAAAGAGTTGCTCAACCTGAAATAAATTCTTCAGAGCAAGCAACAACCGGAGATGATAACCATCAAGAGGGGAGAGTACCGCCGAAATTGGAAATGTGCAGGAACTGCAATCAGTTTATTTGGGGGTATGAAGAGATTTGTCCACACTGCCAGGCAGATGTAAAACAAGCAAATGCAAGATACGAGGAAGATAAAAAGCGTTGGGAGTATCTAATGCAAAAAATTGAGGCAATAATTACGAAGAACCCATTATCAACAACAGATAAAGTAGGACATTAAGATATTTCAAGCCCGGGAAGTGAAGATAGGCTACTGGTAAGTTATAAAAATACTCGTTGAAAACCCTTGAGTCTGAGTCTCGAAGCTTGGCGTAGAGATTCAGACGTGCTGAGTAACAAGGGATGAAAAGGGTTTGAGGTGTTTACGCCTCAGGGGCGTTTTTTGGTACAATCAAATCTAACAGGAATGGTAATCAACCTGTATAAAAACCTAACTGCCTAAGGGCAATCTGTACCTTGACAATTGTAGATATGGTGTTCTATTCCATAGTTCTAGTTTCTGCCCAGGGAT
>JAAUYD010308546.1_pt1 | contig 16356 bp, 7 predicted proteins | sample 7278101 | NCBI WGS metagenome assembly JAAUYD01 (sample SAMN14350128, study PRJNA611818) | marine sediment metagenome | isolation source: surface marine sediment (0.6m) | place: French Polynesia: Moorea | collected 2018-08 | reverse complement strand
TTGGGGTATTGAAGTCTATCATCGGGCTTTAAAACAATTATGCAATCTTAATAAATTTTTTGTGAGAAAACCCCCAGCTATTATTACTCATATTTTTTGTGCTCTTCGAGCGTTTTTTCAACTCGAATTAATGAGAGTTAAAAAAACAATTGACAACTGGTATGAAGTTCAAAGAAATTTGTATATAGAAGTGGCTAGACAGTTTATTACTGAAAATTTCCCCATCACTAATTGTTAGTAATTAGTGAGCAATTCCCTCAAATCAATTAACGATCGCCTCAAATCAATTAACGATCGCCTCAAATCAATCAACGATCGCCTCAAACTAATCAGCGATCGCCTCAAATCAATCAGCGATCGCCTCAAATCAATCAGCGATCGCCTCAAACTAATCAACGATCGCTTCATGCATATTCCCTGTTTTTTGTCAATGCGAAACTCCTAGAAATATTTATGTAACATCTCCCTCGCGAGGTTAACAAGAAAATAGCTGAAGATAAAGACAATTAATTTTGACTTTATTCGCGAGAATATATCGCAAATAAATTCCTTATTTTCATCTTTCATTCTGTATTCGCTTATGCTACCCATTCAAAATGAGAATTGCTGTAATCTCTCTTCTGTCATTCTGGGTAAGATAGAATAATCAAAAATCTTTAAAACCTAGAGATAGCCTATGGTTGCCCCCCGTCCACCAGCCTCCACTGTACAATTTCTAGATTCTTATTGCGAACTATACCAAAACTTATTTCCAGAAGTGCGAAGTTTTGAGAATTTTAAATATCTACATTTGGGAATGATTTCTGATATAAAAAGAAAGACTTTGCCGCTATCGCTCGACTGCCTAGAGTGACAGAAGAGAGATAACCAAGAATTACAGGTGGAACTGACGCTGTCTCGGTCCCCCGATACAAAGCTCTAACTGCCTCTATAGAAGCTCACCTTTTCTGCTGTTTCGAGCATATGCAATGCAAAGTGTCCTGAATTGAAATCACTAGCGCTCATCCCTAAGGCTTGACGCAAAGCTTCAGAGAGGGATGAAATTGGGACAACGCGATCGTTCGATAGAGTTCCAGTCAGGGTTGGGTGGTCAGCTTGGCGACTTAGGATCTTTTCGTACTGGTTGTTGTCTAAGAGCTCTAACGCAAAATGTAACACCTCTGGTTTTTGATGGATGTCAAGATGATCTAAGTCGCCATCGAACAAACAAAGCAAGATATTTTGGGAGAGGAATTGTTGTTGCAATTTATTGAGGGCATTGCCGTTGGCATCGTAGGCATCAATGAGTAAACCAGGATAACCGGAGACCAGATCTGAGCGAATCAAAACGCCAGTAACATTGGTATTGAAGATGGATAAAGGGGTGTCAGCATCGCTCTCAAACTTAGCATCGTTCTCAAACTTAGTATCGCTCTCAAAATCAGCTTGCGTCACCCGCCCAATGCTGTACGCCCCATCGAGGAGACAGCGAATCCACTCCGAGTCCACCTGGCAGAAGCGAATTGACTCCTGCGGGAGCAACCGTTCATCAGGGACCAAGTACTTGAAGGGCACTCCTTGCAATTGACTCAGCTGCTCTAACCAGGTTTGGACAGTGTCGGGGAGGGTCCTGTCTACAGTGGTGATCTGGTAGGGATGATCAAACTGATCCGAACGATTGTCACGCTTGCTTTGTTGATCGCGCCGACGCTTCCAGTCGTATAAATTGGCTGAAAATGTAGGACTTTGTAGGGCCAGGAGCCGCCCCAGCTCCCAGGCTGATGCGTAGCTGACATCAAACATGCCCACATCGGGGTGGTAACGCAGCAAGGCGTCAGAGGTATGGACGGGAACTGAGATACTGTCTTTAACGGGCCCGGTTACAAAGGAGCCGCGATACCAAGACACAGTATTCCCCCCTTGGCGCAGGGCGTGACGAACGGGGATAAATCCATCTTGTAAGAAGGGGTCTGCATCGCTGTTGACTCCCGTTGGCAGCCGGAATGACTGATGATCGCGCTCTAACCCTTTGATCATGTTGGCAAAAGTTTGATCACTGGTGACGCAGGCAAAGCGCCAGCTGGTCAGACTGATGAGGCGGATCAACTCATCAGAACCCGCTGATTGAAAATCGAAGCCATTAGCCGTATAGCGACCTTCAATGGAAACCAAATGCACTGTGCTCGTGGCTCCTGGTTGGGGGAGACGATTAGCAATGATCACGGCCCGCTCACTGTCGTCTAAATCTGTGCGACTCATCTCCGCCAAGTAGTTAAGGCGACGAACATGGGCGAGCATTGCCAGCTCATCCCGGCTCGGGAGCAAGGGTTCCAAAACCTGGCGTCGAACGTCAATTACGGTGACGGGATCGCTCAGTGGGTATGGGGTGAGGCTGATTTCTGGGAACTTGGCCGCCTGAGTTGCAAGTTCGTCTAAGGTAATAATGCTGGGCTCTGGTTTGTCTTCTTCACTAAAGACCAGAAGCGCCAACCAGGTTAAGTGTTCATTGCCGCCGTCTGGACTGCTGTCTGGACTCCGTTCCCAGGGCAAGGTGCTGTGGGTGAGGATAATATGGGGCAATACATTACTGTGATCGCCCAGGCTGCCCTTGGGGGGAAATACGGCCTGGATATCCTCCGGTTTCAGTTGAAAACGCTCGCCTTCGACGCAAAAGCTGTATGGAATTTTGGGAAGATTTCCGAGGTTGATTGTAGTTCCTGGAATTTTGAAGGTCTGATCGACCCTGATTTCATAGCTACCGCTCTCGAGCGGTGGCAGGTGGTAGGCTGAAAGTACAAGGCTGTCAGGTGTTGGCGAGGCTAGGGCAGAATTAGTCATCATTAGCTCACTGGGGTAGTTACTTCACTCATTTGGGAAACAATTTCATTGACTTGGGGAGCGCTGAAAAAATCATAAGCATTAAAAGTGTCAAGATTGAGGCTTTCGCCGAGTAAGTCGTTCGCGATCGCCATTCGTTTACTAACTACATCACTCTCAACGAACGTATTTTTAATGATTTGACGGCGAGCTGAATCATCCTCTTTCGCCTGGGCTACAAAGGCGGTTAGCGTCGTCCACGCAAAAGCATCTGGTTCACTGTCTAGCGTGGCGGCTTGTTGCAGGGTGGCATAGTCAATTGAAGCAGGATTTGGGGCATCATCGGGACGTTTGACTCGGATTTTGTAGCCAGTGAGCAAGCTCTTGATCAACTGTTTGCCTTGAGGCGAGGGTTTGAGTCGTGAGCCCCAAAGGGCTGCTGGTAAACTTTTGGCTAGGGGTATGAAGTCAAAGTGGGTCTTTACCGACTCAATGTCATACAACTTACCGTCACTACTCGTGATGGTAATCGTTAGAGTGGAACTAATATCACTATTACTAAGCTCCATGATGCCGATGTTGAAGACGGTTGTCGCTTTAGTATGACTGTCTAAATCGTAGGGTAATTCAGTAGTTTGGGTGTTTTCTGCTCTAAGGTAGGCGTCTTGGATGGGGATCACAGCATCGGTTGTTAAGCACAGGGTTTTCGGATTGACGACACCTAGATCGATACTATCGGTCTGCTGAGTATCTTTGCTGTCTTTTGCTGCAGTCTGATTAATTAGCCCGTCTTGAAGATTGATGGTACACATCTTAGCTGTGTCCTTGGGGAGGAAGGACTGGCTAAATTCTTTCCAGGAAATTGGATTGAGCTGATTGCGACTACTGTCGCCAAAGGAGATGGTGAAGGAAATGACAGACCAGCTCACATCGGCCTTCCCGGTAAACTCGGGTCCCCAAATACTCACATCTGCTCCCACATGGGTGCTGACGTGGTGGGCGCCAAAGAGATGGAAGGTATAGGACGCGCCAATGCTGACATGGGCATCAGCTTCGTAGTGGTAAGGTCGCCAGCTAATGAGGAAGTCGGCCCCAGCATCAAACCAGGCTTTTAAGCTGCCATCTTCCCAGGTGGCGCTGAGGCTGCAGCCCGCCATTAGGGCAGACGGGATGAGGGCATAGTAGGCGCTGCCTTTGAAAGTGACGTGGTCATCAACCTGCCAGTTAAAGCCCAAGGGCGACACGGTGGGATAATGGTCGGGACGAGAGAATTTGGGATGGTAGCCCCCGACGCTGAGGACAAAATCCCCGGCGTAGTCGTAGTCGCCTGAAAACCAGGTGTATAAGGCAAAGCCGCCTGTTAGATGGCATTTGCGCGAGAGCAAGTATGAATTGTTTGTCAGTTGGGCGCTAACCCCGATAAAGCCATCCTCGGGGATGAAGGTTGCCCGCAGGGCTAGCTGTACCTCTGCGATCGGGGTGACATCCGCATTCTCCGCATCTGGTGCGGGCAATACCAAAGTTGATAAGCCGACAACATCAAGTTCAAAGCGATGACCAAAAGTTGCTGTCACCAGCACGAAGGAATCGAGCATCTCGAAGGACGTGAAGCGAATCCCGATCGCCAGGAAATAATTGCCAACAGAGGGGGGGATATATTGCTCTAACTTTGCCAGTTCATCGGCGAGATTGGGGGTACCAGCCACTCCCTCTACTGCTTCCTGCACGAGGGGAAACGTATCAACTCGATCGATGGAGGGGGCGTTCAGCAGGCGATTGTAACCGAACCCGGCGGCTAACCCCCGGACAAAGAAGAACGCAGGTCCGCCAATGGGATAGTCGAGGACGGCGTAGACAAACATGGAAGGGCCAACGTCCAGGAGCACGTAGGAGCCAATCGCCGCCAAGGTCAAGGTTTCGGTGCGCAGGATAGCGGTACCGCTGTAATCGTCGTATTCTTTGCCGTCGTAGGTGATGGTACCTTTGAGGAAGGCACCGCCAATTTCAAAGGGCCCGCCTTCATAATCCACTCCTAACCCGCTCAGGTTGAACTGGGGCAGGCTGGGAATGTCTTCGAGGTCAACAGCAATGGAGAATCCTTCTAGGGTGAGGGTGAGGCCGAAGGCGGAGAGGGAGGCATCGAGGAGGAAGGCGATCGCTGCCTTTTCGCCGTTGTCAGGCTGATGATATTGGAGACCAATCCGTTCGAGATCAAGGGGGCCAAAGGACCGCTGAATCTTGTACCAGAGCGCATTGTCGTCGGTGGTCGCGCTGGTTGAGGTGGGGGATGCGGGTGCAGCTGCGGGTGCAGTTGTGCTGGAGTCCGCAGCGGGCAAGGTCAGAGGCTCGGATGAGCTGGCTAACTGCAGCATGCCCGAAATGTTGAAGCCCTCTTGGAGGGTTTGATCGGGCAGTGCATTAACGCCTTCGGGTATCAGCTCATTGAAGGCGGCAACCTGCTCTTGGGAGATTTCCCCAGATGTGGCGATAATTTGCAAGGGGTTGACCCCAACTTGTCCATCAGCGGAGAGGAAACCACCAATGAGGGGCAAATCAGATAGATCAATGCTGATATCAATATCAACCCCGAATAGATAGAGCTTTGTCTCCTCAGGCTGATCAAAGGCAAAGATCACATCTTGCAAATCAACAGTCACACCCTGGGGAATGTATCCTGCCACTCTAGACGAAAAGGCGTTGACGATAGCTTTGACAGTCGGAATAGATTGCTCTTGGGAATGAGAGTAGGTTGCAATAAATTGACTGGATTCACTAGCGTCACCAGCGTCTATTTCCTCAATAAACTTTAAATCAAACAGCAGCGTCTGCGTTTCCGTGGAAATGGGGACATCCACAGAAATGTCACCGCCAAAATATTTTTCAAAGCTCCCATCTTGCTGATGGGTGAGATCAATGGTGACGGTAATATCTACGGTTTCACCCTCTTCAATGGTAAATTGGGCCTCACAGGTAAAGGTAAAGTCCTTAGTGGCGGTATTGAAGGATGTTGTCAGGTTTTCAATGACGAGATCCTCAAGAGCCTGTGGGAAATCGCTCGCCACGTTGAACTGAGTGGCGAGCTTTTGCACCAGATCTCCGATCGGGATCGGTTCATCCGCGAGACTGCCACCTATGAACTGCAACCCATATCCATCCTCGGAGTAGGCTGCACGTACAAAGAACCTAAGTTCGTCCAAGGTCAACTGGGCGGTGAGGCTGCCTGAAACACTACCGGTCTGAGATTTGATTGTAAAGGACATCGGTGACAGTATAAGATTGCCGACAATCGGCCAGTCGTCCTTGATCTCGATCTCCATCTCGTAGATCGAGGCACTGGGCTCGGTCATCAACTCAAGGCGGTCGACAACGAAATTATGTTCGAACAGGTACTTGCTAAAGTAGGTCTCGACGACCTTGCGAAGATCAATCTCCTCACCTTCCGGCAAATCGGCGAAGATGACGAAGTCGGGTAGCTGAGCGCTCACCTCCAACGTGAACTCCCCTGCGTCGCGGCCGAGCACCAGATCCCCAAATACATATCCATGCGAGGTAACAGGTGGGCCCAAAAGAAATGTCCAACCGACGCCCAGGGCGGTAACTTGAATATCGGGAATTGGTGTGTGCCAGACCTCTGGGGAAGCAACCGCGAACGAGACATATTGAATAGTCATGTCCGCAGGAATGACACCCACCCCGATCTCGGTCAGATAAAAGGAGGTGAATGCCTGCACCTCGTCGGGCAGCTCGAAGTCCGTTGACTGAATACCTGCCAATTGGGCCAACTCTGCGAATTCGTTAGCGAGGGCAATCTCATTTTCGGCGAACAGCGCTCGGAACTGCCAGACAAAGTCCCCTTCCAGGATAGAGGCCTCTACCGTGACCGGCGGAGTCGAAGAACTTACGGTCACTTGGCCGCTGAGAAGCGCGTGAGACTGGGCTGGGGTACCTTCAGAGTCTGCGGTCGTTTCGATCTGGAGCACGATGTTTTTGATTTCGTCTCCAGCCAGCGGAAAGGTCAGCTCGCCGAGCGCCGCCTCGAGTTGAATAAGCGGGGAAGAGTTGCTTATTTCGATGCTGCCGTGACAGGCAATTTGCGATTGGGAGTCGATCATCTGCTTGAGCGCATGGAACGTGTCCCCCAAAGAAATCTGCGCGTCGAACACGATCCCTTCTGAGATCCCCAACTGGTCACTCTCAAACGTCGAGACCGTGAAGACCGGTTGGCCGACAGACAGGTCGTAAAAGCAGCTCTCCTTGAGAACCACAAGAACACCATCAGTGCCAGGACTCTGGGGCAGGTTGGGGAATGCATCGCGGAAGCCCCAATCGGCAGCAAGCGGTGAGAGGGCGAGACTGAGCTGCGGTGTCCCATCGTCTGATACTCGAACCGACAAGGTCGCGTCATTGTCGCCACTGAAGGCACGAACCGTTCCGGTTACCTTGAATAGATCGTTCTGAATCGAGCCAATCACCACCCTATTGAAGACTACCACATCCTGTCCCAAATGCCGGAGTAGTTCGCTCGCCTCGGTGACGACCTGGGAATTGAGAGCGAGATTATCGACGCCATCCTCTTCTTGGACCGTAGCGACCAAGTTGGCTCGAAGATCTGTAATACTTGCCATAAGTAACTCTCCTATCCAAACCAGATCGAGCTAGTGTTGAGATCGCTGACAGCTATCTTCCCCTCATCAGAGTCCACCTGTAAGCGGTACTGGGTGCCCAAGACCAACCCGTAGAATGGACTCTTTTTATCTGTCACGATCGAAAAAATATTAGTAAACACTGCGGACTTCAACTTCGGATTTCTGTAATCCACGTTGGCATTCATTCCACAGACAATTTGATGCTCGAACAGTTGGGCGAGATCCGTATTACCGTCTAGCTCTAGCTGATCTTTGCTCGTATCCTTCCTGAATCGAGCGAGCACCTCGCAATAAGGATGGCTCCATTTCCGATCCGCGCTTGCAAAGATAGTTGTGGGCTTGACCGCCACTATCCAGGATGCTGAAGTCGCGTTCTTGCTACCATGGTGACCAAGCTTGAGGACCTTGCTACTCAAGAAGGCTTTATTATTCTTGTAATTATTATTGAGAATTACATCCTCGACGTTGCTCTCGGCATCACCGGGGAGGATAACCTTGACGCCTCCATACTCGAGCATCAGGACGATGCTCGATGAGTTCTTATCATCCTGTTTACGTTTGGGATTGTTAACACCAAGCAGATAGATGTTGACCCCGTCAATCGACCAACGCGGATTGTTGGGTTTGTCATAGGCTCCATTGGTGAAGTGGTACCAGTTGTCGCCGAGGGAGAAGACCTCATTGCGGACCGTTTTGCTGTAGTCAGAGTCCGATCCACCGGTTCTCACCTCTCCAAATTTGAGCTCGGGAATGGCTTTCACCAGCGATGGTAGCAGGTTGTAGTGGTCGAGATCGCCGTGGGTGACGAACAAGTAATCGATCTTCTTCGACTTGATCTCCTTGAGTGTGTTCTCGATGAAGGTGATCGCATCACTTTTAGCAATACTCGCGTTCTTCTTAGAGCCGAGATCCACCAGCATCGTGGTTTTATCGTCGGGAAATACGATGAATGTTCCATCTCCCTGACCGACATCCAGAAAATGTATATCCAAAGTAGCCATATTTTAATTTCCTTTGCTTAACCTAAGTTGCTATCTATAAACTCAACCTATGGAAAAAAGATTTCTCCTAACCAACTCGTTTATAGTTCATTACTGTTAGAACTAAAAGTGAGATGGGGGCGATCGCATCCAAATATTCATCACTCATCATCTCTTAGGTTTGGGAATAGAATTGGAGGCGAGATTGGGGGCGATCGCGCTTCATAATTCATCATGTAATCTCCTTGATAATTGTGAACGGAACTGAGATAAAGTTGGGGGAGAGCTGGATAAAGATTGGTGTGGGTTGGGGGCGATCGCATCCAAATATTCATCACTCATTACCTCTTAGGTTTGGGAATAGAATTGGGGCGGGATTGGGGGCGATCGCGTTTCATAATTCATTACTTTTACCTCTTCGGTTTGGAAATAGAATTGGGGCGGGATTGGGGGCGATCGCTTTTGAATGTTCATCATTCATTATCTCTAGAGTTGGGAACAGAATTGTGGGTGGGATTGGGGGCGATCGCTTTTCAGTCTTCATTAGTCATTACCTCTAGAGTTAGGAACAGGATTGGGGTTAGGAGCGATCGCTTGGAAATCTTCATTACTCATTACCTCTTAGGTTTGGGAATAGAATTGGGGGCGGAATTGGGGGCGATCGCTTTTGAATCTCCATGACTCATTACCTTGTAGAAACAGAATTGAAAGTGTAATGAGGTGTGATTTAGCCATTGTTTAAGAAAATACGAAAAATAAGTTGATGCTGGTTAATAGTTGTTTGGCTGTTGAAGATTCTCAATCACTATTTACTGATCATATAACCCTTAAAAGAACTGTATTGTATGCGTTCCTTCAACTTCTCACTTAATTCCAAACGAACATCAACAAAATCACCTTGATTTAAATTCATCATGGCCGTTATGCTTTGGGCTGTTGGAACGCTGAATTCTCTGGGCGTAAGAGCAAGAATTTGGGTATTTATATCCTGCTGATCACCATTTCGATAAATACCGAAATACACCCACTGATATCCTTCTTCTCCATGCATCCTACCGAGAAAAGTTACAGTCGCTGTAAAGAAGTAATATCCTGATGTTGGGGCTTCAAATCGATTATTATTGTATATATTGAAAGGATCAAGCCTTTCCGTAAATTTAATGATGTACTCTCTTGTGTCGGTAATATCTCGAGCAGTGTATTTATTATCTACGGAAAATTGATATCGCTTTGAGCTGATTTCACCTTCAACTGTAAGTGTGCCACCTAGATAAGTATTTCCTCCATCGACATTCAATTTATAGCTATCTGATCCGTCTGTACCAATCGATACGCTGTTTTGAACTGTAAGCGCACCACCTAAAAGGGTATTACCATTTTTTACATTCAACTTGTAGTCGCCTGGAGAAGTTGTGCCAATACCGACGGCGCCGTCTCTTCTAAGGGTAATACCCTGCCCCCAATTCCAATTTCCATCTTCCTTGTCAGGAGCGATCTGAAGAAAATCACCATCACGATTGGCACGAGGATGGAAAATAAACTTCTTGTTTTCCTCATCCAGTCCTAATACTAAATCTCCTGTGACATGCAGCTTCCCTTTAGGACTCGCTGTGCCAATACCAAGTGAACCATCAATTTTAACGCTACTATTCGAATACAACAGTGGCGATTTTTGCACTACAACGACCATCTGTTCATCTTGATAGCCCGGAATATTTTCAAAATTGATATAGAGATTGGCATGCCCAATTGAAGCCAGCGCCACAAGACTTAGTTCAAGAATAATATAGCCGTCTGCTTCCAGCGTGGTATCTTCACTTGGAGTAATTGTCCACTCCACTGTTTGTCCCAGATTGCTCTTCTCAGGAGTTCTCCAATTGGGATCGCTCACCCAATTGCCATCGATCTTAGTCACCACTCTAAGCAATACGCCGTCAGCAGTGCTAGCGTCTGTCAAGGCCCACTCCCGTGTTTCCCCCTCCTCCTGGACATCAAAAGAAACTTTGATATGAGAAGACGGGGTCGTCGCATCCCCTGTGCTCAAGCTCAAACCAGAATCAGAGATATTGGCGATCCGAAGGCGCAGCGTGTTAGGCGAGATGCCATCGCTAAGCACCGTATCACCGCCCACAAAACCAACGTGCAAGGGGATATTGGTGCGCCCCTGGTGGTTGACAATATCGAGAAATTGCAGACGTGAGCCGTTCAGTAGACTGTTTTCGTTGACATACTGCAGATTGTCATAGACGAGTTGAACGCGGGTTCCCCGAGTGCCTCCTCGTCCATCTGCATTCATGCCTGTGAGTTGCAGCGCGATCGTTTCCCCCGCCGCCAACGTCGTCTCTCCCTGATGCAACAGGTACAGCGCAGTGCCATCTTGGGCACGATCCAAACTCCAGCCATCCGTTGCCACCTGGATCTGGTCCAAACTGGCCAGGGCTAAGGTCTCGGGACGAAATTGCAATTCAAAATGATAGGTCTCTGATGTGACCGTCTGCCCAATATCATTCAGTTTGATATCCTGCGTTGAGGAATTGCGAAGCTCCAGGAACAGCGTCTGATCGGTCAGATCATCAATGAAGAGGACGTGCTGATTATCCTGATTGTACAGCTCAAAATCAACTGGGTGGCTGCGGACAAAGGCGGAGGCCGCGCTCTCGTCTTCCACCATGTCCCGCCGAATCTCGTCCTGCGTCAGGGCGTCATCGTACAGCCGCAGATGGGCCATGTTCCCTTTGTAGTAGTTGGTTGCGCCATCATCGAGCTTGCGACCCACGATCAGCGCCTTCTTATCCACCACAAGATCTTCCGTCATAGCCCCCTGGGCTTGGAGCACACCGTTGATGTAGGTGCTAGCTGTTTGACCATCGTTGGTAATTGCAACGTGATACCATTGCCCCCAAACAATTGTGCCCATGTCAGTATTGGGGGCCCCAGCATTTGTGCTACTTCCTACATGAAAGCGGTGGTGGACATAGCCTCCTTCGCTCCCCATCCAGATCCAGATGTTGTAGTTACGACCCGGCTTGCCAACAATACCCTGCCAACCGTTTTTTTCTTCAGGTTTGATCCAACCTTCAACTGTGTAGTTTTGCAGCCGCAGCAACTCCCGATCTGGTGCCGTAATGCTATCGCCGTCGCCATCGAAATAGAGACAACTGCCGAATTTCTCATCTGGAACCATCTGCGGATTGCCCGCATAGGCGCCATTGAGATGATTATCCGTCTCATCGGCGATGGTATTGTCCTCGTCTAACGTATCTAGTATCCAGTGAAGAATTAGATTAGCGCTCATCTTGGCTCCTCGTTAAATTTTCTAGGGAGGGGATTTCTGGTGTGGCTTGCAACTGGGCGTGGGCCTGTTGCTGGATCTTGGCAATTAACTGGTGAACCTTGGCAAAGGGCAGTTCACCCAGGGCTTCTAGGATTAAGTTGGTTTCTTCTAGGGTCAGGTTAAATTGGAGATTTTGCATTCTGGTTCCATCTGGATTAGGGGCTTTGTTCATTTGTAGTAGGTGATTTGCGTAGCTTTAGCCACCCTTCACGCACTGTGGGCTGGCTCAGAAAATGGGCCTGCAACTGGGCCGGATCTACCATGGGGTGATTCAGAACCTGTTCAATCTGCGTTCGTTGAGATTCCAGATCCTGACTGAGGTCGGGGCGCTGATCTTCAGCAATGACGAGAGCGGTCTCATCATCCAGGGCCGTCAGCCAGCCCTGTTGGAGTAACCCTTGCCAAATGTCGTCTCCATTCTCACCGATCCCAGCCACAAAGACACTGCGTCGAATCGTTCGCAAGGTCGAGAGTTCCGACCACTGATCGTCGATTTTCTGCAGCCAAGACCACAAATAACCGGTCTCATGGGGAAGGGGAAGGTCTAATTGGTTGGCGTCACTGAGAATGGGGGCGGAGAAAAAGGTGATTTCAATGTTGCTCAAGGCCTCGCGATACTGATCGGCAGGAATAGAAATAACTTTGGTGGGCAAGATCCCGCTGGTCGCATGAACAACCCCCCGTGGATCGACCAGCATGGTGAGGGAGTGGGGCGGGTCATCCAGCGCCTGCTCAATAACAATGGGGTCGTCGCCATCATAGGTGACAATGCGATCGTCATTGGGACTGGGGGCGCTCTGGGCAGCATAGAAGACGTGACCGAGCTGACCGGTTACATCTTCTATCCAATAGCCCACGAGACCATCATTGAGTTGATGGTACGACCCAATCCGGATGGGAAACTTCACTTTGGTGAACTCATCGGTTTCACGGCGGCTGCGGGCTAAATCCTTCCCGAAGATATTCCAGTCTTGATTAATCCCAGGTAACCCCAGCAATTGCAGATCGACCTGGGTCCGAACCACAGCCACGGGACGACTCATCAGCACTGCCTGACTGCGATGCTGTGTAGAGCTTTCTGGATCGATGCCGGCTAATGCGGTGTCGATCGCCGCCAGGAAATCCCCCACGAAGGTTGCCCCTAGGCCTTGGATGGCGGCAACCACATCCCGGAGATGGGCATTGGGGAGATCGGCAATCTCGATTCCGTTCTCTTGCCCCGGTGCAGACCGCCATTGCGCCAGCGTCTCATCGTTAGAGTCGGGCAAGGCGTAGAGCGATCCCAAAGCCGAACCGGACCGATCGTACACCGCCAGACTATCATCCAGATTATTCGGCAGGAGCCAACCACAAATCGGGGTGGTGTCTGGATGGCTGTTGGTCTCCCCGACCCCATCGTCAGCAGCCATCCAGCGGAAGTGAATCCGGGCAGGTTGGGTCAGGCGCGGCGGCATCGCCACCCAGTCGGGATAGTCTTCAACGCGGAGCTGCTGAGTGGTGGTTATATTGTTAACATTGACATCATGGACCACCCCAAAGTTATCGATCAGCCGCAACCGCAGCAGTTTCAGGGCTCCGGCCCGGATGGGGATAAAGCCGCTTAGGGGCTGAGGCGCCCGAATCATGCGCTGTCCTACGGCGTTGGCCACCTCTTGCTCACTAAAGGACCGATAAGGTTCAAAGCCAATAGGATCGGCGATGGGGAGCTGGCGGGTGACTTTGTGCATCAGCAGGGCGTCATTAAAGCCGCCCAGCGCCTGGGACAGATTGCTGCCGCTATTCCGCTGTAAATGCTCGTAGACGAGAATGAGCGCCTGGAACTTGGGCTCACTACCATTGGCTTGGTACCAGTCCAGAATCTCCTGGAGGTGAAGGCTGAAGTATCCCGAAACCTGGTCAGCTTCGTCAATATTTTGGGCTTGGTAGTAGTCGGACAGCAGATGTTTTTCCAGGTAACTCAGAATCCGATCGGATAAGAGCGGCTGGGCTGCTGATGAGAGCACCGTGGTACCGCTGTAGACATTGGTTTTAGAGGGTTGATCCAGTAGGAGGTTTTCCTGCAGAGATAGCTCTACCGCTGTTTCCGCTAGCGTATAGTTCTGACCGATAAAATCACGCTGATAGTTGAGGCTATTTGAGCTGAGATTGTTGCCCTCGCGGGTCGGGAAAAACTCAACCTCCCATTGCAGCAAAATGGGGTTCCAGGGTTGATACTGCCAGGTTTTAACTGCGATGCTTTCAGCGCTAGTGGTGGTTTCAGCGCTAGTAGTGGTTTCAGCGCTAGTGGTGGTTTCAGCGTCAGTGGTAGTTTCAGCATCAGTGGTGGTGTCGGTGTTAAACAAGGGCACCACGATCTCCCGAACTGCTTGCACAGCCTCAGCACTGCTGAACGTAGAGTCTGCAACTGACGGTGTGACCTTGCCCTCTAGCAACCCATCTGAATTGAGGCGACCATCCTGACCATGGCGATCGCTCGGTGTCGCTGCATCACCGGTCAAGAGCACCACGGGTTCATTGGGTTGATAGTAACGGGGGGCCGCGACAGCTTTCAGGCTGAGATTACCGGCCTCATCTACTAATTGCTTGACGGTGTCATAGGCTTGTTTCACCTGGTTGGCCAGGGCATCCCCAGTCGTTGGGGCGATCGCTGCGATCTCGTCGTCCAGGTCCTCCCAGTGAACGATGTTCACTGTCCCGGTCTCGTCTTCCAGGCGCTCCAGTTGAGCGATATCCTTCGTGCGGATAAAGTACATGACTTCATCAATATCGGGATAGCTCTCGCGACTCGTCTCTGGTGGGTAAGCACACAACATGTACTTGTACCAGTCGGCAAAGATCAGGTCGCGTAAATCATCGAGTTGCTGTTGAGCGCGATCGTAGGCGGACTGCGCCTGGTTGAGGTCATCGAGGGCTTGGGCTAGATCAGTGGGCAGTTTTACCCCTGCTCCTTGCTGTGACAGCATCACATTGTTCTCATCCTGCTGCCGAATCGTCCAGAGTGTCCCCGAGGACTGGGGCCGAAAGGTACTGGCATGTCGCCCTTCCCGGAATTGTGGCCCCACATCCAACTGCTGCGATTCTAGGTTATCGGCCATTTGCAGAGCTTCCAGCAAATCCTCCAATTTATCCTGGGTTAGGTCACTGATATGGCTACGCAGATGGGCGTCTAGGTGGGCAGCCAGCGCTTCTGTGGCCGTATTGCCAACGCTAACTCCGGTATCCGTCTCCACATTAGCCAGGGGGGGATTGGTGAGAGCTGCATCTGCTGCTGGCTCAAAGGTGATTTAGGCATAACAGACGAGTCGTTCCGGTTGCCGATCTCCATCCGAGGCGGTCCAACTGAACGCATCCTCTACGGTTGCTTGCCACGATGTATTTGGGTCTAGCGACTGCAGCGCTATGGCCAGGACATCCTGGTCAATGTCGCCATACCAACCGACGACGTCGTAGCGCAAGTTACTGGGCGCGTCGGTTCCACCCCCCCCATCGTAGAAGCCAAAGACACTATGACAATTGGGGTAAAAGGCCGCAAACGTAGGCTCACCATAGCCCACCGCTGTGAGTTGGGTGAGATAATTTTCAGAGCTGGTTGTAGCCTGCCAACTTTCTAGGGGAATCCTGCGCCCCAAGTATCGGAATGGATAAGACCCCGCCTCCATTTGGTCGGCAATATAGGGATAACTGATGCTACCTGGATTATCCTCAGAGAGGAAATCACTTTCTACGACCCACTGCCGGTCCACCACAAAGACTCTGTCTATCTGCCGACTCCGGGTGACGAGCCAGCGGTTGGGTACCGTTGGGAACACCGTGACATCATCTTTATGCTGGGCATTGGTCAGCGCATCCGGCAGCGACCAATGCAGATGAATCCCCGCTTTCAATTTCAGGCTCTGATCTTGAAAGGGCTGTGAGACAATGGCTTCACTCAAATACGGGGTCTCGGGGTTGATATCTCGCCCCAGAACTGGAGCGAAATAAGGCACCTGCGTAAAGTCAACCATTGGCTCAGTCACATACTGTGATTGGGGCAGATACAAGGCATCCAAGTGAATCGGAACAACTAACAACGGAGACATTTTCCATCCTCTTCTGAGCAGCTCGAAAACATGATTAGGTCCCCCTATGGTGCGATCCAAATCTGAGTCGTAACAATCTCATGCAATTCCCGAACTCCCTAGCTCTTGTTCAGTAACGATTGCAGGTTTAGCAGTCCCAAAAATGATAGGGAATTTTATTATTGGATCAGTTCAGTAATAACTACTTTTCAAGTTAAGTTAGATAAAAAATAAAAAGCAGTATCATCAAGAGAGCCTGAGCTGGAATTCTGAATTTCGAATTACCACTGTCTTTTGTATTATTTTGCCATTTTGTAATCAATTCAACGCAAGAGTTTTACAAAAAGAAACAATAACTGATAATTCAGAAAGAGCGGTCGAAGCTAGTACTCCTGATTGACTGACAAAAGTGGAACAAAAAAGCTTCAAAACTAGACTCAGCAAAGGATTCAGCTTTTCACTTGCGATTAATAGTTGATAAAATTTGGAAAGTATATCCAAATAAACATAAACTTTTTAAATGCCTTCAGCTTCACACTTAT